>Ga0070665_100000560_pt1 | contig 51879 bp, 49 predicted proteins | sample KBSS13metaG_FD_65862 | JGI IMG/M metagenome (GOLD analysis project Ga0070665, IMG submission 65862) | Switchgrass rhizosphere microbial communities from Kellogg Biological Station, Michigan, USA - KBS S1-3 metaG | ecosystem: Host-associated > Plants > Roots > Rhizosphere > Soil ...
GGCGCCTCCGGCCTGCGGCTCGTGCTGCTGGTCGGGCTCGGGGAGAGCACGCCGACCGACTACCGCCGAGCCGGTGCCGCGGTGGCTCGCGCGGCGTTCGACCACGAGTCCCTGGCCTCCACCGTCCCAGCGGGCGGCGACGACGAGGCGCTGACGGCGTACGTCGTGGGCTCGATGCTCGGCTCGTTCGTCTTCCACTGGCGCTCGACGGGTCCCGAGCACGAACCGGTACGCCGGATCGTGCTGGCAGGGCTGTCGACTCACGACCACGCGGCCGCCCTCGAGCGCGGCCTGGCCCTGGGTGGTGCCGGCTGGCGCTCCCGGATGCTGGCCACGGTCCCCTCCAACCTGAAGTCACCGCAGTGGCTCGCCGAGCAGGCCGCCGAGCTCGCCGACGAGAGCGGCCTCGGCTACGAGGTCTGGGACGAGACCAAGCTCGCCCAGCAGGGCTTCGGCGGCATCCTGGGTGTCGGCCAGGGCTCGTCGACCCCGCCGCGGCTGATCCGTCTCGACTACACGCCCGGCGGCGGGAAGAAGGCACCGCGCGTCGTCCTGGTCGGCAAGGGCATCACCTTCGACACCGGTGGCCTCTCGATCAAGCCCGCCGAGGGCATGACCACGATGAAGCGCGACATGACCGGCGGCGCCGTCGTGATGGCGGTGATGGGCGCCCTCGGCGCGCTCGGCTGCCCCCTCCGGGTGACCGGCCTGGTCCCGGCCGCGGAGAACGCCGTCGGCGCCTCCTCGATGCGGCCCGGCGACGTGATCACCCACTACGGCGGCCGCACCAGCGAGGTGCTCAACACCGACGCCGAGGGTCGCCTGGTCCTCGCCGACGCCATGGCGTACGCGCTCGACAAGCTCGACCCGGCGGTCCTCGTCGACGTCGCGACCCTGACCGGCACCATGAAGGTGGCCTTGGGGCAGTGGACGGGTGGCTTCTTCGCCAACCGCGAGCGCCTGGCCGAGGCCCTGGCCGAAGCGGGCGCGGCAGCCGGAGAGCCGTTGTGGCGGATGCCGCTCGAGCCCGACTACGAGGACACGCTGACCTCACAGGTCGCCGACGCGAACAACGCGCCCGGCGGACCGGGCGCGATCACCGCGGCCCTCTTCCTGCAGCACTTCGCCGGTGACGTGCCGTGGGCCCACTTCGACATCGCCTCGACCGGTGACACCCCGCATGACTCGTTCGAGTGGACCAAGGGCCCGTCGGGCTTCGGCTCGCGGGCGCTGCTGACCTGGCTGACCGGCCCCGACCCGCTGGCCGGGATCGTCTGAGCCTCAGGCCCGGCCGACTGTCAGGCCGCCGTGCGTGCACGCTCGCCAGGCGCGCACTCCGATCGTCCCGACCCTCGTCCGTCGGGTCGGGACGTCCTCACCCGGTGACGTCCTCGCTCGCCCATTCCTTCTTCGCCACCAGCAACCCGTCGCCGACCGGCAGCAGCATCGGCACCAGCGAGTCGTTCGCGGCGATCTCCCGGCCGAGCTCGCGGATGACCGTCGTGTCCTCGTCGCGCTGCGACGGGTCGGCCACGCGGTCGTGCCACAGGGCGTTGTCGAAGGCCACGATCCCGCCGGGACGCAGCAGCCGGAGCGCCTCCTTGAGGTAGGCGGCGTACTCGGCCTTGTCGCCGTCGCAGAAGACCAGGTCGTAGTGGCCGTCGGTGAGCCGGGGGAGCACCTCGAGGGCCGCGCCGGCGATGGTGCGGGCCCGTTGGGGCGGGATGCCGGCGTCGTTGTAGGACTCGCGCGCGAGCCGCTGGTGCTCGGCCTCGATGTCGATCGTGGTCAGGATGCCGTCGGAGCGCATCCCGCGCAGCAGCCACACCCCGGAGACGCCGGCACCGGTGCCGACCTCGACCACGGCACGGGCCTCGATCGCCGAGGCGAGGAACCGGAGCGCCGCGCCACCGCCCGATCCGATCGCCACCGCACCGACCTCGTCGGCCCGTGCTCGGGCCGCCGCCAGGACGTCGTCCTCCTCGACGAACGTCTCGGCGTAGGACCAGGTGGCGGGCTTGGGGGCGGGGAGGGTCATCGGTCGGCCTTCCGGTCGGGGACGGCGAGTCATCGCGACCCTATCGCCTGGGAACACCGCGGCGAGCCCGCTCGTTGGAGCAGTGAGTTCATACGGTGCGGGGGGTCCTTCTCACAGGTTCCTCTCAGCCGTGGCCGAAAGAGTTCGAGGACGGAGGCAGGACGCTGTTCGGGTCGGGATCGCACCAGACGCGCAGGCGGCGCCAGCAGGAGGAGCTCGTGGACGCGCACCAGTCGTACGACGGGTCAGCAGACGCGCCCGAGGACGCCGCGGTGGTGCCGACCTGGGAGCAGATCGTCGACGAGCAGTCCGACCGCGTCTACCGCCTCGCCTTCCGGCTGACCGGAAACCGGCACGACGCCGAGGACCTCACCCAAGAGGTCTTCGTCCGCGTCTTCCGCAGCCTCTCGACCTACCAGCCCGGCACCTTCGAGGGCTGGATCCACCGGATCACCACGAACCTCTTCCTCGACCAGGCCCGCCGCAAGCAGCGCATCCGCTTCGACGCCCTGTCCGACGAGCGTGCCGACCGTCTGCACAGCGCGCTGCCCTCACCCGACACGGCGTACGCCGACCAGACCTTCGACGACGACATCGAGCGCGCGCTGTCGACCCTGCCGCCGGAGTTCCGGGCGGCGGTCGTGCTCTGCGACGTCGAGGGCCTGTCGTACGACGAGATCGCGCAGATCCTCGACGCCAAGCTGGGCACCGTCCGCTCCCGTATCCACCGTGGCCGCGCCATGCTGCGCGCCGCACTCGCCCACCGGGCGCCGGCCGAGGGCCGCACCCGGTACCAGGGCCCGGCTGCCTCGCGGTCCGATCTCGCGCCGGGGAATGCGTCGTGATCGGCCACCTGGGCACCCGAGTCAGCGCGCTCCTCGACGGCCAGCTGTCCCCGGCCGACGAGGAGCGCGCCTGGGCCCACGTCCACTCGTGCCACCAGTGCCGTGACGCCGTCGAGCGCGAGGGCTGGGTGAAGACCCGGCTGGCGACCATGCAGCTGGTCGGGGCGGACACGCCGTCCCATCTCAAGGGCTCGCTGCTCGTGCGCGGCCTCGTCGACTGGCCGGACCTGCCCGACCACCCCGCACTCGCCGACGCCGGCGCAGCCCGCCGGCGGCACATCGGGATGAGCGGGATCGGCGGCGGTGCCGTCGGTGCCGCCGTGATGGGTGTGCTCGCCCTCGGCGCCTCCCCGGCGAATGCGCCGGGAGCCGTCGTCCGCCCCGGTTCGGAGTCGTTCGGCGCGACCCTGACCCACGCGATCACCTCGGTCGTCGAGCGCGGCGCACCGGCGTCCCAGCGGGGTCACGACCGCCGGGGTACGCCGGCCGTGACTCAGGGACCGGGTCGTACACTCGCGCCCTAGGGCCTGCTCGGGCCCTCCGCGCCGGCCGACGCCCGGTCGGCACCCCCGTGGAGAGCAAGGACCCGTGAGCGACGAGCATCCGAGCGGCAGCGAGGAGACCGCCCCGTTGTCCGCCTCCGGCGGCGACAGCTGGCTGCCTCCTCGCGAGCAGACGCCCCCACACCAGTGGGCGCCGCCGGGCCCGTCGCCCGCCCCCGACACGTCGCCCGGCCCCGGCCCGACCGCGTCGTTCGGCGGCCCGCTCGGTCCTGACCGCTCGGCCTATCCGCCGCCCGGCACCCAGCCCTTCCCGGTCGCCCATCGCCCGGCCGAGAGCCCGCGTGGCCGGGTGCCCGGGTGGTTGTGGCCGACGGTCTCGGTCCTCGCGCTGGTGATCGGCGTGATCGGCGGCCTGCTCGGCGGCGCGGCCTACGAGAACCTCCGCTCCAACGCCACCGAGGGCCGGGTGAGCGGTGGGCTGGGCGACGCCGGCACCGTCTCCCAGGCGCCGCTGCCCGCCGGGAACCGCTCCGTCGCCTCGGTCGCGCAGCGGCTGCTGCCGAGCACGATCCAGGTGCTCGCGCAGTACCAGGGCAAGAAGGACGGCGCCACCGGCTCCGGGTTCGTGCTCGACAGGTCCGGACACTTCATCACCAACAACCACGTCGTCGCCGACGCCGTCGCCCATCACGGCCCGATCGAGATCGTCGACCAGAACGGCGACAAGTACGACGCGCGCGTGGTCGGCCGCAGCCCGACCTACGACCTCGCCGTGCTCTTCGTGAAGGGCGCTCCGAAGCTGCCGCCGGCGAGCCTGGGCAGCGCCCAGGTGTTGCGGGTCGGTGACCAGGTCGTCGCGTTCGGGTCTCCGCTGGGGCTCAGCTCCACGGTCACCGCGGGCATCGTCAGCGCCCTGAACCGGCCGGTGACCACGAGCGACACCGGCTCCGACTCGTCGTACATCAACGCCGTGCAGACCGACGCCGCGATCAACCCCGGCAACTCCGGCGGTCCGCTCGTCGACCTGACCGGTCGGGTGGTCGGGGTGAACTCCGCGATCGCGACCACGGGCGGGAGCAGCTCCGGCGAGGCCGGGAACATCGGGGTCGGGTTCGCGATCCCGATCGACCAGGTCAAGATCACCGCCGACCAGATCCTGCGGACCGGCGAGGCCCGCTACCCGGTGATCGGCGCCACCGTGAACACCGCCGCCGGGGGCGACGTCGGCGCGACCATCCTCAAGGTCAACGACGGCAGCCCGGCCGCCGACGCGGGTCTCCAGAAGGGTGACCTGGTCACCGAGGTCGGCGACGAGAAGGTCCCTGACGGGATCGCACTGATCGTGGCGATCCGGGCTCATCAGCCCGGCGACACGATCCCGTTCACGGTCAAGCGCGGTGCCTCGGAGATGCGCGTGCGGATCACCCTGGGGTCGCAGGTCGGCTAGTCCGCGTCTCCCTCAGTCGGGGGGCGGATCGCTCTTCGCCTCGCCCTCGGTGAAGGGGTGGGCGTCGACGAACGCGCGCGCTTCGTCGTACATCCGCTCGATGTAGGCCTCCAGCTGGGACGCCTCCACACGCCACTGCCCCCGACCGCCGATCTTGATCGCGGGCAGGTCGCCCCGGCGGACCAGGGCGTACACCTGCGCGCTCGACGTGCTGAGGACCTCGGCGACGTCCGCGAGCGTGAGGAACCGAGGTGTGGGAGGCATGGGGCCATCGTTGCACGAGTGATCCAGGGCCGACCGTGGCCGCCGATCGCCTGTGGACGAGGGCTGCGACCCGGTACGGATCGGGTCCATGATGAGCCCGTGGATCTCGGGATCACCTCGACGACGGTCGGCGCGCCCCCAGCCAAGCGGGCCTCGGCACCCGGCTGGCGCGACCCGCGGTTGTGGCTGGGCCTGGCCATCGTGGCCGCCTCCGTCCTCGTCGGAGCCGTCGTGCTCGGCTCGTCCGACGAGACCGTCCCGGTGTGGGCGGCGGCCGATCCGCTCGGGTCCGGGCACGTGCTCACGGCCGACGACCTCGCCGTACGCCGCGTCCGCTTCGACGACTCCCGCGCCGAGACGCTCTACCTCCGTGCCGACGAGCAGCTGCCTGCCGACCTGCGCCTCAGCCGTGACGTCGGCGCCGGCGAGCTGGTGCCGCGAGCCGCCGTGGCACCGGCGGGCGAACGCGACCAGCGCGAGGTCCCGGTGTCGGTGCGGCCCGACCAGGTGCCGCGGTCGGTGGGGGTCGGCGACACCGTCGACGTCTACGTCCGCCCGTCGACACGCACCGGCTGTCAGGGCTCGTCGGTCTGCGACGGCCGGCCGGCACTGGCAGGCGTGACCGTGCTCGACGCCCCGCCGACCGACCAGGCGTTCGGGTCCGACGGCAGTCGGATGCTCGTGCTCGGCATGTCCGGCACCGAGGCTCAGCAGTTCTTCCGGTTGCTGGCGTCCACCGACGACGCGGCGCTGACCGTCGTCGGCCGGGGCTGAGGTGGTCGAGGCGTGATCGTCGTCCTCGTCGTGGCCGCCGGCGCCGCGTGGGAGTCTCCGGTCCTGGAGCTGATCGGTGCACGCGTCGGGATGGTCGTGCTCAAGCGGTGCGTCGACGTCGACGACCTGCTCGCGACCAGCAGCGCGGGCCAGGCGGACGCCGCGGTCGTGGCCCTCGACGCGCCGGGCCTCGATCCGACCGCGGTCGAGGTGCTCCACCGCCACCAGGTCCGGGTGGTCGCGGTGGGCGCCGACTCCGAGCTCGCACGCACCCGCGCCGCACGCGTCGGCGTGGACGTCCTGGTCGGCCACGACGAGCTCGATCGGCTGCCCGACCTGCTCGAGGCCGAGGTGGACGGGCCGACGTTCGCCGAACAGCTCGACGAGTCAGACCCGCCACCCGATCCGGACCGCTCCGGTCGGATCGTCGCGGTCTGGGGACCCGCCGGGGCCCCGGGGCGCACCACCGTCGCGACGTCGCTGGCCTCGGTGCTCGCACGCCGCGGAGTGCGGACGACGCTGGTCGACGCCGACCCCTACGGCGGGGCGGTGGCCCAGCACCTCGGTGTCCTCGACGAGGCCTCAGGGCTCCTCACCGCGGCTCGGCTCACCGCCGACGGGGCGCTCGAGGCCGGGTTCGCCACCGTGCAGCGCGCGCTGGGCGATCGGCTCTCCGTCGTCACCGGGCTGCCCCGCGGCGAGCGCTGGGTCGAGGTACGCACCGGCGTCGTCGAGCACCTGCTCGAGGTCGCGCGCAGCCACGGCCACGTCGTGGTCGACACCGGGTTCAGCCTCGAGGACGACCCGGCGGGCGACCTGGTCGCCCGCCCGGGTCGCAACCAGCTGACGCTCGGCGCCATCGACGTCGCCGACGAGGTGCTGGTGGTGGGCACGGCCGACCCGGTCGGCCTGTCGCGGCTGGCGCGGGCACTGGTGGACCTGCGCGAACGCCGCGCCGGCATGCCGGTGCGGGTCGTGGTCAACCGGATGCGCTCCGGTCTCGGCTGGTCGCAGCGCGACGTCACCGGCATGGTCGAGGGCTTCGCGCGGCTGGCCGGTGTGCACTTCCTGCCCGACGACCGCGTCGCCGCCGACCGGGCCCTGTCCACCGGGACCGTGGTCCCCGACTGCGGTGACTCCGAGCTGGCCCAGGGCCTGACCGCGCTCTCCGATGCGGTCGTGCCGCCGCCCGGGCCGCACCGCCGCCGTGAGCGGCGCCGCCTCCTCAGGTCGAGAACAGCAGGTACAGCCCGCCGACGGTGAAGGCGACCATCGCGACCAGCAGGGGAAGCTGACCGGTGAGCCGGTGCTTCTGGGGCAGCACCTTGATCGCGCGCTCGTGGGCGGCGATGACGCCGAGGACGTGGCCCATGACGACGGCGATCACCTTCGTGTCTGCGAGGAACGTCGGGTGGTACGACAGCCAGTACGGCACGGTCAGGGCTCCGGTGCCGAACAGGTTGCTGCCGTTGCTGAGCGGGTCACTGGCCTGGATCAGGGTCTGGGTGCCGATCTCGACGAGGAAGCTCAGGTAGTGGGCGACGATGTACCCGACCACGATCGGGATCACCGAGAAGGCGAAGATGCCCGGCAGCTCGCGGCGAGGCTGGCCCCTCCCGACGCCGGTGGACATCGTGCCGACGCAGAAGATCAGGCCGACCGCGAGGCAGAAGCCGAGCAGCCCCAGGTTGTTCTGCAGGTACGTCGAGTAGCCGTTGCCCTGGATGAACGTGAGCCACCGCTTCGAGTCGCGGAACGCGTCGAACGCCGTACTGCCGAACAGCACCGCGACCACCCCGACGAGTCCCGGTGTGGCCGGCGTGGAGTCCAGGTTGGCGAGCGGGCTGCGCAGCACCAGCTGTCCGTCCCGACGCCCCCACACGGAGATCTGGGCGACCAGTGACGAGTAGACCTCGAAGGGGTCGGCCCGTGCGTAGAAGGTGTTCCCGAACAGGGCGCCGCCGATGATCATCACGCCGAGGTAGACACCGAGCCACAGCCGCACCGGCGAGAGGTCGACGTTGTGCTGGTAGACCAGCTCCATCCAGACGAACGCGTAGAGGCCGGCCGCGGCGGGCCACGTCCCGAGGCGCTCGGGGTAGGCGAAGATGCCGTCGTCGGGATGGCCGCCGGAGACTCGGGCGATGCCGGTGCAGATCAGGCGGAACGGGCTGATCGCCCGCCAGACCCGTCCGAACAGCAACGATGCCACGACCATGCCGACCCAGATCCAGACGTAGAAGATGCCGAAGATCGGGTTGATCAGGAGGTCCTTGCCGAACACCGCCAGCACGATCAGGTAGCCGAGGGCGAGCAGCCCGGCGAGGCGGAGCAGTCCGCGCCACCAGACCGAGTCGACGAACGACGACAGCCACGCCGGGGCGATCCGCCCGCTGGTGGCGGCGTCGTACCGCGGGTTGCGCCAGGCCATGGCGAGCACGACGAACGACACGGTGACGGCCGCCGCGGCACCGAGGATCGCCAGCTCGCGCGAGATCGGCAGGTCCTGGGCGCCGCCCAGCCCGTGCCGCGGGAGCAGGCCCCCGATCAGGAGCGGTCTCACCGCGCGACGAGCGTGAAGAGGACCTTGTCGAGGGTGTGCGACTCGACGACGACCTGGCCGGGTGCCGGGATCGGCTTCACGTCGAAGGTGCTCGAGCCCTTGTCGTACTCGAACTCCTGCTCCTGCGGCGAGGAGTGCACGTGGATCTCGCCCGGGGCGTCGGCGGTCACGTCGAGCTCGATCCGCTGGCCGACCTTGACGTCGATGTCGGTCCCGTTCGGGGTGATGTCGCTGCCGGCGATGGTGATGTCGATGACCTTCGTCGCCAGCTCCGAGGTGTCCGGTGCGGACGAGCTGGTGCTGCTCCCGCAGGCGGTGAGGGTCAGGGCACTCAACAGGACGACCGCGACAAGGGGACGTCGCATGGGTTGTGGCCTTTCTCGCAACGGACCGGTCCGGCCCGCCGGAGGGCCTCTGTCAGACTCCCATGCGGGACAAGTCGCGACGGACACAGGGTCGGCCGGACAGAGGTCACAGGGGTGAGCAATGGGTGAGCGGCTGCGGGCCAAGGACCTCGCGTTCCTCACCGCCGAGACGCCGACCACTCCACGGCACAACGCGACCGTGGAGATCTTCGACCCCGGGAAGTCGGGCTTCGACCACGAGACGCTGATCCGGCTGATCGGCGACCGGATCGCGTTCGTCCCCCGCTACCGGCAGTGCGTGCGACGGGTGCCCGGTCACCTCGCCAACCCGGTCTGGGTGGACGACCCGCACTTCGATCTCGCCTACCACGTCCGCCGGTCCGCCCTGCCGCGACCGGGAAGTCTCGCGCAGCTCCGCGAGCTGGTGGCCCGCATCGTGTCGCGGCCGCTCGACCGGCACCGGCCCCTGTGGGAGGTCTACTTCGTCGAGGGCCTCGAGGACGGCCGCGTCGCGGTGCTGACCAAGGCCCATCAGGCGCTGGTCGACGGTGCGCAGATCGTCGACCTGGCGCAGGTGCTGCTCGACCGGACTCCCGAGCGGCGCGAGCTCGGGGCTGACGAGTGGCATCCCGAGCGCCCGGTGAGCTCGGCGGGCCTTCTCTACGACGCCGTGCGTGACTCCGTCGTCTCGCCGTTGACGACTGTCGAAACGGTCCGCGGAGCGGCCGACTCGTGGTTCCGGGGAGCCGACGCCACGACCCGTCGCGTCAGCACGATCGCGTACGCCCTGGCCGGCCGGCGTACCGACCAGGACACGCCGATCGGCGGCCCGCTCTCGCAGCAGCGCCGCTTCGTGACCGTCCGGCGTTCCCTGGCCGAGCACCGCGCCGTGCGCGACGCCCACGGCGGCACCGTCAACGACGTCGTCCTGGCCACCGTCACCGGAGGTCTGCGCAGCTGGCTGATGACGCGGGCGGAGTCGCTCGGTGGTCTGCGCCAGATACGGGCGGTCGTGCCGGTCTCGGTGCGCGACCAGGAGCTCGAGGCGACGTCGGTCGGCTCGCAGATCGCACCCCACTTCGTCGACCTGCCGGTGGGGGAGCCGAGCCCCGTCGTCCGGCTCCACCAGGTGTCGTACTCCTTCAAGGCGCACAAGGACACCGGCCGCGCGGTCGCCGCGAACCGCATCGCCGGCATCGCCGGCTTCGCCCCGTCGACCTTCCACGCCATCGGCTCCCGGGTCGCGGCCGAGCAGCTCCGGCGCGGGATCCAGCTCTCGGTCACCAACGTGCCGGGTCCGCAGTCCCCGTTGTACGCCGCGGGTGCGGTGATGGAGCAGACCTACCCGGTCCCGCCGCTGCTGCCGGGACACGCCCTCGCGATCGGCGTCACGTCGTACGACGGCCAGCTGTTCTACGGCGTCACCGCCGACCGCGACCGGGTGCCGGACGCCGAGACCTTCGCCGCGTGCCTGTCCGAGGCCCTCGACGAGCTGCTCGACACCGCAGGGGACGGCCGGCCGAAGGTGCCGCGCGGACGCACGCGGCGCCCGGGGCGCCGGTCGTGACTCGCGTCTACGTCCCCGCGACGCTGCCGCTCCTGGCCGCGCTCGACCGGGACGGCTCGCTCCGGGTCGGTGACGACGTCGTGCTCGCGGCCGACGACTCGGAGGACGCGGAGTACGACGCGCTGACGACGGCGGCCGAGACCGCCGCGACCCTCGCCCAGGAGCTGGAGGCCGGGGAGCGGCGACGGGTCGTGGTCGTCGCCGAGGTGACCGACCTCACCGGGTCCGTGGCGCTGTCCGACGTCGTCGCCGTCCACGCGGACGTCGTCGACCTGCCCGACGGCGCCGATCCCGACGACCTCGAGGACCTCGGCTGGTACGCGACCCAGGAGATCCCGGAGCTGCTGGGCTGACTGTCGTAACAGCGCAATTGCGCGGTTGTGACAGTCGCAGGGGCCGGGTCGGTGTCGAAACGGCGCAATTGCGCCGTCACGGCAAACCCCCAGCCCGGGCCAGGACCGAATTGAGCGCCGCGATCCCGTCTGACAACATCGCGGCATGGACGCCGTCACCCACCCGCCGCACCCGGTCAACGAGCCCAACCTCACCTACGCACCCGGGAACCCCGAGCGGGAGGTGCTGTTGCTCGAGCTCGAGCGGCAGCAGCGTCGGCAGGTGACCCTGCGGGCCCACATCGGCGGGCGTCGCCGCAGCGGCGGCGGGGCCGAGATCAAGGTCGTCCAGCCCCACGACCATCACCACGTGCTGGGTGTCCTCAAGGACTCCACGACCCGCGACGCGGAGGCCGCCATCAAGGCCGCCCGCGACGCCGCGCCGGGGTGGCGTGCGCTGTCGTTGGACGACCGCTGCGCGATCATCCTCAAGGCGGCCGACCTGCTCGCCGGGCCGTGGCGCCAGCGTCTGAACGCCGCCACGATGCTCGGCCAGTCCAAGACGGTGTTCCAGGCCGAGATCGACGCGGCCTGCGAGCTGATCGACTTCTGGCGCTTCAACGTCCACTTCGCACGCGAGATCATGGCCGGGCAGCCGATCGCCAACAGCCCCGGGATCTGGAACCGCACCGACTACCGGCCCCTCGAGGGCTTCGTCTACGCGATCACGCCGTTCAACTTCAGCGCGATCGCGGGCAACCTGCCGACCGCGCCGGCCCTGATGGGCAACACCGTGATCTGGAAGCCGAGCCCGACCCAGCAGGTCGCGGCCAGCCTGACCATGGAGCTGCTCGAGGAGGCCGGCCTTCCGCCGGGCGTGATCAACATGCTGCCGGGGCACGGCCGAGCCGTGTCCCAGGTGGCGCTGAACCATCCCGACCTGGCCGGCATCCACTTCACCGGCTCGACAGCCGTCTTCCACCACCTGTGGCGCACCGTCGGCGAGAACATCGCGTCGTACCGCTCCTACCCGCGCATCGTCGGCGAGACCGGCGGCAAGGACTTCGTCGTCGCCCACCCGAGCGCCGACCCCGACGTGCTGCGCACCGCGCTGATCCGTGGCGCCTTCGAGTTCCAGGGCCAGAAGTGCAGTGCCGCCTCGCGTGCGTACGTCGCGAAGTCGGTGTGGGCGAAGATGCGCGACCAGTTCGTCGCCGAGGTCGAGGGCCTGACCATGGGCGACGTCACCGACCTGTCGAACTTCATGGGCGCGGTCATCGATGACCGCGCGTTCGCCAAGCACAAGTCGGCGATCACCCGCGCCAAGCGCAACCGCCACCTGTCGATCCTGGCCGGCGGCCAGGTGGACGACTCCGTCGGCTGGTTCGTGCGCCCGACCGTCGTCCAGTCGACAGACCCCCAGGACCAGATGTTCTCGACGGAGTACTTCGGTCCGATCCTCGCGGTCCACGTGTACGACGACAGCCGCTACGACCGGGTGCTGCAGCAGATGGAGTCGTTCGCGCCGTACGCCCTGACCGGCTCGATCATCGCCCAGGACCGCCGGGCGATCGCCGAGGCACAGCACCTGCTCCGCTTCGCGGCCGGCAACTTCTACATCAACGACAAGCCGACCGGCGCGGTGGTCGGCCAGCAGCCGTTCGGCGGCGCCCGTGCGAGCGGCACCAACGACAAGGCCGGCGCGCCACAGAACCTGATGCGCTGGACCAGCCCGAGGTCGATCAAGGAGACCTTCGTGCCCCCGAAGGACTACCGCTACCCGCACATGGGGTGAGCGACCGCTAGATCCGCCACTCGCCGCGCAGCCACTTCACGCCGACCTTGTTCGCGGCCTCGAAGGCCTTGCCGATGAAGCCGGCGACCAGGTCCTCGACCTTGCCGCCGACCAACGGGATGTTCACCTTCACGTCCAGGTCGATCTGCTGCACGACGTCGTCACCCGACTGGGTCAATGTCGTCCCACCCGTCATGTCTCCGGGCTTGCCCGGGATCGTCACGTGGATGTCGGCGGCCGCCGGCGACGACCACGACTCCTGCTGCACGAACCGGATCTCGCTGCCGACCAGCCGCTGCGCGAACGAGGGGATGCGGTCGGTGGCATGGGCCTGCTCGAGCCGGACCTCCATACCGCCGTCCACCGGCGTGATGTCGCAGGCGAAGTCCGTCACCTGCTGGTAGTCCCCGACCGCCTTCCGGTACGCAGGGTCCCCGAGCATCGCGTACACGTCGGCGACCGTGGCGGCCGGGAAGGTCAGGGTGTGGCTCGCACGCTTCATGGGGGACATCATGGCCGACGTGGGTGCGCGTGAGGAGTCACCGTTGCTGCGGGCCGAGCGGGTGTACGCCGCGGCCGCCGACCACTTCACGCGCCCGGCGCTGGGGTTCTGGGACGCGTGCGGCGCGGAGACGGTGCGCCGGGCCGGAGTCAGCCTCGGCGAGTCCGTCCTCGACCTCTGCTGCGGCGCGGGCGCCTCGGTCGTCCCGGCCGCGCACGCGGTCGGTCCGTCGGGCCGGGTGGTCGGCGTCGACATCGCCGACCCGCTGCTGGCGCTCGCCCGGGACCGCGTGGTCCGCGAGGGCCTGGCCAACACCGACCTGGTGAGGTCGGACGCGACCGCGACCGGCTTCGGGGATGCGTCGTTCGATTGCGTCGTCTGTGTGTTCGGTGTCTTCTTCGTGGCCGACATGCCTGCGTTCGTGAGCGAGATGTGGCGGATGGTCCGGCCCGGCGGGCGGCTGGCGATCACGACGTGGGGGCCGGGCTGGCTCGAGCCGGCCGGCAGCATCTTCTGGGAGCACGTGCGAGAGGTCCGGCCGGAGCTCCACAAGGCCTTCAACCCGTGGGACGAGATCACCACTCCCGCAGCGCTGACCGCCCTTCTGGCCGACGGCGGGGTCACCGGCGCCGATGCGGTCCCGTTGGCGGGGCGTCAGCGACTCGACCGGCCCGAGGACTTCTGGGAGATCGTCCTGGGCTCGGGGCTCCGGGCCACCGTCGACGCGCTCGACGACGCCGAGCGAGCGGCCGTCCGGGGTGCCGTGCTCGACGCTCTGGGCCGTGCCGACGTCGCCGAGGTCGGCACGGACTCGGTCATCGCGATCGCCGCGAAACCGTCGACCTGACCCCTGGGCGCACGCCGGGTTGGTGCGTGGTTGAGCGGAGTCCTAACCTCGGGTTGTGTCAATGACGACCGACCTCGAGAAGTCTCATCTGCTCACCCAGGCGATCACCCTCGCGGAGCGCAGCTCCGGCACCGGCGGACCGCCCAAGGACGAGGTCGGAGCCCTCCTCCGCGCCTACTACCGGCACGTCGCCACCGACGACCTGGTCGACCGCTCAGCCGAGGAGCTGTACGGCGCGCTGGTCTCGCACTACCGGACCGCCCAGAGCCGCCCCCAGGGCACCGCGAGCGTCCACGTCTTCACTCCCGCGCTGGCCGAGCACGGCTGGTCGGCGGGTGGTCACTCCGTGGTCGAGGTCGTCACCGACGACATGCCGTTCCTGGTCGACTCCGTGGTCATGGAGCTGACCCGGCAGCAGCGCGACGTGCACCTGGTCGTCCACCCGCAGTTCGACGTGCGTCGTGACCTGACCGGCCAGCTCGAGGCCATCACCTGTCTCGACAACGAGTCGGTGACCCCTCCGGAGGGGTCCGAGCGGGAGTCGTGGATGCACGTCGAGATCTCCCGGGTCGGCCACGACGAGGACGTGGAGGCGATCGCCAACGACCTGCAGCGGGTGCTCCGCGACGTCCGTGAGTCCGTCGAGGACTGGCCGCGCATGCGCCAACAGGTCACCGAGGTGATCGAGACGCTGAACACGACGCCACCGGCATCGCTCTCGACCGAGGAGATCGAGCGCGGGGTGGCCTTCCTGGAGTGGCTCGCCGACGACCACTTCACCTTCCTCGGCTACCGCGAGTACCACCTCGACAGCGAAGGCGAGGACGAGTTCCTGCGCGGCGTCCCCGGCAGTGGTCTCGGCATCCTGCGCAACGACCCGGACCTGGCTGCCGTCGGCAAGCTGCCGACGAAGGGCGCCGAGCTGGCCCGCGAGCACACCCTGCTGGTGCTGGCCAAGGCCAACTCGCGCGCCACCGTGCACCGCCCGGCGTACCTCGACTACGTCGGCGTGAAGACCTTCGACGAGAACGGCGAGGTCACCGGCGAGCGCCGCTTCCTCGGGCTGTTCTCCAGCGCGGCCTACACCGAGTCGGTGTGGCACGTCCCGCTGCTCCGTGAGAAGGCCGTCGACGTGCTCAAGACGCTCGGTCTCGACCCGCGCAGCCACGCCGGCAAGGCGCTGATCGACACCCTCGAGACCTACCCGCGCGACGAGCTCTTCCACACCCCCGTCGAGGAGCTGGCGACGATGGCGGGCCGCGTCAGCGAGACGCGGGGTCGCCGCCAGCTGCGGATCTTCGTACGCCGGGACACCTACGGCCGCTACGTCAGCGTGCTGGTCTTCCTGCCCCGCGACCGCTACAACACCAACGTCCGCGAGCGGTTCTCCGAGATCCTCAAGGAGAGCTTCGGCGGCGAGTCGATCGAGTTCACCGTCCGGATGAGCGAGTCGACGACCGCGCGGGTGCACTTCGTCGTCCACCCGGCGAAGGGCCAGAAGATCCCCGATGTCGACGTCTCCGACCTGGAACGCCGGCTGACCGACGCGTCCCGGTCGTGGCGCGACGACTTCACGGCCGCGACGATCGCGGAGTTCGGTGAGGACATCGGGGCACGGCTGGCGCGCAGCTTCGAGGCATCGTTCCCCGAGGCCTACAAGGAGGACTTCTCCGCGGCCACGGGTGCCCTCGACCTGGCCCGGCTGGAGGCCCTCGGAGACAGTGGCACCGACCTGTCGCTGTTCTCGCCGCTCGACGCGGCGCGCGGCGAGGCCCGGTTGAAGGTCTTCCGGCGCGGGGCGTCCATCTCGCTCTCCGAGGTGCTGCCGGCGCTGTCGTCGATGGGCGTGGAGGTGATCGACGAGCGGCCGTACCAGCTCGACCACACCGACCACCCGTCGTACATCTACGAGTTCGGGCTGCGCTACCCGCCGGGGATGCCCGACCGGGTGCGCGAGCCCTTCCAGGACACGATCCGCGCCGTCTGGGGCGGCTACAACGAGATCGACGGCTTCAACGCGCTCGTGCTGGCGGCCGGCCTCACCTGGCGGCAGGCCACCGTGCTGCGGGCGTACGCCAAGTACATGAAGCAGGGCAACAGCCCGTTCGCCGTCGACTACATCGAGGAGGCGCTGCGCGGGAACACCGACATCACCCGGCTCCTGGTGCAGCTGTTCGAGGCGCGCTTCGACCCCGGCCGGAACGGGCTCGCCGCCGACGCGGAGGCGCGTCAGGCTCGCGTCGACGAGGTCACCACCCGGATCGAGACGGCGCTCGACGACGTCGCCAGCCTCGACCACGACCGCATCCTGCGGTCGTACCTGACCCACATCAACGCGACCCTGCGGACCAACTACTTCCAGCCGGGCAGCTCGGGCCCCCACCACACCTACATGTCGTTCAAGCTCGAGCCGTCGGCGATCCCCGACCTGCCGCAGCCCCGGCCACGCTTCGAGATCTTCGTCTACTCGCCCCGGGTCGAAGGTGTGCACCTGCGCTTCGGCGCGGTCGCTCGCGGTGGCCTGCGCTGGTCCGACCGTCGCGACGACTTCCGGACCGAGGTGCTCGGCCTGGTCAAGGCGCAGATGGTGAAGAACACCGTGATCGTGCCGGTCGGCGCGAAGGGTGGCTTCTTCTGCAAGCAGCTCCCCGACCCCTCCGACCGTGACGCGTGGCTGGCCGAGGGCGTCGCCTGCTACAAGACGTTCATCTCCGGCCTCCTCGACATCACCGACAACCTCGTCGAGGGCGCCACGGTCCCGCCGAACGACGTCGTCCGCCACGACTCCGACGACTCCTACCTCGTCGTCGCCGCCGACAAGGGCACCGCGACGTTCTCCGACATCGCCAACGGGGTTGCGAAGGACTACGGCTTCTGGCTCGGCGACGCGTTCGCGTCCGGCGGCTCCGTCGGCTACGACCACAAGGCGATGGGCATCACCGCCCGCGGCGCATGGGTCTCGGTCCAGCGGCACTTCCGCGAGCGCGGCATCGACTGCCAGACGCAGGACTTCACCTGCGTCGGCGTCGGCGACATGTCGGGTGACGTCTTCGGCAACGGCATGCTCTGCTCGGAGCACATCCGGCTGGTGGCGGCGTTCGACCACCGCGACGTGTTCCTCGACCCCGAGCCCGACGCGGCGACCTCGTTCGCCGAGCGGAAGCGGATGTTCGACCTGCCGCGCTCGAGCTGGCAGGACTACGACACCGCGCTGATCTCCGAGGGAGGTGGCGTCTACTCCCGGTCACTCAAGGCGATCCCGATCAGCCCCCAGGTCCGCCGTGCGCTCGGCCTCGACGACACCGTCGCCAAGCTGACGCCGGCCGAGCTGATGAAGACCATCCTGCAGGCGCCGGTGGACCTGCTCTGGAACGGCGGCATCGGCACCTACGTGAAGGGGTCCGACGAGACGCACGCCGACGCCGGGGACAAGGCCAACGACGCGATCCGGGTCGACGGCCGTGAGGTGCGCGCACGGTGCGTGGGAGAGGGTGGCAACCTCGGCCTCACCCAGCTCGGCCGGATCGAGTACGCCGAGGTCGGCGCGGGGCGCAGTGCTGATCGACGTGGCGGCGCCATCAACACCGACTTCATCGACAACTCCGCCGGTGTCGACACCTCCGACCACGAGGTGAACATCAAGATCCTGCTCGACCGGGTGGTGGCCGACGGCGACCTGACCGAGAAGCAGCGCAACCACCTGTTGGCCGAGATGACCGACGAGGTCGGGTCGCTGGTGCTGCGCGACAACTACGAGCAGAACCTCGCCCTGGCCAACGCCGCGGCCAACGCACCCTCCCTGCTCCACGTCCACGAGGACTGGATGCGCACCCTGGAGAAGCGCGGCGTCCTGAACCGCGAGCTCGAGGGGCTGCCCGCCTCGCGCGAGGTGCGCCGGCGGATCGACCGGGGTGAGGGGCTCACCGTCCCCGAGCTGTCGGTGCTCCTGGCCTGGACCAAGATCGTGCTCGCCGACGAGCTGATCGAGTCCGACCTGCCCGACGACCCCTACTGCCACGTCGACCTGGTCGGCTACTTCCCGACCCAGCTCAAGGAGGGCTTCGAGTCCTCGATCGCCAGCCACCCCCTGCGACGCGAGATCATCGTGACCCAGGTCGTCAACGACCTGGTCAACGGCGCGGGCATGACGTTCTGGCCGCGGCTCGCGGGCGAGACCGGTGCCACGCCCGAGGAGCTGACCCGCGCGAACTTCGTGGCCCGCGAGATCTTCGGCTCACTTCCGCTGCGCGAGGAGCTCCAGACCTACGACAACCGGTTGAACGCCGAGCGCCAGACCCGGATGCGGGTCGAGATGCGCACGCTGGTCGAGCGCGCCTCGCGCTGGCTGGTCAACAACCGCCGGCCCCCGCTCGACAGCCAGGGCACGGTCGACTACTTCCGCCAGCCCGTGCAGGAGCTGATGACCGAGCTCCCGTCGTTGCTCACCGGCCGCGAGCTGCGCGCCTACGAAGGCCGGAAGACGCGGCTCGTCGACGACGGAGTGCCCGAAGCCCTGGCGTCCCGCGTGGCGGTCCTCCATCCGGCGTACCAGCTGCTCGGGATCCGTGAGATCGCCGACCGGATGGAGCTCGACCCGGTCGACGTGACCCGGCTGCACTTCGCCCTGGGCGAGCGGCTCGGGCTGCCCGACCTGGTGACCCGGATCCTGGCGCTGCCGCGTGACGACCGGTGGCAGACGATGGCCCGAGCCGCCCTCCGCGACGACGTGTACGCCGTGCACGCCCAGCTCACCGCCCAGGTCCTGCGCGACACCGACGGCGAGCAGAACGTGCCGGCCCGGATCCAGGAGTGGGAGGACGGCGACTCCGTCGTGGTGTCGCGGGCGGCCGCGACCCTCGAGGAGATCTGTGCCGACGAGAACGCCGAGCTCGCCCGGATGTCGGTCGGCCTCCGCGTGGTGCGCGGGCTGCTCGCCAACTGACGATGGAAGACGGCGTGCGCCGGGCTCGGGGCACCGACGCACGCCGTCGGCTCAGTGGTGGTGGTGCGCCTCCGCCTCGGCTTCTGCGGCGATCGACTCCGCGTCGTACTCGGTGTCCTCGGTGACGTCGCGACGGGTGACCGTCAAGAAGGTCACCAGCGCCAGGATCGCCCCCAGGAAGATCACGCTCGTCGCGGTCGTGCCCAGACCGAGCCCGCCGCCGTGGCGCGGCTGTGACATGTAGTCGCCGATCGACGCGCCCAGCGGGCGGGTCAGGACGTAGGCCAGCCAGAAGCTGAGGATCGGTCCCATCCGGAGCCCGAAGTGGGCCGCCACGACGAGCGCGATCGCACCGGCGAAGATCAGCACCGCCGTCAGGTAGCCGAGGCCGAGCTGCTCCGAGAGCATGTCGCCGCCGGCCGTGCCGAGGGCGAAGGTGAAGAGGATCGCCAGCCAGTAGAAGGCCTCGCGCCGCGGGGTACGGATCGTGTGGATCGAGAGCGTGCGCTCGACGAGGTACCAGGCCAGGAAGGTGATCGCCAGCAGGACCGCGAAGATCGGCGTCGTGGTCGTGGTGGGCACGCCGTGGCCGTCGGTGAGGTTGTCGGTGATCAGGGTGCCGAAGACGCTGATCAGCACGACCGTCGTCCAGTAGAGCCACGGCACGTAGCGGCGCGTCCTGAACTGCAGACCCAGCAGGACGAAGAACGCCAGCCCCATCACGATCGTGGTGTTGGTGAGCCCCAGGCCCAGGGTCTCGCTCAGGTAGTCGGCGAACGTCTCGCCGACGGTGGTGCACAGCACCTTGATCAGCCAGAAGTAGAGGGTGACCTCCGGGACCTTGTTCATCAGATGGGCGAACTGGTCGCGAGTCGCGACTGCCCGTTCTGCTGTGGGTTCTGGGGTCATGGCACCAGCGTGGGCTGCGGATTCTGTCGCTCGCCTGACCGCCGGGCCCTCAGCGCCCGGGCACGCGGACCTCGAACCGTCCGCCCGGGCCGGGGCGCGCGACGAGGTCGCCACCGACCGCGCGGACCATCCGCCGTGCCAGAGGGAGCCCGAGGCCGGCGCCTTCGCCGTGCGTGGTGTGACCGGGCTCGAAGATCCGCTCGACGTCGTCCGTGGCGACGCCGTGGCCGTCGTCGCGGACCGTGATCACCACGGTGCGGGCGTCGCGGCTCACCTCGATGCGAGGCGTGCCGGAGCCGTGCCGCTCGGCGTTCTCGAGGAGCGGGCGCACGGCCGCGACCAGCGGTGACAGCGGCGCCGCGAGCGGCACGTCGTCGTACGTCGTGGGCGGGAGCTCGAGGGCCGCCATCAGCTGCCCGACGGTCGCCCGGTCGCCACCCGCTGCATGTGCGCGCGCGACGGACAGCATCGTGTCGATGGAGTCACGCATCCGGAGCGCGGCGGCGTGGATGTTGTCCAGGCCTTCGAGCTGCTCGGTCGTCGCGTGCCGGCGGGCCAGGTCGGCCTCGGCCAGCACGACCGACAGCGGGGTGCGCAGCTCGTGCGCGATCTCGTCGGTGAGCCGGCGCTCGGCCGAGAGGGAGTCGACGATCCGGTCGAGCATGTGGTCGAGGGTCCGGCCGAGATGGGCGATCTCGTCGCCGCCCTCGCCGGGGTCGAAACGTTGCTCGACGTCGCGCTCGCGCCAGTCGTCGGCGAGATCGGCCATCGCCTGCACCTGACGCAGTGACCGGGTGGCCGCGGCCCACGCGGCCGCCGTCGCCACGATGACGGTGGTGAAGCCGAGGAGCATGGAGAGCCAGAGCGAGTGACGCTCGGCCTTCTCGTACGGCTCGAGGTCCTCCGCGGCCACCACGGTGGCGATCTGTGTCCCGGCCCGCACGACGGGCAGGGCGAAGTAGGTGACCTCGCCGACGGTCTGCTGACGCTGCTCGGTCTCCGACCCGAGTGCGGTGACCGTCCGGCTCAGGGCCGGAGCGGCCAGGCGGCCGTCGACGAGGTTCCCGTCGGCGTCGAAGACCCAGACGTTCTGGTCGAGCACCGCCGACTGCTGCTCGAGCACGCGGATCCGGCCGTCCGGTCCGCGCACCACCGTCGCGGCCGCGGCCGCGGTGCGTGACGTCAGCCGCGAGTGCGCCGTCGAGTCGTTGCTCTGGGCCAGCAGGATCTGGACTCCGAGGACCAGGAGCGACGAGGTGAGCGTGGAGACCAGCAACGCGGTCGCGGCCATCCTGGCGCGCAACGACGGCGGCTTCACCGCCATGTCACTGCCACCGGTAGCCGACCCCGCGGACGGTGCTGATCGCGGCCAGGTCCACGGGCTCGAGCTTCTTGCGGATCCGGCGGATGTAGGAGTCGAGCGTGTTGTCGCTGACCATCGCACCGTGCGGCCAGGCGGCGGCGACCAGGGCGTGCCGGCGTACGACGGTGGACGGGTCGCCCATCAACCGGCCCAGCAGCCGGAACTCGGTCGGGGTCAGCGCGATCTCGACGTCGCCGACCGTCAGCGCGTGGCGGGCGGGGTCGAGCACCGGTCCGCCGGGCTCGGTGGCCGTGGGGACGGCCGTACGCCGGAGCAGTGCGTCGAGGCGGACCCGCACCTCCTCGAGGTCGAAGGGCTTGGTCAGGTAGTCGTCACCGCCGGCCTCGAAGCCGGCGATCTTGTCGTGCAGCCCGTCGCGCGCGGTCAGGAACAGCACCGGCGCGTCGACTCCAGAGGCGCGCAGGGCCAGGCAGAGGTCACGCCCGTCGGCGTCCGGGAGCCCGATGTCGAGCACCAGGACGGCGGGCCGGTGCTTGGCGAAGGCACGGAGCGCCTCGGCGGCGGTCGCGACCACGATCGGCTCATGCCCCATCGCCCGCAGCGCACGGGTCAGCACCGAGCGCAGGGCGGGCTCGTCCTCGCAGACACCGACGACCGACACACCAGGAGCCTAGGAGAGGCGCCCTGGCCGGAACCTGACTGTAAGGGGCACTCGGCGGTCGCGCGTCGTACCAAAAGGAGGGGCGGTTGTCGCCGGCAAAGGTTAGAGTCGGGTAACGATGCCAACTGATGCGCCCTCCGGTCCCACCGCCCATCCGCCCGCCAGTGTGAAGTCGCTCTGGCGCCTGCGCGCCTACCTCCGGCCGCACGCCTGGTCGCTGCTGATCATGCTGGTGACCTCGATGAGCGGGATCGGGGTGTCGATCGCGATCCCACTGGTGATCAAGGCGCTCATCGACGGGCCGATCGACGACCACGACCGGTCCGGCATCCTGCCGCTCGCGCTCCTGGTCCTCGGACTCGGCGTGCTGGAGGCGGTGCTGATCTGGTGGCGTCGCTGGGTGCAGAACAAGGCCGTGCTCGCGGTCGAGACCGCGATGCGGCGCGACCTCTACCACCGCCTGCAGGAGCTCCCGATGAGCTTCCACGGCGAGTGGCAGTCGGGCCAGCTGCTCTCGCGGGCGACCACCGACCTGTCGGCGATCCGCCGGTTCTTCGGCTTCGGGATGCTCTTCCTGCTCGTCAACATCACCCAAGTGGTGGTGACCACCCTGGTCCTGCTCAACATGTACTGGCCGCTCGGGCTCGTGGTCGCGGCGGCCGCCGCGCCGATCGTCTGGCTCTCCATGCGCTTCGAGAAGGGCTACGTCGTGATCTCGCGACGTGTCCAGGACCAGCAGGGCGACCTGGCGACGCTGGCCGAGGAGGGGGCGGTCGGCATCCGGGTGATCAAGTCGTTCGGCCGCTCGTCGTACGTCTCCGGTCAGTACGACGACGCCGCTCGCCGGCTGCTCGACACCAGCATCGACAAGGTGCGGCTCTCGGCGCGCTTCTGGACGTTCCTCGAGATGATCCCCAACCTCGCTGTGGTCGTCGTCCTGCTGCTCGGCGCCATCGGTGTCGGCCGCGGGGCGCTGACGCCGGGCGAGCTGGTCGCGTTCATCACGCTGATGCTCTCCCTGGTCTGGCCGGTGGCATCCCTCGGCGTGATCCTGGCGATGGCGCAGGAGGCGATGACCGCGGCCGCGCGGGTGCTGGAGATCTACGACACCGCCCCCGACATCGTCTCGGGCACGGCGGTGGCGCCCGACGCCCGCGGCCATCTGCGCTTCGAGCACGTCGACTTCACCTTCCCCGGCTCCGACACCCCGGTGCTGCGCGACGTCAACCTCGACCTGGCTCCCGGCGAGACGCTGGCCCTGGTCGGTGCCACCGGATCGGGCAAGACCGCCCTGACCGCGCTCGTCCCGCGGCTGTACGACGTGACCGCGGGCCGGGTGACCATCGACGGGGTCGACGTCCGCGACTACTCCCTGCAGGAGCTCCGCACACTGGTGGCGACGGCGTTCGAGGAGCCGACCCTGTTCTCGATGTCCGCTCGGGAGAACCTCACGTTGGGTCGCGCGGACGCCACGGAGGAGGAGATCGAGGAGGCGCTCGACATCGCGCAGGCCGGCTTCGCGCGAGACCTGCCCTGGGGCCTCGACACCCGCATCGGCGAGCAGGGGATGTCCTTGTCGGGTGGCCAGCGCCAGCGCCTCGCGCTCGCCCGCGCCGTCCTGGCCCAGCCGAAGGTGCTGGTCCTCGACGACACCCTGTCGGCCCTCGACATCCACACCGAGAAGCTGGTCGAGGAGGCGCTGCGTCGTGTGCTCGCCGCGACGACGGGGCTGATCGTGGCCCATCGCGCATCGACCGTGCTGCTCGCGGACAAGGTCGCGCTCCTGCAGGACGGCACGATCACCCACGTCGGCAAGCATCGCGAGCTCCTCGCGAGCGTGCCCGCCTACCGCGACCTGCTGGCCGCCGACTCCGAAGAGCTCGAGGACGTCAGCGCATGAGCACGCAACCCCCACCCGAGGTCGACGAGGTCCAGGACTGGCGCGGCGTCGCCGCCGACGGGCGCGACGACCTGACCGCCGCGACCACCGCCAAGCTGGCCGGCCGGTCGCGCCGGCTGCTCGGCTCCCTGCTCCGCCCTCACAAGCGGGTGATCCGGCTGCTGGGGATCGCGGTGCTGGTCGAGAACGCCGCGCGCCTCTCGATCCCGCTGCTGGTCGCCAAGGGCATCGACGTCGGCATCCCGCCCATCCGCGACCACAACGACGTCGGCCCGCTGGTCGAGATCGTGGCGGTCGTGCTCGCGGCGACCCTGATCCAGGCGGTCTCGCGCAACATCTTCCTGGTCCGGTCGGGGAAGATCGGCCAGGACATCCTGTTCGAGATCCGGCAGCGGGTCTTCCGGCACTTCCAGCGGCTCAGCCCGGCGTTCCACGACTCCTACACGTCGGGCCGGGTGATCTCGCGGCAGACCTCCGACGTCGACGCGATCTACGAGATGCTCGAGACCGGGTTCGACGGCCTGATCACCGCCGCGCTGACGCTGGTCGGCACCGCCTGCCTGCTGCTCTACCTCGACGTCAAGCTCGGCCTGGTGGCCCTGCTCTGCGGCCCCTTCCTCGCCTGGGCGACCAACTGGTTCCGCAAGGAGTCGGCCAAGAGCTACCGGGTGACCCGCGAGAAGGTCGCCCTGGTCATCGTCCACTTCGTCGAGTCGATGAACGGCATCCGCGCCGTCCAGGCCTTCCGCCGAGAGCCGCGCAACCAGGAGATCTTCGACGACGTCAACGACCAGTACCGCGCGGCCAACCTGGTCGCGTTCCGACTGGTCGCGTGGTTCATGCCCGAGATCCGGCTGATCGGCAACCTCACGATCGGCGTCGTCCTGCTCTACGGCGGCTACCTCGCCTACGACGGTCAGGTGACCGTCGGCGTGCTGGCGGCGTTCCTGCTCTACCTGCGGCAGTTCTTCGAGCCGATGATGGACATCTCGCAGTTCTACAACACCTTCCAGTCGGCCTCCGCGGCCCTGGAGAAGCTGTCCGGTGTGCTCGAGGAGGAGCCCGGCGTACCGGAGCCGACCGAGCCGCTCGCGCTCCCGGACGCACGCGGCGACCTGCGGTTCGATCACGTCGGGTTCTCCTACGTCGAGGGCGTGCCGGTGCTGCCCGACCTCGACCTGACCGTCCCGCCGGGGCAGACCCTGGCGCTGGTCGGCACCACCGGCGCGGGCAAGACGACCATCGCGAAGCTGGCGACGCGTTTCTACGACCCCACGGACGGCGAGGTCACGCTCGACGGAGTCGACCTGCGGTCCTTGTCGTCGGAGGACCTCCACCGGTCCGTCGTCATGGTCACCCAGGAGAACTACCTGTTCTCCGGCACCATCGCCGAGAACATCCGCTTCGGCCGCCCCGAGGCGACCCTGGAGCAGGTCGAGGAGGCCACTCGGGCGATCGGGGCCCACGGGTTCATCGCGGCGCTGCCCCAGGGCTACGAGACGCCGGTCTCCAACCGCGGCGGCCTGCTCAGTGCCGGCCAGCGACAGCTGATCGCGTTCTCCCGCGCCTTCCTGGCCGACCCCGCGGTGCTGATCCTCGACGAGGCGACGTCGTCGCTCGACGTCCCGTCCGAACGGCTGGTGCAGCGCGCGCTCCGCACGATCCTGTCCGGCCGCACCGCGGTGATCATCGCCCACCGGCTCTCGACGGTGGAGATCGCCGACCGGGTCCTGGTCCTCGAGCACGGGGAGATCGTCGAGGACGGCTCCCCGGCCGACCTGGTCGCCGGCGGCGACGGCCGCTTCTCCGACCTCCACGAGGCCTGGGTCGCCTCACTCGCCTGAGCGAGGACCGAGCGAGGACTGAGCGAGGACTGAGCGACTCGGCGAAGCCCAGGTGCTCAACCGCCGCCAACGGCGCAGCGCCCTCGCGCGCCGGCCTCATGTGTCAACCGTCGCTCACCCCGGCATCATTGAACCGATCAACAACCGGCTCCGTATACCGGATGTGAGGAGGTGTGATGGCAGACAGCCCTGACGTCGTGATGCAGCGCCTGCACGACGAGCACGCGGGCGCGCTGTGGGGCCATTGCCTCCGCCTGACCAACCACGACCGTGCCCGCGCCGAGGACGTGTGCCAGGAGACCCTCCTGCGCGCCTGGCGCAACGCCTCCCTCCTCGACGAGAAGCAGGGATCGGTGCGCGCGTGGTTGTTCACCGTCGCCCGCAACATCGTCATCGACGAGTCCCGCACCCGGCGGGCCAAGTCCGAGATCCCGATGGGCGAGGTGCCCGAGCCGGGGTCGGCCACCGACGGCAGCGACGAGCTGCTGATGACGTGGGTGGTCGCCGACGCGGTCACCCACCTCTCGCCCGAGCACCGCGCCGTGCTCCAGGAGACCTACTTCAAGGGCCGCCCGGTCGCCGAGGCCGCACGCCGCCTCGGGATCCCCGAAGGCACCGTGAAGTCCCGCACGCACTACGCCCTCCACGCCCTCCGGCTAGCACTCGAAGAAATGGGGGTGGTCGCATGAGCACGCCGACACACGGCACTCCGACCGAATGTCCGTACGAGATGTGGGACGGGTCCTACGTACTGGGCTCCCTGTCACAAGCCGAGCGCCGCGAGTTCGAGTCGCACCTCGACGGCTGCGAGCAGTGCTCGCGCGCGGTCCGCGACCTCGCCGGCCTGCCCGGGCTGCTCGGGCGGATCGGCCCCGAGGTGCTCGAGGAGCCCGCTCCCGAGCCGGTGCCCGAGACGCTCCTGCCCCGGCTCTCGCGCGCCGTACGTCGGAGCCATCAGCGCCGTACCTGGCTCACCGCGGGCATCGCAGCGGCCGCCGCGGTCGCGGTGACCGCCGGCGGTGCGCTGGTCCTCAACGACCCGTCGAGCACGCCGACGGCGACGAAGCCGCCGGTCGTCCTGCCCTCCGGAATCGTGATGACACACGTCTCCTCCACCGACCCGATGACCGCCCGGGTGGCGCTCACCCCGGTCGCGTGGGGCACCAAGGTCGACCTGTCCTGCAGCTACCCGCGTGGCACGACCGCCTACGAGGGCGGCGCCTACGCGCTGGTCGTGCACACCAAGGACGGCCGCACCGAGCGCGTCGCCACCTGGAACGGCCTGCCCGGCAGGACCATGTCGGTCACGGGGGCGACGGCCGCCTGGAAGCAGAACATCGCGTCGGTCGAGGTGATCACCCTCGACGGCAGCCCGGTCGCCGAGCTCACGCTCTGACCGGCCGCCAGGTCGAACAACCGCAACGACAGACGAACCGTGGCCTGATGGCCACGGTTCGTCTGACGTGGTGCTGGTCTCAGTGGGAGACGAGGCTGCGCTCGCGCATCGGCGCCGCGCGCAGCTCCCGCGACGCGGCGTACAGGCCGGCCAGGATCGCGACCGCCTCCGAGATCGCGGCGATCCAGACATAGCTGCCCTGCCACTTCTCGTGGTCGCCGAAGAGCCCACCGCTCGTGGTCGCGAGCGCGAAGCCACCGAGCGTCGAGGCACCGAAGCCGAGCGCCAGGAACGGCGCGAGCCAGTGCTTCCAGGTGAAGAGGAGAACGGCGATCGCGACTCCCGCGATGATGTTGACGATGAAGAGCGGGCCGATCACGTGGACATGGCGAAATCCGTTCAGCCATTCATACAGGTGGACGTAGGCCGACACCAGGACGGCGAGTGCGGCAACGATTCGTGCGGGGGTTCGTACGGTCATGGGGGTTTCCAGCTCCGATCCGGGCCCGGACGGCCCTCACCAGGAGACACGGAGCAGCGCCCCGGTTGGTTCGATCAGGGCGTGCCGGCGGGTGCCGAACGACGCGATCCGAACGCCGACAGGAACCGGTCACGGAAGTGGTCCATCCGCATCACCGGACCGTCGTTGCTCGGCTGCAGGCCGGGTGACCAGCCCCAGCTCGAGATCCGGTCGAGCACCTTCGGGTCGTGCGCGATCAACGAGATCGGGACGTCGTGGGAGACGCCGGTGCCGCTGACGTTGCTGTTGGGCTGGTGGTCGCCGAGCACGATCATCACCAGGTTCTTGTCGTGGGCGTGGTGGACGAACGAGACCAGCGAGCGCAGCGAGTAGCGGATGGACTGGGCGTAGTTGCGCTGCTGGTCGGGGCCGCCGAGGAGCTGGAAGAACGACGTGTGGGAGGGGCGCATCCCGTCGTAGACCGAACCGTCGCCGATCCCTGACCACGGGACCAGCTTCGGCAGCGGCGTCCACGGTGTGTGGCTGGAGACCAGGTCGATCTCCGCCATCACCGGGCCGCGGCCGGGCTGGTGGAGCTCGTGGCGGGCGAAGGCGTGGAACGTGTACTGGTCGGGGATCCGGGCGTAGCTGAAGCGGGGACCGACGTACCCGACGTCCTGCGAGTTGTACATCCGGTCGAAGCCGTAGAAGCGCTGACCCTGGACCCACGGGCCGTCGTCGGACGGGATGTCGCTGACGGTGCGCCAGCCGGCCCGACCGAACGCCTGGGAGAGGTTGAACCGGTCGCCGCCGAGCACCTGGTCGTAGCGCTGCTGCGAGTCGATCCAGAGTCCGGTCTGCAGCGTCGAGTGGGCCAGCCAGCTGATCCCGCCGAACGTCGGCGACCGGAGCCACCCGCTCCGCGTGTCGAAGCCCATCGCCCCGAGCCGGCCGTCGGCCGTGCTCAGGGTGCGGTTCACCATCGGCGCGAACCAGGACCCGTCGACGGCCACCCGGCCGTAGCTCTCGACGAAGACCAGCAGCACGTCCTTGCCACGGAGTCCGCGGAGCAGGTCGGTGCCCGGGGTGAGGGCGTAGGAGTCGTGCGTGAGCGCGTGCTGGAACACCTGGCGGTCGTGGAGCTCCGCGCGCACCTGGCCGACCTGAGACTCGACCAGCGACGCCGCGGGCGCGGATGCCACCGGTACGCCGCCGACCTGTACCCCGGCGACCGCGGTGACGACCCAGACCAGGGCCAGGGCGACGACCCCGCGCGACCAACCCTGCCGCGACCGGTGCACGGCGCGCCGGATCCGCAGCAGTGCCCACACGCAGAGGGCGAGTGCGGCGGCCACGCCGACACCGACGGTCACGAGCGCGAGCACCTGGCCACCCCGGCCGGCCGAGCGCTGGACCAGGTCGAGCGCGGACCCGACGTAGCCCGGATCGCTGAGCAGGTTGAAGGGCCGGTCGAACGCCTCGTAGAACCCGAGGTCGAGCATGGCCAGCAGGACCGTGGCGGTCAGCAGGACGCCGCCGGCGACGGCGACGAGCCGGCCCCAGCGCCGCGGCAGGAGGACGGCGAGCCCCACGAAGAGCAGCAGCTCGAGCGGGATCCCGAGCACTGCTGCGAGGGAGAGCTGGTCGGGGCGGTGCGGCACCATCAGCGCGAGCCAGACGAGCACGACGGCGACGGCGTCCACGACCGGCCCCACCCAGCGGGCGTGGGCGAAGGCGGCGTCGTGGCGGGTCCGCCACAGGACGACGACCTGGTGCCCGAAGGACTCCACGAGCAGGGCCAGGGCGATCGCCGCGACCGCCCCGGAGACAGGCCGGGGGAGCACGTCGGCCGCGACGGTGGCGAGCACGACCCCCTGGACGGCCGCCACGACCTTCGCCCAGCGGCGCGGCGGGGTCGGCCCGGTCAGCCACGGCCAGACCACACCGGCCAGCAGCAGGAGGTAGCGGGCCAGCCCGATCAGGAGCACCCACGCCCCGACCACGGGGACGGCGTAGGCGCTGAGCACCAGGATCAGGAACGCGTCGGTCTCCATGTCGAGCGCGGCACCGAGGCGGGTGACCTCGCCCCGGGTGCGTGCGAGCCGGCCGTCGAGCAGGTCCGTGCTGAGGGCGACCACCGCCAGGACGACGACCAGGGTGCGCGGGACCGGACTGCTCCACGACTGGACGACGAGGGCGGCCAGGCCGATGGTCAGGGTGGCTCGGACCAGGGTGACCACGTTGGCCGCGCCGAGCCGGGGGAGACGTTCGCGGCGTACGCCGCCGTCCACGAGCGCCCAGGTGAGCAGCGCGGCGACCGTGCCGGTGAGCAGCGCCGCGAGGCTGAGGCCGGCCGAGAACCGCAGTGCGAGCAGCACGGCAGCAGCGGCCGGCAGTACGGTCAGTGGACCGACCTGAACCGTGCGCACCATGCCTCCGTATCTCCGGTTACCAGTCATACGAGGGCGGGTCGGCGTCGGTTCAGAAATCAACGCCGGACGTGGAGGGAGCCGACGTGTCACGAACGGCCCGCTCTTTCTGGCTGCGTGAGCCCGGGTCCGGTGAGATTCGTTCCGCGGATCTGCCGGACCCGGGTCCGGCGGAGGTGCTGGTCCGGACCCTCGTGTCGGGGGTCAGCCGCGGCACCGAGGCGCTCGTCTTCCAGGGCCGCGTGCCTGCGAGCCAGTACGACGCGATGCGCGCGCCGTTCCAGGACGGCGATTTCCCCGGGCCGGTGAAGTACGGATACCTCAGCGTCGGCCTGGTCGAGTCCGGCCCCGACGACCTGATCGGCCGCGCCGTCTTCTGCCTCCACCCCCACCAGACGGCGTACGTCGTGCCGGCCGCGGCGGTCTCGGTCGTCCCCGACGGCGTTCCCGCCCGCCGTGCCGTCCTCGCCGGCACGGTCGAGACGGCCGTCAACGCGCTCTGGGACGCCCGGCCGCTGGTCGGCGACCGGGTCGCCGTGGTCGGGGCCGGGATGGTGGGGCTCTGCGTCGCCCGCGTCCTGGCCGGCGTTCCCGGCGTGGCCGTCACCGTGGTCGACACCGACGGCTCGCGCGCCGACGTGTCAGCGGCCCTCGGCGCCCGGTTCGCGCGCCCCGCCGACGCTCCCGACGACCTCGACCTGGTGGTCCACGCCAGCGGGACCTCCGCCGGCCTCCAGACCTCCCTCGACCTGCTCGCCCCCGAGGGCGTCGTCACCGACCTGAGCTGGTACGGCGACACCCCCGTGGAGCTGCGTCTCGGCGGGCGCTTCCACTCCGCGCGGCTCGGGGTTCGGGCCAGCCAGGTCGGGGAGATCGCCGCGGCACGCCGAGGTCGACGGACGCACGCCGACCGGATGGCCCTGGCGCTCCGGCTCCTCGAGGACCCCGCGTTCGACGCCCTGCTGACCGGCGAGTCGGCGTTCGACGAGCTGCCGGAGGTCATGGGCAAGCTGGCGTCGGGCTCCATCCCGGCGCTGTGCCACACGATCACCTACCCGCTCGGCGGCGGCTGATGTTCGAGGTCACGGTCAGCGACCACATGATGATCGCCCACAGCCTGCGAGGTGACGTCTTCGGACCTGCCCAGGCGCTGCACGGGGCGACGTACGTCGTCGAGGCGTCGTTCGCGCGGGTCGGGCTGGACGACCACGACATCGTCCTCGACATCGGGGCCGCGCTGGACCAGCTGAAGGAGGTCCTGGCCGAGCTGACCTACCGCAACCTCGACGAGGTCGACTCCCTCGCCGGGCTCAACACGACGACCGAGGTCCTGTGTCGCGCGATCGCCGACCGGCTGGCGGCCCGAGTCCACGACGGGAGCCTCGGCATTGCCGCCGGCGACCTGACCCGCATCCGGGTCACGCTGCGGGAGAACCCGAGCGCCTGGGCCAGCTACGAGCGAGCGCCATGAGCACCGACCTCTACGCCGTGCTGCCCGAGGGCGTCGACGATCTCGCCCGGCCCAGCGGAGGCAACGTCTACGACCGTCACGTCCTGCGCGGACTCGTGCGGCTGGGCCGGACCGTGCTCGAGCTGCCGGTCGCCGGTCGGTGGCCGACGCCGACCCCGAGCGACCTCCTCGAGCTGGACACCCTCCTGGTCGGCATCCCCGAGGGTTCGGTCGTCCTCGTCGACGGGTTGGTCGCCTCCGGCGCGGCAGCAGTGCTCCCGCGCTACGCCGGTCGCCTGCGGATCGTGGTGCTGCTGCACATGCCGATCGGACCCGACCGCGGTGAGGCCCGGGTGCTGGCCTCGGCGGCGGCCGTGGTGACCACCAGCGCCTGGTCCCGCGAGCGGCTCCGGGGCTGGTACGGACTGCGCCACGTCCACGTCGCGCTCCCGGGCGTCGACCCTGTCGATCCCGGGACGCCGCACGGCGGCTCCGGCGGCGGTACGTCGTTCCTGTGCGTGGCGGCCGTCCATCCCGGCAAGGGTCACGACCTGCTCCTCGAGGCCCTGGCCGCGCTCGGCGACCGCGCCTGGACGCTGACCTGCGTCGGCTCGCTCGACGTCGACCCCGACCACGTCGCCGCGCTGCAGACCCAGGTCTACGCACGATCCTGGGAACGCCGGGTGATCTTCACCGGCCCGCTCTCCGGTGGCAGCCTCGCCGCGGCGTACGACGTGGCCGACCTGCTCGTGCTCCCGTCGCGCTCCGAGAGCTACGGCATGGTGGTCGTCGAGGCACTGGCCCACGGGATCCCGGTCGTCGCCACCTCGGTGGGCGGCGTCCCCGAGGCCCTCGGCCGGGCGCCGGTCGGTGCCGTGCCGGGGATGCTCGTGCCACCCGAGGACTCCCTCGCCCTGGCCGGTGCGCTGCGCGCGTGGCTGGACGACCCGGGCCTGCGTGAGCGGCTCGGGCACGTCATCGAGGGGCGCCGCCCCACTCTGCGTCGGTGGGACGCGACCGTCGCCGACCTCGACGTCGTCCTCGACGGGGTCGGGTCCCCGTCGCTGCACCGATCGGCCGTGCCCCGATGAGACGCGTCCCGAGGTGGCTGCGCCTGGCCGGCGGCGCGCTCGTGCTGGCCCTCCTGCTCTGGCGCTTCGGCACCGGACCGTTCGCCGACGCCTGGCAGGTGACGACGGTGGGCTCGGTCGCCGCCGCTCTCGTCCTCACCGCGGTGGCCACCCTGGCGAACGCCTGGCGGTGGCGGGTCGTGGCCCGGGCACTCGGTGCACCGCTCACGCCCGCTGCCTCGGTCGCGGCGTACTACCGCTCCCAGTTCCTCAACGCCACGCTCCCCGGCGGCGTGCTCGGCGACGCCCATCGTGGTGTCCGGCACGGGCGCGACGCCGGCGACCTCGGCGTGGGGCTGCGGGCCACCGTCTGGGACCGCGTCGGCGGCCAGGTCGTGCAGGTCGGGCTGTTGGTCGTCGTGCTCCTGGTCTTCCCGACCCCGCTGCGGGCCTGTGCCCCCGTCGCCATCGCCGGCCTCGCGGGCGTCGGCCTGCTCGCCCGGTGGCTCGCCCGTCGCCGAGGCTCCGTGGCGTTCGTCGGCCGTGACCTGCGGGCGCTCCTGCGCCCTGCCGTCGCGGCCCGGATCGTCTTGGCTTCGTGCTCGTCGAGCGCGGGTCACGTCGCGGTCTTTCTCCTGGCCGCGCGTGCAGTCGGAGTCGACGCCGGCCCGTCGCTCCTGCTGGTGATCGCGCTCGCCGTCCTGGTGGGCTCGGCCGTGCCGCTCAGCGTGGCCGGATGGGGGCCGCGCGAAGGCATCACGGCCGGGGTCTTCGCCCTCGTCGGGCTGGGCTCGGCCACCGGCCTCACCGTGAGTGTCGCGTTCGGTGTCCTGTCGGCCGTCGCGACGGTGCCGGGGTTGCTGGTGCTCGTCGCCGATGCCGTCGTACGCCGTCGTCGCCCGGCCGCCGCCGCGCCGGTCCGCACCCTCGAGGAGGCGCGTCGTGGCTGACCGCCCCTACACCGTGCTCAGCTGCAGCATGTCCATCGACGGCTACATCGACGGTGCGAACGAGAGCCGGCTTCTGCTGTCCAACGAGAGCGACTTCGACCGGGTCGACCACGTGCGGGCGGGGGTCGACGCGATCCTGGTCGGGGCCACGACCATCCGCAACGACAACCCGCGGCTCCTGGTCCGCGACCTGCGCCGCCGCCGCGACCGGCTCGACCGCGGTCTGCCGGAGCACCCGGTCAAGGTCACCGTCACCCAGCGCGGACGGCTCGACCCGTCTCGCCGGTTCTTCGCCGACGACGGCAGCCGGAAGCTGGTCTACGCCAGCAGCCGCGTCGCCGAGGCGCTGGACGAACGGCTGGGCGCGGTGAGCGAGGTGGTCGACGCGGGCGACCCGGTGCGGATGGCCGGGCTCGCGAGCGACCTGCACCGACGCGGCGTACGCCGACTCATGGTCGAGGGTGGTGGAGCGGTCCACACCCAGTTCCTCGCCGACGACCTCGTCGACGAGCTGCAGCTGGTCGTCGCGCCGTTCTTCGTCGGCGAGCCGGGCGCCCGACGGTTCGTCGGGGAAGGTCGCTTCCCGTGGCACCCCGGCCGACGCGCGGTCCTGGCGGAGACCCGGCAGATCGGCGACGTCGTGCTGCTGCGCTACGCCTTGTCGGACCGCTTCGAGGACGCGTCGACAGCGACGTGACTGCCGCGCTTGCGAGCCGACGACGGCGCTGCCTCGGGGTCCTCGAGCACCAGCGACAGGCCGACCACGATCGCGAGGAGCTCCGACACGGCCGCCACGAAGACGTAGAAGCCGTGCCACTTCTCGTGCGTGCCGAAGAGGCCGACCGTGCTCGCCAACGTGAAGGCGCCGAGCGTGGCCAGCCCGAAGCAGGCCGTGAGGGCGCCGGCGAGCCAGTGCCGCCAGCGGGCCAGCAGAAACGCGATCGCCAGCCCGGCGAAGACGTTCACCAGGAACGCGGGCCCGATCACGTGCACGTCCCGCATGCCGTCGAGCCAGAGCCAGCCGTGGACGGCCACGGAGGACAGGACGGCCAGCGCACCGATACGTCGCAGCAACATCGGGTCCCCCTTCGTCGCCACCACGGCGATCTGTCGGTGACCACGTGTCAGGCCCCCGGCCGGTTCGGTCACCGCGGAAATCTTGACTCATCTGGACGCCCCACGCGGGGTGAACGCCGATTTCCTAGGCTGCGACCGTGACCGACCTGCCGCCGAGCGCTGCCGAGATCGTGGCGCGATGCGCCTCCGGGGAGACCACACCCGAGGCGGAGGTGGCGCGCTCGCTGGACGCCATCGACTCCCGCAACCCCGCGTTGAACGCCTTCTCGGTAGTGCTGGACGACCGGGCGCGCGAGCAGGCGAGGTTCCTGTCGCTGGGACAGGGCGAGACCCACGGCCCGCTGTACGGCGTACCGGTGGCGATCAAGGAGGAGCTCGACGTCGCCGGCTGCGTCACGACGTTCGGCGGACGCGGCAACAGCACGCCGGCGGCCGAGGACGGCGAGGTCGTCCGCCGCCTCCGCGAAGCCGGCGCGGTCGTCGTCGGCAAGACCCACATGCCCGAGTTCGGCGCCTACCCCTACACCGAGTCCGTCGCCCACGGCCACACCCGCAACCCCTGGCGCACGGCGTTCTCCCCCGGCGGCTCGAGCGGCGGCTCGGCGGTGGCGGTCGCGGCCGGAATGGTGCCGGTCGCCCTGGGAGGCGACGGCGGCGGCTCGATCCGGATCCCGGCGTCCTGGTGCGGACTCTTCGGGCTCAAGCCGCAGCGAGGTCGGGTGACCAGCGCGCCGCAGGAGCACCTGTGGTGGGCGCTGGGAACGGCCGGTCCCCTGACCCGGACCGTGCTCGACTCGGCGATCGTCTACGACGTGATCCGCGGACACCTGCCCGTCGACCGGTGGCGGGCCGGGGAGGTCGGGTCGTTCACCGAGGCCGCCCGTCGCGACCCGGGGCGGTTGCGGGTCGGCTGGTGCGTCACCCCACCGACGAAGGGCCTGCGGCCGCACGACGACCACGTCACCGCGGTCCGCGACACCGCCCGCCTGCTCTCCGACCTCGGTCACGAGGTGCACGAGGTCGACCCGCACTACCCCGATCCGACGGCCGCGTTCGTGCCGCAGTTCTTCGCCGGCATCCGGACCGAGTCCGACGCCGTCGAGCACTACGCCCGCCTCGAGCGGCGTACCCGGGAGACCTACCGGCTCGGATCGTGGGTGACCCCGAAGGTGATCCGGGCCGCTCTTCGCCACACGGAGCGGATCTCGAGGAAGGCGAACCGGGTCTTCGACCCTTCGACAGGCTCAGGACAGCGCCGCGTCGACGTCCTGCTGACCCCGGTGACGGCCAACCGACCTCCGCGGGTCGGCGTCCTCGACCGGACCGGCACGGTCCGGGCGTCGATGAGGTCGGTGCCGGCGATCACCTACGCCGCGATCTGGAACGTCGCCGGCAACCCGGCCTGCTCGGTCCCAGCGGGCACAGGTGCCGACGGGCTGCCGGTCGGCGTCCAGCTGGTCGGCCCGACCGACGGCGAGGAACGCCTCCTCAGCCTGGCCGCCCAGCTCGAGCGCGCACGCCCCTGGCCGCTGGTCGCTGCGGGCTAGAAGCTCGGGGCCATCACGCTGAACCGCACGCCGGAGGGGTCGATCAGCGCGGCCGTCCGCCCGTACGGCGTGTCCTCGGCCACCTGCACGACCTCCCCGCCGATGGCCACACCCGTCGCCACCGCCTCGTCGGTGTCGGCGACCTGGAGGTAGAACTGCCAGCGCGCCGGCAGGTCGCCCAGGAAGCCGGCGGCGTCCATGATCCCGGCCCGCGCGCCCTCGTTCAGGCCGAGCGTGGTGTAGCGGAACTCCGGCGAGTCACTCATCACGTGCGTCTCCCACCCGAAGGCGTCGCGGTAGAACGCGACCGCGGCGTCGTAGTCGGTGGAGAGGGTCTCGAACCAGCCCGGAGCGTTCATCTGGGCCCGGGTGGCGAAGCCGGAGAAGGTGTCTGCCTGCCACGCTCCCACGGCGGCGCCCGCCGGGTCGACCAGCTCGGCGAACGAGCCGAGGTCGGCGACCGGCATCGGCTCGACCAGGACCCGGCCGCCGGCGGCGGTGGCCCGCTCGACCGTCCGGGCCAGGTCCGGCGTGTCGAGGAAGACCGTCCAGGTCGGGGTCGAGCCCGCGAACATCGGTACGAGCCCGGCGATCGGCTGGTCGCCGCGGAAGAACATCCGGTAGCCCTGGTACTCCTCGCTCGCCTCCCCGACCGACCAGCCGAACAGGTCGCCGTAGAAGGAGATCGCGGCGTCGACGTCGTCGGTGGACAGCTGGATCCAGCAGGGTTCTCCTGGGGTGCGCATGACTGCTCCTCGATGGTGGTGGTGTCAGTCGGACGAGATGTGGGACGCGACGACGGGGGCGGTGACCTTGGCCTTGATCATGTGGGTCTGGCCCGGCAGCTCCTCGAGCCTCCCGTCGGACAGCTGCTCGACGATCGCGGCCTGACTGGTGCGCAGGTACGCCGGGCTCTTGCCGCCGGCGATCACCAGGGTCGGCTGGGTGACCCGGTCGAACTCCCCGGCGGGCAGCGGCTGCCCCTGCTGGTGGTCCAGCACGATCGCGTAGTCGTGGGGGAGGGTCGGCGCCACGGACGACAGCTTCTTCCACACCGGGAGCAGCCGCATCACCGCGATCATGGCCCGCGGTGCGCCGACGGTCGTCAGGAACAGCTTCACGGCCTCGCCGCGGCGTCCGGCGTCGACGAGCTCCTGGGTGCGCCGACCCAGCTGCGGGTCGTGCGGGGCATGGGTGTCGTCGACGATGAACGGCGCCTCGTAGACCGCGAGCCGGTCGATCGGCAGCCCGGCCTGGGCACCCCGCAGGGCGAGCACCGCCCCCGACGACGAACCGAAGACGTGCGCGTGACCGCCGGCGGCGGCGATCACCGCCGCCAGGTCCTCGACCTCACGATCGGGGTGGTACACCGTGCGACCCGCGCCGCTCTCGCCCCGGCCGCGGCGGTCGTAGACGTGGACGCTGAACTGCGAGGCGAGCTGCTTCGCCAGCGGCCCTGACGGGCCCATGCTCCGCTGGCACAGGGCGCCGTCGACGATGACGAGGGCGGGGCCGGAGCCGTGCACCTCGTAGGCGATCCGGGTGCCGTCGGCGGAGGCGGCGTACCGGGTGGTGCTCACGGTTCCCTCGCCGGTGGTGGTGACGGTGGTCATGGTGACTCCTCGGTCGGTGACAGGTCACCCCTGCGTCGAACACGGCACCACGATTTCGACAGGGGCGCCAGAGATATCGCGGAATCGATCCGGGCGGCCCGGAACTCGGCCTAGCCTGCCGCCGTGACCTCGTCGACTCGGCGGCGCGACCTCGTGGTCGGTGCCTGCGTCCTGCTCGTGACCGTGTCCCTCGTGCGGCTCGGCGTCGACCGGGAGATGCTCGCGCACGTCCACTCCCTGCGCGGCGACCAACCGCTGACCGACGCCCAGGTCCCCGTCATCGAGCACCTGCGCGTGGACACCCACTGGGCGTTGTGGCTGGCACGCGGGCTGGTCGGCGCCGCGATCGTGGCCTGGATGGCGGTCGCACGCCGGGTCGTGCAGACCTATGACTGCGATCTCTACCGCTCCGACGTGGACTACGCCGTCCTGGGCTGGTTCCTCCCGCCGATGAGCATCGCGGCGCCCTACCTGATGATGGCCGACGTCTGGACGGCCAGCCATCCGTCGCGGAAGGCGGAGGCGGTCGTCGACCGGCTGAGGGTGCCGCGCCGGATCACGCTCTGGTGGACGCTCTTCATGCTCAGCCTTTCATTGGGGGTGATGGGCCTGCTGGACGGGTTCCACGGCGGCAGCCCGTGGGCGCCCTTCGACGTGCACCTCGACTACGTCGTCCTGGGCTGCCAGATCGTGTCGGCGACGCTCCTGGGGTGGATCGTGATCCAGGCGACCTCCTTCATGGAGCAGCGGGCGGAGTCGTCAACCCTGTGATCGCGCGTCGGCCGCCCGCGTCGTCAGGAGCGCGCGCTCGGCCTCGTTGCCGGTGAGCGACGCGGCCCGCTCGAACGCGTCTGCGGCCTCGCGGTGCCGGCCCGCGCGGGTCAGCAGGTCACCGCGTACGGCGGGGACCAGGTGTGACGTCGCGAGCGACCGGTGGTCGGCGACGTCGTCGAGCACCGCGAGTCCCTCCTCGGGACTGTAGGCCCGCCCGTGGGCCACCGCCCGGTTGACCTGGACCACGGGGTTGTCGCCGAGCCGTGCCAGCACGTCGTACCACCGGGCGATCGCGCGCCAGTCGGTCTCGTCGGCGGTGGCGGCGCGCGCGTGGCAGGCGGCGATCTGGGCCTGGACGACGTAGGGACCGGCCGGCCGACCGGAGGCGACCACCGTCATCGCCCGGTCGAGGGCGGCGAGGCCGCGGCGGATCAACAGCTCGTCCCAGCGGTCGCGGTCCTGGTCCTCGAGCAGCACCGGGCGTCCTTCGGCGTCGCTGCGGGCGTGGAGTCGCGAGGCCTGGAGCTCCATCAGGGCGAGGAGCCCGTGCACGTCGGGGTCCTGGGGCGCGAGGTCGGTCAGCATCCGCGTCACCCGGATCGCCTCGGCGCAGAGGTCGGGGCGGGCCCACTCGTCGCCGGCGGTGGCGGTGTAGCCCTCGTTGAAGATCAGGTAGAGCACGCCCATCACGTCGTCGAGGCGTTGCTCGCGCTCGGGACCGACCGGGAGCTCGAACGACTCACCCTCGAGCGTCCGCTTGGCCCTCGAGATGCGCTGGCCGACTGTCGCGTCCTTGGTCAGGAAGGCGCGAGCGATCTCGGGGACCGTCAGGCCACCGACGAGGCGGAGGGTGAGGGCGGCACGGCTCTCCGGAGCCAGGGCGGGGTGGCAGGTGAGGAAGATCAGCCGCAGCACGTCGTCGTCGATGTGGTCGACGAAGGTGTCGAGGTCGGACATGTCCACCTCCTCCCGCTCCAGGGCGTGGCCGAGCTCCGTCGTACGGCGGCGCAGGGTGTCGTTGCGCCGGAACTGGTCGATGGCGCGTCGCTTGGCGGTCTGCATGAGCCAGGCCGCGGGGTTGTCGGGGACGCCGGACTCGGGCCACTGCTGGAGGGCCGCGACCAGGGCGTCCTGGGCGAGGTCCTCGGCGAGGGACAGGTCGCGGGTCATCCGGGTCAGGGCGCCGACGAGCCGCGCGGACTCGTCGCGCCAGACCCGCTGGACGACGTCCTGGGTGGTCCCGGGCTCCTCCACACGAGGAGACTAGGACCCACCGCCTGACGTCGAGTCAGACTCCCTCGGGAGCCTCGTCCGGCTCGGCGATCCGGCGGATCTCGATCGCGCCCTCCCAGCCCGGCCAGTGCGTCAGGTGCAGGTCCGCCATCGCCTGGCCTTCGGCACGAGCCGCTTCCTCGGAGTCGAACCTGACGATCGCCCAGCCGCCGATGACCTCCTTGGCCTCGGCGTAGGGGCCGTCGGTGACGGTGACACGGCCGGCGCGGACCCGGAACTCCAGGGCCTCCGCGACGCCGTACAGGCCGCCACCGTCGACGAAGGAGCCGTCGGCGATCGCCGCGCCCATGTGTTCACCCATGGCCTCGATGAGGGCCGTGGGTGGGTCGGCCCTGGACTCGTCCATCTTGACGAAGCAGAGGTAACGCATGCTGTGTCCTCTCGCGGAGTCGGTTGGTTCGCCCGGACGTCGAGCGGGCGCGGCGGGATTCGACACGCGACGCGAAGATGTTCCAGCCTGATCCGGTCGGCCGGCGCGCGGTCGTTCACGACGGGGACAACGCTTGCGTATTAAGTCTTCCTCAACGTTCCCTCAGTTGTAGACGCGTCGCTGGCCGTGCTCCGGGCTTTCCCATACGTTGTTGGGCTAGAGCAAGTACGCCGGCCCCGTGGCGTGAAGGAACCCCCAGTATGCGCAAGAAAGACCGTCGGAAGCACCGCGCCCAAGGCACCGCGAGCCAGGCCCACGCGAAGGCGGGACTCACCGCACTGGCCGCTGTCCTCACAGTGATCACCGTTGTCCTGGTCACCGCAGGCAGCCTGTTCGCGACCAGTGGCGCCTCCCCCTCCAAGTACCGTTGGCACCATCACTGGACCAGGGCCACCAGGACCGTGACGGCCACCGCGACGGCGACCAGGATCGTGCCGGCCCCGACCGCGACGGCGACCAAGACCGTGTCGGGTCCGACCGCCACGGCGCCGGGCTCGACCGCCACCGTGACCTTGCCGGGGTCGACCGCGACGTCGTCGACCCAGACGGCCAGTCCGCCTACGCAAGGACAGCTGCCTCTGGTGGGCGCGGCCATCCAGGGCAACGGAGACCCAGCCGCGATGGAGGCGAGCGCCGGTCAGGTGCTCGGGCTGCACCGCACCTACTGGAACTACAGCAAGATCGCCGCCTCGATCACGCAGGCCACCGCCGACGCGAAGGCCGGCCGGATCCCCTGGCTGTCCTACAAGCTGTCGGTCTCCTGGGCCGACGCCGCATCCGGGAAGGCCGACGCCGCGACCCGCGCCCTCGCGACGCAGCTGGCCACCGTCCCCGGCGAGGTGTGGGTCGCCATCCACCACGAGCCCGAGGGCGACGGCAACCTGGCCGACTGGGTCAAGGTCCAACGACGGCTGCTGCCGCTGCTGCACGCCGCGCCGAACGTGCGGACCACCACCATCCTGACCGCCTGGGACACCTTCGACTCCCACAACACGGCGTACAGCCTGAGCTCCCTGTGGCCCGGCAACATGGTCGACATCATGGGCTTCGACGCCTACAACCCCTACGGCGACGCCAAGCACCCCGGAACGGGGTGGACCGAGATGAAGCACTACTACGACCAGATCGCACCGGCGGCGAAGGCGCGCGGAGTCGACTGGGCGATCGCCGAGACCGGCTACACCGATGCCGCTGCCGCCAAGGACCCCGACTGGCTCACCCGTGCCTACGACGACATGGCCAACCGCACCGACCTCCCGGGGTTGGGGTTGTGCTACTTCAACTCCAACCTGAACTCCATCGGTTCCTGGCCGCTGACCGGGATCAAGGACGTCAAGTTCGACGCCATCCTGAAGCGTTCCGCGGGCTGACCGCTCCTCGTTGAGTCACCCGGCCGTGAGGAGAGCGAGAAGCCCGGCGTACGTCGTGTCGGGGTCGGTGCTGCCGAGCCTCGTCGCGGGCAGGTCGTCCAGGCGCGTCGCCCACCCGATCAGGGCTTCGTCACCTCCCGCTGCGTCCCAGTGCGCGGTCGCGAAGGCCGTCCACTCGTCGTCCGACGCCGCGGCGCGAGCCCGGAACCGGCGGGCGACGACGTCGGCGTCGGCGGTCAGCATGACGTGGACGTACGCCGCGCCCGCCTCGTCGGCCGCCCCGGCGAAGCGTGCGAGCTGGCCGGGGTCGGCGACCAGCTGTGGCAGGACGACGTCCCGACCGGTGCCGAGGTACGCCGTGGCCATCGCCAGACCCACGATCCGTGAACGCTCGGCCGCCTCGGCGGTGTGCTGCCAGTCGCTGATCATCATCCGGACCACGTCGATGTCGCAGAGCAGCACGCCGGAGTGGTCCGCGGCGTACCGGCGCGCGAGCGTCGACTTCCCGATGCCCGGCAGGCCGTTGAGGTGGATGAGGCGGCTCATTCGGTACCCCGAGGCTCGCCGGGGGAGAACCGGCCGAGCAGCTCGTCGACGTGCTCGCTGGTCACCTCGCGGCTCGACTCCCAGCCGGTGACGACGAGCAGGAACCGGTCGGCGTCGAGCAGACGCAGGTCCATGTCCGTCAGGGCCCGCACCGTCGCGGTGCGCGGCACGTGGCGCAGCAGGGCGATCTCGCCGATCAGGTCACCGGGGCCGACGGTCGCGATCCGGCGCCCGTCGCCGATCACCTCGGCCGTGCCGCGCACGATGATGTGGCAGCCGTCCGGAGGCGTGTCGCCCTGGTGGTACAGCGCCTCGCCCGCGTCGACGTGCCGGGCGCCCAGGCCGGTGGCCAGCTGCTCGAGGGCCGGCAGGGGCAGCGGGTCGAAGACCGAGACCCGCCGGAGCAGCTCGAGATCCTCGTCGCGAGCCAGCATGACGTCGTCGAGCCTGCGCAGCGGGAACCAGAAGATCAGCACCAGGGCCGGGCCGATCGCCCCGATCACCCACAGGGCCTCACGCAGGTCGGTCGTGGACGCGAGCCACGCGGCGAGCACGGAGCCGGCGCCGACCGCGAGTCCTCCGATGCACTCGAGGAGCCCGAAGACCCGCGCCAGCACCCGCTCGGGCACCAGCCGCGCGACCAGCGTGAAGAGACCGACGTCCACCAAGGCGTTGCCCACGCCGATCAGGGCGAACAGGCTCAGGGCGGCCGGCTTGCTCGGCGCGACGGCCAGCAGGACGAGCGGGGCGCCCCAGAGGGCGACACCGGCCCCGAACCAGGCGGCCAGCCGCCGGCTGCCGACGAAGACCGAGGCGAACAGCGACCCGACGATGGCCCCGGCACCCACCGCCGCGGTCAGGGTGCCGACGCCGGGCTCGCCCATGCCGAGGAGGTCGACGGCCACGAGCACGCTGAAGACCGAGAGCGCGCCCCGCACCGCCACCTGCGCGGCCAGGAGCGTGAGCAGGACCCGCATCTGGGCCGAGCGGACCGAGACCTGCGCACCGAGGAGCAGACCGCGGGCGGTCGAGGTCCGTTGCCCCCGCTGCTCGGGCTCCTCGACGCGGAGTCCGAGGGTGACGGCCGCCGACAGGGCGGCCAGCACGGCCACCGCGAAGAAGCCGGACGAGGTGCTGCCGGTGGCCAGCAGGGCGGCCGCGATCGCGGGGCCGACCAACGTCGAGATGGAGTCGAGCAGCCCGCGGACGACGTTCGCCGACGCGAGCTCCGACGGCGTGTGGCAGAGAAGGGGGAGCAGGGCCGAGTTCACCGGTCGGTAGAGGAGCGCGGCCGCGGTGGAGAGGATCGCCAGACCGTAGACGGCGATCTCTGGACCGCCGGCGGCGACGATGAGCGCGATCCCGACGGCCGTGGCGCACCGGGTGACCGACACCAGGGTCAGCACCAGGTCGCGCCGCCAGCGGTCCGCGGCCGCGGCTGCGAACGGCGTGAGCAGGGCCGAGGGGAGCATCCGCACGAGGGACACCAGGCCGACGGCCTCTGCGCCGCCCTGGTGGAACGCGTAGACGGAGAGCACGACGGTGAACGTCCACTCGGCGGTGCACGCGCCGGCGAACCCGAGCTGGATCCGGCGTACGGCGGGATTGCGGGCGCTCGCGGCGAACGCGTGGGCCGCGGTACGCAGCCGTCGGCCCGATCCGTCCCCCCTCACGAGCCGAAACCTAACCCCAGGTCCGCCTGGTCATCCAGGATGGCTTCTGCGCCGGCACGTTCCGGGTGCTGTTCCCGAGTGTCTGCGTCGTCTACGGTTCCGGCATGCGGGAGCGCCCCGCGCTGTTTCTCGGGCTGCTCGCGGACCAACCAGAACTCATCGCCGAGGTCGGCGTCCTGCGCTGGCGTGCGTCCGGGAAGGGCGGTACGCCGGGGCCGTGGATCGAGTCGACCGCGCGGGACGCCGGTCGTGACGGTCTCCCGGTGACGCTCGTCGCGATGGACCTCGACGGCCAGGCGATCGGCGCCGTCACCCTCGGGGTCGTCGACGACGAGGTCGCCGACTGTCGTCAGCGTGGTCCGTGGATCGTCCGGATGGTGGTGCGCCCGGGCGAGCGACGGTGCGGCGTCGGGCGGCTGCTGGTCTCGGCCGCCGAGGACCTCGCCCGCGAGCGCGGACACGACCAGGTCTGGGTGGCGGCCGACGACGACGATCTCGAGTTCTACCGGCGCTGCGGGTGGCAGGCCGGCGACGAGGATCCTGGACGATCCGCCGGCGTGCTGTCCAAGCAGCTGGCCTCGGCCTGACCCATTTTCAACGCGCCTCGGAGCGGTGAGACTTCTTCGGATGACTGCCGTCGTCGACGTCGCGCCGTACTCCCCGGACGATCGCGAAGCCCTGCTCGCGCTCGTACCCCGCCTCTGTGTCGGCGTGGCCCGTTGGCGACCGCGCGAGGGAGTCAGGGCGGCGGCACGGGCCTGGATCGAGGAGTCGATCGCGGCCTCGAGCGATGCGCGAGGCGTGACCGCGGCCTCGACCGGATCAGCCTCGAGACCGGCGCCGCCAACACCCGCGCCCGCGGGTTCTACGAACGCCAGGGGTACCAGGACGAGGAGGTCCGTCTCACCCGCGTCCTGGCCGCAGACCTGAGAGTCTGAGGCCATGGCGAACCGTTGGTACGGCGTCACCGTCGACTGCGCCGACCCGGACCGGCTGGCGTCGTTCTGGGCGACGCTGCTGGGCCGTGAGCTCAGCGACGAGCTGGATGAGCCGGGCTGGGCGACGGTCGGGTCGCGGCACGACGCCGAGCCGCGGATCACCTTCCAGCAGGTCCCGGAGCCGAGCACCGCCAAGGTCCGCCTGCACCTCGACGTCGCCGTCGACGACATCGCGGCAGGCATTGCCGAGGTCGAGCGCCTCGGCGGCTCGTCGACCGGCGAACGTCACGACTACGACGAGGGCGTGGTCATGGTGATGGCCGACCCCGAGGGGCACGAGTTCTGCCTCGTGCAGTTCTACGCCTGATGCCGTGACGCTCGAGGGATGGCGAGTCACGATGCCGGAATCCTTTGTGGATACAGACTCGTCGCCGTCCTGACTCAGCTGACGGCGAAGTGGCCCGACCCGGCGTACCCGTAGTGGTGGCCGATGACGGCGTCCCAGACATTGTCCCGGAGCGGGGTGCGGACCACGCGTGTCCCGAACGGGCCAACTCGTACGTACACGTCCTGCAGCGTGCCCCTACCGATCGTGACGCGTACGCCTCCAGGGTTGGGGTTGTGCACGCGCACCAGGTGCGGGTTGTTCGCGAGTCGTCGTACTGTCACCGGCTTCGCCTGCCGCAGCACCACCCGCAGCACAGCGGGGGCCAGCCGGCCGCTGTTGCACACGAAGTAAGGCACTTCGTAGGTGCCGGAGGCGTGCCGCACGGTGCCGAGGTCGAGCCGACCGTCCAACACCGAAGGTGTGAAGACCGAGCGCATGGACGGCGTGGTCGCCTCCGGTGAAAGGCGGCAGACATCGACGGACTGGCCCTGCGGGTCGGTGTCGTTGCCGAGCACGTGCACCCGGTCCCACGAGCCCGACCACCAGTGGATGGTGTCCGTCTGCGGAGTCGGCGGCTGCACCGTGGTCGGGTCTGTCGGCCACGGAGCCGATGTCAGGCGGGAGCCCGTGGTCGCGCCGGCCGGGTGCATGGTGTGGGTGCGCCAGAGGCTCATCCACCGTCGAGCAGCCGGCCGTCGTGGGGCGTTGGACCTGGTCGCCGGGAGGTCGATGTCCTTGACCCTCCCGTACCCGACCACCGACCCGTCATCCCAGTACGACGAAGGGTCCAGGGCGATCCACAAGATGCGATGGCTGTCGACGGTGAAGTCCTTTGCCTTCCCCGCCCCGAGCCGGAAGTGGCCACCGAGGTGCCGGGCGTGCGGCTTCGCCCAGAGCACCAGCACTCGCACCGGGTTGGGGTTCGTCGCGTGCAGGACCCCGGGCTGACCCACGACCTTGCTCACGACGAGCTGTTGCGGCGCGACCGCATGGACGGTGACCGTTCCGACGCTGAGGTAGTCGTAGTCGCACGCCTGGTACTGCACCTGGTAGTCGCCCGGCTGGTCGGTCGGCACGTTCACGAACACGCGGCCGTGGTCGGCCGTCGCCTCGACGTCGCTGTTCCCACGAGCGCGGCACAGCGCCTGCTGGTCCAGGTCGTCGGAGTCGTTGGCCATCACGTCGACCAACGTCGAGCCACCCGGCAGCAGCGTGACCGCGTCGGCCACCGCCACCGGTGGCTGGTCGTCGGCTGACTGGGCCGGAGCGATCCCGGGCCCGGCGACCATGGCCCCGATCAGTGCTGCCACCACGAGCGTGTGTCGTGTCCGCATGTCCGTCTCCCTGCGCTGAGTAGGAGGACGCTAACCCCGGCCGGCGTGCGAGGAGTGCACAATCACGCAGGTCGCGGACGCGTCACCCGGCAGAGCCGGAGCAGTCGACGGCCACGATCGGGCGCGTCGTCGTATCGCTGATGGTGACCGTCCGTGCCTGGAAGCGCACGTCGAGGCGGGCGCCGACGGGCCGCAGGCAGTCGGGCCATCCGCCCTCGTGCCACGTGCCCTCACTGTCGATCCAGGACGGCACCGCGTCCGAAGCGCCGTAGGTCCAGCCGTCGTAGTCGATCGTGACGACGGACGCGCCGACGTAGGCCCGGCCCGTGTGCCACGAGCCGGTCTCCGCACGGTGGGTGCCCCACCTGGCACCGAGTACGAAGGCGACGATCAGGGCAACTGCCACGGCCCCGACGATGCCGCCAGGGGTCCTCGACCATCGCAGAGTGCCGGCCCCGCGGCGGTCGATCAGGCTGGTCACAGCCGGACTCTACGACGGGAGGAGCTCAGCTCGCCTTCTTCTTGGCGGCCTTCTTGGCGGGTGCCTTCTTCGCAGTCTTCTTGGCCGGCTTCTCGGCCTTGTCGGACGTCGACTCGCCGCGCGACGACTTCGCGGCGTCGACGGAGCGCTGCAGGGCGGCGAGCAGGTCGACGACCTCGCCGGAGGACTTGGTGGAGGTAGGGGTCTTCTTGACCTCGCCACCCTCGATCTTGTTCTTGACCAGCTCCTCGACGGCGCCGGCGTAGTCGTCCTCGAACTCGCTCGCGTCGAAGTCGCCGGCCAGCGTCTCCACCAGCATGTTGGCCATCTTCACCTCGGCGGGCTTCACCTCGCCGGTCTCGACGGAGAAGTCGGGGGTGCGGACCTCGTCGGGCCACATCATCGTCTGCATCACGATCACGTCGTCCTTCACCCGGAGCACGCCGACCGTCGTGCGCTGCCGCAGGGCGACCGTGACCACGGCCATCCGGTCGGCGTCGAGCAGGGCCTGGCGCAGCAGGGCGTAGGGCTTCGCGCCGGTCTTCTCCGGCTCGAGGTAGTAGCTCTTCTCGAACAGCATCGGGTCGATCTGGTCGCTGGGCACGAACTTCTCGACCGCGATCTCGCGCGACGACGCGCTCGGCAGCGCGGCCATGTCGTCGTCGGTGAGGATGACCATCTCGCCGTCCTCGGTCTCGTACCCCTTGGCGATGTCGGCATACTCGACCTCCTCACCGTCGATCGCGCACACCCGCTGGTACTTGATCCGGCCGCCGTCCTTGGCGTGCACCTGACGGAACGACACGTCGTGCGACTCGGTCGCGGCGTACAGCTTCACCGGCACGCTGACCAGCCCGAACGACACCGCGCCCTTCCAGATCGCACGCATCTCATACCTCCGTGAACTCGTCGTGTGAACCAAGTATCAGGGAGCACGGGCGGGAACGCACGTGCCATCAACCCAACCGCTGGACCAGGCGCAGGACGGTGCCGCTGCCGCGCGAGGTGACGGGTACGCCGAGGAGTCGTTCGAGGGTGGGCGTCGCGAACGAACGCCGAGGCTCGTCGTTCACCGCGATCGCGTGCCGCTTGTCAGCGGCCACCACGGTGAGGCGCCCCGTGTCGGGTCGCCAGGGAAGAGCCTGCGGGAACTCACGCCGCACATCGAACAACGACACCTCGGCATTGCCCACGATCCCCTCGAGGACACCCGCGAGCTCGATCAGCCACGCCCTGCTCCGCACCGGTGCGACGTCGCGCCAGTCGGTGTCCCGGATCAGCCTCGAGCAAGCCCGGTCGCGGGTCCGTGCGGGCGACGACGAGGTGAAGATCACCGTGCCGTTGACCTGGAACGACTCGACGTCGTGTGCGCCGGCCTCGTCGAAGGCCCGCAGCAGCTCCGCTCTGGTTGGTCTTCCTCGCTGCCCGAGGTTGAGGTTGCGTAGGAAGGCGACGTGCCGACCGGTCATGAAGCTCCCCCACGTGTTGTCTCGGTCCCTGGCGCAGGTGACATCTTCCTCTGGGGCGCCGACGCCGACGGCGCGAGGCTGGAGGTGCGGAAAGGAAGGACATCATGAGCACAGCTGCATATCCCGTACGTGTCGATGCCACCCTCGACGATCATCTGAGCCGGTGGCTGTGGTTGGTCAAGTGGATCCTGGCGATCCCACACTTCGTGGTCCTGGTCTTCCTCTGGCTGGCCTTCGTCCTGATGAGCTTCTTCGCGTTCGTGGCGATCCTGTTCACCGGTCGTTACCCCCGCACCATCTTCGACTTCAACGTCGGAGTCCTGCGCTGGACCTGGCGGGTGACGTACTACGCCTGCGGTGGCCTCGGCACCGACCGCTACCCGCCGTTCAGCCTGGAGGAGAAGCCCGACTACCCGGCCCACCTCGAGATCGCCTACCCCGAGCACCTGTCCCGTGGGCTGGTCCTGGTCAAGTGGTGGCTGCTGGCGATCCCGCACTACCTGGTCCTCGGCCTCTTCCTCGGCGGTGGTTGGGCGTTCGCGGACACCACGAACGACGCCTCCGCCGGTGGCGGGCTGATCGGTCTGCTCGTCCTGGTGGCGGCCATCGTCCTGCTGTTCACCGGCCGCTACCCGCGGGGTGTCTTCGACCTCGTGCTCGGCCTCAACCGGTGGGTGCTGCGGGTCTGGGCGTACGCCGGGCTGATGACCGACGAGTACCCGCCGTTCCGGCTCGACCTGGGCGGCACCGATCCCGGTACGACGGCCCTGACCGCGACCGCTCAGACCTGAGCGGCCGGTCAGAAGCGCTCCGTGAGATGACGGCGGCTGGCCGGAGGCTCGTAGGCCTCCGGCCAGACGTCCTCGAGCCGGGTGATCCGGCCGTCGTCTCCGAAGGTGAAGAACGTGATGCCGGTCATCGCCTCGCCGTCGATCGTGGAGTCCAGGACGCTCACGCCGCCACCCGCCTCGTCGGCGATCACCCGTCGTACGGTCAGGTGCCAGTCGCCGGGGAACTCGCCGAAGAACCGCAGGAACGCGTCGCGCCCCCGCACCCGCTCGCGGGTCTGCTCCATCTCGTAGACCAGGTCGTCGGCCAGCACCTCGGCCAGCCCCGCCCAGTCGCGCGCCTCGGTGGTCGCCCAGAACCGCCGGATCGCCGTCTCCTGCTCACCCATGCCCCGAGGGTCGCACCACCCACCGACATCCGGCTGACAGGATGAACCGCATGCGTCCCATGCTCGCGACCCGCGGCACGCACGTGCCGGCCGGTGCCGAGTGGCAGCACGAGGTGAAGTGGGACGGCATGCGGGTGCTGGTCGACGTACGCCGCGGCGCGGCCCGCCTCTTCAGCCGCAACGAGAACGACGCGACCGTGTCGTTCCCCGAGCTCGCCGGCCTCCCGCTGGACGACGCCCTGCTCGACGGCGAGGTCGTGGCCTTCACCGACGGGGTCCCCAGCTTCGGCGCCCTGGCCGAGCGGATGCACGTGTCGAGGGCCGACCGCGCCCGCAGCCTGGCCGAACGGATCCCGGTGACCCTGCTCGTCTTCGACGTGCTCCGGCTCGGCGACCGCGACCTGATGGACGAGCCGCTCAGCGCCCGCCGCGAGGTCCTGGAGTCGATCGACCTCAACCACGACCGCTGGCAGACCCCACCGGTGTACGCCGACGGACAGATGCTGTTCGACGCGACGTACCAGCAGTCGCTCGAAGGCATCGTCAGCAAGCGCGTCAGCAGCCGCTACCGCCCGGGTCTCCGGAGCAAGGACTGGCTGAAGTTCGCCCACCGCCGCCGCGAGTCCTACGTCGTGGGCGGCTGGCGTCCCGAGACCGACTCGCGCGACCGGCTCGGCGCCGTCCTGGTGGGTCAGCCGAGCCCGGAGGGTCTGCTCTACCGCGGTCGGGTCGGCAGCGGGATCGCAGGCCGCAAGGCCGCCGTGCTCCGCGAGGTGCTCGCCGGGCTCACCCGTGAGACGACGCCGTTCGCCGACGAGGTCCCGCGCCTCGACGCCGCCGGCGCCACCTGGGTCGAGCCGGTGCTGATCGTCGACATCGAGTCCCTCGGTCCGTCCGCGCAGGGCCGGATCCGCCAGCCGTCGTACGTCGGCACCCGCGCCGACCTGACCCCGGAGGACCTGTCATGAGAAGGGCCCTGCTGCTCGCGCTCGCCGCGACCGCACTCGCCGTCCCGTCGCCCGCCCACGCCGACACGACGCACGTCACCCTCGACGGCGTCCGCGTCGCCCTGCCGGAGGGCAGCCGCCAGGTCGTCACCGTCAACCACACCCGCGGCTACCACGCGCGGATCGCCTACTGGGTCCTGAGGAAGGCGCACTGGCAACGACTGTTCACCAGCCGCGACGGCCGGATCGGGTACGGCGGCCTGGTCGCGCCCCGCCGGCGTCACCAAGGCAGCGGCACCACCCCGCTCTACACGACGCGGCTGATCTCGGCGTTCGGTCGCCACTCCCGGGACGACGCGTGGAGCCTGCCCTACCGGCGGATCCGGAAGGGCGACTACTGGGTCGAGGACAACGGCTCCCGGTTCTACAACCGTTACCGCAACAAGGCCCAGGGCGGGTTCCGATGGTGGTTGTCCGCGAGCGACGTGAACAGCTCCGAGCGGCTGCGCGACTTCCCGGTCCAGTACGAGTACTCGATCGTGACGAGCTACAACCGCAGCCAGGTGCGCCATCGCGGCGCGGGGATCTTCCTGCACGTGAACGGCGGGGGAGCCACCGCCGGCTGCGTCAGCGCACCGCGGTCGTTCCTGCGAGTGCTGATGCGCCGGCTGGATCCCGACCGGGTCCCGGTGATGGCGGTGGCTCGGTGAACCGCCCCACGACGTTCTTCGTCTCCTCCGCTGCGCCCCTCCGCCGAACAACGCCGCGGGGACCCCGATGAACCACCCCACGACGTTCTTCGTCTCCTCCGCTGCGCTCCTCCGCCGAACAACGCCGCGGGGATCCCGATGAGTCCGGGCAGCGGCGAGGAGGTCCGGGTCGACGTCGAGGGCCGCACCCTCAAGCTCTCCAACCTCGACAAGGTCCTCTACCCGGCCACCGGCACGACCAAGGGCGAGGTCCTCAACTACTACGCCCAGGTCGCACCCGTCCTGCTGCCGCTGCTGAAGGACCGCCCGGTCACCCGGGTGCGCTGGCCGAACGGCGTCGAGAAGGCTCGCTTCTTCGAGAAGAACGCCCCCGCCGGGACGCCGACCTGGGTCCGCACCGCCGACGTCCCGACGACCGGTTCGCGTGGCGAGAGCCGGCACGGAGACCGGCTCGTCTTCCCGATCATCGACGACCTGGCGACGCTGACCTGGGCGGCCAACCTCGCGGCCCTCGAGCTCCACGTGCACCAGTGGACGGTGGCCAAGAACGGCACGCCGCGCGGAGCCGACCGGATCGTGATCGACCTCGACCCGGGGGAGGGGGCGGGGCTCCACGAGTGCTGCCAGGTGGCGCTCCTCGTGCGCGACCGGCTGGCCGCACGCAGGCTCGACGCCCGGCCGGTCACCAGCGGCAGCAAGGGCCTCCACCTCTACGCCCACCTCCTGCGCCGCCGCGACTCCGAGGATGCCAGCGCGGTCGCGAAGGAGATCGCCGAGCAGCTCCAGACCGAACACCCGAAGCAGGTCACCGCCACCATGACCAAGGCCAAGCGCTCCGGGAAGGTGTTCCTCGACTGGTCCCAGAACGCCGGGTCCAAGACCACGGTGTCGCCGTACTCCTTGCGCGGTGTCGAGCGCCCCTTCGTGGCCACTCC
>Ga0070665_100000564_pt1 | contig 51696 bp, 50 predicted proteins | sample KBSS13metaG_FD_65862 | JGI IMG/M metagenome (GOLD analysis project Ga0070665, IMG submission 65862) | Switchgrass rhizosphere microbial communities from Kellogg Biological Station, Michigan, USA - KBS S1-3 metaG | ecosystem: Host-associated > Plants > Roots > Rhizosphere > Soil ...
CCTCTTCGAGCGTGTCGACCAGCTTCAGCAGCTGCACCGCATCCTCCTCGCCGACCTCGACATTGTTTTGCGGACGCCAGGCGAGCTTCACATTTTCCGGCTCGCCGAGCGCGCCTTCCATGGCCCGCGCGACGCCATGCAGAGCGTCGATGCTGGTCCAGATGCGATGGCCGTCCTCATCCGATTCGACGTCGTCCGCGCCCGCCTCGATCGCCGCCTCGAAGACCTTGTCGACATCGCCGGCACTGGCCGGAAACTCGATCAGGCCGAGCCGGTCGAAGCCGTGGCTGACCGAGCCGGAGGCGCCGAGATTGCCGCCATTCTTGGAGAAAGCGGTGCGCACATTGGTGGCGGTGCGGTTGCGATTGTCGGTCAGTGCCTCCACGACGAGGCTGACGCCGCCCGGGCCGAAGCCCTCATAGCGGATCTCCTCGTAATTCTCGCCGTCCGCGGCCGACGCCTTGTCGATCGAGCGCTGGATATTGTCCTTGGGCATGGACTGCGCCTTGGCCGCGTTGACTGCGGCGCGCAGGCGCGCGTTCATGTCCGGATCGGGCAGGCCGGACTTGGCCGCCACCGTGATCTCGCGCGAGAGCTTGGAGAACATGGCCGAGCGCTTCTTGTCCTGCGCGCCCTTGCGGTACATGATGTTCTTGAATTTGCTATGGCCGGCCATGCTTCTTCTCTGTCAGTGAGTTAATGGCGGGTCAGAGGCGGACGGCGGTGCCGGAGACGGTCACCATCAGCATCGAGCCGCCCGAGCCCAGCACCTCATAGTCAATGTCGATCCCGATCACCGCGTCGGCGCCGAGCTGCCGCGCCTCTTCCTCGGCCTCGGCAAAGGCCTGAACGCGGGCGTCGCGCAGCGCATTCTCATAGGCGCCCGAGCGGCCGCCGACGATGTCGCGCACGCCGGCGAACAGATCCTTGAAGATGTTCGCGCCGACGATCACCTCGCCGGTGACGACGCCGAGATACTGGCTGACGGGGCGGCCCTCGATGATGCCGGTGGTGCTGAGGATCATGTCTCTTCTCCCTGATCAGGCGAGGCCGAGCGCCGCCTTGTACGTATCGAGAATCGCCTCCGCCTCCTGGCGGGCCTGCGTCTCCATCTTCCGGAGGCGCACCACGGCGCGCATCGCCTTGGCGTCATAGCCGCGCGCCTTGGCCTCCGCGTAGACATCGCGAATGTCGTCGGCCATCGCCTTCTTCTCTTCCTCGAGCCGTTCGATCCGCTCGATCAGCAGCCTCAGTTCGTCGGCGGCGATGCTTCCTTCAGACACTATTTACTCCATCAGATTCGGGTTGTCGGGAGGCTCTAGTGCGTCGGGGCGGCGGAGGGAAGCGGGCGGCGGAGACGGCGCGGCTTGCACTGTCACATCGAGCGGCTATTGCCGCTTCCATGTCGAAGGAAGCCACCAGCCGTTTCGTCCCGCGCAGCCGCAAGGTGCGGATCCTCGCGACCCTGGGGCCCGCCTCCGACAGCCCGGCGATGATCCGCCGCCTGGTCGAGGCCGGCGCCGATGCTTTCCGGATCAATATGAGCCACGGCACCCATGCCGATCATGCGAAGCGCATCGCCACGATCCGCTCGCTCGAGGTGGAGCTGGAACGGCCGACCACGATCCTTGCCGACCTGCAGGGGCCGAAGCTGCGCGTCGGCAAGTTCAAGGGCGACAAGGCCGAGCTGAAGGCGGGCCAGGCCTATGTCTTCGACCGCGACAAGGCGCTCGGCGACGCGACCCGCGCCATCCTGCCCCACCAGGAGATTTTCGACGCCGCGACCAAGGGCATGCGGCTGCTGGTCGACGACGGCAAACTGGTGTTCCGCGTCACCGCGGTCAGCGCCGACCGGATCGAGGCGAAGGTCGAGGTCGGCGGCACCATCTCCAACAATAAGGGCCTCAACGTCCCCGACGTGGTGCTGCCGCTGGCGGCCCTGACCGAGAAGGACCGGGCCGACCTCGCCTTCGCTCTGGAGCAGCATGTCGACTGGGTGGCGCTCAGCTTCGTGCAGCGTCCCGAGGACGTGGCCGAGGCCCGGCGGCTGATCGGCGGCAAGGCCAATTTGCTCGCCAAGATCGAGAAGCCGGCGGCGATCGACCGGCTCGAGGGCATCCTCGAGCTGGCGGATGCGGTGATGGTCGCGCGCGGCGATCTCGGCGTCGAGATGCCGCCCGAGGATGTGCCGCCGCTGCAGAAGCGCATCGTCGAGGCGGCGCGGCGCATGGGCCGGCCGGTCGTGGTGGCGACGCAGATGCTCGAATCGATGATCGGCTCGCCCTCGCCCACCCGCGCCGAAGTCTCCGACGTCGCCACCGCCGTCTATGACGGGGCGGACGCGATCATGCTTTCGGCGGAGAGCGCCTCCGGCAGCTTCCCGATCGAGGCGGTCGCGATGATGAACAAGATCGCGACCAAGGTGGAATCCGATCCCAGCCATTATGCCCGCGTCCACTTCACCGAAACCCTGCCCGACGCGACCACCAATGACGCCATCGCCCGGGCGGCGAGCGACATCGTCCGCACCGTTGGCGCCGCCTCCATCGTCTGCTTCACCAGCTCCGGCTCGACCGCCCGGCGGGTGGCGCGCGAGCGGCCGACCGTGCCCTTGCTCGTGCTGACCCCGGCGCTGAAGACCGCGCGCCGGCTCGGCCTGCTCTGGGGCGCGCATGCGGTGCGCACCCGCGACGTCGGCAGCTTCGAGGAGATGGTCGGCAAGTCGAAGCGCATGGCGCTCCGCCATGGCCTGGCCCAGGGCGGCGACCGGATCATCGTTACCGCCGGCGTGCCGTTCGGCGTGCCCGGCTCGACCAATGTGGTCCATGTTGCCCGCCTGATCGGCGACGAGCTGGACCGGCACGAAAGCTAGGACGCCACAGAGGCCAGCAGGCCCGGCACACGGGGCGACAGCTCGTCGGCGAGGAAGCCGACTCGTCCGATCTCCTCACTGAGCAGCCGGCCTGCCTCGCCATGCAGCCAGACTCCCCAAAGCGTGGCCGTGAGGATGTCGGCGCCACGCGCGGCGATGCCCGCGACCAGCCCGGCGAGCACGTCGCCCGACCCCGACGTGGCAAGGCCGATGCCGCCGCCTTCGAAGCGGAAGGCCTGCCCGTCCGGCGCGGCGATGAAGCTGAAGCGGCCCTTGGCAAGCGTCACCGCCCCGAAATGCTCGGCCGCCCGGTGCGCTGCGAGCAGGGGATCGATCTCGATCTCCTCGGGATCGCAAGCCAGCATCCGCGCCATTTCCCGGCTGTGCGGGAGCAGCGCCACCCCGCCGTGCCAGACGCGGACCTTCTCCTCCTGTCCGGCCAGGCAATCCAGCGCCGCGGCATCGAGGATCAAGGGCATGTCCCCGCCCGCTTCGAGCACCGCAGCAACCAGCGTGTCGACCGCCTCGCCCGGATCCATGCCGGGCCCGATCACCACCGCGTGCGAGGTAGCGACATCCTTCAGGCAGTCCTCGAAGTCGGTGGTGACGCGGGCGCCTGTGACGGCGATGCCGACCGGAACGGCCACCGCGGGATCGGTGACGATCTGCAACTTGCCAGAGCCCGCCCGCTGCGCGGCAATTCCGGTCAGCACCGCCGCGCCGGGCACTTCACGCCCGCCGGCGATGACCAGCGCCCGGCCCCGGTCTTCCTTGTCGCCATCCTCGGACAAGGGCGGCAGCGGGAAATCCCGGAGCAGGCGGCGGTCGAGCGTCCGCGCGTCGCTCATCGCGCCGCGACCATGGCGTCGGGCGCGGAGGTGACCGGCGCGGCGTCCTCGATCAGCGGTGCGGCGAAATTGTAGCGGACCAGCTTCGGCACGCAGTGACGGGCGTCGTCCGGCTGGAAGTCATATTCGCAGACCCCGCAATTGACGACCTCGCCCTCCTTGTCGATCCCCAGGATCCGGGCCTCGTCCAGCTCCTCCAGGATGTAGCGCAGGCAGAGCACCACGACCTGGTGGCAGACGATCAGCACGCGCCGGTCGGCATGATGGAGGCTGATCGTGTCGAGCGCGCTCCTGAGGCGGAGGATCACGTCCGCCCAGCTCTCGCCGCCCGGCGCGCGATAGTAGAATTTGCCTAGCAGCTCGCGCTGCTCGGCAAGCTCCGGATGCTTCTGGCGGATGCCGCTGGTGGTCAGCCGGTCGAAAATCCCGAACTCCCGCTCGCGCAGCCGCTCGTCGACGGCCGGCTGTCGGGCCGTTTCCATCACCCCGCCCGCCTCGCAGATCGCCTTGGCCGTCTGCCGGGCGCGGACATAAGGCGAGGAGAGCAGGATCTGGGGCTTCTCATCCTCCGGCAGCGAGGCGAACCAGCGCCCGAGCGCGGTCGCCTGCTGCTGGCCCAGATCGGAGAGCGGGACATCGACGTCGCGCAGCGCGATGTCGATCATGTGCAGGCCCGCCTCATGCGCGGCATCGCGCGCGACATTGCCGGCGCTCTGCCCGTGGCGGACGATCCAGAGCTTTTCGGGCCATCTTTGCCTCATGCGCGGGACAAAGCGCCGCACCGGCCCGCGGTTCCGTCAGGCGGGGAGCAGACCCTCGGCCACCAGCCGGGCGCGCAGGCCCACCGCGTCGGTGAATAAATGCCCCTTCATCCCGATCAGCTCGGCGCCGGCGATATTGATCTGCCGGTCATCGACGAACAAAGCCTCGTCCGGGCGCAGGCGGAAGCGGTCCAGCGCCAGATAATAGATGGCCGCGTCGGGCTTGAGCAGCTTCACCTCGCCCGAGACGACGATGTCGCGGAAGCGGGAGAAGAAGGCCTCTTCCTGCGCGCGGAAGGGCGGCCAGAAATCGGCGGAGAAATTGGTGATGCCGAAGAGCGGCACATGCTTTTCGTCCAGCTCCGCGACGATCTCATGCACCCCCGGCACCGGCCCGGAAATGGTCTCGCCGAAGCGGTCGCTCCAGGCGGCGATCACCGCCGCATATTCGGGGAGTTTCTCACTGAGCTCGGCCGCGGCCTCGGCATAGGGCCGGCCGCCGTCCAGTGTCTCGTGCCAGGCGTAGAGATCGGCCTCCTCGATGAAGCGCAGGCGCGCCTCATCGTCGGCGATCTGCCGGACGAGGAAGGAATCGGGGTCCCAGCCGTAGAGGACGTTGCCGACGTCGAAGACGACGGCCTTCACGCTCATAAGGGCTTAGCCCTGGCGCGCCTTGAACCGGCGGTTCGTCTTGTTGATGACATAGGTGCGGCCCCGGCGACGGATCACGCGGCAGTCGCGGTGGCGCGACTTGAGGGACTTCAGAGAGTTGCGGATCTTCATGGCTCGGGACGCCTGTCTATTCTCTAACGATGCTGATTGCCGAAAAAGCGAAGGCGCCAACTAGTCGGGGACGGTGGCGAAGTCAACCTTCGCGCAGAGAGCGGCGGCCCGGCGCGGGGCTTGCGCCGATCTTGGAAGAAACTATCGTCCAGACCGGCGAGCGGCCCATGTGCCGCAAGATTCTTCCAAGACGGGGGCGATATGGACCGGACAGACATCAAGATCCTCGGGATTCTGCAGGAGGACAGCTCGCTGCCCGTCGCCGAGGTGGCGAGCCGGGTGAACCTGTCGCAGACGCCCTGTTGGCGCCGGATCCAGAAACTGGAGGCGCAGGGTGTGATCCAGCGCCGGGTGGCGATTCTCGACCCCGATTCGATCGGTCTCGGCATTTCAGTCTTCGTCGAGATCGAGGCGGCTGATCACAGCCCCGAATGGCTGAATACCTTCGCGGGCGCGGTCGCCGCCATGCCCGAGGTCATGGAAGTGTACCGTATGGCCGGCGACGTCGACTATCTGCTGCGCGTCGCGGTCGGCTCGATGGCCGATTATGACGATTTCTACCGCCGCCTGATCGGCGAGGTACCGTTGAAGAACGTCACCTCCCGCTTTGCCATGGAGCGGGTGAAGAGCACCACGGCGTACCCGTTGCCGGGGGCGTGATCTGAGGGGGCGCCGGGGTCCCCTCGAGAATGAGTTGTGCTCCGGCGAAGGCCGGAGCGCTGGCCGCCCGCACCGAATTCTCGCAACGCTCCTGCCTTCGCAGGAGACGGCCATAGGGGCTCTGGCACCGGGCCCGCGACCCAACGAAAAAGGCCTCCGGGGCGAACCCCGGAGGCCTAGTCGACCGCTTCAACCTAGGGAGACCTCAGCGGCTGTAAGACTTAGTGCGCGTTGCCGGCCGCGTTGGCGTCGGTCGCGTTGGCCGACGCATTGGCGTCGACCGGGGCGGTCGCGGGCGCATTGGCATCGACCGGCGGAAGCGCATTGGCGTCGGCGACATTTTCGACCGGCGGCAATTCGTTGGTCGTGTTGGAGGCCGTGTTGTTGGCGGCGCCGCCACCGCATGCGGTGAGCGACAGAAGGCCGGCGGCCAAAAGAGTCGTGGAAAGGATTTTCATAGCTTGGTTCCCCCTGGTTTTCGAATCATGGGCCGCCGAGAAAGACCAAAAGCGGCCGCCCGGTTCAACGACGGATCGGCCGGGGCCGAAACTTTGCACGATGCTTGCCCGCCCGGTCGCGGGCGCGATTGCTTTCTTCCCCGCAACGACCTTCCGGCAGCGAGAATTTCCTCGGCCGCGCAGCGGTCAGGCCGCCGACGGCCGCTGCAGCCGCGCCTGCGACGCGGAAAAGAGTGCGGTCACCTCCCGCCGCTCCTGCTCGGTGAGCTCCGGCCGCCAGATGTCGAAGATCAGCACGACACGATCCTCGGCACTGTCGTTCCAGGCCTCATGTTCAATCGAATCGTCGAAGATGATGAGCTTGCCCACATCCCATTCGCGCACTTCATTGCCGACACGGAAGCCGCAATTGGGCGGCACGATCAAAGGCAGGTGGCAGACCAGGCGCGTATTATGGGTGCCGCTGTGCGGCGGGATGCGCGTGCCCGGCTTGAGCAAAGAGAACATGATCGTCGGTCCGGCCGCGTCGATTGCCGGAAGCGGGACGCTCTGCAGGATCTCCCAGGTGCGCGGGCAGCGCTGGATCACGTCCTCGAACCGCACCCCATTCTCGCAGAAGAAGAGGGCGCTCCAGTCCGACCGGTCCAGCAAGGGGTGGTCGCGGGGCTGGTTGGCCTCGCTCCTGATATAGGGACGGAAGCCGTCCAGCCGCGCCGTCAGCATGGCGTCCAGCTCCGCGCGGATCACGTCGGTCGCGGCCTCGACCCCGGGCGCCCACGCGAATTCCTCGCGCTCGAAAAACTGCACCTGCGGCAGGCCCGGGAAATAATAATCGGTGGGCTCCTGCAGGAAGACCTGCCTGCGGCCTGCCCGCAGGTCCAGCGAGTGCTGGAAGCGGCGGCTGCGGCCATCCTCGGGGAAGCCGAGCGCGCCCAGCGAGGCGTCGAGATGGGCGGTGTAGCGCGCCTTGAGCTGCTCCATCGCCCGCTCGGCCCGCCGGACCTCCGGCACCAGCTGTTGCGGCACGGTGCCGCCCTCCGCGAGCTGCAGCGCCTTGCGGTAGAGCCCCGCCGCCGCCGTCTCGTCGCCGGCCTTCAGCCGGATATCCGCCTTCTGGATGATCGCCGCGACCGCGCGTGGCTCGAGCGTCAGCAGCCGGTCCAATGCGGCTTCCTCGCCCGCCGCGTCGCCGGCCAGGCGGCAGGCGTTCGCGGTCAGCATCCACAGCTCGGGATTCGCGAAGCCCGCCCCGGTGAGCTGCCCGAACTTGTTTCGGGCCTCCACGGCACGGCCTGCCTGTAAAGCGGCCATGCCTTCCCGGACCAGAAGCTCCGCCTCCTGGTTGGTCAGTTCCATGGGGGAGGGTTCTAGTCCTGGATTGGCCGTTCCGCCAGCCGCCGCTCCCAGGCCAGAGCATCGGCGACGATCAGGTCGAGGCTGTCGCGCGCCGGGCGCCAGGGCAAAGTGGCGAGGATCCGGCGATTGTCGGCGGTCAAAGCGGGCGGATCGCCGGCGCGGCGCGGCATCATCCGCCGCTCGACCTTATGGTTGGTCACCCGGTCGACGCAGTCCAGCACCTCGAGCACGGAGAAGCCGCGCCCATAGCCGCAATTCATCACCAGGCTCTCCTGCGGCGCCGCGATCAGCCGCTCCAGCGCATGGACATGGGCGGCGGCGAGGTCGCTGACATGGATATAATCACGCACGCCGGTGCCGTCTTCGGTCTCGTAATCGGTGCCGTAGACGTCGACATGGCCGCGCTTGCCGCTCGCCGCCTCGACCGCGATCTTGATCAGGTGGGTGGCGCCCTTGGTCGACTGGCCGGAACGGCCCTGCGGGTCGGCGCCGGCGACGTTGAAATAGCGAAGCGCGCAATAGTTCATCGGATAGGCGGCCGCGCTGTCCTTCAGCATCCGCTCCGTCATCAGCTTGGACCAGCCATAAGGATTGATCGGCTCGGTCCGCGCGCCTTCCGCGACCGGCACCTCGTCGGGAATGCCGTAGGTCGCGGCGGTCGACGAGAAGATGAAATGCTTCACGCCGCCTTTGACCGCGCTTTCGATCAGGCTCCTGCTCTTCACCGTATTGTTCGAATAATATTTGAGTGGATCCTCGACCGATTCCGGCACCACCACCGAGCCGGCGAAATGCATGATCGCGCCGATCTTGTGCGCCGCGATCAGCCGGGCGAGCAAAGCCCCGTCTGCAATGTCCCCCTCGGCGAAGACCGCCGCCTCCGGCACCGCCCAGCGGAAGCCGGTGACCAGATTGTCGATCACCACCACCGGCCAGCCCGCGTCCAGCAGGGCCAGCACCGCATGGCTGCCGATATAGCCGGCGCCGCCCGTCACCAGCACCGGCAGCTTGTTGGTTCCCGTCATTCCGTCTCCGATACTGTCAGATGCAGCAAAATCGCATTAGACTCGTTACAGTCCCTATACGGTCTGTCCGCTGCGGGAAAAGGCCGGGCACGGAGGGAAAAGATGAAGCGATTCGCATCTGGCCTGGGCGCTCTTGCGGGACTTGCCTTGCTTTCGGGTTGCATGACCGATGGCGGCCCAACCGCGCCCTCCATCACCCGGTTCCATCTCGGCCAGCCGATCGCCCGCGCCGTGATCGCGATCGAGCCCGCCGATCCGGCGGATGCGGGCAGCCTCGAATTCGACGCGGTCGCCGACGCGGTCGGGCGCGAGCTGACCCGGCTCGGCTGGACGGTCGAGAAGCGCAACGCCCGCTCGGAGCAGGTGGCGATCGTCTCGGTGAACCAGGAAACGCGGATCGCGCCGCGCCGGGGCGGCCTTTCCGTCGGCATCGGCGCCGGCGGCGGCTCCTATGGCCGCGGCGGCGGGGTCGGCGTGGGGGGCGGGGTCAATATTCCGGTCGGCAGGACCACCAATCAGCTCGTCGCGACCCAGCTCGCGGTGCGCATCCAACGCCGCTCCGACGCCACCGTCGCCTGGGAAGGCCGGGCCGATTACGAGGCGCGCGCCGGTACGCCCGACGCAACCCGCGCCGCCGCCGCCAACCGCCTGGCCGCGGCCCTGTTTCAGGACTTCCCTGGGGAGTCGGGCCGCACTATCAGGGTCCGCTGACAAGCTGGTTTCTGCTTTCTCAAGGATACAATGACTCTCTCCATTTCGAGCGCCTTCGATGGCGGCAACATTCGCGTGGTCGCCATCAATGGCGATGTGGCTGAGCTGGAGATCGCCAAGGATCACCAGTCCGATTTCTACCAGTGGTTCTATTTCCGGGTGACCGGCGGCGCCGGCCGCGCGATCACCCTCAGGATCACCAATTGCGGCGGCGCCGCCTATCCGGACGGCTGGCCCGATTATCGCGCCTGCGTCAGCACCGACCGGGAGGACTGGGCCCGGACCGACAGCTTCTATGCCAATGGCGTGCTGACGGTCAGCCTCACCCCGGCGTCGGACAGTATCTGGGTCGCCTATTTCGCGCCTTACACGATGGAGCGGCACCACGACCTGATCGCCTCGGTCGCGGCCATGCCGGGCGTCGAATATCGCACTTTGGGCCAGACCCTCGACGGGCGCGAGCTCGATTATTTCCGCCTGCCGGGCGGCAAGCTGCAGGTCTGGCTCTATGCGCGCCAGCATCCGGGCGAGACCATGGCCGAATGGTGGATGGAAGGCGCGCTCGAGCGGCTGCTCGACGAGGCCGACCCGGTCGTCCGCCGGCTGCGCCAGAAGGCGACCTTCCACATCGTCCCGAACATGAACCCGGACGGCAGCTTTCGCGGCCATCTGAGGACCAATGCCGCCGGCGTGAACCTCAACCGCGAATGGCACGCGCCGAGCGCCGAGCGGAGCCCGGAAGTGCTCCATGTCCTCGCCGAGATGGACAGGACCGGCGTCGATTTCGCGATGGACATTCATGGCGACGAGGCGATCGCCGCCAATTTCCTCGCCGGCTTCGAGGGCATCCCCTCGCTCAAGGGCGAGCAGCAGGCCTTGTTCGATGCGTTCGGCGACGCGCTGGTCCGCATCTCGCCCGACTTCCAGACGCAGAAGGGCTACGAGATTCCGGCCGCGGGCCAGGCCAATCTCTCCATGTCCACGGCCCAGCTCGCCGAACGCTTCGGCGCGGTCTCCATGACGCTGGAAATGCCGTTCAAGGACAATGCCGACCTGCCCGACCCGGTCTATGGCTGGTCGATCGACCGCTGCCGTCTGCTCGCCCGCGCCTGCCTCGACGGCCTGCACGCGATCCTGCCAGCGCTGGAGGCCTATCGGAAGTGAGCGGCGGCATCCGCATCTAGGATGGAGATACGCCGCGACGATCTCACCGCGCCGCTGGTGCTCGACCTGCTGCGGCTGCACCTCGCCGGCATGGAGGACGAATCGCCGCCGGAGAGCGTGCATGCGCTCGGCGCCGAGGCACTGCGCGGCAGGGACGTGACCTTCTGGTGTGCTTGGGACGGCGATGCGCTGCTCGGCTTTGGCGCGCTCAAGCAGCTCGATCCCGCCCATGGCGAGATCAAGTCGATGCGCACCGCGCCCGGCGCGTTGCGCCGGGGCGTGGGCGCGGCGATGCTGGCCCATATCGTCGCCGAGGCGCGGGCGCGGGGCTATCAGCGGCTGAGCCTGGAGACCGGCTCGACCCCTGCCTTCGACGCTGCGATCACGCTCTACCGCCGCTTCGGCTTCGAGTTTTGCGGGGCCTTCGCCGACTATCGGGACGGCGACCCGTTCAGCCTCTTCATGACCCGGGCGCTTTGAGCTAGGGACGCGCCCATGCCCCAGCTTGTCCTGCTCCGCCACGGCCAGTCCGCCTGGAACCTCGAGAATCGCTTCACCGGCTGGTGGGACGTGAACCTCACCCCGCAGGGCGAGGCGGAGGCCAAGGCCGCGGGCGAGTTGCTCGCCGCCAAGGGCTTCGATTTCGACCTCTGCTTCACCTCGTTCCAGACCCGGGCGATCAAGACTTTGAACATCGCGCTGGAGGCGATGGGCCGGCTCTGGCTGCCGGTCGAAAAGCATTGGCGGCTCAACGAGCGCCATTATGGCGGCCTCACCGGCCTCGACAAAGCGGAGACCGCGGCCAGGCATGGCGACGAGCAGGTGAAGATCTGGCGCCGCAGCTTCGACATCCCGCCGCCCGCGGGCGAGACCGGGGGGGAGTTCGATCTCACCAACGACCGCCGCTATGCCGGCATCGCCATTCCGACCCATGAGAGCCTGAAGGACACGATCGCGCGCGTCCTGCCTTATTGGGAGGAACGGATCGCGCCGGCGCTCAAGGAGAATAAGCGCGTCATAATCTCCGCCCACGGCAATTCGCTACGGGCGCTGGTCAAGCACCTCTCCGGCATCGCCGACGACGAGATCGTCGCGCTGGAAATCCCGACCGGGCAGCCGATCGTCTACGACCTCGATGAGAAACTGGGCGCGGTGGAGCGCTATTTCCTGAAGGACCGGTAGGCAGGCTTCGTGCTCCGGCGAAGGCCGGAGCGTTGCGTCTCGAACGCGGTGCGGATGGCCAGCGCGCCTGCCTTCGCAGGAGCAAGACCGCCTCAGAATTCCTTCACCCGCTCGCGGTTGCGGGCGGCGCGGCGGAGGACTTCCTCGACGCTGTCGCCGGGCAGGATGGTGGCGACGCTGACCGTCGCGCCGAGCTTCACCTGGGTGTGGCCGAGGTCCAGCGGATGGGCGGCGACGCAGCGGGCGATCCGCTCCGCCGTGTCGAGCGCGCTGTCCGCGTCGAGATGGTCGAGCAGCAGGGAAAAGGCGCCGCCGCCATTGCGGGCGGCGACGTCGCTGGAGCGGATCAGGCTCTTCAGCAAGCGGGCGACATGGCGAAGCGCGGCATCGCCGGCGACCCGGCCATGGCCCTCGTTCACCGCCTTCAGATCGTCGACATCGACGGAGATCAGGGCAGCGGGAATCCGGTGGCGGGCGGCCTGGCTGACCACGCGCTCCAGCTCGCCCAGGAAATGGCGGGCGTCGCTCAGCGCGGTCAGCGGATCGCGGCCCGCCTGCTCCTCGGCCTCGCCCAATTGGGCGCGGGCATCCGCGAGCGCCGCGCGCAGCAGCGCATTCTCGTCGTTCAGCCGTTGCAGCGCCTCGCGCGCATCCTGCGCCTGCGGTTCGCTGTCGGCGCTCTCGTCATTTCGCCGTGCCATGGCCGCAGCTTAAAACGAGAAGGTTAACGCTTCTTTTAGCGCCGCCCGACCGGATTGCCCCCGCGCCGCCTGTTGGCTAGGGAGTGGCGCTTCCAGGGCCCTCGGGGGACTTATGAGCGAAGCGCCTCTCATCGGAATCATCATGGGCAGCCGCTCCGACTGGGAGACGATGCGCCACGCCGCCGAGACTTTGGACGCGCTCGGCGTCGCCTATGAGACGAAAGTGGTCTCCGCCCACCGCACACCCGAGCGGCTCTACGATTATGCGCGGGGCGCGGCGGCACGCGGGCTGAAGGTGATCGTCGCCGGCGCCGGCGGCGCCGCGCACCTTCCCGGCATGGCCGCCTCGATGACAACCTTGCCGGTGCTCGGCGTGCCCGTGGAAAGCCAGGCGCTCTCCGGCATGGATAGTCTCCTCTCCATCGTCCAGATGCCCGCCGGCGTGCCGGTCGGCACGCTGGCGATCGGCAAGGCGGGCGCCACCAATGCCGGCCTGCTCGCCGCCTCGATCCTCGCCGGCAATGACGAAGCACTGGCGGCACGGCTCGCGGCCTGGCGCCAGGCGCAGACCGACGCGGTGGCCGAAACCCCGGAAGGTTGACCAGCCAATGACCGTCGCGCCCGGCTCCACCATCGGCATTATCGGCGGCGGGCAGCTGGGGCGAATGCTCGCCATCGCCGCTGCGCAGCTCGGCTACCGCACCCATATCTATGCCCCCGGCGCCGACAGCATCGCCGCCGAGGTTGCCGCACGCTTCACCCAGGGCGCGTTCGACGATGCGGCCGCGCTCGCCCGCTTCGCCGCCAGCGTCGATGTCCTGACCTTCGAGTTCGAGAATATCCCGACCGACCCGCTGGCCGGGATCGGGCCGCTCCACCCGCCGGTGCGCGCGCTGGAAATCGCGCAGGACCGGCTGGAGGAGAAACGCTTCGTGACTGGCCTGGGCGGACGCCCGGCGCCCTTCGCGGCGGTCGACGACCGAGCGGGGCTGGATGCGGCGCTGGCGGAGATCGGCGCGCCGGCGATCCTGAAGACCCGGCGCTTCGGCTATGACGGCAAGGGCCAGGCCCGGATCATGGCCGCCGAGGAGGCGGACACGGCCTGGACGGCAGTGGGCGGCGCGCCCTCGGTGCTCGAAGGCTTCGTCCGCTTCGACGCCGAATTCTCGGTTCTGCTTTGCCGGGGCGCGGACGGCGGGACCGTCTTCTGGGATTCGCCGCGCAACGTGCACATGGATGGGATCCTCGACACGTCCACCGTCCCGGCCGGGGCGGCGCTGGACGCGGCCATCGCGAAGGGGCGGGCGCTGGCCGGGCAAATTACCGACGCGCTCGATTATGTCGGCGTGCTCGCCGTGGAGTTCTTCGCGCTCGGCGACGAGGCGATCTTCAACGAAATGGCGCCGCGCGTGCACAATAGCGGGCATTGGACGGTCGAAGGCGCGGTCACCTCGCAATTCGAGAATCATATCCGCGCCATCTGCCGCCTGCCGCTGGGCAGCACCGCGCGCACCGCGCCCAGGGTCGAGATGCGCAATCTGATCGGTTCCGATGCCAATGGCTGGAGCGCGATTCTCGCTGACCCGGACGCCCGGCTCCACCTCTACGGCAAGGGCGAGGCCCGGCCCGGCCGCAAGATGGGCCACGTCACCCGCCTGCTCCCAAACGACTGAGCCCCCGCCGGTCTCCCGGCGAGGGCCCGATCATTCAGCGTCTGAGACGGGCGCTTATTGCGCCGGCGCCGCGCCCGGGACGGTCATCACCTCGACCGGCAGGCCGAGCCGCTCCAGCTGCGGCCGCACGACCGCGGCATCGCCGACCACCACCCAGACGAAATTGTTCGGGTTGATGTAGCGGCGCGCGGTGGCGTCAAGGGTCGCCTTGTCCATGGCGCGGTACCGGTCCGCGATCAGCGACCAGTAATTGTCCGGCCGGCGGAAGAGCGCGTTGGAACGCAGCGCCCCGAGCACCGCGCCCGACGTCTCGAACTGGCCCGGCAGCTGGCGGGTGTTGCCGAGGATGATGCGGTTCATCTCCTCGTCGGTCACGCCGCTATTGGTCAGGAACCCGGTCACCATCTCCCGCGCCGCGGCGATGGAGGGGCCGGTCTGGTTCTGCTGGACCGGCGCCGTGATGATGTAGGGCACCTGGTGCTCGAGCATCTGGGCGGTGCCGCGGGCCCCGTAGGACCAGCCGCGCCGCTCGCGCAGCTCCATGTTGATGCGCGACAGGAAGCTGCCGCCCAGCGCCTCGTTGGCGGCGGTCAGGTTCAGCAGATCCTGCGTGCCCTCGGCCGGGATGATCTGCGCGCCGAGGATCACCGACTGCGGCGATTGCGGGCGGTTGATCAGCACGATGCGCGGGCGCGGCGCCGGAATGGCGACGTTGAACGCCTTCACCCCTCGGGAAACGCCGGCGGCGGGGCGCCAGGTGCCGAAGCGGGCCTGAAGCAGCGGGCGGAGCTGGGCGAGCGGGAGATCGCTGACCACGAAGATCGTGGCATTGTCCGGCCGGATCCAGCTCTGATGGAAGCGGACCAGTTCGTCGCGGGTCAGTGCGCGGATCACGGCCGGGTCGCCCGAGCCGGTGAACGGCTTACCATAAGGATGGTTGGTGCCGTAGATCAGGCCGGGCAAGGCGCGCAGCGCCATGCCCTGCGGCTGGGTCATCTCGGCGGCGATGCCGGCGAGCTGCTGCTGGCGGATCCGCTCCACCTCCGCCGGGGCGAAGGCCGGGTTGCGGATCACGTCGGCGAGCAGGTCGAGCGACGGCGCCAGCTGGGTACTGAGCGCGGTCAGCGACACATTGGTCCGGTCGAGCGTCGCGCCGGTGCCGATGGTCGCGCCGAGCCGCTCCTGCGCCTCGGCGAGCTGGACCGAATTGAGGCGGGTGGTGCCCTCCTCCATCAGGTTCAGCATCATCGCCTGGGTGCCGAGCCTATTGGCCGGATCGGCGGCGATGCCGGCGTTGAACTCGACCGCGATGCGGGTCACCGGGACGGCGCTGCGGCGGGCATAGACGATGTTGATACCGTTGGAGAGCCGGGCGCGCTCGGTCGCGGGGAACTGGACCGGGAGCGTGCCGGTGACGCCCGGCATCGGCTCGCGCGTGCCGGTGCGCGCCGGGGCGGACGCCGGCGCGGGCTGGGCCGCCTGCGCCTCGTCGGTGCCGCCGCCACCGCCACCGGAGCCGCCGGCGGTGAAGTTGGAGCGGCTGCCTTGGCCGGGCGCCTCCTGATATTGCGGCCGCTCGCCCTGGTTCACGCGGATCGCGAGGACCGGGCGGGAGAGCCAGCGCTGCATCGCGGCGCGGACCTGCTCCGGCGTGACCCGGGCCAGCTGCTCCAGCCGCGTGCGGTAGAAATTGGGGTCATTGGCGTAGAGCATGCCCTCGGCCAGCGCGACGGCCTTGCCGCCGAAGCCGCCGACCTGCTCCAGGCCCTGCACGCGGGCGGAGAGCGCGCGCATCACCGCGCGGCGCACTTCGTCCTGGGTCGGGCCGGTGCGGAGATATTCGGCGACGATCTCGTCGAGCCGGCGCGACACCGCATCCGCATCCTGGCCCGGCTTCACGTCGACCTGGATCTCGAACATCGAGAGGCGGTGGAAGGGCTGGACGAAGGTGGCGACGCGGACGGCGCTCTGCTCGCCGCGGACCAGCGCATTGTCGAGCCGCGAGCTGGCGAGGCCGCCGAGGATCGAGGCGCCAACCTGCAGCGCGACCTGATCATCGGCGGTCAGGCCAGGCACCGCCCAGTTGCGGTAGAGCCGGACATTGGCGACGCGGTCCTGCATCACCACGTCCCGGCGCGCGCTCAACGTCGGAATGGCGGCGGCGGCCGGGTTGTTGACCGGGCCACGCGCGATCGGGCCGAAATAGCGCTCGACCAGCGGCCGGGCCTCGGCGGCGTCGAGGTCGCCGGCGAGGACGAGCACGGCATTGTTCGGGCCATATTTGCTGCGGAACCAGTCGCGCACCGTGTCGAGCGTCGCGGCGGAAAGGTCCGCCATCGAGCCGATGGTCGAGTGATGATAAGGATGGCCCTGCGGGAACAGGCCCTCCAGCTGGGCATAGTCGACCAGGCCATAAGGCTCATTGTCGCCCTGGCGCTTCTCGTTCTGGACGACGCCGATCTGGTTGGTCAGATTCTCCTGGGTGACGGCGCCGAGCAGGTGGCCCATGCGGTCGCTCTCCAGATAGAGCGCGCGGTCCAGCGCGTTGCGCGGCACGGTCTGGAAATAATTGGTCCGGTCGAACCAGGTGGTGCCGTTGAAGTCGGTCGCGCCGATCTCGCGCAGCGGCGCGAAATAATCGCCCGGCGCGTTCTCGGAGCCGTTGAACATCAGATGCTCGAACAGATGGGCGAAGCCGGTGCGGCCGGCCGGCTCGTCCTTGGAGCCGACATTGTACCAGACACTGACCGCGACCACCGGGGCCTTGCGGTCGGTATGGACGACGACGCGCAGGCCGTTGGCGAGCGTGAAGGTCTCGAACGGAATCTGGACCCGCTGCACCAACGCGGACACCGGATCGGCGGCGGCGGCGCGGCGGCCGCCCTGATCGGTGCTGGCGATGGCGGTGGAGGCAGTGGCGAGGAGCGAGACCCCCGCGGCGAACGCGAAAGCAGAAAGCAGTTTGCGCATGTGATTCCCCATGACGTGCAGGCGCCGGACACTAACGCGGTGTCCGGTATATGCAATACGGTGCTGACCGCCCGGTCGGGGAAAACGGGCGGGGGCAGCGGGGACGGTCCTTGCGCGAGCTCTGCTTGCGTTTCTCCTTGTTACTGCAGCGTCATCGTCTCGATCGGCAGGCCGAGCCGCTCAAGCTGCGGCCGCACCTGCGCGGCATCGCCCACGACCACCCAGACGATCCCGTCGGCGCGGATCATCGCGCGCGCCGCCTCATTGAGCTGCTCGATGGTCATCGCCCGATAGCGGCCGGCCAGCGATTCCTGATAGCTGTCGGGGCGGCGGTACAAGGCGTTGCCCGCGATGGCGGTCAGCACCGCCGCCGAAGTCTCGTAGCTGCCGGGCAGGCCCCGCACATTGGTGCTCACGATCCGCTCCAGCTCCTGGGCGCTCACCTGCCGGTCCGACAGAAAGGCGCGGACATGGTCCCGCATCGCCGCGACGGATTCTCCGGTGCGGTTGGTCTGCACCGGCGCATAGAAGAGCAGAGGCACCTGATGCTCGACATTGTTGAGGTAGGAATAGGCGCCATAGGTCCACCCCTTCGTCTCGCGCAGATCCTGATAGAGGCGCGCCGACGGCCCGCCGCCCAGGGCCTCGATCGCCGCCTGGACCGCGAGCAGGTCGCTGGTCCCCTGGGCGGGCAGCAGGAGGCCGCCGAGGATCAGCGACTGCGGCGATTGCGGCCGGTCGACGATGACGATCCGCGAACCTGCGGGCGCGGCGACCATGGCGAAGGCCTTGGTCCCGCGCGGCACGGACGGCGCCCGCCAGCGGCCGAAGCGCCGCTCCAGCCGGGGCATGATGTCGGCCAGCGTCGTGTCGCCGACGACGAAAATCTCCAGATTGTCGGGCCGGATCCAGCGCTGGTGCGCGCTCACGATGTCGGCCCGCGTGATCGACCGCACCGTTTCGGCGGTCCCCGAGCCGGTGAACGGCACGCCATAGGCATGGCCGGCGCCATAGAGCAGAGGCGGCAGCGTGCGCAGCGCATTGGTGACCGGCTGGGCCTGCTCGGCCAGGATCTGCGCGGATTGCTGCGCCTTCAGCCGGTCGATCTCGCTCTGCGCGAAGGCCGGATTCTGCAGGATGTCCGCCATCAGATCGAGCGACGGATCGAGATTGGCGTTGAGGGCCGCCAGGGTCGCGGTGGTGCGATCGACGGACGCGGTGACATTGAGCTGGGCGCCAAGCCGCTCGCGCTCCTCGGCAATCTGCACGGCGTTCCGGCGCGCCGTCCCTTCGTCGAGCAGCCCCGCCATCAGGCTCTGCAGCCCGAGCCGGTCGCGGCTGTCGGCGGAAAAGCCCGCATTGAAGGACATCGACACCCGCACCACCGGCACGGTCGCCCGCCGCGCGAAGACGACGCGCACGCCATTGGAGAGTGTTGCCCGCTCGACGGCGGGGAAATCGACATTGGCGACCGGGCCGGGCTGCGGCATCGGCGGGCGCGTCCGCCGCGCAGGCGCGGCCTGAGCCTCGACGGTACTTCCGCCGCCGCCGCCACCACCGCCGCCGCCGGAGCGACCGGAACTCGACTCCTGATAGGCCCCACGCTCACCCGGGACGATGCGCAGCGCGAAGACAGGGCGGGAGATCCAGCGCTGGAGGGCGCGCTGGACGCCCGCCGGGGTCGCCTCCGCCATCCGGGTGAGTTCCCGCCGGTAGAAACCTGGATCGTTCATGTAGAGCAGGCCCGAAGCGAGCGTGCCCGCTTTGCCCTGTTCGTCGCCGACCTGCTCCAGGCCCCGGATGCGGGCCGCGAGCGCCTGCATGCTGACCCGGCGCACCTCGTCGGCGGTGGGTCCGTTGCGAATATAGTCGGCCAGGATGGCGTCGACGCGGCGCTGCACCAGATCGGCATCGACCCCGGGACGGACATCGACGGTGATCCGGAAGAAGGCGACCCGCTGAAATGTCTGGACGGACGCATTGACGTTGACGGCGAGCCGCTCGCCGCGGACCAGGATATTGTCGAGCCGCGAGCTGGCGAGGCCGCCGAGCACCCCGGCGCTGAGCTGGAGCTCGACATTGTCATCCTGGCCCAGGCCGGGCACCGCCCAGGTCATGAACAGGCGGGTCGTCGCGACCCGGTCGTTCATCACCCGGTCGACGCGCGCCGGCAGGGTCGGGACGCCGGCGGCGGCCGGCGTGTTGACTGGTCCGCGCGGAATGTCGCCGAAATATTGCTGCGCCAGGCGGCGCGCCGTGGCGACGTCGATATCGCCCGCCAGCGACAGCACCGCATTGTTCGGGCCATAGCGGTCGCGGAACCATTGCTGCACCTGCGGCAAGGTCGACGCGTCGAGATCGGCCATCGAGCCGATCGACGAGTGGTGGTAGGGGTGGCCCTGTGGAAACAGGGTCTCGAGCTCGGCATATTCGACCAGGCCGAAAGGCTCGTTATCGCCCTGCCTTTTCTCGTTCTGGACGACCGAGATCTGGTTGCGGAGCTTCTCCTCGCTGACCGCGCCGAGCAGATAGCCCATCCGGTCGCTTTCCAGGAACAGGGCCGTCTCCAGCGCCGAGGTCGGCACCGTCTCGTAATAATTGGTGCGGTCGAACCAGGTCGAGCCGTTCCAGTCCGTCGCGCCCATCCGCTCGAGATGCTCGAACACCTGGCCCGGCACATTCTCGGACCCGTAGAACAGCATATGCTCGAACAAATGGGCGAAGCCGGTTTGGCCCACGGGCTCGTCCTTGGACCCGACATTGTACCAGACCTGCACCGAGACGACCGGCGCCTTGCGATCCTCGTGGACGACGACCCTCAGACCGTTGTCGAGCGTGAAGGTCTCGAAGGGGATGTCGACCTGCCGAAGCAAGGCGCGCGCGGCATCGTTCGAGGCAGCGGAGGCCGGTTGCGTCTGCGCGATGGCGGGGTCCGAGATGGTCAGCCCCGCGGCGCAGGCGAGAGCAAGCAGGACTTCGCGCATCTGGTTCACCCCGGAATAGTGTCGCAATACACTAACACAGAGCGGGCGGGAGACAATCGCCGGCCCTGAATTGCGCAATCCCGATCAAGTCGGCATTCATGGGCGCGCGGCGGGACCCTTGTTGGTCCTCGGGGCGACACCATATCGCCCGCAACCGAACAGGGGTGTCACAACCTATGAATCTCGAAAAGTTCACCGACCGGGCGCGCGGCTTCCTGCAATCGGCGCAGACCGTCGCGTCGCGGATGAACCACCAGCAGATCGCGCCCATCCACGTGCTGAAGGCTTTGCTTGAGGACGAGCAGGGCATGGCCGCGGGGCTGATCGCCAAGGCCGGCGGCAGCGCCGACGCGGCGCGGCGCGAGACGGATGAGGCCCTCGCCAAAGTGCCGGTCGTCTCCGGCACCGGCGCCAGCGCGGCGCCCAGCCTCAACGGCGATACGATCCGCTTGCTCGATGGCGCCGAGGAGATCGCGCAGAAGGCCGGCGATTCCTACGTTGCAGTCGAACGGCTGCTGACTGCGCTCGCCATCTCCCAGACCGACGCCGGCAAGGCGCTGCGCGACGCGGGGGTCAGCGCCGAGAATTTGAACGCGGCGATCAACGAATTGCGCGGCGGCCGCACCGCCGACACGGCCGGCGCGGAGGACCGCTATGACGCGCTGAAGAAATTCGCCCGCGACCTCACCGAGGCGGCCCGCGAGGGCAAGCTCGATCCGGTGATCGGCCGCGACGAGGAGATCCGCCGCACCATCCAGATCCTCGCCCGCCGCACCAAGAACAATCCCGTGCTGATCGGCGAGCCCGGCGTCGGCAAGACCGCCATCGCCGAGGGCCTGGCTTTGCGCATCGCCAATGGCGACGTGCCGGACAGCCTCAAGGGTCGCAGCCTGATGTCGCTCGACATGGGCAGCCTGATCGCCGGCGCGAAATATCGCGGCGAATTCGAGGAGCGCCTGAAGGGCGTGCTCGACGAGGTGAAGGGCGCCGAGGGCGACATCATCCTTTTCATCGACGAGATGCACACCCTGATCGGCGCCGGCAAATCGGAAGGCGCGATGGACGCCTCCAACCTGCTGAAGCCGGCGCTCGCCCGCGGCGAGCTGCACTGCATCGGCGCGACCACGCTCGACGAATATCAGAAGCATGTCGAGAAGGACCCGGCGCTGCAGCGGCGCTTCCAGCCCGTCTTCATCGGCGAGCCGACGGTCGAGGACACGATCTCGATCCTGCGCGGGCTCAAGGAGAAATATGAGCTGCACCATGGCGTGCGCATCACCGACGCGGCCCTGGTCTCCGCGGCCACCCTCTCCAACCGCTACATCACCGACCGCTTCCTGCCCGACAAGGCGATCGACCTGATGGACGAGGCGGCGTCACGCATCCGCATGGAGGCCGAGTCCAAGCCCGAGGAGATCGAGACGCTCGACCGGCGGATCATCCAGCTCAAGATCGAGCGCGAGGCGCTGAAGAAGGAAAAGGACGCCGCCTCCAAGGAGCGGCTGAAGGCGCTCGAAGCCGAGCTGGCCGGCCTTGAGGAGCAGTCCGGCGCACTGACCACACGCTGGCAGGCGGAGAAGGAAAAGCTGGCCGGCGAGGCCCGGATCAAGGAGCAGCTCGACGTCGCCAGGATCGAGCTGGACCAGGCGCAACGGCATGGCGATCTCGCCCAGGCCGGCGAGCTGCAATATGGCCGAATCCCGGCGCTGGAGAAGCAGCTGGAGGAGGCCGCCGCCGCTTCGAGCAACGCAATGCTCCGCGAGGAGGTCACGAGCGAGGACATCGCCGCCGTGGTCGGCCGCTGGACCGGCATTCCGGTCGAGCGGATGCTGGAGGGCGAGCGCGAGAAACTGCTCGCCATGGAAGAGACGATCGGCAAGCGCGTGATCGGCCAGCAGGAGGCGATCGAGGCGGTCAGCAAGGCCGTCCGCCGCGCCCGCGCCGGCCTGCAGGACCCGAACCGGCCGCTCGGCTCCTTCCTGTTCCTCGGCCCGACCGGCGTCGGCAAGACCGAGCTGACCAAGGCGCTCGCCGAGTTCCTGTTCGACGACCCCCACGCCATGGTCCGGATCGACATGTCCGAATTCATGGAGAAGCACAGCGTCGCCCGTCTGATCGGCGCCCCTCCCGGCTATGTCGGCTATGAGGAAGGCGGCGTGCTGACCGAGGCGGTGCGGCGGCGGCCCTATCAGGTCGTCCTGTTCGACGAGGTGGAGAAGGCGCATGGCGACGTCTTCAACATCCTGCTGCAGGTGCTCGACGACGGCCGGCTCACCGACGGCCAGGGCCGCACCGTCGATTTCACCAACACGATCATCATCCTCACCTCCAACCTCGGCAGCCATTTCCTGACCGGCCTGGCCGACGGCCAGAAGGTGGACGATGTCGAGCCGCAGGTGATGGAGGTCGTCCGCGCCCATTTCCGGCCCGAATTCCTGAACCGGCTGGACGAGATCATCCTGTTTCACCGGCTCGCCGCCGAGCATATGGGCCCGATCGTCGACATCCAGATCGCGCGCGTCCAGCAGCTGCTGAAGGACCGCAAGATCGGCCTCGACCTCACCGCCGGCGCCCGCGCCTGGCTCGGCCGGGTCGGCTATGATCCGGTCTACGGGGCGCGGCCGCTGAAGCGCGCGGTCCAGAAATATCTGCAGGACCCGCTGGCGGACGCCATCCTGCGCGGCGACGTGCGCGACGGGCAGACGGTCAAGTTCGACGAGGGCGACGGCGCGCTGAAGCTGTCGGCATAGGCCGGGGCTAAAGCGTGTAGCCGAGCTTCTCCACCCAGGGCGCGAGGATGGGCAGCACTTCGGCCATCTGGTCGCGATAGCTTTCCCAGCGCCCGCTGGCGCGCGTGTAGATCGGCTCGCCGACCTGGGCGTAGGAGGCGGTGCGCACGCGCCCGCGGGCCTGCGCCGCGCCTTCATTGTCGAGCACCTTCTCGTCCCAGGGCAGGCCGAGGAAGTCGAGCAAGGGCCGCATCTCGCCGGCCAGGTCCTCGACCATCCGCTCGTAGCGGATGCGATGGACGTTCAGCGGCAGCAAGGCCTCGGCGCGGGTCCAGGCGTCGAGCACCGCATCATAGGTGCGCGCTGCCTCGTCGAGCCGGGTGAAGCTTCGCATCCCCGGGTTGAGCGTGAAGTTCGCCATGAAGCAGCTGAGCACGACGTCGCAGGGATGGCGCTCGACAAAGACGATCTTCGCGTCGGGAAAGACGCGCTGGAGCAAGGGCATGCGCGCCGAATGAAGCGGGTGCTTGTCGACGACGGTCCGGCCCCGCGGCGGCGGCGCGGTGGCCTCCAGCAGCTGGAAATAATAAGCTCGGATTCCCCTCGCCTCCTCGGCGCTCATCCGGCCGAGATCGCCGTCGGGCGCAATCGCCGCCTCGACCCGGGTCATGATCGGCTGCTCTTCCAGCACATGCAGGCTGGGCAGGTTCATCAGCAATGTGTCGAGCAAGGTGGTGCCGGAGCGCGGGAAGCCGAGGATGAAGACAGGCGCCGGCGGCACCGGCGCGACCTCGAAACGGGTCCAGCCGGCGACCCAGTCCTGCGTCGTGCGCTCCGCGGCAGCAGTGACCATGTCACGATAGGTCGGCCCGGGCGGTTGCGGCGAGACCGCCTCGGCGGCGCGGTTCATTGTCTCGAACGCGGCGAAGGCCTCGGCGGGGCGGCCGAGCCGGTCGTAGAGGCCCGCGAGCAAATGCTGGCGGCGCACCGGATTGATCGTCGCGGGCACGGCCTCCGCCTCCACGAGCGCGTCCGCGTGCCGGCCCTGGCGGCGAAGCGCCCAGGCCCGCAGGAAATGTGCCTCCGCGCCCAGCCCGGCCGCAGCCGCCTCGGCGGCGAGCGTCGCCAGGTCGTCGACGCGGTTCAACGTCTCGAGCACGAGGCCGAGGTCCAGCCAGGCTTCGACCCGGCCCGGATCGAGCCGGATCGCGGTGCGGAAGGCCCGTTCCGCGGCGGCAAAGTCGTCGACCGCCGCCTCGGCGAGACCGAGCTCGGTCTGGCCCTTCGCATCCTCGCCGTCGATCGAGGCCCACATGCGCATCACCGCCACGCGTTCCTCGTGCCGCTCCGCCCGTTCCAGCGCACCGGACAGGTTGAAGACGATCTGGGCCTGGTCCGGCTTCAGCTGGATCGCCCGCTGGAAGGCCGCGACCGCCTCGTCATACCGGTCCAGCCCGAGCAGGGCGTTGCCGTAATTGTTGAAGCTCTCCCAATCCTGCGGAAAAGCGCGCAGCACGATTTCGTAGGCCGACGCCGCCTGGCGGAGGCGCCCCTGCTCCTGGTGGACATAAGCGGAGATGCGCTGCAGCCGCGGGTCGTCGCCGCCGCCCGCGCAGAGCAGGGCAGCCTCGTCGAGCTTGCCGGTGTTCAGGAGGGCGGTGGCGCGCTCGAGCGTCGCGTCGGGAGAGGTCAGGTCCATGGCCGTGTTCATTGCGGCCGCGCGACGTCGAAGGCAACGGTCATCCGCTCGCCCGCGTCGAACGGGATCGTGCCGTGCCACATGGTCGACGGAAACAGGACCAGCCGCCCGGGCTTCGGCTCCACCGTCCGGAAGGGCGCGAGCCCCAGGCCCAGCTCGGCCTGGGGCTCGCCCAGCTTCAGCCAGCCCTGCTCGCCATTGCCCAGGCTCTCGGGAAGGGAGACGTAGAGCGCCGAGCTCAACCAGCCCGCCGGATGGACGTGATTGACGTGGAAGCCGGCATCGGTGAGCCGGACGGACCAGGAGCCGGAAAAGGCGATCGGCCCCCGCCGCCCGCCCAGCGTGGGATGGCCGGCGACCGGCGGGGGCAATTGCGCGACATGCGCCTCGACGGCCTCGACGACGGCCCGGCGCAGCGCCCGGATCTCCGGCTCGGCCCGGCTGAACAGGGCACCGTCGGTCTGGGTGCCGCCGCGCAGAGATTGTTCAAGTGGGTGATGTTGCGAAAGATGCAGCGCCCGCAGCCGCCCGGCCAGCGCCTCGAGCGGCGGCAGCCGGTCGGCGAGATCATAGACACCCACCAGGCGCGCATCGCCCTCCAGCCAGGCCCAGCGCGCATCGCCGGTCAGCCGCCAGGCCGCCGATTGATAGGGGACGAGCAGATGGTCCGGGTCGCGCCCGGCCCAGCTGTCGGCGAAGGCCGAGGCCTCGGCCGGCCGGCCGGCGCGCAGCAAATGCCGCATGTAGCGGGCCGCCATCGTGATATGCTCGATCGGCCCCAGCCGCGCGAACAGCCGGTCGGCCGTCCCGGTCTCGCCCTGCTCCGCCGCGCAGACCGCCTCGAGTGCGTCGAAGACCGGGCTGTCGCCCGCGGCGGCGCGCCCGCGCGCGATCACGGCGAGCACCTCCTTATGGCTCCCGGCATGCATGAACGTGTCGGCGAGCTCGCGCCAGAGCAGCAGCTCGCCCGGCGCCGCCGCGAGCGCGCGCTCCAGGCTCCCGGTATAGGACTCGCGTTCGCCGCGCGCCCAACGTAGCCGGGCGCTGACCTTGTGGCCATCGACCCAGCCCGGATGCAAGGCCAGCTGATCCTCGATGCCGGCAATCGCGCCCTCCAGATCGCCATCGGCGAAGCGGGAGGCGGCGAGGCCGAGCAGGACCGAGCCGTCGGTCGGCGCGAGCCGGTGGGCCCGTTCGAAATGGTCCGTCGCGGGCAGGCCCGCCTCCATCCTCGCCCGCGCCACGCTGTGCGCGAGCAGAGGATCGCCGGGCGCCAGCGTCGCCGCTTTGGTCAGCGCCGCCACCGCAGGCGCAAGATCGTCGAGCCGGCGATAAGCGAGGCCGAGCACCTGCCACATGCGCGCGTCGTCCGGATGATTGCGCGTGCCGGTCTCGGCGAGCGGCAGCGCCGCGGCCGCCATGCCCTGGCGCACCGCGATGGCCACCGCCCGAAACACGGAATCGGCATTATGGGGGTCGGCCGTCCGCAGCAACCAGGCCGGGTCGGCGTTCACAGCCCCTCCTGCGCGCCGTCCGGATCGGTCGCCGCCATCACCGCCGCCACCGCCTCGCGCTCGCCGGGCGAGAGATCGGGGTGCCAGGTGTCGATGATCAGGACGACGCGCAGCTCCCCGGTCGGATTGAGCGCCTCATGCTCGATCGTGTCGTCGAAGACCCAGGCCTCGCCCTCCCGCCACGCCCTGGTCTCCGCGCCGACCCGGAACCAGCAGCCTGCGGGCACGATCAGCGGCAGGTGGCAGACCAGGCGGGTGTTGGCGACGCCGGTATGGGGCGGGATATGCGCGCCCGGGGCGAGCAACGAGAACATCGCATTGGGGCCGCGGCGCGGGATCGACGGCTGGCCGAGCGCGCCGAGCAGCGCCATCACGGCCGGGCAATGCCGGGCATTGGCCTCGACCGTGACGCCGTTCCGCACGAGATGGATCGCGGTCCAGGCCTTGTTGCGGTTGAGCGTGGCCCATTGCCGGAGCGGCACGTCGTCCGGATATTGGATATAGGGGACGAGCTCGGCCCGTTCGGCCGCCATCACCCGGTGGAAATCCTCCCTGATCGCCGCGGTCGCCGCCTCCAGCCGTTCGAGCCACGGGAAAAGGTCGCGGTCGTGATATTCCCGCTCCCGGAGCCCCGGATAATGAAAATGGGTAGGCTCGCTATGATAGGGCCGCGTCCGGCGCAGAACGTTGGAGCGAAAGCGCGCCAGCCTGTCCTGCTCGTTCGCGGTCAGGGCGGCGGCGCCGACCGCGTCGGCCAGCCGCTCCGCGGTCTCCGCGACATGGGCCTCGTGCATGGCCCGGGCATGGGCGATCATCGGCTGCAAATGGGGCGGCACCGCTGCCGGCGCCTGGGCGAGCGCATAGCCATAGGTCTCGCCGGCCTCCGCCATCTGCCCGGTCTGCTCGAGCAGATTGGCCTTCAGCAGCAAGGCGACGAAGCCGAGCGGATCGACCCGCAGGGCGCCCGACACCGCCTCCAGCGCCGCCTGGGCATCGCCCGCCGCCCGGCACATGGCGGCGAGCTTGAGCCAGGCCTCCCCCCGGGCCGCGTCGACGGCGACGGCGCGGGCCAGCAAGGCGCGCGCACTGGCCAGGTCGCCGGCCGCAGCCGCCCGGTCCGCCTCGGCCTCGAGGGCGGCGGCTTCGCTCGCAAGATCATGCGCCATCCGGGCTTCTCTAGCGCGGCGGCGACACAAAAGAAAACGGCGGGCCTTTCGGCCCGCCGTCAGTCTTTGGTTCCGCTCTCGTCTTAGAAGTCGAGCGTGATACCGGCGAAGATGTACCGGCCCATCGCGTCGTAGACGTTCGGGAAGGAGTTGCCGGAGCAAACCGTACCCGGGCAGGCGTTGATCGTGGTGTTCGCGCCGTTCGCGCCGATGATCGGCGGCTCGCGGTCGAGAATGTTGTTCACGCCCAGACGGAAATTGTAGTGATCCCCGATCCGCGCGGTCAGCGTCAGATCGAAGTAGCTCTGCGACGGGATCCGCTCGTTGAACGGAGCGAAGTCCGTGCCGAAGGCCTTGTTCTCGACATCGACCGCACCGAAGTAGCGCCACTGCAGAGACATGCCCAGGCCGCTCGCATGATTGTAGGTCAGGCGGGCGCGGTGACGCCATTCCGGGCTGGGAATGCCGCAGATCGGGCCGTACAGGCCGGCGCAATCATAGGGATCCGAGACACCATTGTCGGTGACCAACTGGTCGAGCCAGGTACCGTTCATGTTGAACCCGAAGCTGCCGACGCCTTCCCATTCCGTCGAGTAGCTGATGCCCACGTCGATGCCGCGGGTCTTGAAGCTACCGATATTCTGGTTGAGGTCGCGCACGAAGCCCGCACCGGTCCGCCACAGCGAGCCGAACTGGTCGCGCTGGACGAGGCTGCAGAAGAAGGCGTCGAGCGTGGTGCGGCAGGTGTCCAGAATGGTGTCCTGACCGATCGGCTGGATCGGCGCATCGATCTTGATGCTGAACCAGTCGACGGTGATCGCCAGGCGCGGGATGAAGCGCGGCTGGAGAACCACACCCAACGTGTAGGTGTCGGCGATTTCCGGCTCGAGGTTCGGGTTGCCGCCGATCAGGCCGTTATACTGGCCGGCCGGGTTGCCCTGGATCAGCCCGTATTGCGCCGCCGACACGCCCATCGCCTGACAGGCGGCGAGCGAGGCTTGCGGAGTCGCGGTCGCGCAGGGATCGCCGTTGCCGTTCAGGGCCACGCGCTGCGGAGCGAAGAGCTCCTGGATGTTCGGGGCCCGGACCGCCCGGTTATAGGCGGCGCGGAACCGGACATCCCGGACGATCGAGAGGTCGAGACCGATCTTGTAGGTGTCGGTGCTGACGCTGCGTCCGCCGAAATTATAGTCGGAGTAGCGATAGCCCGCCTCGAGCGACAGATTGTAGATGAAGCTGTCCTCGATGATCGGAATGCGAACCTCGGCGAAGGCTTCCTTGACGTCGAAGTCACCGGACACCGGCAACGTCGGGGCGCCCTGACCGGCGAGATCCGAAGACGGCAGCGTCTGGAAGGCGACGTCCGTCTGCAGCTCGAGATGCTCCTTGCGATATTCGAGGCCGAAGGCGACGCCGACGCCGCTGTTCGCCCAGGGGAGCTGCACGCCCCACTCGCCGAGATTGCCGGTCAGCGAGGCGCTGGCCAGCGACATCTGCACGTTGCCGCGCTGGAAGCCCGGGGTCTGCAGATAAGCGAGCGACGCGTCGCTCACCTGGCCGGTGGCCCAGATGTCCCACGGCACGCAGCTCGGGTCGGTGCCGTCGAGGAACGAGCGGCAGACCGGATCGACGCCGACGGTGTTCGGGTTGTCGACGATGTCGAGCGCGCGGCCCAGACGCGTGACCGAGAAGTCGTTCTGGTAGGTCAGAGCGAAATTGGTCTGCGCGAACTGGTAATAGACGTCGTACGACCAGACGTCCGACAGATCGCCGCGCATGCCGGCGACGACGCGGAAGTTGGTGTGCTCGATGTCGCTGACGCGGCCGCCACCCTCGACGTTACGGCGAAGGAGCTGCGCATTGCCCTGGGTATAGGGCAGGCCGGTGGTCGGATCGATGAACACCGTCGGCGCGGTGAAGCCGAGCAGCGGCCGCCGCAGCGGGCCGGCGCCGTCCGGATCGGCCCCGAAGATCGGGTTCGCGCCCGCGAGGTTCGGGAAGGTGCTCAGATAAGGCCCGGCCGCCGTGGAATTGTCGGCGGGGTTATAGTTTTCCGGGCGGCAGAGAATGTTGCGCTGCTGCTGCGACAAGAGCGGGTTGCCGACCCCGGGCGCATTCGCCTGGGGCGCGCCGGGCGCGCCGCAGTTGACGGTCAGCGTGTTGCCGAAGTCGCCCGACGGCGCGATCTGCGCCAGCGTGCGGTCGTTCATGAACATCACTTCGAGATAGGGCTGCAGGGCCGGGCTGATCTCGTAGCGGGCGAAGGCGCCGAACGTGTAGCGCTCGTCCGGGCGCTGATAATAGTTGGTCGGCGCGAAGTTGTACGGGGTCGTGCCGCCGATCAGGGTCCGGTTCGGGCCAATCTGCAGCGTGCTGGAGTTGGTGAAGACCGTGCCGTTCGCCGAGGTGGCCGAGCCGCCGCAGAAGAAGAGCGGCGCGCCGGGGAAGCCGCCCGGCGGGGTCGTGGCCGCCTGCGCGGTGGTGCGAGCCTGCGAGGCGCAGGCGGAATAATCGCGCCGGCCCTGAGTGACCGCCTCGAGCTGACGATAGGTCGCATAGGCGACGATATGGCCGCGGCCATCGTCGAAGCCCGCGCCCATCGCGATGCTGAGGTCGTAGGTGCCGCCATCGGCGACGCTGCCGCGCGGATAGCCGAACTGACGGGCGTCAAGCGCCGCGCCGATGCCGGACCGGTTGCGGTTGTTGTGCTGGTAGAAGCTGTACTGCGCATCCAGGCGGATGCCTTCCAGGTCCGTGTCCATCACGAAGTTGACGACGCCCGAGACGGCGTCCGAGCCGTAGACCGACGAGGCGCCGCCGGTCAGCACGTCGACGCGGCTGACGATGGACGACGGGATCACGTTGATGTCCGGAGTCGGCAGGGCGGGGTCGCCCGGGACCAGGCGGCGGCCGTTGATCAGCACGAGGGTGCGGTTCGGGCCGAGGCCGCGAAGATCGACCGTGGCGGTGCCGCTCGCGCCGTTGGCGAGGTTGCCGCCCTGGCCGGCGAAGGCCTGCGGCAGCGAGTTGATCAGGTCCTCGGTCCTGGTCACGCCCTGCAGCCGGATGTCCTGGCTGTTGACGACGGTGACCGGGCTGACCGCGGTCAGGTTGGGCGTCGGAATACGGGAACCGGTGATGACGACTTCCTGCTCCTGACCGCTGTCGGCGGGCTGGGCAGCGCCGGCCGGCTGGTCATCTTGCGCGAAAGCGGGTGTGGCAAAGCTCGCTGCGCCACAGATTATAGTGGTCGCGAGCAGATTGCTCAAAAACTGGTTCTTCCTCATGTCGGTCCCCTTACCATCGGCATTTAAGCCGTGTTTCTTGCGCCGGCACGAACCAGCGAAGCAGACCGTCTTTACGGGATGCAGTCGAAACGAAGCAATTCCCCACACTCGCGGAATCCGGGCATTTTTCCAAAAAGTGACATAATTGCCACATCGCCGAATCCCGCTGTGCCGGACTTGCGAAATGGCCGGCCCGCCCGCAATATCGCCGCTCGCAACAGGACATGGAGATTTTCATGACTCGCCGCCTCATCTTGCTCTTCGTCCTGTTGCTTGCCGGCCCGTCCGCCATGGCCGGCGCGCAGCGTGGCAATGACGCCGCGCCGGCGCGGCCGCAGAGCTTCGAGGCGCTTGTCCGCTGCCGCGCGATCGCCGAGGATGCGGCCCGGCTCGCCTGCTTCGATCAGGCGGCCGCCGCGCTGCAGACCGCGCAGGAGCGGCGCGAGCTGGTCGTTGTCGACCGCCAGCAGGTGCGCGAGGGGCGGCGACGGCTGTTCGGCCTCGCCTTGCCGCGCATCCCCATTTTCGGCGGCGGCGACGATGACGAGAATGACGAGGACCGGGTCACCAATGTCGAAGGCGTGGTCGCCTCCGCCTCGCAGGACGGGCTCGGCCGCTGGGTGGTCTCCCTGGAGGACGGCGCGATCTGGGCGCAGGTGGACAACAATCCACTCGCCATGCGGCCGCGCCCCGGGCACCGGATCGTGGTCAACCGCGGCGCCCTCGGCAGCTTCATGATGCGGGTGAACAATCAGCCCGGGATCAGGGTCAGGCGGACGCGCTGATTCAGGGTCTCGCGCCAGCCCGGCTAGGATCCCCGCACCACGGTCATCGGATCGACCTTCACGCCGTTCCACACCACGCTCCAGTGAAGGTGCGGGCCTGTCGCGCGCCCGGTCATGCCGACCCGGCCGATCGCCTGCCCCTGCCGGACCCGGTCGCCGGCCCGGACCGACGCGCTGGCCAGGTGCAGGAAGGCGCTGCTCAGCCCCATGCCATGGTCGATGATGACCAGATTGCCCTCCAGGCTGAAGCCCGGCGGCGGCGCCAGCACGACCATGCCGTCGGCCGGGGCGACCACCTGGGCGCCGGCGCCCGCGGCGATGTCCGCGCCCGAATGGAACGCGGCGGGCACGCCGCCGCGATAGACGCGCTGGGAGCCGAAGCGGCCGCTGAACCGCCCACGCGCCGGCCAGATGAAGGCCTGCGCCCAGCCCTGGCTGTCGGAGCCCCGCGCCCGAGCGGCGGCGATTCGCGCCAGCTCGCCTTCCCGGAGCCGGGCATATTCGGGGGTCGGCCCGCCGGCGGGACGGGCCATGTTGATCCGCTGGATCGGCCAGGCCCGCCGCATGACGGCCAGCGGCTGGCGGAGCGTGCGCCCGTCGGCGAAGTGCGCGGTGAGCGTGGCGGCGGCACCGGTATCGCGGTCGAAGCCGATCAGGAAACGGCCATCGGGCGCGACCGGCACGGCCCGGCCGTCGAGGCTCAGCGCCCTTGTGCCCGGCGGGGCAAGGCCACGCACCAAAGCGCCCTGCGCCGGCCGGTCGAGCAGGCGCGGGCCCTCATATCGGGCGGGCTGGGCGGCAAGGGAAGCGAGCAAGGCGACGGCGAGAATCGCCGTCATTTTCCTTCGGCCTGGAGCGAAGCCTCGGGCGTCGCATAAGGCTCTTGGCGCGCGACGCTCCAATATTTCAGGTCGTCGAGCGAAATCGGCTGGCGAGTGACCGCGCAGATCACATGGTCGCCATGGCTGAGCACCCGATAGGCGCCGGGGAAATAGTGAACCCGGGCCAGCCGGCCCTTGCTGGACATCAGCATCGGTGAAACCTCACAATAATTTGGGCTGGTCGCCCTTCTCCTCATTATGGGGCGCGCGGGCCTTTGCCTCAACCGCCTTGCGCGGCGCCGGCGCCGGTGCCGCCGCGCCGCCGGTCGTTGCCGCCACCTCGCCATCCCTGAAACGCAGGTTGAGCAGCGCCGCCGCGCGCGCCGCCTCTGCCGAGACCAGCACCTTCCCGTCACGGTCGGTGACCAGGGCATAGCCTTTCTCAAGCGGGCGCTCCGGATGCGCCAGCTGGGCGACGCGCCACAAAGCCGCCAGCCGCTCGCTCGCCCGCTGATGGGCCGAACGCAGCAGGCCGGGACGGAGCGCGCCGCCCGCCCGGCCCAGGTCGCCCTGCGCCCGGTCGAGCCGCCCGCGTAGGCCGCGCGGCAGCCGGTCGGCGAGATCGTCCAGCTTTTGCTGCTGCGGGGCGAGCAAGGCCTCGCGCTCCGGCCAATGGCGGAGCAGAGCATGCAGCTGCTCGCCCGCCCGCTCCGCCGTCCGCCGGGCGCAGCGCTCGCCCCGCGCGCCAAGCTCGCGGACCTGGGCCAGCAATTCCGCCCGCACCGGCACGGCCATCTCGGCCGCCGCGGTCGGCGTCGGCGCGCGCCGGTCGGCGGCATAGTCGCAAAGCGTGGTGTCCGTCTCATGCCCAACCGCGGAAATGACCGGAATGGCGGAGCTGGCGACGGCGCGCACCACCGCCTCTTCGTTGAACGCCCAGAGATCCTCGATCGAGCCCCCGCCGCGCGCGACGATCAGCAGGTCCGGCGGCTCGCTCATGGCGTTGAACCCGGCCACCGCGGCCGCGACCTTTTCCGCCGCGCCCTCGCCCTGCACGGGCACGGGCCAGAGCATGACATGGGTCGGGAAGCGGTCTTCCAGCCGGTGGAGAATGTCGCGGATCACCGCCCCGGTCGGCGAGGTCACCACCCCGATCTTGCGCGGGGCAAAGGGCAAAGGCCGTTTCCGCGCCTCGTCGAACAGGCCCTCGGCGGCCAGCGCCCGTCGGCGCTTGTCGAGCAGGGCCATGAGCGCGCCCTGTCCCGCCAGCTCCAGCCGCTCGACCACGATCTGGTAGCGCGAGCGTGCCGGATAGGTGGTGAGCTTGCCCGTCGCGATCACCTCGATCCCGTCCTCGGGCTGGAAGCGGATCGACGCGGCGGTGCCGCGCCAGATCACCGCGTCCATATTGGCGGCCTCGTCCTTCAGCGTGAAATAGCAATGGCCAGAGCCGACCCGCTTGAAGCCCGAAATCTCGCCGCGCACGCGGACATGGCTGAAGCCATCCTCGACCGTCCGCTTCAGTGCCGCGCTCAGCTCCGAAACAGAGAGCGCCGGCGCATTGTCGCCCGGGGCATCGGTTGCCAGGAGGCCGCCATTCTCATAGGCGCCAGCGGCGAAAGGGTCGTCTGACATGAAGGTTTTGCTCATCGGTTCGGGCGGGCGCGAGCATGCCTTGGCGTGGAAGCTCGCGCAATCGCCCTTGCTGACGAAGCTGTGGGCGGCGCCCGGCAATCCCGGCATCGCCGCACAGGCCACCCTCGCGGCGCTCGACCCTGCCGATCATGAAGCGGTGCTGGGCTTTTGTGCCGACGAAGCGATCGACCTGGTCGTGATCGGCCCGGAACAGCCTCTGGTCGACGGGCTCGGCGATGCGCTCCGCGCCGCCGGCATCCTGGTCTTCGGCCCGAACCGGATCCCTGCCCGGCTGGAGGGCTCGAAGGGGTTCACCAAGGACCTCTGCGCACGGCACGGCATCCCGACCGCCGGCTATGTCCGGGTCACCGACCGCGCCGCCGCCGAGGCCGCGCTTGCCCGCTTCGGCCTGCCGGTGGTGATCAAGGCCGACGGCCTCGCCGCTGGCAAGGGCGTGATCATCGCCGAGACGGCGGAGCAGGCCAGCGACGGCCTCGACCTGTTGTTCGACGGCGGCTTCGGCGACGCCGGCGAGAGCCTTGTCATCGAGGAGTTCATGACCGGGGAGGAAGTCAGCTTCTTCTGCCTGGTCGACGGCGAGTCCGTGATCCCCTTCGGCTCGGCGCAGGACCACAAGCGCGTCGGCGAGGGCGACACCGGCCCCAATACGGGCGGGATGGGCGCCTACAGCCCCGCCTCAATCTTTACGCCCGCGCTGGAGCGGCGCGCGCTGGACGAGATCGTCCGCCCGACCGCGCGCGCTCTGGTCGAGGCCGGCACGCCTTTCTCGGGCATTCTCTATGCCGGGCTGATGCTGACGCCGGAAGGGCCGAAGCTGGTCGAATATAATGCCCGCTTCGGCGACCCCGAATGCCAGGTGCTGATGCTCCGGCTGGAGAGCGACCTGCTCGCGCTGATGCTGGCGACCGCCAGGGGTGAACTTGCCGCCGCTCCGACGCCCGTCTTCGCCGCCGATCCCGCGCTCGTCGTGGTGGTCGCGGCCAGGGGCTACCCGGCCACCCCGGCCAGGGGCGGCGCCATCGCCGGCCTCGACGCCGCCGGCGCGACCATCTTCCAGGCCGGCACCGCGCTCAGCGACGGCGCCCTCGTCGCCAGCGGCGGCCGCGTCCTCGGCGTCACCGCCTCCGGCGCCAGCGTCGCCGAGGCGCAGAAGGCCGCTTATGCCGCGGTCGACGCCATCCATTTTCCCGACGGCTTCTGCCGCCGCGACATCGGCTGGCGCGAGATTGCGCGCGGCGGCCCGGCGGGTCTATGAGCCAAGGCATGTCGCGCTGGCTCAAGCTGCTGATCGGGCTCGCTCTTGCCCTGCTTGTCGCCTGGATCGTCTATGGCCCGCTCGGCCGGGGCAATGCCTATGTCGATCTGCTGCAGCAGCGCGCCGACGCGGTGATCCGCTATACCGAGATCCCGAACCTCCAGGCCCGGATGAGCCGCGCGCCGCTCGCGCGCACTGTCTTCATCTGCGGCCCGGCCAATGATTTCCAGCGCGGCGGCACCATGGTCTGGGAAAGCGGGCCGACCGATTATCCCGGCATCGACGCCTTGATGCTCTATGCGGGCGGCATCGGCCGCGTGGTCTGGGACCCGCCGCCACCGGCCGGCACGCGCACGACCACGCCGCCCTGCCGGCCGGACGGCCCCGGCGCGGCCGGTGGTGCCGGCCTGCCGCTGCTCGTCGAATGGCTCGGTCTCGCCCTGCTCGCCTGGCTTATCGGGCTCGGCGTTGGCTGGGTGTTCCGCCGGCGGCCGGCGAAAAAGGGCTATCTGGGATGATCGATCTCGCCCTCAACAATCTCTACCTGCTCGGCGCCGCGCTCCTGATCGGGATCGTCACCGGCCGCTGGGCATTTTCCGAGCGCAAGGCGAAGGCGCCGGAAGCAAAAGCAGCAAAAGAAGAGGATGAAGCCAAATCATGACCTGGGACACCACCACCATCATCCTCGTCGCCCTGATCCTGCTCGGCCTGCTGATCATGGTGCTCGGCATCATGGCGCAGCGGAAGGCGAAGCCGCCCAAGACGGAGCGCAAGCTCGGCGAGGATGGCAGCCCCTATGTGGCGAGCCAGGAGCGGCCCTATATGACGCCGCCGCCGCCCGTCCCCGCGCCTGAGCCCGTTCCCGCGCCCGAACCCGCACCGGCGCCCGAACCCGTGCCTGCGCCCCCCCCGACACCGGCCCCTCGTCCCGCGCCGAAGCCCGCTCCCAAACCCAGGGCCAGGCCGGCCCCCAAAGCCACCCTCGCGTCGCAAGCCGGGAAAGGGGTCGCCGACGAAGTGGCCACCGCGACCACCGACGTCGCCGGCGAAATGCTCGGCGTCGATGTCCCCCGTGACGCCGGCACCGGGGCGGACGACCTCGCGCAGATCAAGGGTGTCGGCCCCAAGATGGTCGCCCGCCTGAACGAGCTCGGCGTCACCCGCTTCGACCAGCTGGCCGGCATGAACGAGACCGAGATCGCCCATCTCGACGAGCGCATGGGCCCCTTTGTCGGCCGCCTCGCCCGCGACCGCGTGCCGGAGCAGGCCGACCTGCTCGCCCGCGGCGACATCGAGACGTTCGAGGAGCGATTCGGGAAGCTCGGCGGCTGAGGGCTTAGGCCCGCCGCCCGCGCTTGACCTCGCTGGCCAGGATCTTGTCGATCTTGCGCCCGTCCATGTCCGATATCTCGAACTGCCAGCCGCGCCAGGTGAAGCGCTCGCCCACCTCCGGGATGTGCTTCAGCACCGACAAAGCGAAGCCGGCCGCGGTCGCATAATCGCGGTCCTCGGGCAGGCTGATGCAGAGATTCTCCGCCATCGCGTCGGCGGAGACCGAGCCGGACACCCACCAGCTGCCGTCGTCGCGCTCGACCAGAGGCGGGTCGGTGTCGAAATCCGCCGAGGAGATGAACTTGCCGGCGAGCGCGGTGAGCAGATTGCCGGGCGTCACCAGTCCCTCGAAATGCCCATATTCGTCATGGACGAAGGCCATGGGCACCTCGGAATCGCGCAGCACGTTCATCGCGTCCATGGCGTCGAGCTGGTCGGGGACGATCGGCGCCGGCTTCATCAGGGCGCGCAGGTCGATCTCCTTGCCCGCGATCAGGCAGGAGACGACGTCGCGCGCCTGGACGACGCCGATCAGCCGGTCGACCGAGCCCTCGGCCACCGGGATGCGGTTGTGCGAGGCCTCGACCAGTTTCCGGCGGATCGTGTCCTGGTCCGCGTCGACGTCGATCCAGTCCACCTCGATGCGCGGCGTCATCACCTCGCGGGTCGGCCGGTCGGCGAGCCGGACCACGGAGGAGATCAGCACGCGCTCGCTCTCCTCCAGCACGCCCGCCGTCGCCGCCTCGGCGACCACCAGGTGCAGATCCTCGGCGGTGACATGGTCGCCGGATTCGCGGTTTAGGCGGAGCAGGCGGAAGACGAGGCCGCTGGTCTTGTCGAGCAACCAACCGAACGGCGCCGTCACCCGCGACAGCAGGCGCATCGGCAGCGCGACCGTGACCGCAATGCCCTCCGGCTTGCGCAGGGCGAATTGCTTCGGCACCAGCTCGCCGATCACCAATGAGGCGTAGGTCGTGATCCCAATGACGACCACGAAACCCAACGTGTCGGCCGTCTCGGGATCGACGCCGAGCAGGGCGATGCGGTCGCCCACCGGCCCGCCGAGGCTCGCCCCCGAATAGGCGCCGGCGATGATCCCGATCAGGGTGATGCCGATCTGCACCGTGGAGAGGAAGCGCCCCGGATCGGAGGCGAGGTCGAGCGCGGTCTGCGCGCCGCGGCGGCCGGCCCGCGCCATCGCCTTGAGGCGGGTCTTGCGCGCGGACACCACGGCCAGCTCCGACATGGCGAAGACGCCGTTCAGGCAGACCAGGAGAAGGATGATGACGACATCGAGCCAGGGAAAAGGCGCGAGCGACTGGATGGGTGCGGACATGGCCGCGTCGGGTCTAGACGCTAAGGGAGGCGGCCATCAAGTGCGCCTCTCCCGGAAAAAGTCCCGCAGCAGCGCGCCGGCCTCGCTTTCGCCGATTCCCGGATAGAGTTCCGGCGCATGATGGCAGGTCGGCTGGCGGAACAGAGTCGGCCCGTGCAGCACCGCGCCACCCTTGGGATCGGCGGCCGCGAAATAGAGGCGAGAGACCCGCGCCAAGGCGATCGCGCCGGCGCACATCGCGCAGGGCTCCAGGGTCACCCAGAGGTCGCAACCGTCCAGCCGCCAATCGCCAATCGCCTGAGCGGCGGCGCGCATCGCCACCATTTCCGCATGGGCCGTCGGGTCGTTGTCCGCCCGCATCCGGTTGCGCCCGGTGCCCAGCGCGGCACCGTCCCGCGTCACCACCGCGCCCACGGGCACTTCGCCGGCCGCCGCGGCGGCGCGGGCCTCGTCCAGCGCGAGGCGCATCGGCTCGGGCAGGGGATAGCGCATCCCCGCCTGTTAGCCGCGCGCGGGAGGCAGGGCTACTGGCCGTTGCCGACGGTCACCGCCGGCACCTGCACGGTGCGATTCTCCATGGTCACGACCGGCACCTGCACGACTGTGTTCTGGGTACCGACGGTCACCGGATTGGCGGTGACGGTGACCGCGCCATTGCCGTCGCGGTTCAGATGGACGACGCCGGTCGCGACCAGCACGATGCCGATGATGACAACCAGAGCAACGATCAGCAAAAGGGTCCGAAGCATGTTCAGGCCTCTCTTCAAAAAAGGATTTGGGGGCGTAACGAGCGTCGCCCATATCGGTTGCATCGGTCAAGGATCGCATTCGGGACAGCCGCAGGTTGACGAATCTCCGCCGCCAAGCTATCCGCGCCACCTTTCCGGGAGGCCTCGGGCCTTCCATCCAGAAAAGAGATTCGACATGTCGCGCATTTGCGAGCTGACCGGCAAGGGCCGGCTGGTGGGTAACAATGTTTCCCACGCCAATAACAAGACGAAGCGCACGTTCCTGCCGAACCTGCAGAACGTCACGCTGATCTCCGACACGCTGGACCGCGGCGTGAAGCTGCGTGTCTCGATGAGCGGTCTCCGCTCGGTCGAGCATGTCGGCGGCCTGGACAATTGGCTGCTGAAGACCGGCGACGACAAGCTGAGCCTCACCGCCCGCCGGCTGAAGCGCGAGATCGCGAAGAAGCAGGCCGAGGCCGCCGCGGCTTAAGCCTCTTTCCGCTTCGGCGGGAATTCCCTCTCAGGGACAAACGCACCCCGCTTCGGCGGGGTGTTGTTCGTTGGGGCGCAGCCGGGTTCTAGAGGCGCAGCGCGAACTTGAGCAGCAGGCTGTGCCGGAACAGGCGCATATAATCGTCGTCCGAGACCAGCCAGACGATCAGGCGCCCGCCTTCCCGGGTCACGCTCACGCCCTCCATATTGTCGATGGTGAGCGGCGCCTCCAGCGTCGCGATCTCCTGTCCCTCGATCACTCCGCCCGCGGCCAAAGCGCGCGGGTCGGCGATCACCAATTTCGCCGACAGCCGCAGCCAGGCAAGCCCGCGGTTCAGAATCAGCACCCGCCCGTCCGGCAACAGAGCCGCGTCGGTCGCGCGATAGCCGCCAGGCGGGCGGCGATATTTCAGGCGAATCGCTTGGGTCCCGGGCACGGCCGGGTCGCCGGCGAACAACGCCGCCTCGCTGGTCGCGCCACCGTCGTCCCGCCCCTCCTGAATGACCAGAAAGCGCCCGTCGGCGAGCCGCACCATCGCCTCAGGCCCGCTATTATTGCCCTGCCAGCGCCGCATCGCCTCGGGCTGCGCGCCCGTCTGCGCCCTGAGGCTGGCCCGGTCATAGCGCCAGACCGCATTGTAGCGCTCGAACGAGATCCAGAGCTGGCTGCCGGAAACCTGCAGCGCCTCGCTGTCCCGGCTGCGCCTGTTCCTTTGCCGGCCCGGCCCCTGCTCTATCGGCAGGAAGCGGAGGCGCGGCGCCGCCGAGGTCTCGGGCAAAGGAAAGGTCGCGACCATTCCGGTGTCCGTCACCGCGATCACCTCATTGCCCTCGACATGCAGGCCGGAAAGCCCGCCGAACCGTTCGTCCGGGCTGCTCAGGCTCCAGCCGCCCAGGAAATGCAGCCGCCCGATGTCGCGATGGCGGGGGTTGCCGGCGTCGAACGGGATCGGCGTATAGACCAGCTCGCCCTCGCCGCGCCCGGGCTGGGCGGGCCTGGGCCCCGGCGAAACCAGCGTCCCCAGCAGCAGCAGGATGCCGAGCAGCAGGACCGCCTTCAGCCAGCGGCTTCGCCAAATCCGTTCAGGAAACCCCCCAAGTTTCATGAACAAAAGCTGTCAGGTGCATTCAGACCCGGATCAAGCGAATCGGGGCATAAGGGCTTCAGGTCAAAGGCCAGGACCGTCGGAAATGGCCTTAAAGACAAAGGAGTTAGAACAATGATCAAGAAGCTCGCCCTTTCCACCGCCGTCGCCGTTTCGGCGCTTGCCGCCATACCTTCGGCCGCTTCGGCTCAGCCCGGCTACGGCTATTACGACGCGCGCCACAATGGCTACCAGAATCAGTATCGTGGCCAGGACCGGCGCTACGATGCCCGCTACGGGCAGCGTTACAACCAGCGTTACTACAACCAGCGCTACGGCAATTATTACGGCAATCGCTGCCGCCGCAGCGACGGCTCTACCGGCACTATCCTCGGCGCGATCGCCGGCGGCCTCCTCGGCCGCGAGATCGCCGGCCGCGGTGACCGCACGGTCGGCACGATCATCGGCGGTGCCGCCGGCGCCCTGATCGGCCGCGAGGTCGCCCGGGACGACAATTGCCGCCGCTAAATTGAATGCCTGAACAGTCTGTCCTCGTGAGCGTTGCGAGGACGGGGGCCGGTCGTAGCAATGGGCGGCCGGCCCCCACTTTTCATTCCTTGTCGAACAGCCCCGCCAGCTGCTCGACCATCGTCCCGCCGAGCTGCTCGGCGTCCATGATCGTCACCGCTTTCTGATAATAGCGGGTCACGTCATGGCCGATCCCGATCGCGACCAGTTCGACCGGCGAACGGCCCTCGATCCAGCCGATCACCTGGCGCAAATGCCGCTCCAGATAGGTGCCGCTGTTCACCGACAGGGTTGAATCGTCGACCGGCGCGCCGTCCGAGATCACCATCAAGATCTTGCGCTCCTCGACCCGGGCGATCAGCCGATTGTGCGCCCAGAGCAAGGCCTCGCCGTCGATATTCTCCTTGAGCAGGCCCTCGCGCATCATCAGGCCAAGATTCTTGCGCGCCCGCCGCCAGGGCTCGTCCGCTTCCTTGTAGATGATATGGCGGAGGTCGTTGAGACGCCCCGGCTGCGGCGGCCGTCCGTCGGCCAGCCATTTCTCCCGGCTCTGCCCGCCCTTCCAGGCGCGGGTGGTGAAGCCCAATATCTCCACCTTCACGCCGCAGCGCTCGAGCGTGCGGGCGAGGATGTCGGCGCTGATCGCCGCGATCGAGATCGGCCGCCCGCGCATCGAGCCTGAATTGTCGATCAGCAAGGTCACGACGGTGTCGCGAAACTCGGTGTCGCGCTCGATCTTGTAGGACAGGCTGTGCGCCGGGTTCACGATCACCCGCGCCAGCCGCGCCGCGTCGAGCAGCCCCTCTTCCTGGTCGAAGTCCCAGCTTCGCGACTGCTGCGCCATCAGCCGGCGCTGCAGCCTGTTGGCGAGCTTGGTTACGGCGCTCTGCAGATGGACGAGCTGCTGGTCCAGATAGGCCCGGAGCCGCCCGAGCTCCTCCTCGTCGCACAGCTCCTGGGCGGGGACCTGCTCGTCATATTGGGGCGTGAACACCCGATAATCGAAGCTCGGCGGCAGGTCCGACAGGGGCCGGTTCGGGCGGACCGGGAGCATGCCCTCCTCGCCTTCCTCGCCCAGGCTGTCGCTCCCTTCGCCCTGCTCCTCCTCGGACCATTCGCTCTCGCCCGTCTCCTCGCCGGACTCCTGCTCCTGGCCCCGAATCTCCGCTTCGCCGCGTCCGGCGCCTTCATCCTCGTCCTTCTGGTCTTCCTCGCCGCCGTCCTGCTGGTCGTCCCCCTCGCCTTCCTCGCCCTCCTCGGGGTCGAAATCGCCCTCCGCCTCGCCCTCGACCAGTTCGAGGTCGCGCAGCACTTTGGTGGTGAGGTGGGCGAAGGCGGCCTGGTCGTCGAGCGCGAGGCCCAAAGCGTCGAGATCGGCGCCCGCTTTCTCCTCGATCCAGCCGCGGACGAAATCGAGCCCGGCCTGCGCCATTTCGGGCGGCGCCTCGCCGGTCAGCCGCTCGCGGATCATGAGCCCGATCGCCGAGCCCAGGGGCACTTCCTCGCGGCTCCGCGCCCGGGTGAGCGGGTCGGTCTTCATCCGCATCTCGGTGAGCCGGGCGAGATTGGCCTTCACCCCGTCCATCGCCCGCGCGCCGAGCGCCTCGACCCGCGCCTGCTCGGCCGCGTCGAACACCGCCCGGGCCGCATCGTCGGCCGGGGCGCCGCGCCGGTGCAGGGCGCTGTCATGATGCCGCAGCCTGAGCGCCGCCGCGTCGGCAAAGCCCCGCGCCTGCGCCGCTTCGTCCGCTCCGAGCGTCCGCCCCGGCATGGGCGCCTTGACGCTCTTGCCGGCGACGGTCGGCACGTCCGTGGTGAAGCCGAGCTCGACCTCCGCATCCCCGGCAAGCGCCCGCGTCGCCCCGGCCAAAGCGAGGCGGAAGGCTTCGAGGGGATTGTCGTCGGCCACGGCCTGCGCCTCAGCCGGCCTGGCCGACGATACTCTCGGGCAGATCCTTGCCGAACACGCGCTGATAATATTCCGCGACGGTCGCCCGCTCCGCCTCGTCGCATTTGTTGAGGAAGGTGAGGCGGAAGGCGAAGCCGACATCGCCGAAGATCAGGCTGTTCTGCGCCCAGCTGATCACGGTGCGCGGGCTCATCACGGTGGAGATGTCGCCATTGACGAAGCCGCGACGGGTCAGGTCCGCGACCTTGATCATCCGCTCGACTTCCTGGCGGCCGCCCTCATGGTCATATTCGCCCGACTTGGCGAGGACGATGCGCGCCTCGGTCTCGGCCGGCAGGTAATTCAGCGTCACGACGATGTTCCAGCGGTCCATCTGGCCCTGGTTGATCTGCTGGGTGCCGTGATAGAGGCCGGTCGTGTCGCCGAGCCCGACCGTGTTGGTGGTCGCGAACAGGCGGAAATAGGGATGCGGACGGATCACCCTGTTCTGGTCGAGCAGGGTCAGTTTGCCCTCGGTTTCCAGCACCCGCTGGATCACGAACATCACGTCCGGGCGCCCGGCATCATATTCGTCGAACACCACGGCGGTCGGGGTCTGCAGCGCCCAGGGCAGCAGCCCCTCGCGGAATTCGGTGACCTGCTGCCCGTCCTTCAGCACGATCGCGTCGCGGCCGATCAGGTCGATGCGGCTGATATGGGCGTCGAGGTTGATCCGGATCAACGGCCAGTTCAGCCGCGCCGCGACCTGCTCGACATGGGTCGACTTGCCGGTGCCGTGATAGCCCTGGATCATGACGCGCCGGTTCTTCGCAAAGCCCGCCGCGATCGCCAGGGTCGTGTCCGGGTCGAAGACATAGGCCGGGTCGAGATCCGGGACACGCTCGTCCGCCTCGGAGAAAGCCGGCACCTCGAGGTCGCTGTCCACGCCGAACAATTCGCGCACCTTCACCATCCGGTCGGGCGCGTCCATCACCGTCGCGGCGCGGCTGTCGGGGTTCACATTGGGTAGGTCTGCCATGGTCCGTCTCGAATCTTCAGCGGGTCAGGCGAACAGCGGCCGCCCCTTGAGGGCCGTATAAGCCTCGATCACCTGCTGCAACGCTTTCTCGTGGCTCCGGTCGCCGCCGTTGCGGTCGGGATGGTAGCGCCGGACCAGCTCGGCATAGCGGCTCCGCAGGCCCTTGCGGTCGGCGTCGACCTCCAGCCCGAGCGTGCGCAGATGCTTGCGGTCGCCCTCGCTGAGCGGCCGGCCGTCCTGCCGCTGCCGTGTCGCCTCCGCCCGCGCTCGGAAGCGGGCGCCGATCGCGTCGAGCGGGTCCGAGAAATCGGCCCATCTGGGCGGCGGCGACTGGCCGGCGGTGCCGAAGGCCCGCGTCTCGCGCTCCCAGCCGCCATAGTGATTTTGCGCCTCGCTAATCTCCTCCGCGCTCATCCCGGTGAAATAATTGTAGCGAGCATTGAACTCGCGGACATGGTCCAGGCAGAGCCAGCGATAGGAGCCGGGGCCGTCGAAGCCGGGGCGCTGTGGGCCCGGCGCGCGAAACTCGCCGGCAGCATCGCAGCCGGGATGCGCGCAATGCTGCGTGCGCCCCTCGACCCGCCCGTGAAACCGCTTGCCCGTCGTCGCCAACGCTCACTCCTTGCGGGGACAGTAGCTGGCAACTGTCCCCGTTCCCAAACCAGCCTATATAAGCGGATATGACCCAGTCTTTAACCGGCCCGATCGCCCGCGAGATAGAGGAACGGCTGCGCGCCGCCCTGTCTCCCACCCGCCTCGCCGTGATCAACGACAGCGCGAAGCATCACGGCCATATGGGCGACGACGGCAGCGGCGAAAGCCATTTCACCGTGGAGATCGAGGCCGATTCGTTTGCCGGCAAGAGCAGGGTCGACCGCCAGCGCGCGGTCAATGCCGCGCTCGGGAACATGCTGGAGGGTCGGGTCCACGCCCTCGCGATCAGGGCGAAGGCGCCAGGGGAATAGGCCCTCAGGCGGGGCGAACGAGCAGCGCCGGCGGGCTCTCCTCCGTTGCCGCGGCGTCCGTGTCGCGCGCCGGCGCCACCGCCTCGCTTTGCCCCCGCGCCGGCAGGCCGAGCAGCGAGAACAGATAGCCGAAGATCGCGCTTGCCCCGTAGCCGACCAACGGCGCCGGGTAATTGCCGAGCATCGCCGCGACTATGACCGCGAACCACAAGGCGCCGAAAACGCCGTGCAGCGCGCGATCCTCGCCCGCCCGCGCCAGCCCGACGAGCGCCGGGAGGAGGAGCAAGCCGGCCCCGGCCCAGACCGCCAGACCGGCGAGGGGATGGACGGCGAAGGACGAGGCGAAGACCTGGTCGACATAGGGCACGGCATCCGAGGGATCGCCGCGCAGCAACGTCGCCATGAGCCCGGCAGCGGCGGCCGCCAGCGCGATGAACACGTTCCGCTCCGGCTGGGCGACGGCGAGCGCGGCCATGCCGGCGGCCAGCGCGCCGGCCAGCGCCCGGTCCGGCTGCAGGGCCAGCGCGAGCGCGGCGAGCGAGACCGCGACGGCCGACAATCCGTCCCGGCTGCCGGCGAAGCGCAATGCGAGGATGGGCAGCAGGAAAAAGCCCGGCTGGAGGAGGATCCCGCCGACGGAGAGCCAGCGCGTCACCCCGCCCGCCGACAGGCCGAACAGAGCGGTCAGCAGCAGCGCCCCGGCGAGCATGAGATCGACGATCCCGCGGCGGACGTCGCCCACCCGCCCCAGCACCGCGACCGCCAGGAAGCCCAGCGCCAGCGCGGTGCCGTTCACCGCCAGATAGCGCGCCGGCGCGCCGGCCATCGCCATGTAGAAAAGGCCAAGCCCGGTCGCCGCCAGGGCACAAAGGCCCGCAACCCGCCGCGGATGCCGGAGCAGCCCGCCTTTGTCTCCCGCCATCTCATTCTCTCCCTTGTCCCCGCCCGACAGGCGCAGGATGTGAACATGCGCCGCCGTCCGCAGGGCCGCGGCCAGACAGCCGAGCGCGAAGCCAAAAGCGGGTCCGGCGCCCTCGATCGCCACAATTTCGGCCTCCATGGCCCTGCCCCAGGCGTGGTGCTCCGCCGGCAGCAGGCCGGCGGCCAGCCGAACGATCGCGCGCGCCGCGCGGCTCATGCGGGCCGCTCCATGATGCCGGCGCCCTCCGCGCCCGCGGCAAGCGGCGGGTTGTCGCGCGCCAGCTGCCGGCCCGTGGCGGTCAGCCGATAGGCATGGCGCGGCGGCCGGCCCGCGTCCGAAGGCGCCTGCCATTCGGCTTCGAGATGGCCCTGCTCCTCAAGGCGGATGAGCAAGGGGTAGAGCGTGCCCGATCTGATCCCCGCCCGCCGGCACAGCTCATAGCCATGGCACCAGTCATTGCCCGCTTCCGCCAGCAAAGCGAGGAGGCGGCGGGCATGGTCGGAAAGGGGGCGTCGTCGAATCATCGACCTTATATCTACCTATATAGATTTAAGATCAAGAGCCGGCGACTGGCCAAGGCCCGTATGTGCCGACATAGTCCCCCTCGAACCATGGGGAGACCAGCATGCGCGCCGCCCTTCTTTTGCTCCTGTTCGCAGCCAGCCCGCCCGCGGCAGCCCAGCCTGCGCCCCCACCGGCACCGCCCACCGCAGCATCAGCCCCGGTCACGGTCGAATCCTACTACCGGATCCGCTGGGGCAGCTTCTGGGACTATATGGAGATCTACAACCGCCACCATGGCCCGATCCTCGCCGAGATGCAGCGGCGCGGCTTCATCCACCGCGCTCCGCACCGAGACCCCGTCCATGCACATGGCGGGCGACCAGCGCTGGGACCTGCGCGTGACCATCACCTATCGCGACGCCGCCGGCGCCGCCGGCGCGGACCCCGCTTATGACCGGGCGGTGCAGGAGATCAGCGCCCGACTCTTTACCGACCGCGCCGCCCACCTCGCCGCCGAGACCCGCCGCTTCGCCATGCTCGAGGAGCATTGGGACGTGATCGTCGCCCCTTATTCCGAGTGAGCCCGGCCCTGTCGATTGTTGGATATTTGTAGGATTTCACCTGTCACCATGGCGGGATGACGCACGCGACTCGCCTTGCCCTGCGCCATTCCAGCCACTGTTTCGCTGATTTTCGGGGCGGAGCCCCCCGGCGATTCCATGTGACATTCATGACATTTGTGACCTTCCGGGACTCCGGCTTCGCTTCCACCGCGCGCGCGGCTAGGATGCAGCCATGACCGACGATCCCTTCCTGCTCACCCTGACGCCCACGACCCACGATCTGGGCGGCTTCAAGGTCCACCGCACGCTGCCGAACCGCGCCCGCACGACGGTCGGCCCCTTCATTTTCTACGACCAGATGGGGCCGGCGAGGCTGGCGCCCGGCACCGGCATCGACGTGCGGCCGCATCCGCACATCAATCTCGCGACGGTCACCTATCTGTTCGCCGGGGCGATGGAGCATCGCGATTCGCTCGGCACCTTCGCGACGATCGAGCCGGGCGCGGTCAATCTGATGACCGCGGGCACGGGCATCACCCATTCGGAGCGCTCGCCTCTGGCCGTGCGCGCGGAGGGCCCGCCGATCAGCGGCATCCAGACCTGGCTCGCTCTGCCCTCGGCCAAGGAGGAAATGGACCCGGCCTTCGAGCATGTCCCGAAGGACGCGCTCCCTGTCGTCGAGGGCGGCGGCGCCAGCGCCCGGGTGGTGATGGGCGACCTTTGGGGCGCGACCTCGCCGGTCACCTGCCACAGCCCGACCATCTATGCGGACATCGCGCTTGAGGCCGGCGGCGCCATGCCGATCGACCCGGAGGCGGACGAGCGCGCCATCTATCTGGCGGAGGGCGACGCCTGGCTGGACGGGACCGAGCTGGAGATCTCGACTCTCTATCTGCTCCGCCCCGGTATCGCCGCCACCCTGCGCTCCGCGGGCGGCGCGAGGGTGATGCTCTGCGGCGGCGCCCCGCTGGACGGCCCGCGCCACGTCTTCTGGAATTTCGTCTCCTCGCGCCGCGACCGGATCAACCAGGCCAAGGAGGACTGGAAGGCCGGCCGCTTCGCTTTGCCGCCCGACGACCATGACGAATATATCCCCCTCCCCGAAGTCCCCCTCACCGTGAGCTATCCATGAGCGGCCTGGGACAGATCGCAGAGTTCGTTCGTCCCGAGCGTAGTCGAGGGACGCTGGCACGGACTCACCACACCCGCCCCTCGACTTCGCTCGGGACGAACGGAGATGCTCGTGACTGAATTGACCATCGCCCGCCTAACGCTCCCCACCGGCGTGACCCTCAACGTCGCGACTGGCGGCACGCCTGGCAATGAGGCGATCATCTTCCTGCACGGCTTTCCGGAATCGCACCGCACCTGGCGGGAGATCGCGCCGGCGCTGGCCGAGGATTATCATGTGGTCTGCCCGGACCAGCGCGGCTTCGGCGCGTCGGACAAGCCGCTCGGCGTCGAGCAGTATAAGGCCGACCGGATCGTCGAGGATCTGCTCGCGCTCGCCGATGCGCTCGGCATCGGCCCATTCACTCTGGTCGGCCATGACTGGGGCGGCGCCGTCGCCTGGCTCGCGGCCTTGCGCCATCCCGATCGGATCAAGCGGCTCGTCATCGTCAACGCGCCCCACCCGCTCGTCTTCCAGAAGAGCCTGATCGAGGACGCTCACCAGCGCGCCGCCAGCCAATATATCACCGCCTTCCGCAATCCCGGCATGGAGCGCGGCCTGGAGGCGATGGGCCTGGAGACCTTCTACGCCAAGACCTTCGCCAGTCATGCCGACATCTCGAAGGTCCCGGACGAGGAGCGCGCCGCCTATCTCGCCGACTGGGGGGCTCCTGGCGCCCTCACCGCCATGCTGAACTGGTATCGGGCGAGCGACATCTTCGTGCCCGCACCGGGCGAGGCGGCCGAAGCGCCGGCCTGGACCAGAATGCCCTTCCCGACCCTCAAGGTGCCGACGCTCGTGGTCTGGGCGATGCGCGACACCGCCCTGCTGCCGGTCCAGCTCGGCGGCCTCTACGATCTGGTCGACGATCTGAAGATCGAGCAGGTCGCGGATGCAGGCCATTTCATCCCCTGGGAGAAGCCCGGGCCGGTGCTCAGGGCGATCGGGGATTTCATGCGGCGGCCATAGAGGCTAGACGCCCCCGCCATGGCCACCACCCCCAAGCGCGCGCTTTCCCGTTCCGCCGCCCGGCTCGCCGCCGTGCAGGCGCTCTATCAGCAGGAGATGGAAGCGACTCCGGTCGCGACCCTGCTCCACGAATTCCACCAGCACCGGCTCGGCGCCACGATCGACGGCGTCGAATATGTCGATGCCGAGGTCGATTTCTTCGACGATCTGGTGAAGGGCGCAGGCGCCCGCCGGGCGGGGCTGGATGCGCTGATCGCCGGCAAGCTCGCCGAGGGCTGGTCGCTGGCCCGGCTCGACAAGCCGATGAAGGCGATCCTCCGCGCCGGCGCCTATGAACTGGCCGCCCGCGCCGATGTGCCGGCCGCGACCGTGATCAGCGAATATGTCGACGTCGCCAAGGCCTTTTACGACGCCCGCGAGAGCGGCTTCGTCAACGGCCTGCTCGACGCCATCGCGAAAGAGGTGCGGAAGTAAGCGGCGAATCCGCCTTCATCGACACGCTCCGCGCGCTCGCCACCGATCCGGCGGCGCGGGGGCTGGTGGACGATGCGGCGGTGCTGGAGACGGGCGGCAGCGCGATCGTGCTGACCCACGACATGCTGGTTGAGGGCGTCCATTACCTGCCCGACGACCCGGCCGAGGACGTCGCCTGGAAACTGGTCGCGGTGAACCTCTCCGATCTCGCCGCCAAAGGCGCCCGGCCGATGGGCGTCCTGCTCGGCTTCACCCTCGGCGATGCAGCCTGGGACCAGGCCTTTGCCGACGGGCTCGGCAAAGTGCTGGGTGCCTTCGGCATTCCGCTGCTCGGCGGCGACACGGTGTCGGCGCCGACGCGCGTGCTCGGCCTGACCGCGATCGGCCAGGCCGCGCGCGTGCCGCCCAATCGCAGCGGCGCCCGGCCCGGCGACCAGCTCTGGGTGAGCGGGTCGATCGGCGATGCCGGCGCCGGCCTCCAGGCGCTGCTGGAGGGGCTGGACGCCCCCGCCCTTGTCGAGCGTTACCGCAACCCGCGCCCCCGGCTCGAGGCGGGTGAGCGGCTGTCGCCCTTGGTCAATGCGATGATGGACGTCTCGGACGGGCTGCTGATCGATGCCGCCCGCATGGCCGAGGCGAGCGGCTGCGCCGCCGAAATCCGCCTCGACTCCGTCCCGCTCTCGGAGCCCTATCTCGCCTTGCGCGGCGCGGCGCGGCTGGAGGCGGCGACGGCGGGCGACGATTATGAGCTGCTCTTCGCCGCCGACCCCGCCCGGGCGCAGGCGATCCTCGCGCTCGCCGAGGAGCTCGGCCTGCCCCTCTCGCCGATCGGCGCATTCGCGGCTGGCGCCGGGCTCAGTCTGACCGAGGATGGGGCACCGATGCCGCTCCCTGAGCGGCTGGGCTTCGAGCATGGTTGAAACATCCGTCCATCCCCTTTAAGGCCTCGCCACAATTGGGGGTACGCCGCGTGTCGGCGAATGCCCTTTCCTGCTCGTATTTCAGGGGAAAGATCGCAAACATGACCGGCCTTACCGTCGTTTACATCGCCTTGGGCTGCGGCCTGCTGGCCGTGCTCTACGGCCTTCTCACCATCATGCAGGTGCTGAAAGCGCCCGCCGGCAACGAGCGGATGCAGGACATCGCCGCCAGCATACAGGAAGGCGCCCGCGCCTATCTGAAGCGCCAATATATGACGATCGCGGTGGTCGGCGTGATCGTCGCCGTGCTCGTCGGAGTGTTCCTCGGCGTGGTCTCGGCGGTCGGTTTCGTGATCGGCGCGATCCTCTCGGGCGTGACCGGCTTCGTCGGCATGAACGTCTCGGTGAAGGCGAACGTGCGCACCGCGGAAGCGGCTCGCACCTCGCTGCAGGGCGGCCTCACCATGGCCTTCCGTGCGGGCGCCATCACCGGCATGCTCGTCGCCGGCCTGGGCCTGCTCGCGATCTCCGCCTTCTTTTGGTACCTGATCGGCCCCGGCGCCAATGCCGCCAATTCGCGTCCGGTCATTGACGGCCTCGTCGCTCTCGCGTTCGGCGCCTCGCTCATCTCGATCTTCGCCCGTCTCGGCGGCGGCATCTTCACCAAGGCCGCCGACGTCGGCGCCGACCTGGTCGGCAAGGTCGAGGCCGGAATTCCCGAGGACGATCCCCGCAACCCGGCGGTGATCGCCGACAACGTCGGTGACAATGTCGGCGACTGCGCCGGCATGGCCGCCGACCTTTTCGAAACCTATGTCGTGACCATCGGCGCCACCATGGTGCTGATCGCCCTCCTGCTCGGCGATTCGGTGCCCGACCTCATTCCATTGATGTCGCTCCCGCTGATCATCGGCGGCGTGTGCATCCTGACCTCGATCATCGGCACCTATTTCGTCCGTCTCGGCCGTACCCAGTCGATCATGGGCGCGCTCTACAAGGGCTTCTGGGTTACCGCCGTGCTCTCGATCCCGGCGCTGCTCGGGGTGACCTGGTGGACGCTCGGCGGCGATCTCGACGCGGTCATCGGCGGCGCACGCCAGGCGGCCGGCTTCGAAGCCGAAGCCCAGGTCGTCGCGGGCGCAGGCTCGTTCACCGGCTGGTCGCTCTACTGGTGCATGCTGGTCGGCCTGGCCGTCACCGGACTGCTCGTCTGGATCACCGAATATTATACCGGCACCAACTATCGCCCGGTCCGCTCGATCGCCAAGGCTTCGGAAACCGGCCATGGCACCAACGTCATCCAGGGTCTGGCGATCAGCCTTGAATCGACCGCGCTTCCGACGCTCGTGATCTGCGTCGGCATCGTCGTCGCCTATCAGCTCGCGGGCCTGATCGGCATCGCGTTCGCCGCAACCGCAATGCTCGCGCTCGCCGGCATGGTGGTCGCGCTCGATGCTTATGGTCCTGTTACCGATAACGCCGGTGGCATCGCCGAAATGGCGGGCCTCGAGGATACCGTGCGTCATCGCACCGACGCGCTCGACGCGGTCGGCAACACCACCAAAGCGGTGACCAAGGGCTATGCGATCGGCTCGGCCGGTCTCGCGGCACTGGTGCTGTTCGGTGCCTATACGACCGATCTGGGCATCTACTTCCCCGATCTCGCGGTCGATTTCTCGCTCTCCAATCCGTACGTGATCGTCGGCCTGCTGCTCGG
>Ga0070665_100000566_pt1 | contig 51646 bp, 48 predicted proteins | sample KBSS13metaG_FD_65862 | JGI IMG/M metagenome (GOLD analysis project Ga0070665, IMG submission 65862) | Switchgrass rhizosphere microbial communities from Kellogg Biological Station, Michigan, USA - KBS S1-3 metaG | ecosystem: Host-associated > Plants > Roots > Rhizosphere > Soil ...
GTGATCCTCACGGTCGCTGCGTTGGTGCTCACCCTGCGTCGTGAGCCGACGCCGTACACGGTCACCGACTGACCCCTCCGCTCCTCGGGTCGTCCGCCCAGCCGGGTGCTCTTGTACCCGTTCGGGCGGACGACCGGAGCCCGCCGTGGGTTGTCCGCCCAGCCGGGTGCTCTTGTACCCGCTCGGGCGGACGACCGGACGACCCGGAGACGACCCGGGATCCGGCCGCGCGACCAGCGGCGGATTCACCGGTCCTGAGGCACACTTCAGGCATGACGGAGTCGAACGAGTCGCGGCCCGCGCGTTCCCGGGTCGTCCTGCGCAACATCAGCTCCCGCGCCTGGGAGCACCCGGCTGACAAGGGCGCCCTGGTCGCGCTCCGGAAGCTCAAGGGCTTCGACACCGTCGTCAAGCTCCTCTCGGGCCTGATCAACGAACGCTCGGTGCGGCTGCTCTTCCTCGGCTCGGCGATCCGGGTCGACGAACGCCAGTTCCCGGTGCTCCACCGGGCCCTCAGCGACGCAGCCGCGACCCTCGACGCCGAGCTGGTCCCCGAGCTCTTCGTCCGGGCCGACCCCGGCTTCAACGCCTACTGCATCGGCATGGAGCGGCCGATCATCGTGGTCGACTCCGGCTTCGTCGACCTGCTCGACGAGGAGGAGCTGCGGTGGGTCATCGCCCACGAGCTCGGCCACGCGATGAGCGGCCACGCTGTCTACCGCACGATCCTGCTCCGGCTGATGAGCATGAGCGGGATCTTCTACTCCGTGCCCCTGGGCGGGATCGGCCTGCGGATGATCATCGCCGGCCTGATGGAGTGGCGCCGCAAGTCGGAGCTCTCCGCCGACCGCGCCGGCCTGCTGGCCACCCAGGACCCTGCCGTCGCCTACCGGGCGCTGATGAAGATGGCCAGCGGCGGGCACCTCGACGACCTCGACCAGACGTCGTTCTTCGAGCAGGGTGCCGAGTACGACGCGGCCGTCGACCTGCGCGACTCCGTCCTCAAGCTCCTGCTCCTCGAGCGGCGCACCCACCCGATGACGGTCTCGCGGGCCAGCGAGCTGCGCCGCTGGGTCGACAGCGGGGCGTACACGACGATCCTCACGGGCGACTACCCGACCCGAGACACCGACGACGACGCCAAGGTCAGTGAGGCGGCCCAGGAGGCGGCGACCCACTACTCCGCGGCGTTCAGCGACACGCAGGACACCCTCGGCCGGCTCGTCCACGACACCGCCGGATGGCTGGGCAGCGCCAAGGTCTGGCTCGACGAGCAGTGGCGGCGTCGCGGCGACGAGGACGCGTCGTAGGACCAGCGCGCGGCGCCCTCGTCGAGCTCCTGGCGGCACGCATCCCGCGCACCGTCAGGCCGTCACTGGTCGCGCTCGACGGCGGCGACGGGGCCGGCAAGACGGTCCTCGCCGACGAGCTGGCCGCCTCCGTCCACGGCTCCGTGCGGGCGAGCCTCGACGACTTCCACCACCCTCGCGCCCACCGGCACGCCCTCGGTCGCACGGGACGGACGGTCTGGGAGCGCGGTTTCGACTACGCGGCCGTCCGCCGCGAGCTGCTCGACCCCTGGCGGCGCGGCCCCGGCTCGGCGTACCGCCGTCGCTGGCACGACCTGACGACCGATGCGTACGTCGACGACCCCACTGAGGTCGTCCCCGAGTCTGGCGTGCTGATCGTCGACGGCGTCTTCGCGCAGCGCCCGGAGCTCGCCGGGTCGTGGGACCTCGTCGTGTACGTCGACGTGCCCGACGACGTACGGGTGTGCCGGCTGGCGGCGCGCGACGGGCTGTCCCCGGATCCGGAAGACCCGGAGCAGCGGCGGTACCTCGACGCGCAGCGGCTCAACCGGGACGTCTGCCGCCCTCGGGAGTCCGCGGACATCGTGGTCGACAACACCGACCTGGAGTGTCCGATCCTGACTCTCGCCTGAACCGATCTCCCGAGATCGCCCCAGACGGCCCACGTCGTGGAACCATGGTCGCGTGTCCGGTGAGGGGTCGCTCGATGAGCTCGTCCAGCGCATGTGCGCGGGCGACACCGAGGCCTTCCGGAACGTCTACCGGACCGTCCAGCCACCACTGCTGCGCTACCTCACCGTGCTGGTCGGTCGGGACGACGCCGAGGACGTCGCATCCGAGACCTGGGCCCAGGCCGTGCGCGACCTTCCGCGCTTCTCGGGGGATGCCGACGGGTTCCGCGGCTGGGTCACGACGATCGGACGCCACCGGGCACTCGACCACCTCCGGCTCCGCTCCCGCCGGATCCGGGTCGACCAGGACCTGACCGACGTCGAGGTGGCCGACCCCGCCGACCTCGAGGTCCGGGTCGCCGAGGTACTGACCACCGAGGCGGCGCTCGACGTCATCCGGAGCCTCCCCCGCGACCAGGCGGAGGCCGTCATGCTCCGCGCGGTGATGGGTCTGGACGCCAAGACCGCCGGCTCCGTCCTGGGCAAGCGCCCCGGCGCCGTACGGTCGGCGGCCCAGCGCGGCCTCCGCTCCCTCGAACGTGCTCTCGAGACACGCCCCGACTCCCTCGTCGACGTGCGTGACACTTTTCGGCCCTCGGGCGCTGAAGGAGTGAGATGAGCATGGTGCGAAGAGTCGTCGAACCAAGCGGTCGCCGGAGGAAGTCCCGCGACGCCCTCACGTCGCGCCCTGAAGTCGAACGCCTGCTGGATGTTGCGAGTGCACCTGCGAGCCCCCGTGAGCTTGCTGGCGAACGAGCAGCTGTCGACCTCTTCGCCCGTGCTCGTCTCGTCAGCCCTGCCGCGTTCGCGGTGACCCCGAAGCGCTCCTCGCGCGCCGGGTTCAAGGCGGCCGCCGCGAGTGCCGCTGCCGTGGTGGCGATGTCGACCGGTGTCTCGTTCGCCGCCACCGGGCACGTGCCCTTCTCCGAGACCCTGAAGGCGGCGGGCCGGGCGGTCACCGGCCAGCACCCGGACACCGAGGGCGCGCGCGGTGACCAGGGCCCGCGTACCACCTCTCCCACCGCGAACGGACCGAAGGCCGCCGCGCTGGTGGGTCTGTGCCGGGCCTTCCAGCACGGGCAGAAGGTCACGCACGGCCACGCCCTCGAGACGCGGCCGTTCACCGCCCTGGTCGCGGCGGCGGGCAGCCAGGACCAGGTGGCGGACTTCTGTGCCGCCCTCCCGACGCGCGGCCACCAGAACGCGAACCACCCGGTGCACCCGACGCACCCGACGAACGGGCCGAGCAACGACCCGACTCAGCCCGGCGACACCCAGGGCACTCACCCGACGCACCCGACCCACCCCACGCAGCCGACCCACCCGACGCAGCCGACGCATCCACCCAAGCCGACGCATCCGCCGACGCCGACGCCGACGCACTCGCCGAGACCGACGCACCCGACGAAGCCGACGCAGAAGCCGCACCCGACCCACACGACGCACAGCGCCGCGTAGGGTCTCTCGCCGTTTCCGGCCGGCTCAGGCCAGGGCGCTGATCGCGTCCGCGATCGCGAGCGTGCGTCGCGCCGTCTCGACGTGCAGGTGTTCGACCATCCGGCCCTGGTACGTCACGACGCCGGACCCCTGGCCGTCCACCCAGGCCTCGACGATGCCACGCGCCTCGGCCACCTCCGGCTCGCTCGGTGCGTACGACGCGTTGGCCCCGGCCACCTGTCCCGGATGCACCAGGGTCTTGCCGTCGAACCCCATCTCCCGTCCCTGGCGACACTCGGCCAGGAACCCGTCGGTGTCGTGCACGTCGTTGTAGACACCGTCGAGGATCGATTTCCCGGTCGCGCGGGCCGCCAGCAGGGCGAGCCCGAGCCCGGTCAGCAGGGGGTGCCGACCCGGCACGTGCGCGGCGTACAGCTCCTTGGCGAGGTCGTTGGTGCCCATCACCAGGACCGTGAGCCGGTCGCTGGCCGATGCGATCTCCTCGCAGTGCAGCATCGCGGCCGGCGTCTCCACCATCGCCCACAGCTTCGTGTGCGCGGGCGCGTCGAAGCCCGCCATCGACTCGACGAGCTGGAGCACCGCGTCGGCACTGCTCACCTTCGGTACGACGACGGCGTCCGGGCCGGCGGCGCAGGCAGCCGCGAGGTCGTCGTGGTGCCACTCGGTGTCGGCCCCGTTGACGCGGATCGTCACCTCGCGGGCGCCGTACTCACCACTCGCCGTCGCAGCGCACGCCGCCTCTCGAGCGGCGGTCTTCGCGTCCGGGGCGACGGCGTCCTCGAGGTCGAGGATCAGACCGTCACACGGAATCGTCCTCGCCTTCTCCAGGGCGCGTGCGTTGGACGCCGGCATGTAGAGCACCGACCTCCGTGGCCGGTACGCCGCGTCGCTCACGCGTCGCCCTGCCCGTCGAGGATGGCGTCGTAGAGGCGCTTGAGCTCCGGGTCGCGCTCGGCGAGCTGCTCGGCGAGGTCGACCAGCACCAGGCACTGCTTGAGGGAGGCGTCGTCCTCCATCTTCCCGTCGAGCATCACCGCACCGGTGCCGTCACCCATGGCGGCGACGACCCGTCGTGCGTGCGTGATGTCCTCGACGCTCGGGGAGAAGACCCGGTGCGCGATCTCGATCTGCGTGGGGTGGAGGCTCCAGGCCCCGACGCACCCGAGCAGGTAGGCGTTGCGGAACTGGTCCTCGCAGGCGACCACGTCGGCGATGTCGCCGAAGGGCCCGTAGTAGGGGTAGATCCCGTGCGCGGCACAGGCGTCGACCATCCGCGCGATCGTGTAGTGCCAGAGGTCCTGCTGGTACGTCGGTCGCTCACCTTCGACGGCGACTCCGTCCGACGTACGCCGGGCATCGGCCCGCACGAGGTACCCGGGATGACCGCCGCCGACCCGGGTCGTCTTCATCCGGCGGTCGGCGGCGAGGTCGGCGGGCCCGAGGCTGAGGCCCTGCATCCGGGGACTGGCGCCGCAGATCTCCTCGACGTTGACGACCCCGCGGGCGGTCTCCAGGATCGCGTGGACCAGCACCGGCCTCGTCAGCCCGGCCCTCGCCTCCAGCTGGGCGAGCAGGCGGTCGACGTACGCGATGTCCTCGGGACCCTGCACCTTCGGGATCATCACGACGTCGAGCCGGTCGCCGATCTCGGTGACCAGCGTCGTCAGGTCGTCGAGGACCCAGGGGCTGTCGAGGGCGTTGACGCGGGTCCAGAGCTGGGAGCTCCCGCTCGGCCCTCCGAGGTCGGCGGTGTCGCGCGCGATCTTCACGAGCCCGTCCCGGGCGGCCTCCTTGCGATCGGCCTTGACGGCGTCCTCGAGGTTGCCGAGGAGGACGTCGACGGTGCCGACGAGCTGCGGCACCTTGGCCGCCATCTTCTCGTTCGAGGGGTCGAAGAAGTGGATCGCGCGGCTCGGCCGGGACGGGATCTCGCGTAACGGCTCGGGGGCGCCGACCGCGAGCGGCCGGAAGAAGTCCTGGGGGCTGCGCACACTCATGGGCGGACGCTATCGCCGAGTGGGGTGTGCCGGTATGACGCACTCCACTCGGCGACGCGGGCCACCGGTCAGGCGTGGGCCGGTCGGCTCGGGTCGAGCTCGACCTCCACCTCCTCGTCGCCGAGGTCGGCGGTGTAGTCGACGCCGCGGGTCTGATCGACCCCGGGGTCGACCTTGGCCGCCCGGAAGGCGATCGTCAGCACGATCGTGACGAGGAGGTTGATCAGGAACGCGATGCCGGCGATGTAGAACTTCGTCTCCGTGAAGGGGAAGTTCACCAACGGCCCACCGAAGTGCTTCTGGGTGGGCGACTCGACGCCGTACGCCGCCCAGGTGCCGTAGACCATCGCCACCGCCCACCCGACGAGCAGCGCCCAGCGGTGGAACCAGCGGGTGTACAGCCCGACCACGATGGCCGGGAACGTCTGCAGGATCCACACCCCGCCGAGCAGCTGCAGGTTGATCGCGAACGACCTCGACAGCGCCAGCACGAACACCAGGGCCCCGACCTTGACCACGAGGGAGACGATCTTGCTGACCTGCGCCTCCTCGCGTGGGGTGGCGTCGGGGCGGAAGTAGGCCCGGTAGATGTTGCGGGTGAACAGGTTCGCGGCCGCGATCGACATGATCGCCGCCGGCACGAGCGCGCCGATCGCGATCGCGGCGTACCCGACCCCGGCGAACCACGAGGGGAACTCGTTCTCGAACAGCTGCGGGACCGCCAGCTGGGGGTTGGGCGGGTTGCCCGACACCTTGACGCCGGCCGCCACGGCGATGAACCCGAGCAGCGCGAGCAGGCCCAGCAGGAAGGAGTACGCCGGCAGCAGGGCGGCGTTGCGGCGGATGACGCCGCGGTTGCGCGTGGAGAGGACGCCGGTCACCGAGTGCGGATACATGAACAGCGCCAGCGCCGAGCCCAGGGCCAGCGACGCGTAGGCCCAGTGCAGCGTCGGCGGGGGCATCAGGCCCTTCGTCGGAGGCTGGCCCGCGGCGACCGACGCCTTGTTGGCGGTGTCGAACGAGTCGCCGGCCGAGCTGAAGATGTGGCCCCAGCCGCCGAGCTTGTGGGGCAGGTAGATCACCGCGACGATGATCACGATGTAGATCAGGACGTCCTTGACGAAGGCGATCAGGGCCGGGGCGCGCAGGCCCGAGGAGTAGGTGTACGCCGCGAGCACCGCGAAGGCGAGGAACAGCGGCAGGTCCTTGAGGAACCAGTTGCCGCTGCCGCCGAAGCCGGCCACCTGCAGCACCGACTGGATGCCGACCAGCTGGAGCGCGATGTACGGCGCGGTGGCGAGGATGCCGGTCAGCGCCACCGCCAGGCCGAGCGTCCGTGAGCCGTAGCGGCCCTCGACGAAGTCGGCCGGCGTGACGTAGCCGTGCCGGTGGGACACCGACCAGAGTCGGGGCAGGAACACGAAGATGATCGGGTAGGCGACGATCGTGTACGGCACGGCGAAGAAGCCGACCACGCTACCGGCGTAGAGCGTCGCGGGTACGGCGATGAAGGTGTACGCCGTGTAGAGGTCGCCCCCGATCAGGAACCAGGCGATGAACGTGCCGAAGCCGCGACCGCCGAGACCCCACTCGTCGAGGCTGTCGAGGTCGGCCCGCCGCCAGCGCGCGGCCGCGAAGCCCAGGACGGTGACGACGAGGAAGAGGAAGACGAAGACGGTGACCGCGATGCCGCTCATCGGCCCTCACCCCGCCGGCGACGGTCCGCGACCAGGGAGATCAGGTAGGCGACGACCGTCAGGACGGCGGACATCAGGATCAACGCGAACTGGAACCAGTAGAAGAACGGGAAGCCCCACAGGGTCGGGTCGCTCTTGTCGTAGAGCGGGACCCACAGGGGGATGATCACGGCGGGCAGCAGGATGACGATGATCGCCACCCAGAGCCCGGTCGACGACCTGCGAGCAGGGGCTGGTGAGTCGTGGGACATGGCACCTCCGAGAGTTCGCCGTTCCACGTACCCACCGTGGCGGGGCTCATGCGTGGGCGGACGTCGTCGACGTCAGGCCACGGTCACACCTGGGCGAGGGCCGGGTGACGGACGACCGCGTTCCACTCCTGGATGCTCGCGACGGTGACGCCCGGTGCCGTGTAGTAGGGGTCGTCGGCCAGGATCGCCTCGACCGCTGCGCGGTCGTCGACGAGGAACACCAGCAGCGAGCCGGACTCGTCCGTCCAGGGTCCGGCGGCCAGCAGCCGCCCGGCCGCAGCGTGGGCGGCCAGCCGCTCACGGTGGCCGGGCCTGAGCTCGAGGCGGGACGGGTCGTCGGAGAAGGCGAGCTGGACGGCGTACATGTCCGTCATCGTAGGTGTCGTCGTTGCTGGCTACGGTGACGGTATGAGTGACGAGCAGGTGCCGACGCTGTTCGAGTGGGCCGGCGGGGAGCCGTCCTTCCGGCATCTGATCGACGCCTTCTACGACCGGGTGGAGAACGACCCCCTGCTGTCGCCGTTCTTCCCGGGTGGGGTGCACGAAGCCCACCGCGCGCACGTGACGGCCTGGTGGGTCGAGGTGTTCGGCGGTCCCGCGGCGTACACCGAGGATCTGGGCGGCTACGAGGCGATGCTGGGACACCACCGCGGTCTGCACATCACGACCGAGCAGCGGTTCCGGTTCGCCTCGCTGATGAGCCTGGCGGCCGACGATGCCGGGCTGCCCGACGACCCGGAGTTCCGGGCCGCCTTCGTCGGGTATGTCGAGTGGGGCACCCGGCTGGCCCTGCACAACTCGTCGGACGCCGACGACATCGTCCCGCACGCGCCGGTGCCGCGGTGGGGCTGGGGCGTCGCGCCGCCGTACCGCCCCTGAAACCCGGTCGACCCGGCGGCCGCCGCTCCGACAAGGTCGTGCCATGCAGAAGATCTGGTTCGACGAGGAGATCGCCGCCACGTACGACGAGGACTCCGGCGAGCGCTTCGACCCGGGTCTGCTGTCGGCGACCACCGAGGTCCTGGCGGGTCTGGCCGGAGACGGCCGGGCTCTGGAGCTGGCGATCGGGACCGGTCGGGTGGCGGTGCCGCTTGCCGAGCGCGGGGTCCCGGTCTCGGGCATCGAGCTCTCGCCGTACATGCTCACGCGGCTGCGGGCGAAGCCGGGGGCGGCCGGCATCGAAGCGGTCGAGGGCGACATGACGACGACCCGGGTCGACGGAGAGTTCGCGCTGGTCTACCTCGTCTACAACACGATCACCAACCTCACCGAGCAGGACGAGCAGGTGGCGTGCTTCGAGAACGCCGCGCGGCACCTGCGGCCCGGTGGCTGCTTCGTGATCGAGGTCTACCTGCCGATCCTGCGGAAGCTGTCGCCGGGCGACCGGTTCCACGTCTTCGCCGAGGAACCGGGGTACCACGCGTTCGACGAGTACGCCGACGCCGCGTCCCAGCTGCACTGGTCGCACCACATCCGGATGCGCCCGGACGGCTCCTACCGGCGTTTCTCCGCGCCGTTCCGCTACGTCTGGCCGGCCGAGCTCGACCTGATGGCCAGGATCGCCGGGCTGCGACTGAAGGAGCGGTGGGCAGGCTGGGACCGGGCGCCCTTCACCGCCACGAGCGAGCAGCACGTGTCGGTGTGGGAGAAGCCGGCCTGACGCTCAGTCGGTGCGTCGCCGGAACCAGCGGCGACGTCGGGTCCCCGCGCTCGACTCCACCGGCGCCGGGGCCGTCGCCTTCCGTGCCGCCGCCTCGCGCCTGCGAGTCAGGCGTCGTTCACGCCAGGCGTCGACCTCGGCCTCGACGTCGCGCGGCATCGTGATCAGGGGAGGCCCGTCGACCGGGGTGTAGCGCGCCTTCAGGATGCGGGCGTTGAACTCCTCGAGCTCGCGGCGCACCTCGGACTCGGCGGTGTGGCGATCGAGCTTCGCGTCGAGCTCGGCGTCGTCCTTGCGGAGCTGGAGCGCGGGCGGGAGGACGCTGATCTTCTCGCGCTCGACGAGCTTCTTCAGCCACCAGTCGGGGTCGTGGGTCGAGCCGAGGCCCTCGATCGGCTTGCCGGCGCCCGGCAGGTCGTCGAACTCACCGCGGGCCATCGCCTGCTTGATCTGGAGGTCGACCCACTCGTGCTGGCGCTGCATGCGCTGGGCCGCTGCCGCGCGGCCGGTGCGCTCGTCGCGCTCGGGTGTCCGGTCGGGTGTGCCCGGTGCTCCGCCGGGCGATTCCGAGGTGCCCATGCCCCATTCTCCCACGCTCCGGAGAGCGGCTCCGGACCGGACTACGCCGGCGACGGCCGAGGGGTGAGGAGGAGGGCCAGGGCGGCCAGGAGGGCTGCCCCGGCGCAGACGGACCACACGACGACGTAGCCGTGGAGAGGTGCGTGGCCCCGCACCGGGTCCTTGATCGAGCCGGTGCTGGACAACGCGATCGCGAAGATCGCCGAGGCGATGGCGCCGCCGACGGTCTTGGTCGCGTTGGTCATCCCGGTGGCGAAGCCGGTGCGGTCCTCCGGGGCGCCGGCCGCCGCGCTCGCCGGCAGGGCGGCGACCAGTGCCCCCGAGCCGACGCCGGCGATCGCCATGTTCACCAGCGCCTGGCCGGTGGACCCGTGCAGGGGCAACCAGAGCGCGTAACCGAGAGCGACGAGCAGCGCCGACAGCACCAGGGCCCCTCGCGCACCGAGCCAGCGGGTGGTCAGCGGCAGCGTGAAGGCGCCGACGGCGAGGAAGACGACGTACACCCCGATCAGGCTGGACACGAAGCCGGCGCTCGCGCCGAGGCCGTACCCGGCCACGTCGGGGTCGGTGCGGGCGAACGTCGAGAGCGGGATCTGTGCGCCGAGCACCGAGATGCCGAAGAGGAACGCCGTCAGCTGCACCGGCCACTGCAGGGGGCTCGCGAACAGCCGGACGTCGACCAGCGGCTCGGGGTGACCCGCCTCGTAGCGGGCGAAGGGCCAGAGCGCCGCGATGCCCAGCGCGATCAGCAGCCAGCCGAGCGGGTGGCCGGGCCCCTGCAGCCGGATCGCGATCAGGCCGCCCATCACCAGGCCGAGGACCACGCAGATCAGGGCGAGCCCGCGGAGGTCGAGGCCGCCGGCCGCGCGCACCGGGTCGCGCTCGATGCCGAACCAGATCACCACCAGCACGGCGGTCACGACGACCGCCGGGATCATCAGCACGACGGTCATCGAGGTCGCGTCGACGAGGGCGCCCGAGGTCAGCGCACCGACGATCACCGACAGCTCGAGGGCGCCGACCAGGATGGCGGCAGCCCGGCGGGTGAGGAGGTCACGCCGGCCGGACCCCGACGTCCGGCGGTAGACGATCGCCACCTCCATCGGCAGCCACACGACGTACGCGCCCTGCACTGCGAACCCGATCAGGAACGTCGTGAACCCGGGCGCGAAGGCCAGCACCCACGAGCCGAGCGCGGTGATCGCGGTGGAGAGGAGGAGCACGTTGCGCGCCCCGACGAGGTCGCCGAGGCGGGCCAGGAGCGGGACAGCGAGCGCGGACACCACCAGCTGCGCCGCCTCGAACCAGTTGACGCTTGCGTCGCGGATGTCGAGGTGGCCGGCGATGTCCTTGTAGATGGGCGTGTAGTAGCCCTGCAGCACCCCGCTGGCAAGCTCGACACAGACCAGGAACCCGACGACGGCGGCCAGCGAGCGGACGGCGTCGTTGCGAGAAGCGGACCCGGTGACCGTCACTCCGGGAGTCTCTCGATCAACGCCTGGTACCAGTCGATCCCGGCCAGGAACGCCTCGACGCCCAGGTTCTCGTCGTAGGAGTGGACCCCGCGACGCTGGGCGGCCTCCATCCGGAAAGGCGCGAACCGGTAGACGTGCTCGCAGATGCGCGCGAAGTGGCGCGAGTCGGTGGCGCCGGCCTGGACGTACGGCGTGACCACGGCGTCCGGGAAGTGATCGGCGACGACGTCGGCGACCAGGCCGAACACCTCGTCCACGACGGACACGGGGCTGGCCTCACCGCGCTCGATGACGGTGATCCGCACGGCGGGGTCGTCGACGACCTTCCGGACGTGGGCGAGGACGTCGTCCACCGTGTCACCGGGCAGCACCCGGATGTTCACCCCGGCGGTGGCCGAGGAGGCGATCACGTTCAGCGCCGGGCTGCCCTCGAGCGTGGTGACCGCGAACGTCGTCCGCGCCATCGCCGCCGCCTCGGCGCCGGCGGAGGTGAGCGCCCTGGCCAGGAGCGGTTTGATCCGGTCGGCCCGGCCCGCCAACGGCCGCACCGGGAGTGGCATGTGTGGGGCGAGCCGCCGCATCATCTCCACGGTCGTCTCCGGCACGTGGGCCGGCATCGGCGACCGGTCGATCCGCAGGATCGCGCGGGCCAGCTGCACGGTCGGCCCGTTGCGCGTCGGCGTGGACGCGTGGCCGCCGCGACCCTCGACGCGCAGCTCCACGCTGGTGGTGCCCTTCTCGGCTACGCCGATCGCGGCGACGGGTGGCTGCACACCGGGGAAGGCCTCGTGCGCGACCGCCCCGCCCTCGTCCAGGACCAGCCACGGTCGTACGCCGCGGCGTACGAGCTCGTCGACGGCGGCCACCGCCGAGGTGCCGGAGACCTCCTCGTCGCAGCCGAAGGACAGCCACACGTCCTGGGCCGGCAGGTGTCCCGTGGCGAGCAGGCGCTCGACGGCCTCGCAGATCGCGGTGACGCAGCCCTTGTCGTCGAGCGTGCCGCGACCCCAGATCGCGCCGTCGACGAGGTCGGCGCCGAAGGCGGGATGCTGCCACGGCGCCGACTCGTCGACCGAGACGACGTCGAGGTGGGCCATCAGCACGACCGGCTTGTCGGCGGCCCGCCCCGACCAGTGGAACAGCAGTCCGTGGGTGCCGACGCGGGTCAGCTCGAGCCGTTGGTGCAGGAGCGGGAACTGGGACCGCAGCTCGTCGAGCAGTCGGTCGAACGCCGCCGTGTCCACGCGGGAGGCGTCGCGATCGGACACGGTCGGGATCCGGACCAGGGCCTGGAGCTTGGCAACGGCCCGGTCGGTCATGTCGGCACCGTAGCCGGGTCAGGCCGACGGTCGGGCGAGGGCGGACCGCAGGAACTCCACCTGGAGGAGCAGGAGGTTCTCGGCGACGACCTCCTCCGTCGCCAGGTGGGTGACTCCCGACAGCGGGAGCACCGTGTGGGGACGCCCGGCCGCCAGGAGCGCCCCGGACAGGGCCAGGGTGTGGGCGAACGCCACGTTGTCGTCGGCCAGGCCGTGGATCAGCATCAGCGGCCGGCGTAGCCTGGCCGCGTCGTCGAGGAGCGAGCTGCGACGGTAGACCTCGGGGTCGGCGGTGGGGTCGCCGAGGTAGCGCTCGGTGTAGTGGGTGTCGTAGAGCGTCCAGTCGGTGACCGGTGCTCCGGCCACGGCGGCGTGGAACACGTCGGGGCGGCGCAGGACGGCGAGCGCCGCCAGGTAGCCGCCGAAGGACCAGCCCGCGATCCCGACCCGGTCGAGGTCGAGCTCGCCCGGGAACTGCTCGGCGGCTCCGTGCAGGGCGTCGACCTGGTCCTCCAGCGGGGGGCCGGCGAGGTCGAGGTGGATCTCCCGGTCCCACCGGTGACCCCGCCCGCCGGTGCCCCGGCCGTCGGCGACCACGACCGCGAAGCCCTGGTCGGCGAACCACTGCGCCTCGAGGTAGGCGTTGTGGGCGGTCACCACCATCCGGAAGTGCGGCCCGCCGTACGGCGCCATGAGGACCGGGAGCGGACCCTCGGGCCGCACCCCGTCGCGTGGCAGCACGACGGCCGTGCGGAGCGCCCGCGACCCGGTCCGGACCAGGCGGGGAGCGGCGCGGAGCGTCGGGGTGTCGGCGTACGACGTGAGCCGGGTGACCTCCTCGCCCGCGCGGTGCACCGTCCAGGTCGATCCGGCCACGTCGAGCGACAGGGACTCGATCGCGAGGACGTCGCCGCCGGCCGAGCCGCGGTACATGCCGGGCGCGGTCGTGAGGCGTTCGAGGCCGGCGGACGCCGACCACCGGTAGAGGTGGCGCTCGGTGGGCTCCTCGGACGCCTCGAGCAGCACCCAGTCGTCCCCGACCTCGGCCACGGCATCCACCTGGAGCTGCCTCGGTGTCACCACCTCGCCCTCGATGGCGAGGGATCTCGCGTCGAGGTGGTCGGTGAGCGCCACCAGCCGACCGTCCGCCAGCCACGCCGGGACCCCTGGATGGAGGGCGACCCAGGTGGGGCTGGTCCGGTCCTGGACCGCGCGGGTCGCCCCGGTGCCGGCATCGATCTCTCGCAGCTGGACGTCCCGCTGGTCGCGGCTCTGCACCTCGACGTACGGCGCGCGCCCGGCCGGCCAGCCGGCACCGGCGAGGTAGGGGAGGGCGTCGGTGTCCCAGACGAGGTCGACCCGTTGCCCGGCCAGGTCGACCAGGGCCACCGTCACGGCGGCGTTCGGCGTCCCGGCGGCCGGGTAGCGCGTCTCGACGGCCGCCTGGTCGGGATGTGCGGGGTCGGCGATGTACCAGCGCTGCACCGGAGACTCGTCGACGCGCGCGACCAGCAGCCGCTGCCCGTCGGGCGCCCACCAGTAGCCCCGCGAGCGGTCCATCTCCTCGGCCGCCACGAACTCGGCGGCGCCCCACGTCACGTCGTCGGCGTCTTCGCCGACGACCAGGTGACCGCCGCTGCCGTCGGCCTCGACCACGTGGAGCGCGCGCCCGGTCACGTAGGCGACCCGTGACCCCCTGGGGTCGAGACGGGGGTCGATCACGGGTCCGGCGACCGGCAGCTCGGTGGCCCCGCCGGCGACGAGGTCGGCGAGGAAGAGCCGTCCGGACAGCGCGAACGCCGCGCGCGTCGCGGCCGCATCGGCGTCGTACCCGACGATGCCGGCTCCGATCTCGCGCATCCGCTCCCGGCGGGCGCGCTCCTCGGGAGGCACGTCGTCGTCCCCGGCCGCCAGCAACGTCCCCGGGTCGGCGACGAGTCTCTCCTCGTGGCTGTCGACGTCGAGCACCCACAGCGCGTTGACCGAGTCGGTGCCGCTCGCCGAACGGAGGAAGACCACGCGTGAGCCGTCCGAGGCGACCGTGACGTTGCGGGGGCGACCCAAGGTGAAGTTGCGGGTGCGGGCCGCGTGACGCGGGAAGGACAGGGGCTGCTGCGGGCTGTCGGTCACCCGGCGAGCATCCCACCGTGGGTCGCGGAAGGCTCGTCGTGCCGATCGCTCTCAGATCCGAGACGGGCGGCGCCGGGTGGCACGTTGACCCGGTGCCGTCGTACCGATGGACTGGTGGGGTGTCAGGACGACCAGCGACCGCGGTGCACGACCTCGGCCTGGTCCCTGCGTTGCCGCTGGGTGGGAGAGCCCGACGGAGACTCGTCGGGCAGCCGGTGACCGAGCGTGATCGCACCGACCGGGTCGACGTCGTCCGGGATGCCGAACGCGGTGCGGGTGGCCTGCTCGTGCTCGGGCGGGATGCCGAAGAAGCAGGCACCGAGGCCCTCGTCGACAGCGGTGAGCAGGATCAGCAGGCTGGCCATCGCGGCGTCCATGTGCCAGAAGGGCACCGGCCAGCGGGCCTCGTCGAGGTCGGTCCAGCCCTTGTCGGGCTCGGCGTAGCGCTGGAGGTACGCCGCCTTGCTGGAGCACGGGATGATCACCACCGGCGCGGTCGTCATGCCGCGCAGCCAGCTGTCCGGCAGCTCTCCCGGTGTCGTGGTCACGTTCCAGAACGTCGCGATGTCGGCGGGCCGGTCGAGCACCAGGAACGCCCAGCCCTGGCTGAACCCGGCGCTGGGTGCCCGCACGGCGTTGGCGAGGGCCCGGTCGACGAACGCCGGGTGGACCGGGGTGTCGGCGTACTCACGGATCATGCGGCGGCGGCGGACGACGTCCTGGAACTCCATGGGAGCGATCTTGCCTGACCACTTCGAGGACATGTGGCGCACGATCGAGCCGATCGGCCGCTCGGCGCGAAGCGGGGGCTACTTCCGGCAGCCGTTCGCGCCTGCGGAACGCGAGGCGGATGCGTGGTTCGTGGAGCAGGCGTCGGCGCGCGGGCTGCGGATCGAGACGGATCCCTTCGGCAACCGGATCGCGTGGTGGGACGCCGGCTCCGGCCCCGGTGTGGTGACCGGGTCACACCTCGACTCGGTGCTCGACGGGGGTGCGTACGACGGTCCGCTGGGCGTGGTGTCCGGCCTCGCCGCCCTCGAGGTGCTGCAACGACGGGGCTTCCGTCCGGCGCGGCCGATCGGGGTGTCGGTCTTCGTCGAGGAGGAGGGCTCGCGCTTCGGGTTGGCCTGCCTGGGTTCGCGGCTGGCGACCGGAGCGATGTCGTGGGAGGCGGCTCGTGCCTTGCAGGACCGCGACGGCGTACGGCTGGACGAGGCGATGGCCGCTGATGGCTTCGAACCCGAGAATCCCCAGCCCTGGCTGGGATCTGAGCAGATCTCCTGCTTCGTCGAGCTGCATGTGGAACAGGGTCGGGACCTGGTCGACCGGGGTGGTGCGGTGGGCGTCGCCAGCCGGATCTGGCCGCACGGTCGCTACCGCCTCGACATCTCCGGTGAGCCGAACCACGCCGGCACGACCCGGATGGAGGACCGCCGCGACCCGATGCTGACCTACGCGATGACGGCGCTGGCGGCCAACAAGCAGGCGCGCGTCGCGGGGCAGCGCGCGACGTTCGGGCGCGTCGAGACGACGCCGAACTCGACCAACTCGGTGCCGTCGGGAGTGACCGCATGGCTGGATGCCCGCTGTGAGACCGACGAGGCGTTGGCCGAGCTGATCGAGACGATCACCCGGCAGGCGAACGAGCGGGCCGAGCGCGACGGAACGCGGCTCGCGGTGACGGCCGAGTCGGTGTCGGGCGGCGTCGACTTCGACCCCGACCTCGCCCGTCGGATCGCCGGCGACCACGAGTCCGGCGACTGGCCGATCCTGCCGACCCAGGCCGGCCACGACGCCGGGATCCTGTCCACGCAGGGGATCCCGAGCGCGATGCTCTTCGTCCGCAACCCGACCGGCGTCTCCCACTCCCCGGCCGAGCACGCCGAGGTGCCGGACTGCCTGGCCGGTGTCGACGCCCTCGCCGAGACGCTCGAGCGGCTGGCGTCGTGAGCGACCCCACGGCGTACGTGCTCGAGCGGGCGTGGGTCGACGGGGAGGTCCACGACGACGTCCGGGTGGAGATCTCCGACGGACGATTCACTTCCGTCACACCGTCGCCGGATTCCCGTCGCTCTGTAGGCGTTGCAACCCCTCCACAGCGCAGGGATCCCCGGTCAGCCGGGGATCCCAACGGTGCCCCGACCTACCTCCACGGCGTGACGATCCCCGGCCTCGCCAACTGCCACAGCCACGCGTTCCACCGCGCGCTCCGGGGGCGCACCCAGCGGGACCGGGGGTCGTTCTGGACCTGGCGCGAGCAGATGTACGGCGTCGCCGCGCGACTGGACCCCGACTCCTACCTCGAGCTGGCGACCGTCACCTATCGCGAGATGGCCGCGGCGGGGATCACGGGCGTGGGGGAGTTCCACTACCTCCACCACCAGCCCGACGGCACGCCGTATGCCGATCCCAACGCGATGGGCCACGCCCTGATCGAGGCCGCGGGTCGAGCCGGAATCAGGATCACGCTGCTCGACACCTGCTACCTCTCCTCCGGCTTCGGTGCGCCGCCCGAGGGCGTCCAGGTCCGTTACGACGACGGCAGCGCAGCGGCCTGGGTCGACCGCGTCACGGCGATCCGGGCGAGCGACAACGTCCGGCTCGGGGCCGCGATCCACTCCGTCCGGGCCGTCCCGCGAGACCAGCTCGGCGAGGTCAGGACGGCAGCCGAGGAGCGGCCGTTGCACGTGCACCTCTCCGAGCAGGTGGGCGAGAACGACGCCTGCGTCCGTGCGTACGGCGCGACCCCGACGCAGGTGCTGGCCGAGGCGGGCGTGCTCGGGCCGATGACCAGTGCCGTCCACGCCACCCACCTGACCGCGCCCGACGTCCGGCTCCTCGGCGAGAGCTCGACGTACGCCTGCTTCTGCCCCACCACGGAGCGCGACCTCGGCGACGGCATCGGCCCGAGCCGGGCGCTCCACGACGCCGGCAGCGCGCTCACCCTGGGCAGCGACAGCCATGCCGTCGTCGACCTGTTCGAGGAGATGCGCGCCGTGGAGCTGGACGAGCGCCTGGCCACCCAGCGACGTGGCCACTGGACGGCCGCCGAGCTCCTCGTCGCGGGCACTCGGCACGACTCGCTCGGCTGGGACGACGCGGGCGCGATCGCCGTCGGGCAGCGGGCCGACCTGGTCACGCTCGCTACCGATCACGTGCGCACGGCCGGCACCGGCGGGGACGAGCAGACCGCCGTCTTCGCGGCCGCGGCCGAGAACGTCACCCACGTCGTCGCCGACGGGCGCGTGGCGTTCCGCGAGGGGGACCGCGAGCAGCTCGGCCGCGACCTGGCCGACGTGATCGGGAGACTGTCCCCATGACGAGCACCGCGATCACGAACATCGGCGAGCTGGTCACCAACGACCCGGACGCCGGCGACCTCCTGGGCACGATCGCGGACGCGGCCCTCGTCATCGAGGGCACGAGCATCGCCTGGGTCGGCCGTGCCGCCGAGGCACCCGCCGCCGACGAGCAGGTCGACGCCGGCGGGCGTGCCGTCATCCCCGGCTTCGTCGACTCCCACTCGCACCTGGTCTTCGCCGGCGACCGGGCCGCCGAGTTCGCGGCCCGGATGGCGGGGGAGTCGTACGCCGCCGGCGGCATCCGCACCACCGTCGCCGCGACCCGGGCGGCCACCGACGAGGAGCTGACGAGCCGGGTGGCCCATCTCGTGAGGGAGATGCGGCGCCAGGGCACGACGACCGTCGAGATCAAGAGCGGCTACGGCCTCACCGTCCACGACGAGGCCCGCAGCCTCGCGGTCGCGCGTCAGTTCACCGAGGAGACGACGTTCCTCGGCGCCCACGTGGTGCCGGAGGGCAGCACCCCCGAGGAGTACGTCGCGCTGGTCACGGGCCCGATGCTCGAGGCGTGCGCGCCGCATGCCCGCTGGATCGACGCATTCTGCGAGACCGGCGCGTTCGACGCCGACCAGTCCCGCGCCGTGCTCGAGGCCGGAGCCGCGGTCGGCCTGCGCGGCCGGCTCCACGCGAACCAGCTCGGCGCCGGACCCGGCGTACGGCTGGCCTGTGAGCTGGAGCTGACCGCCGTCGACCACTGCACCTACCTGACCGATGCCGACGTCACCGCCCTCGCCGACTCCGGCACGATCGCGACGCTGCTCCCCGGCGTCGAGTTCTCGACCAGGCAGCCCTATCCCGATGCACGCCGGCTCCTCGACGCCGGCGTCCGCGTCGCGCTGGCCTCCGACTGCAACCCCGGCTCGTGCTTCACCAGCTCGATCCCCCTCTGCCTCGCCCTCGCCGTCCGCGAGATGGGGATGACCCCCGCCGAGGCTCTGCATGCCGCCACAGCTGTCGGCGCGGCGGCACTCGACCGCGACGACGTCGGCCGCCTCCTGCCAGGACGTCGGGCCGATCTGGTGCTGCTCGACGCGCCCACCCACGTCCATCTCGCGTACCGACCCGGCGTACCCCTGGTGTCCGCCACCTGGGTCGGCGGACGCCCCGTCTGACCCCCGCTCAGCCCGACCGAGCCCAGCCGTCCGTACGCCGATCCGAGCGCGTCTGAGGTAGCTGGTCCGGTGCGGACCCCCTCGTCTGAGGTACCCCTCCGCAGGAGATAGGGAGCGGTGCCGATGTCCGTGACTACCTCAGGAAGCGAGTCTCTACATGTCAGCCAGAACACCAACCGAAGGAATGATCACCATGCAGGACCTCTTCCTCCTCGAGCCGGAGTTCCAGTACCACGCCAAGCGGGCGCGGGCGGAGCTGAAGCCGGTCCGGTACCGCAAGTGGCGTCGTCGCCTCGAGTGGGACGGGCCGTCCGCGGCCACCAACGAGAAGAACTGGATCAACTGAGATGTCGGTGTCCGTGGTTCGCGACAAGATGGACCACATGACATCGGAGTTGGTCGGGCGAGATGCCGAGCTGGAGCAGCTGTGCTCCACGCTCGGCATCTCTGCGTCCGACGGCCCCTCCGACCGGGCCGCCGTCCTCCTCGCCGGCGATGCCGGCGTCGGCAAGACCCGTCTGTTGACCGAGCTCCGCGACCGCAGCGTCGCCGAGGGCTGGCTGGTCCAGGCCGGGCACTGTCTCGACTTCGCCGACAGCGCCCTCCCCTTCCTTCCGTTCTCCGAGATCACCGGCCGCATCGCCCGTGACCTGCCCGACCTCTTCGACCAGGTCGCCGAGCGCCACCCCGCTCTGCTCCGTCTGCTGCCCGGTCAGCGGATGTTGACGCAGGCCACCGACCCCGAGTCCGTCCCCGCCGACCAGGGCGCCCTCTTCGACGCCGTGCACGCCCTCGCCGAGGCCGCCGGTGCCCGGCAGCGCCTCCTGATCGTGGTCGAGGACCTCCACTGGGCCGACCGGTCGACGCGCGACCTGATGAGCTTCCTGTTCGGCCGCGGGTTCGAGGCACCGGTCGCCCTCGTCGCGTCCTACCGCTCCGACGACCTCCACCGCCGCCACCCGCTCCGCCGCCAGGTCACGACCTGGGCGCGCATGAGCGGCGTCGAGCGGGTCCAGCTGGCTCCGCTCGGTCGCGCCGACGTACGCCGTCTGGTCGGGCAGCTGCACCCCGACCCGCTGTCCGCCGAGCGCGTCCGCGACATCGTCGGTCGCGCCGAGGGCAACGCGTTCTTCGTCGAGGAGCTGGTCGGTGCCACGCGCGCGGGCCACATCCCCGAAGACCTCGCCGAGCTGCTGCTGGTCCGGCTGGAGAACCTCGACGCCGCCGGGGTCACCGTGGTGCGTGCCGCTGCCGTCGCGGGCCGGCGGGTCTCCCACGCGGCGCTCAGCGCCGTGGTCGACCTCGAGCCGGCGGAGCTCGACCTCGCCATGCGCGACGCCGTCGACGCCCACGTGCTGGTGCCCAGCAGTGACGACTACTACCAGTTCCGACACGCGCTCCTGGCCGAGGCGGTCTACGACGACCTCCTGCCGGGCGAGCGCACCAGCCTCCACGCGGCGTACTCCCAGGCCCTGCAGGACGGCCGGGCCACCGGCACCGCCGCCGAGCTCGCGCGGCACGCACGCCTGGCCAAGGACTACCCGACCGCGCTCACCGCGAGCCTGCGCGCCGGCGACGACGCGCGCGGCGTGGGTGGCGCGGAGGAAGCCGCCCAGCACTACCTCCAGGCCCTCGAGCTCTGGGGCGACACCCGGCTGCCCGACGAGTCTCAACCGGACGACCTCGACTACCCGCGCATGGTCCGGCTCGTCGCCGACGCGCTGATCGCCGCGGGTCACCCGGCCCGCGCGCTCGGCGTCGTGCGCGAGCAGCTGGCCCGCCTTGCGCCCGATGCCGACGACGAGCTCCGCGGCCAGCTGCTCGGCGTGCTGGCCGGGGCGCTGATGATGACCGAGACCCAGGAGGACCCGCTCGCGCTGACCACCGAGGCCGCCCGCCTGGTCGCCGACGGCCCGACGCCCGCACGGGCGCGGGTGCTGGCGGTGCACGCCCGGATGCTGTCCCGTTCCGGTCGCTACGCCGAGGGACGTCAGGTCGCCATGACCGGGCTCGCGCTCGCCGAGCGGCTCGACATGCCGCGCCTGGCCAGCGACATCCGCACCACCCTGGTGGGTCTGGAGCAGAAGGGCGGACCGTCCGAGTCCCTGATCGAGGCGCTGCGCTCGGCGATCGACGGTGCGATCGAGGCCGGCGCCGCCACCACCGAGCTGCGGGCCCTGCTCCTGCTGGGCAACCACCACCTCGACAACGCGGAGCTGCTGGAGGCGGACGCGGCGTTCACCCGCGCAACGACGCGAGCCAAGGCGGAAGGCACGCCGTGGGTCCCCTACGCCGCCGAGGCCCGGTGGATGCACGCGGTCTCCTTGCGGATGCAGGGCCGGTGGGACGACGCACTGGTCGTGCTCGACACCTCCAAGGAGGTCGTCCCGCCCATCTACGAGGCGTTGCTCTCCGGCACGCGGTGCCAGATCCTCGTGGCGCGCGGCGACGCCGGGGGCGAGGAGCTCGCTCGTGGTCTCCGGCCGTTCTGGCGCGAGGAGGGCATGGTCGCGACGACGGCGGGATCCGCCGAGCTGGAGGCCGCCGAGCTCGCCGGCGACCAGGCCGCGGCTGCCGAGCTCTACCACCTGATCACCACCACGCTCACCAACATCTGGCACCCGTTGTTCCAGGCGCGGGTCCGGCTGGCCGCGACCACGCTGTCGGCGTTCGCCCAGGGGGCGGCCCACCGCAGCGCGACCGAGCGGCTGGCCGATGCGCCGCTGGTGGCCGGTCTGGTCGACGACGCCCACGCGGTGCTCGACCGCCGCAACGAGAAGTCCGGCACCTGGTGGGGGCCCGAGAGCCTCGCCTGGGAGGCGCGAGTCGAGGCCGAGCTGCTGCGGTGGCGCTGGGTCGCCGACGTCGACCCGCCCGAGCTGGAGACCCTGCTCAAGGCCTGGCGGCTCACCGAGGCGGCGTTCGAGACGTTCGGTGCGCCCTACGAGCTCGCCACCGTCCGGGCGACGCTGGCCGAGATCCTGGCCGCGACCGGCGACACGGCCGCGGCCCAGGCGTTGACGAAGGTCGCGCTGGAGACCGCGGAGCAGCTGGGCGCCCAGCCACTCCTGCGCCGGCTGGGCCAGGCCGCGGCCACGCCCGCTCCGGGCCGGACGGGACACCCGCGGGCGACGCTGACCCCCCGTGAGTCCGAGATCCTCGCCCTGGTGGCGGAGGGCCGCACCAACGGCGAGATCGGCCGCCAGCTGTTCATCAGCACCAAGACCGTCTCGGTCCACGTCTCCAACATCTTGGGCAAGCTCGGCGCTGCCGGCCGCACCGAGGCCGCGGCGATCGCCCGCCGGGACGGGCTGATCGGCTGATCGCGGGCTGAGCCGAGCCCGCGGGCCGTTCACGTACTCGTAGTATGGCGCGTGGAAGGGAGCCGCCGATGACCACCCTGGACCAGCCCGAGGCCACTGCCGACGTCAGCGCGCTGACCGCGCGCCGCTTCGAGAGGATGCGGCCGTTCGGCGGCGGGTCGGCCCCACGCTTCGACACCCGCGGCCTGCCGCCCGGTCCGCGCTGGCCGGTCTGGCTGCAGAGCGTGGCGCTCCTGCGGTTCCGGCACACGTTCGTGCCGCGCATGTGGCGGACGTACGGCGACACCTTCACCGTCCGGATCGTCCCGGGCGGACGGCCGCTCGTGCTCTTCACCCGCCCCGAGCACGCCAAGGAGATCTTCGCGGGCGACCCGGAGGTGTTCCACGCCGGCAAGGGCAACGCGATCCTCGGCCCGATCATGGGCGAGCACTCCTTGCTGCTGCAGGACGGTCGGGAGCACAAGCGGGCTCGCGCCCTGCTGATGCCGGCGTTCAACGGCCACGCCCTGCGCGGCTACCGAGGTCTGGTCGAGGAGGTCGCGCGCGAGGAGGTCGGGCGCTGGCGGGCGGGGGACGACTTCCGCAGTCTCGACCGGATGAACGCGCTGACCCTCGAGGTGATCCTGCGCGTGGTCTTCGGCGTCACCGACGAGCACCGCCTGGCCCGGCTCCGGCCGTGTGTGAACCGCACCGTCAACATCAGCCCGGCCGTGCTGCTGGGCTGGGGCTACCCGGCGCTGCAGCGCTTCGGGCCCTGGAAGCGGACGGTCGAGAACGCCTACCGCCTCGACGAGCTGATCTACGCCGAGATCCGCGAACGCCGAACCACCACCGACCTCGAGCAGCGCACCGACGTGTTGTCGAGGCTGATCCTCGCCGGGGACGAAGGAGACCGGCTCACCGACGAGGAGCTCCGCGACCAGCTGGTGACCCTTCTGCTGGCCGGCCACGAGACGACCGCCACGGCGTTGGCCTGGGCCCTCTACGAGCTCGGCCGCGATCCCGCCCAGCGGGCGGTGGCGCGCGAGGCCGCGCGATCGGGGGACGACGACCACCTCGAGGCCGTGCTCAAGGAGTCGCTGCGCCTCCACCCGGTGATCCCGATGGTCGTCCGCACCCTGATGCGGCCGGCGACGGTCGGTGGCTGGGACCTGCCCGCCGGTGCCACCGTGGGGCCGTCGATCCTGATCACCCACAGCCGGGCCGACCACCACCGCGACCCCGAGCGGTTCGACCCGGCGCGCTTCCTCGGCCACAACCCGCCGGTCAACACCTGGATCCCGTTCGGCGGCGGCGTACGCCGGTGCATCGGCGCGGGCTTCTCGTTGATGGAGGGCGTCGCGGTGCTCCGCCAGGTGCTCACGGCGTACGACGTGAGGTCCGTCGAGCCCGACCGGCCGAAGGTCCGCAACATCACCAGCGTGCCCCGCCGGGGGGCCCGGATCCGGGTGGGCTGACCCGACCCAACGGGTGAAAGTTCGGTCATACCCGTCCCTCGACCGTCCCGCCCCGCCACAATGACGGGATGGGATGGGGGGCACGTCTGCGCGCGCTCCGGATGGACATCGGGCCTTTCCGGGAGCACCGGGACTTCCGCCTGCTCCTGATCGCCGGCACGGTGTTCTACCTCGGCGGGATGATGACCTACGTCGCGATCCCCTTCCAGATCTACCAGCTCACGCACTCCAACTTCGCGGTCGGTGCCGTCGGACTGGTCGAGCTGGTCCCGCTGATCGTGTTCGGTCTGTACGGCGGCGCCCTGGCCGACCACGTCGACCGCCGGCTGCTCCTGATCTGGACCGGGATCGCCCAGGCGGCCTTCACCGCCTGGCTGTGCGTCAACGCCTTCTCCGACCACCCGCGCCTGTGGGAGATCTTCGTGGTCTCGGGTCTCCTGGCCTCCTCGTCGGCCATGCAGCGGCCCTCACGTGAGGCCCTCCTGCCCCGGACGGTCCGCCACGACGAGCTGACCGCCGCCAACGCCCTCTCGAGCTTCGGCATGCAGGCCGGTGTCCTGGTCGGCCCGACGATCGGCGGCCTGATCGTCGCCTCCGCGGGTCCGGGCTGGTGCTTCCTGGTCGACATCGTCGGCCTCTTCGTCGCCTCGATGATGTACGCCGCGATGCGGCGCTACCCGCACGTCGGCGAGACCGAGCCGCCGAGCCTGGCCGGCATCGGCAAGGGCCTGCGCTACGCGATGAGCCGGCGCGACCTGCTCGGCACCTACGTGGTCGACCTGGCCGCGATGCTGCTGGCGATGCCGGTGGTGCTGTTCCCCGCTCTCGCCGAGAAGGTGTTCGGGCAGCCCCATCTGCTCGGCCTGCTCTACACGGCCGAGACCGTCGGGGCCATCGTCGCTACCGGCCTCTCGGGCTGGACCCGGCGGGTGCATCACCACGGGCGCGCGATCGTGGTGGCGGCCGCGCTCTACGGCGGCTGCATCGCGCTGGCCGGCTGGGCCCCCTCGATCTGGCTGACCCTGCTGTTCTTCGTCCTGGCCGGGGCCGCCGACATGATCTCCGCGGTCTTCCGCGGGACGATCTGGAACCAGACCATCCCGGACTCGCTCCGTGGCCGCCTGGCCGGCATCGAGATGCTCAGCTACTCGATCGGCCCGTTGGGCGGCCAGGTGCGGGCGGGCATCGTTGCGGACCGGTGGACGGTCCGCGGGTCGATCATCAGCGGTGGTGTCTCGTGCGTCGCCGGGGTCACCCTGACCGCGATGTGGCTGCGGGACTTCTGGACGTACGACGCACGCACCGACGAGCATGCGCTGGCCCAGCGGGAGGCCCGTCGACCCGTCGGCGATCGCGTCGACCCCTGAGTGGGAACGCACGAACCCTCCCGGCCCGAGCTCCGCGAGAGCCGGGACGGGAGGGTCATGAGCGTCAGACCAGGTTCATCACCTTGTGCATGCCCATGAAGGCGTGTGGCATGCCGTCGGCCTTGCCCGGCCAGAAGCACATCGCCACGTAGCGGCCCTTGGCGAGGCCGTAGGTCCACAGGAACGTGTGCCCGGGGCTGATCACACCCGTGTCCACGGTGTGGCCGCCCTTCTTGAACACCGGCGGTCCGGTGCCCCCGAACATCGCGGAGACGTCCGCGTCCGTCGTCCCCTTCTTCACCTCTTCGAGGTCGACGAAGTGCGGCTCGTGGGCGCTGTTCGTGGTGCTCATCCAGCCCTTGGCCGCGTTGTGCTTGCCGGCCTTGAAGGCGTTGCCGGCGCCACCCGGTCCGGTGGTCGCGTTGATCCAGCCGGTCTTGGCGGGCAGGGCGCGCTTCTGCTTGTCACCCTTGGCCTTGAAGGAGGTCAGCGTGTTCGCGTCGAGGTTCACGACGTAGTACGTGCCGGCCTTGTCGATCTTGACCGCCCACTTGTTCGCCGGGCGGGACGAGTTCCGTGGGGTCTCGATGCCGCCGTAGAAGACGACGTTCCGGTCGATGCGGTTGACCGCCGGGACGTCCGCCGGTGTGTTCGGGTCGCTCGGGAACGCCAGTGCGAAGTCGCCGAAGGCGTTGGGGAGCGTGTACCCCGGCTTGAGGCGAAGGATCTGGATCAGCCCCTTGTCGCCTGCGTTCTTCACCTTGAAGACGGTGTTGCCGGGCCGGAACTTGCTGTCCGACAGGGCAAGGGAACCCGCTTTGGTCTTGATCGTGATCGTGAGTGTCTTGGCACTCCGGTCACTGCTGTGGTGCGTCCCGGAAGCCTCGGCGGCCCCCCCGGTCGCAGCCAGACCCGCAGTGGCCGTGAGTAGCAGCGCAGTGGCTGCGGCACGGAAACGCGTCTGCATGGTTGATCCTCCTGGACGGGGTCGCTCGGGACGGACCCCCTGCCTGGTAGTTCTAGGTGGCCCGGTCCGCGCCCGTCAGCACCGGATGGGCGAATTAGGCCGGGAGGATGATGCCTGCGCCGAGGATTCATCCTTGCGGATGACGGATTCGTCGTCGGGCCACCGCGGAAGAGCGTGCGACCGGCCAGGCCACCGCGGATTCGGCCCCGCTTGCCCGGTCCGTGACAATGGACCAGCGCAGGAGAGGTGGTGCCGACGTGAAGGCCGACGAGAACCGCCCGGTGATCGCCGGGCTGCTGGCTCTGGCCGCCGTGGCCGTGGCGGTGGGCCTGGTCGCCGCGATCGCGATCGTGGCCGGTGCCCACGTGCTCGGGCTCGGTGGTGGACACGCCGCCGTGGTCGGGGGCGACGGCGGCGCGACGATGATCGTCCCCAGGCCGCAGAAGACCCAGCCCGCCAGCGGGCCGTCGATCACGCTGGGCTCCAACCCGACGTCCTCGGGTTCCGGCCAACCGCCGCCGAAGATCAATAAGCCGAAGAAGCAGATCTCGCTGCAGTCCGGCGAGACGTCGGTCTCACCGATGGGCCGGATCGACCTGACCGGCACCTACCCCGGTGGCGAGGGCGCCGTGCTGAACGTGCAGAAGTTCAGCAACGGCTCGTGGCAGGACTTCTACTCGATCTCCGCGACCGTGACCAACGGGACGTTCTCCACCTACATCCAGACCGGGACACCGGGGATGAACCGCTTCCGCGTGATCGACTCCGACACCAAGCTCGCCTCCAACCAGGTCAAGGTCCAGATCCGCTGATCAGTACGTAGCGCACGCCGCTGCCTCGGAGGTACGACGCAGCGCCACCCGTCGGCGTACCCGGGCCAGGGTCCCGGGCTGTCCGCCCACCACCCCGCCCAGCACCAGCACCATGCCGGCCGCCTGTACCCACCCGAACGCCTCGCCGGCGACCGCGACACCCAGCACCGTCCCGACCACGGGGTTGATCAGACCGATCAGCGAGACCGCGCCCGCGGGCATCGCCCGGAGACCGGTGAACCAGCACCAGTAAGCGACGCCGGTGCCGGCGGTCATCAGCCACAGGTAGCCGCCGAGGGCCGGGGTGTCGAGGTGCGGCAGCGCGCCCTCGACCAGGAGCGTGACTGGCAGCAGGACGAGGCCACCGGCGACCAGCTGCCACGAGATCAGGGTCAGCATGTCGACCGGCGGGGTCCAGCGCTTGATCAGCACGAACCCGATCGCCGAGACGAGCACGGACCCGAACGCGGCTACCAGCCCGAGGGTGTCGAGCTCGCCTGGCGAGCGCAGCACGAGCAGCCCCACGCCGGCGATCCCGACCACGGCGGCCGCGATCCGAGCGATCCCGGCCCGCTCTCCGATGAGCAGGGCGGCCAGCACCATCACGGCCAGCGGCGACGTCGCCTGGAGCGTGGAGGCGAGGCCGCCGGGCAGCCGGTACGCCGCCAGGAACAGCAACGGGAAGAACAGGCCGATGTTGCACAGGCCCATCACCAGTGAACGCCACCACCACTCGCGTGACGGCAGCCGGCGGGTCACGGCCAGCAGCACCAGACCCGTGGGCAGCGCCCGCAGGGTGGCCGAGAGGAGCGGTCGGTCGGGCGGCAGGAGGCGCTCGGTGACCAGGTACGTCGTACCCCACGCCGCCGGGGCGAAGGCGGTCAGGAGGGCGGCGCGCAAGCGAATAGTTTCCATGGAAACTATTATAGCTTCCCGGGAAGATAGAGTGAAGACATGGAGCCGGACCATGTGGACGCGATCCTCGAGCAGTGGGCCCGCGAACGGCCCGACCTCGATGCGTCGCCGATCGGACTGATCGGGCGGCTGCACCGGCTCGCCGACGTGCTGAACGTCGAGCTGCGGAAGGTCTTCGCCGAGGAAGGGCTCGGCGACGGCGACTTCGACGTGCTGGTCACCCTGCGCCGCCACGGCGCGCCGTACGAGCTGACGCCGGGCGAGCTCGGAGCCTCCACGATGGTCACGTCGTCGGCGGTCACCAAGCGCATCGACCGGCTCCAGCGGGCCGGTCTGGTGACCCGCACGGTGAGCGCCACCGACGCCCGCTCGCGGCAGGTCCGGCTCACCGATGCGGGTTTCGACCTGGTCGAGGGGTTGATGGCGCGTCACGTCGCCAACGAGCAGCGCCTGGTGGCGGGACTCACCGAGCGCGACCGCGCCCAGCTCGCCGCGATCCTCCGCCGCTGGGGCCAGGCCCTCGACACCGGGTCGTCCGCGTGAGCGGGTGTTCTTGTACCTGTCGGGGCGGACGACCCGGTGACCCCTTGGGTCGTCCGCTTGAACCGGTGTTCTTGTACCTGTCGCGGCGGACGACCCGGTGACCCCTTGGGTCGTCCGCGTGAGCGGGTGGTCTAGTACCCGCGGAGGCGGACGACCCGGATCAGCCGGAGTGGCAGCTAGCGGATCATGTCGAAGGTGTTCGGGTTGGGACCCGTACGACCGGTCTCGCCGCGGTCGAGGGCGGCGATCGTGGCGACGTCCTGATCGGTCAGCTCGAAGTCGAAGAGCGCGAAGTTCTCCTCCATCCGCTCCCGGTGCATCGACTTCGGGAAGATGATGTCGCCGCGCTCGAGGTGCCAGCGCAGGGTGACCTGGGCCGGCGTGCGCTCGACCCGCCGGGCGATGGCCTCGATCGTCTCGTCGCCGGCGATGCCGCCTCGCGCGATCGGCGACCAGGCCTCGGTGGCGATCCCGTGCCGGGCATCGGCCGCACGGGCGGCCTCGTTGGTGAAGTAGGGGTTGACCTCGATCTGGTTCACCGCCGGTACGACGCCGGTCTCGTCGATGATCCGGTCGAGGTGGTCTGGCTCGAAGTTCGAGACCCCGACGGAGGTCGTGCCGCCGCCGTCGCGGAGCTCCACGAGGGTGCGCCAGGTCGAGACGAAGTCCCCGTCGTAGCGCGTGGGCAGCGGCCAGTGGATCAGGAACAGGTCGACCCGGTCGAGGCCCAGCATGTCGAGGGACTCGGAGAACGCACGTCGCGCGTCGTCCGGGAGGTGGTAGCCGTTGTTGAGCTTGGTCGTCACGTACAGCTCGTCGCGCGCGATGCCGGCCGCCTTGATCGCGGCGCCGACCTGGGCCTCGTTGCCGTACATCTGCGCGGTGTCGAGGTGGCGGTAGCCCACCTCGAGCGCGTGCTCCACGGTCCGCTGCGTCTCCTCCGGTGGGACCAGGAAGACGCCGAAGCCGAGCTGGGGGATCTCGGTGCCGTCGTTGAGGGTGAGCGTCGGGACGGTCGTTGCGGAAACGGTCATGTCAGGCCCGACAACACGATTCGGCAACTTATTCCGCGACCACCCGCCCGACGCGGGGGAACGTTGGGGCCACCCTGTTAGATGGGGGCCGTGCGTCTCCTGAGAACCCTGGCGCCGCTCGTGCTCGTCGCGAGCCTGGCTGCCGCCTGCGGCAACGGATCCAGCTCCGGCTCCGGCGGCGACTCGACGATCCTCGGCCCGTCCTCGGGCTTCGAGGCGCGGACGGTCTTCGCCCGCTACGCCCCCGGCGTCCCCTTCGGTCCGCAGCTGCCCAAGGCCCTGGTCGACGAGATGTCGAGCCAGGCGTGCCCGATGAAGGCGAAGGTCGTCAGCGGCTACCTGATGGAGTGCGACGCGGGGAAGACCGTGTACCTCCTGAAGAACCCGATCGTGACCGGTGATGTCGCCTCGGCGACGCCCCTGCAGATCGGGCACAAGAACATCTGGTACGTCGAGGTCAAGCTCGACCCGACGGTCTCCCAGAAGCTCTCGTCACAGATCGGCTCGATGACCGGTGAGCAGCTGGCGTTCACCTACGGCGGGTCGGTGCTGACCTCGATCGCGATCGACAGCTCGTTCCACCCCGACCACTTCGCGATCACCGGCGACTACACCGAGGCGACCGCCAAGCAGCTCGCCTCCGAGCTGACCGCCTGAGCCGGTCGGCGGAGCCTCACGCGCCCTCCTCGTTCGGCTTGCGCCACTGCCGCTCGAACGGGAGCCGCCAGGTGAAGGGCGCGACCAGCTGGTGGATCTGGTTGGGGCCCCACGAGCCCTGGGCGTAGGGGCGTACGACGGGCGGGTTCTCCAGCAGCGGGGCTGAGATCTCCCACAGCCGCTCGATGCCCTCCGCGGTGTTGAACAGCGTGCGGTCGCCCCGGACGGCGTCGTAGATCAGGCGCTCGTAGGCCTCGAGCACGGCGCCCGCCCACCCGGTGTCCTGCATCGCGAACTGCATGGAGAGCTTGTCCAGCTTCATGCCCGGTCCGGGACGCTTGCCGTAGAACGAGAGGGACATCTTGGCCTCGTCGGCGAGGTCGAAGGTGAGGTGGTCGGGGCCGTGGTCGCCGACGCCGGAGCCGGCCGGGAACATCGACCTCGGCGGTTCCCGGAAGGCGATCGAGATGATCCGGGCACCCTCGGCCATCCGCTTGCCGGTGCGCAGGTAGAACGGGACGCCCGCCCAGCGCCAGTTGTCGACGTAGCACTTGAGCGCGACGAAGGTCTCGGTCTCCGAGTCGGCGGCAACACCCTCGATGTCGCGGTATCCGACGTACTGCCCCCGGACGACGTCGCTCGGCTCGACGGGCAGCATCGAGCGGAAGACCTTGTTCTTCTCCTCGCCGATGGCGTCCGGCTCCAGGGCCGTCGGTGGCTCCATCGCGGCGAACGCCAGCACCTGGAAGAGGTGGGTGACGACCATGTCGCGGTAGGCGCCGGTGCTCTCGTAGAAGTCCGCGCGCTGCTCGAGCCCGAGCTCCTCGGGGATGTCGATCTGGACGTGGTCGATGTGGTTGCGGTGCCAGATGGGCTCGAACAGACCGTTCGCGAAGCGGAACGCCAGGATGTTCTGGGCCGCCTCCTTGCCGAGGAAGTGGTCGATCCGGAAGATCTGCTCCTCGCGGAAGACGCTGTGCAGCTCGGCGTTCAGCTTGCGGGCGCTGTCGAGGTCGGTGCCGAACGGCTTCTCCATGACGATCCGGCTGTTCTCCACGAGCCCGGCCTCGGCCAGCTCCCGCACGACGGTCAGCGCCGCCTTCGGCGGCACGCTGAGGTAGTGGAGGCGGTCGAACTCGCCCGCGCGCCCGCCTTCGGCCTCCTCGATGGTGCGGCGAAGCCCCTCCGGGCCGCCGTCGCCGGGGGACCAGTAGAGCAGCTTGGAGAACTCCGGCCAGCCATCGGTGTCGTGGTCGTCGCCGCCGAACTCCTCCACCGCCGCGTGGGCGAAGTCGAGGAACGACTCGCGGTCGTGGGCGTCGAGCGACGTCCCGACCACGTTGATGTCGCGCATCAGACCGGCCTGGAACAGGTGGAGCAGTCCGGGCAGGAGCTTGCGACGGCTGAGGTCACCGGTCGCACCGAAGAGCACGACGGTGGTGGGCTTCATCGGCATGGACCCAGCCTGCACCTCAGCCCGCCCGGATGAGAAGGCCGGGCCGGCGCCGGGGCCGGAGTTGCGGTGAGCGGAGCTCCTCAGCCGCGACTCTCGGCCAGCGACTCGTCGCGCTCCTCCTGCTCGGCCTCGGTGCCGTCGCCCTCGTCCTCGACGTCCTCGACGTCTTCCTCGGCCTGGTCCTCGGGCTGGTCGTCGGCCGCGTCCTGCGGGGCTTCGTCGGTCGGCTGCTCGTCGGTCTCCGGGGCCTCGGCCTCGTCGTCCGCTCCGAACGCGGTCAGCGGCAGCTGGGCCGTCCCGGTAAGGGTGGCCAGCATCTGGCGCACGTTCGACAGCTGGGCGTTGATGCTGTCGCGCCGCTGGCTGGCGGCGGTGAGCTCGCGCTCGGAGTCGGCCCGGACCCGCTCCGCGGTCGCCTTGGCGTCGCCGATGATCCGCGCCGCTTCCTGGCGGGCCTCCTCGACCAGGCGCGAGGCCTCACGGGTCGCCTCCACGCGCCCGTTCTCGGCGTCGGTACGGGTGCGCTCGGCGAGCTGGCTCGCCTCGTCCAGACGGGCCTGGGACTCGGCCATGTTCTGGGTGAACTCGTCCTCGGCGGCCTTACGGCGACCGGCCAGGGTGGTCTCGAAGTCGGCCGCGGCCTTGGCGGCCCGGGCGCGCTGCTCCTCGTAGACGGCCTCCGCCTCCTGCATCCGGGCCGAGGCGTCGCGTTCGGCGCTGTCGCGGTGGTCGTCTGCGGCCTTGCGCGCCTCCTCCTCGATCCGGGCGGCCTTGGCCTCCGCCTCGCTCCGGATCCGGGTGGCGTACTGGTCGGCCTCCTCGCGCACCTGCGTGGCGCTCTCGTGCACCGACGTCGTGTGGGCCTCGGCCTCCTCGTGCGCACGGGCGCGCAGCTCCGCTGCCTCACTGTCCGCGAGCGCCAGGATCTTCCCGACCCGCTCACCGAGGTGTTCATAGCTCGGAGGTTCGGACGGCGACGCCGCCGCGTCGTGGAGCTCCTGCACGCGCGCGGCGAGGCCGTCACGCTGCTGGGTCAGGGCGTTCACGGCCGTGGTGAGCTCGTCGAGGCGGTGGTCCACCTCGGCGGGGTCGTAGCCACGCATGACGGTCTTGAAGCTGCTGTTGTCGGTCACTGCTCGGGTTCCTGTGGTGTCGGGGATGGGGGGGTCGGTACGGCGAGAGCCTGGATGACGCCGGAGAGCTGGCCGAGCTCTTGGGTGATGCCGTCGCGCTGACGCGCCAGCAGTGCCACCTCCGCACGGGCATCCTCGACGATACGCCGCGCCTGCGCGCGGAGCTCGTCGGCCTCCTGGCGAGCAGCTGCCACGAGCGTCGCGCCCTCGGCGCGGGCCCGTCGTAGCTCTTCGTCTGCTGTGCGCTGCTGGTGGAGCACGTGCTCGGCCACCTGCTCACGGAGCCCGCGCGCGCTCTGCTCCGCCTCGGCGAGCCGGTGCTGGGCCCGCTCCTCGGCCTGGGCGGTGTTGGCCTCGGCCTCCTCGCGGATGCGGGCCGCCTCGCCCTGAGCGTCGGCGCGCATCTGCTGCGCCTCACCGGCCGCGCTGGCGAGCGCGTCCTCGGCCGAACGCCGCCGCTGCTCCGCCTCGTGCCGGGACTCCTCGGTCTCGACGCCGAGCTTCTCGCGGATCCGGCCGGCCACGTCGACCAGGCCCCGCCGCGCACGACGCACGGCGTCGGCGGCGTCGCGGTGGCCGAGCTGCCGGATGCGGTCGGCCTCGAGGTCGGCGGTGGCCAGCAGCGACTGCACGGTCTGCTGGGTCCACGCGATCTGCTCGGCGGCCCCGGACAGCTGGTGCTGAGCCTCCGCCTCGGCGCCGGCGACCAGCTCCTGGGCCCTGGATCGGGCCTCGGCCAGCACCTGCTCGGCCTCCGCCCGGTGTGCCTGGGCCTCGCTGGCTGCCGACTCCCGGACGGCGCCGGCGTCGTGGTCGGCCTGCTCACGAAGGGCTGCGACCTCGCTGTGGGCCGCCGCGACGAGCTCCTCGGCGGCCGCCTGGGCGTCGGCCGTCCGCGACTCGACCAGGTCGCGGGTCTCGGAGTCCTGCTGGTCGGCACGTGCCTGGGCACTCGCGAGCAGGGCATCGGCCTGCTGCTGCGCCTCGTTCCGGACCGCCTCCGCAGCAGCCACGGCCTCGTCGTGGGCGCTCCGCCCGCGGGCCTGGTGCTCGGCCGCGGTGCGCTCGGCCTCCGCCACGATCTGGTCGTGGTGCGTCTGCGCGGCCTGCATCAGGACCTGGGCCTGCTGGCCCGCATCACTGACGATCTGCCGGGCGTCGTTGGAGTTGTCGTCGAGAAGGCGCTGGGCGCGATCGCGAGCCCGGGTGGCCTCGGCGTGGAGCTGTTCGGCCTCGTCGCGCAGTGCGCGGGACTGCTCGGTGTGCGCCTGGGCCTCTTCCTCGGCCCGGGCCTGGAGCTCCTCGGCCACGCGCTGGGCGTGACGCAGCACCGCCGCGGCGCGTTCGCTGCCAGCGGGCTCGGGGGGCGGGCCGATGGGACCGTCCTGCATGGCGGTCATGTGCGCATCCTCCCAAACGAACGCGCTTTGCACGAGCCGTCACCGAACTCCGCTGGTCACGGGCTTGCTGGGGTCAGTGCACCGGGTGCAGGAAGCGGAAGGCGGCCGCCGGCAGGTGGTGGGCGACGGCGGGTGCGTCCTGGCGAGCCTGGCGCCGGGCGGCCCGGATCTCGCGACGGGCGTTCCGTGCCTCGGTACGGCGTTCGGCGTCGTGCACGCGGTCGGCGATCGTCTGCTCGGCGACGAGCCGGCCGGCGGACAGGTTGCTGGTGAAGGGGTTCATCTCGGGCTCCTCGGTCGGGGTCTGGGGTGGTGCTGACCTCCACACTCGGGCTAAGCCGCCCGCTGGAGATCGGGCATCCGACGTAGACGGGGACTCAGATCCGGGCGCCGAGAAGCAGGCAGACGGACCGGGGCCGTCTGAGGTGCCTAGGGCGGCCCGGTCAGACGGGGCGGCGGAAGCGCAGGGTGGCGATCTGGAACGGCCGGAGCGACAGCTCGGCGCCGTCCCAGTCGGCCGCGGCCACGGGGCGTTCGAGGAGGTCGACCACCTCGCTGCCGGACGTCTCGAACGCCGGCGTCACCCGCACCCGGACCCGCGCACCCAACGGCTCGTAGAGCCGGACGACGACGTCGCCGGAGCCGTCCTCGGCCAGCTTGACGGCCTCGACGTACGCCGTCCCGCCCTCGAGAGTGACCAGCGGCTCGACGGGTCGGCCGCTACGCCGGCGTAGGGGCAGGTTGAGCCCGTAGCCGGCGCGAGCCGCGTCGGCGACCTCGGCACCGGGCACGATCGCGTGCCGGAAGGTGTGCCGCCCCTGGTCGGTGTCGGGATCGGGGAACCGCGGAGCCCGGAGCAGGCTGGCGCGGATCCGGGAGTAGGTGCCGCCGTCCTCGCGTGGATGGCGCGTCACGTCGTGGCCGTACGTCGTGGCGTTGGCCAGGGCGACGCCGTACCCGGGCTCGGACACCAGCGCCCAGCGGTGCGCGCAGACCTCGAAGCGCGCGGCGTCCCAGCTGGTGTTCACGTGCGTCGGCCGTACGACGTGCCCGAACTGCGTCTCGTACCGCGCCTCGTCGCTGTGCACGTCGCAGTCGACCGCGAGCTTGAGCACACGCTCTTGCTCGTGCCAGTCGACGTCGGTGTCGATCTCGATCCGTCCGACGTGCAAGGTGATCCGTTGCTCGACGGTCGACGAGCCGAACGTGCGGCGCACCACCACCGAGTCGTCGGCCACCAGCACCCCGTCGACGGCGGTGAGCGGGGTGACGGTGTGCCGGTAGTGCTCGTCGAGGTCCCAGGCGTCCCAGCGGCTCGGGTGGTCGGGGTGGAGCTCCAGCAGGTTGGCGCTGCCGCCGGGCGGCACCACCTCGCGCTCGTGGCGGAGGTCGTGGATCGACCGGATCACCCCGGCGGGGTCGACGGTCACCCGGAAGCGGTCGCTCGCGAGCACCGCCCCGCCGTCCTCCGTCGCGACGCCGGTCGAGGCGAGCCGTTCGTCGCCGGGCGAGGCGGCGCCCAGACCCGGGACGCCGAGTCGCGGCAGGGGCGCGGCGTTGAAGGCGACCGGCTCGTCGCCGCTCTGCGCCAGCGCGTCGAGCGCGCGCTCGATGATCGCCTCGAGATCGGCGATCACCCGGGCGTACGTCGCCCGCGCCTCGCGGTGGACCCAGGCGATCGACGAGCCGGGCAGGATGTCGTGGAACTGGTGCAGCAGCACCGTCTCCCAGGCGGCACGGAGCTCGTCGTAGGGGTAGTCGAGCAGTCCGCGGACGGCGGCGGTGGCGCACCACAGCTCGGCCTCGCGGAGCAGGTGCTCGCACCGGCGGTTGCCGTCTTTCATCGCGGCCTGCGACGTGTAGGTGCCGCGGTGGATCTCGAGGTACAGCTCGCCCGCCCACACCGGCGCGCGGTCGGCGTACTCCTCCTCGGCGGCGGTGAAGAACGCATCCGGCGCCTCGACCCGGACCCGCGGCGATCCCGCCAGGTCAGCCGTACGCCGTGCCCGGCCGAGCATCTCGCGGGTCGGCCCGCCCCCGCCGTCGCCGTAGCCGAACGGCACGAGCGCCCGGGTGGCGGCGCCCTTGTCGCGGAAGTTCGCGGCCGAGTGCGCGAGCTCCTCGCCGGTGAGCTCGGCGTTGTAGGTGTCGGCCGGGGGGAAGTGGGTGAAGACGCGGGTGCCGTCGATGCCCTCCCACCAGAACGTGTGGTGGGGGAAGGGGTTGGTGGTGTTCCACGAGATCTTCTGGGTCAGGAACCACCGCATCCCGGCCAAGGTCACGATCTGCGGCAACGCCGCGGTGTAGCCGAACGAGTCCGGCAGCCAGACCTCGCGCGGCTCGACACCGAGGTGCTCGACGAACCAGCCCTTGCCGATCACGAACTGGCGGGCCATCGCCTCACCGCCCACCAGGTTGGTGTCCGACTCGACCCACATCCCGCCGGTCGGCACGAAGCGACCCTGGTCGACGTACTCCCGCACACGGGCGAAGAGCTCGGGGTACGCCGTCTCGACCCAGGCCCACTGCTGCGCGCTCGACATCGCGTAGACGAGCGAGTCGTCGGTGTCCATCAGCTGGAGGACGTTCGCGACGGTGCGCGCGACCTTGCGAACCGTCTCCCGCACCGGCCAGAGCCACGCGGAGTCGATGTGCGCATGGCCGATGGCGGAGACCGTGTGCCCGCCGGACGTCGCCGGGATGCCGAGGACAGCGGCCAGCTCGGCGCGGGCGGCGCCGGCGGTGCCGAGGACGTCGGACAGGTCCACGGCGTCCAGGGCGCGCTCGAGCGCGGTCAGCAACCCGGCCGCGCGCTGGTCGTCGGGCAGGCTCCGTCGCAGGCCGTCGGCGACCTCGAGGTCGGCCACGAGCTCGGCCACCTCGGCCTCGCGGCGGCAGAGGTCCGCGCGGGTCAGGCGGTAGATCGGCTCGGGCGACGCGGTGAGCCGATCGCCGAGGTCGGTGGGTCGGAAGCCGGTCAGCACGGTCGGGTTGGCCGCGGCCTCGACGTACCACTCGACGTGGTGTTCGCCGGTCGAGCCTGTCGAGACCGGGATCCAGTCGTTGCGCGGGTGGAGACCCTTGACGATGCGGCCGTCGGGGTCGTGCACGAGTGCCTCGGCCTGCATGCCGGGGTGGGCCTGGGTGAAGCCGAGGTCGACGACCGCCTCGGCGTCGGTGAGGCCCTCCGGTACCTGGCCGGTGAGCCGGAACCACGACGTGCCCCACGCCGGGCCCCATCGTTCGCCGATCCCGCAGGGCTCGTACGCCGCCCCGCGTGCGGCCGCGAACGGAACCGGTTCGCCGACGCGGCCGTCGCCGGCAGCAGGCACGTGCCAGACCTCGACCGTCAGGGCCGACACCACGGTGTGGATGGCCGGCCGCAGCCGCTCGTCCAGGGCGCGGGCGAGCCGGGCCTCGATGTCCCGACGGCGGTCGTGCATCAGAGCGCCTTCTGGTACCACGCGGTGTCGAGCCAGCGGTCGAACTTCCGGCCCACCTCGCGCAGGGTGCCGACGTGCTCGAAGCCGCAGGCCTCGTGCAGCGCGACGCTCGCGGGGTTGGGCAGCGCGACGAGGGCCAGGACGACGTGGATGCCGTCGGCGCGGCAGCGGTCCAGGAGGTCGTCGTACATCCGGCGGCCGAGACCCTGCCCCCGTGCACGGTCGGCGAGGTACACCGAGGTCTCACGGGTGAACCGGTAGCCCGGGCGAGGGCGGTACGTCGAGGAGTAGGCGAAGCCGGTGATGTCGCCGCCGTCGTCGGCCACCAGGAAGTGGTCGCCGGGCTCGGTGCTCCCGAGATGGTGCGCCCAGTAGGAGACCGGCGGCGGCTCGAGGTCGAAGGTCGAGATGCCGCTGCGCACCTGCTCGTCGTAGATCGCCGCGGCCGCAGGTACGTCGGCGTCCGTCGCCGGGCGCACGTCGGTCACCGCAGCAACCCGTGGGCGCGGAACATCCGGTCGTAGACGTCGCGGACGACCGGCTGCTTGTGCCGGTTGTAGTCCATGCCGGTGCCACCGCCGGGCCGGGCGTTCATCTCGGCGGCGGCCGCGCGCTTGGCCTCGGCGTACCGGCTGCGGTCGTCGTCGTGCTCGACCAGCCAGTCGCGGAACATCAGGTGGCGCACGACTTCCGGGCAGTCCGGACCGAAGACGTGCACGTAGGTGAGGGGGTCGGGATGCTTCACGAGGCGGTGCTCGTGCCACCAGGGCTCGCGAATGGTGTGCACGAAGCCGGCTGCCTGGAGGTCGGGGATGTACGACGCCTCGTCGGCCGGGTCGGCGAGGACGAGGTCGACGTCGATCACCGGCTTGGCCGGGAGCCCCGGGACCGAGGTGGAGCCGACGTGGTGGACCTCCATGACGCGGTCGCCGAGTGCGTCGCGGAGCCGTGCTGCCACTCGCCCGAAGTCGGCCGGCCACTGGTCGTCGTACTCCACGACCCGGATCTCGTACGGCGACTGGACCTGGCCGTCGACCCACGCGTCACTGTCGGGCCGGTCGTCGTCGTGGTGTCGGGTGATCTCCTCGTTCGTCGGCACGGTGTCACCGTAACCAGCGGCGGCGTGCCGGCCGATCGCGGAGGGCGACCGCTTGTGCGGGCTTGTTGGTCGTGATCATCCAGATCCGCCGGTCGTGCAGGAACCGCTTCTGCAGCCAGGCCGAGTCGACCGTCCAGACCAGGAGCGGGACCCCGACGTGGGTGGTCCACCGCGACAACCGGATCATCGCCAGCGCGAAGTGGGCGGCGACCGCGTCGGCCTCCGAGACCCGGAAGCGGAGCTGCGGGAAGACCTCCCCCCAGCGACGCCGGACGGCGTTCTGCCAGGTCATGCCCCTCACGCTGCCGCCGATGCTCAGCGCGACGACGACCGGTGCGTGGCTCTGGTCGCCCCAGGCGCGGATCGAGCTCGTGGTCGCCTGGACGCCGCTGGTCACGACCACCCGCGAGGGGTCGAGGCGGGCGGTCACGGCGGCGAGGACATCGACCTCCCAGGCGTGACCGGCCTTCCGCTCGCGGGCGGGCGTGCGGAACTTGAGGTCGACGTGCGCGCCCAGGCCGCTGGTCTCGAGGGCGGCGAGCAGCTCGTCCATCGAGCAGACGCCGGGAGCTCGCTCGCGCAGCTCCGGCCAGGTCAGCTCGGCGATCACGATGCTGTCGTCACCCGTCCCGCCGTCCGGGTCGTGCGAGACCACGAAGGTGCCGTCGGCGCAGCGGCGGACGTCGAACTCGCAGTAGTCGGCACCCACCTGGGCGGAGTGGACGACCCCGGCGAGCGGGTCCTCGTGACCACCGATCGCGCCCAGCTCGGCGTACCCGCACCGATGGGCGGACACCAGGACTCGATGGCGTGCCACACGCGCACGGTAGCGCTGAGCGTGCCTCCAGGTGGATCTGCGCCAAAGGCCCACGTTGGGAGCCGGGCCGGGTGAGCGTCGCCACCCGGCGGGATCTCGCCGGATCTTCCACCGAAGGACTCCCATGCGCTTCACGTCTCGGGCCGTCACCGTCGCTGCCCTCGCCCTGTCCCTCTCCGCCCCGGCCTTCGGTGCCGCGCAGGCGTCGGGCAACAACTGGAAGACCCTCTCGACGATCGAGGGCGGCAAGATCCAGGCCTGCAAGGTCGCGACGACCAAGACCGGCCCCTGGAAGATCAAGCTCCGCGTCGACGCCACGAGGGCGAAATCGCGGGTCAACGGCGCGGCGTACGTCATGAAGGGCACCGACGCGTTGACTCACTGGAAGTCGGGCTGGGTGACCAAGGGCCACGTCTCCAAGGCGGGCGCCGTCAAGCTGCCCCGGGGCGCGGCGTACACGCTGAACGCCGGCATCGGCACCAGCGCGATGGGCAACGGCGGCACCTTCGCCGCCCGGCAGATCCGGGGCTGCTGACTCCGGCCGGATCCGGGTCGTCCGCCCTGGCGGGTGCTCTTGTACCCGCTCAGGCGGACGACCCGGAAAATACCTCGTCGCGTCGGGAACACCCCGCCCAGGACTGTCGTTGAGTCCGGTGTCAGACTTGAGTCGAAGAGGCTCAAGAATTTTGAGACAGCGGTTCCCACCACCAGGATGGGACCAGACCCAGACTCAACCGGCCGCACGGCCGGACGAACCGGAGGTAACAGACATGGCTCGTGCCGTCGGCATCGACCTCGGTACGACGAACAGCGTCGTCGCCGTCCTCGAAGGTGGCGAACCCACCGTCATCGCGAACGCAGAGGGCGCCCGCACCACCCCCTCGGTGGTCGCGTTCGCCAAGTCCGGCGAGGTGCTCGTCGGCGAGGTCGCCAAGCGTCAGGCGGTCACCAACATCGACCGCACCATCCGCTCCGTCAAGCGCCACATGGGCACCGACTGGAAGCAGAAGATCGACGACAAGGAGTTCACGCCGCAGCAGATCAGCGCGTTCGTGCTCCAGAAGCTCAAGCGGGACGCCGAGTCCTACCTCGGCGAGACCGTGACCGACGCGGTGATCACCGTGCCGGCGTACTTCTCCGACGCCCAGCGCCAGGCGACCAAGGAGGCCGGCGAGATCGCCGGCCTCAACGTCCAGCGCATCGTCAACGAGCCGACCGCGGCCGCGCTGGCCTACGGCCTCGACAAGGGCGACAGCGACCAGACGATCCTGGTCTTCGACCTCGGCGGCGGCACGTTCGACGTGTCCCTGCTGGAGGTCGGCAAGGACGACGACGGTTTCTCCACCATCGAGGTCAAGGCGACCTCGGGTGACAACCACCTCGGTGGCGACGACTGGGACCAGCGCGTCGTCGAGTGGATGGTCAAGAAGTTCAAGGACAGCAACGGCGTCGACCTGGCCCAGGACAAGATCGCGATGCAGCGCCTCCAGGAGGCCGCCGAGAAGGCCAAGATCGAGCTGTCCGCGTCCAGCGAGACCACGATCCACCTGCCCTACATCACGCACGGCGAGTCCGGCCCGCTGCACTTCGAGGAGAAGCTCACGCGCTCGGACTTCCAGAAGCTGACCTCCGACCTGCTCGACCGCACCAAGGCGCCGTTCCAGTCGGTGCTCAAGGACGGCGGTGTCGCCATCGACAAGATCGACCACGTCGTGCTGGTCGGCGGTTCCACCCGGATGCCCGCGGTCAGTGACGCGGTCAAGGAGCTGCTCGGTGGCAAGGAGCCCAACAAGGGCGTCAACCCCGACGAGGTCGTCGCGGTCGGCGCGGCCCTGCAGGCTGGCGTCCTCAAGGGCGAGGTCAAGGACGTCCTGCTGCTCGACGTCACCCCGCTGAGCCTCGGCATCGAGACCAAGGGCGGCGTGATGACGTCGCTGATCGAGCGCAACACCACGATCCCGGCCAAGCGTTCGGAGATCTTCACCACGGCCGACGACAACCAGCCCAGCGTCGAGATCAAGGTCGCCCAGGGAGAGCGCCAGATGTGGGCGCAGAACCAGCCGCTCGGCAACTTCGAGCTGACCGGTCTGCCGCCGGCGCCGCGCAACGTGCCCAAGATCGAGGTCACCTTCGACATCGACGCCAACGGCATCGTCCACGTGTCCGCCAAGGACCAGGCGTCCGGACGCGAGCAGTCGATGACGATCTCCGGGGGCAGCGCCCTCGGCAAGGACGAGATCGACCGGATGGTCAAGGAGGCAGAGCAGTACGCCGCGGAGGACGCCGCGCGCCGCGACGCCGTCGAGACCCGCAACCAGGCCGACTCGCTGGTCTACTCGACCGAGAAGTTCCTGACCGAGAACGCCGAGAAGATCCCGGACGACGTCAAGACCGAGGTCCAGGCCGACCTCGACTCCCTGAAGGCGATCCTCGAGAACGCCGAGGCGCCGTCCGACGAGATCCAGGCCGGCGTGTCCAAGCTCGGTGAGTCCAGCCAGAAGATGGGCGCGGCGATGTACGCCGCGGCCGAGGCGGAGAAGTCCGCCGCTGGTGGCACGGACAGCTCGACCGGTGCCGCGGACGACGATGTCGTCGACGCGGAGATCGTGGACGAGCCCGAGAGCGACTCCGGTAGCGAGGGCGAGAGCAAGTGACCGACCGGCGGACGGGGAAGTCGCAGCAGGCGACTTCCCCGCCGGCGGGCTCGTTCGGCGACGAGGCCGCCACGATGGCCAACGAGACCGAGGTGGAGGAACCGGTGGCCCAGCAGCACACAGCGGCCGAGGCCCCCGACGACATCAGTGGGGTCGAGAACTTCATCGAGGAGGGGGCTCCGCTGGAGCCGTCGGACCTGCTCGACGACGACGGCGCCGACGTGGAGACCGCTCCCGATGCGGCGCAGCTCCAGCAGGCGCTGGCCGAGCGGACCGCCGATCTGCAGCGGATCCAGGCCGAGTACGTCAACTACAAGCGCCGGGTCGACCGCGACCGGGAGCTGGTCCGCGAGAACGCGACGTACACCGCCCTGGCGCCGATCGTCGAGGTGCTCGACACCATCGACCGGGCCCGCGAGCACGGCGAGCTCGAGGAGGGCTTCCGGACGGTGGCCGACCAGCTCGAGCGGGTCGTGGCCAACGCCGGGCTGGTCAAGTACGGCGAGCCGGGGGATGCGTTCGACCCGCGCCTCCACGAGGCGTTGAGCCACATCGGGGAGGATCCCGACGTGGAGGTCACCACCTGCAAGGTGATCGCCAAGGCCGGCTACCGGATCGGCCAGCGCGTCGTCCGCGCCGCGCAGGTGCTCGTGGTCGATCCCGCATCGGAGTGATCGCGGCACCACCCCGGGCCGCGGCCCATGACACAGGAGAGGGGAGGGGAACGTGAGCGAGACCGGCATCCGCGCCGACTGGGTGACGAAGGACTACTACGCCGAGCTGGGCGTGGACAAGAAGGCCACCCAGGCCGAGATCAAGAAGGCCTACCGCAAGCTCGCGCGCAACAACCACCCCGACTCCAACCCCGGTGACTCCGCCGACAGCCGGGCCAAGCACGAGAAGTTCAAGGCCGTCGCCGAGGCCTACGACGTCATCGGCGACGAGGAGAAGCGCCAGAAGTACGACGAGGTGCAGCGCGCCTACGGCGGTGGCGGCGGGTTCCGCGGCGGCTTCCCGCGCGGCGGCTCCACCGGAGGGGAAGCCGGCTTCGACCTCGGCGACCTGCTCCGCGACCGGGCCGGCGGCTTCGGCGACCTGTTCGGCGACCTCTTCGGCAACCGCGGCGCCACGACTCGCACCCGCTCCCGGCCGACCCGCGGCGCCGACGTCGAGAGCAGCGCGACGCTCGGGTTCATCGACGCGCTCGACGGCGCCACGATCAGTCTCCGGCTGACCTCCGACGCGGCCTGCCCCGACTGCCACGGCACGGGTGGCAAGCCCGGCACCCAGCCGCGGATCTGCCCCGAGTGCGAGGGCGCCGGGTTCATCGTGAACTCCTCCGGCGGTGGTTTCTCGATCAACGAGACCTGCCCCCGCTGCGCCGGCCGCCAGCTCATCTACGACGAGGCCTGCCCGACCTGCCACGGCAGTGGGCGCGGCACCTCGGCCCGCACGATCCAGGCCCGCATCCCGGCCGGGGTCAAGGACGGGCAGCGGATCCGGCTGCGCGGCAAGGGCGGCGCCGGTGAGAACGGCGGCAGCAACGGCGACCTGTTCGTCACCGTGAAGGTCACCCCCCACCGGCTGTTCGGTCGCAAGGCCGACAACCTCACCCTCGACGTACCCGTCTCGTTCGACGAGGTCGCGTTGGGGGCCGAGATCAAGATCCCCACGCTCGACGGCACCCCGGTGACGCTCAAGGTCCCGGCCGGCACGCCCAACGGCCGCACCTTCCGGGTGCGCGGCCGCGGCGCCACCAAGAAGGACGGCACCAAGGGCGACCTGCTCGCCACGGTCCAGGTCCAGGTCCCGGCCCGGCTCAACGACGCCGCCCGCGAGGCCATCGCCGGCTACCGAGCCGCGGGGGTCGACGGCACCCTGCGCGCCAACCTCTTCGCGAAGGCCGACGATGCCTCGGCGTGAGCCGCGCGTGCCCGGTCCCGAGGCCCATGTGTACGTGATCTCGGTGGCGGCCGAGCTCTCCGGGCTCCACCCGCAGACCCTGCGCTCCTACGAGCGGATGGGCCTGATCATGCCCGGCCGCACCGGCGGTGGCGGCCGCCGCTACAGCCATCGCGACATCGAGCTGTTGCGCGAGATCGCGTCCCTCACCGCCGGCGGTGTCGGCATCGAGGGCGTACGCCGGATCCTCGAGCTCGAGCACCAGGTCGCCGCCCTGCAGTCGCGCAACCACGAGCTGGCGGCGGAGCTGGCGGCGACCCGCGACACCCTCCGCGAGGCCGTGACCGCCCGGCGAACCGACCCGAACAAGCTGCCCGTCCTCCGCCGGCCCGACGCTCCCTCGTCCCTCGTCGTCTGGCGGCGCACCCGCGACTGAGGCCACGTCCACCCGCCGGCCGTGGACCGTGCACGTTGGTAGGTTCCGCGGATGGAGTCGGTCCAGGACGCCGTCGACGAGGCGGCGACACGCACCGGCTTCTCCGGTGTGGTCCGGGTCGACCGGGCTGGCGTCACGGAGCTCTGTGCGGCGTACGGGTTCGCCGACCGGTCCCACGAGATCCCCAACACCGTCGGGACCCGGTTCGCCACGGCGAGTGCGACCAAGAGCCTCACCGCGCTGGTCGTGATGTCACTCGTCGAGCGCGGCACCCTCGAGCTCGGCACCACTGCCCGGTCGCTGCTCGGCGACGACCTGCCGCTGATCGCCGACGACGTCACCGTCGAGCACCTGCTCGCCCATCGATCCGGGATCGGGGACTACCTCGACGAGGACGACGTGACGGCGTACGTGCTGACGGTCCCGGTGCACACCCTCGCGACGACGGAGGACTACCGGTCCGTGCTCGACGGGTACCCGACCGTTTCCCCGGCCGGGGAGCGCTTCGCCTACAACAACGGGGGCTTCGTCGTGCTCGCGCTCCTGGCGGAGCGTGCCGGCGGCATCGCGTTCCACGACCTGGTGCGCACGCTGGTGTGCGAGCCGGCCGGCATGGTCGACACCGCGTTCCTGCGTTCGGACCAGCTACCGGGAGGCGCGGCCCGGGGCTACCTGGAGGTCGAGGGCCTGCGGACGAACGTCCTCCACCTCCCACTCCTCGGCACCGGCGACGGGGGCATCTACATGACCGCGGGCGATGTGAGCGGGTTCTGGGAGGCGTTGTTCGGCGGTCGCATCGTCGGCCACGACCGGGTGGCGGAGATGATCCGGCCGCGGAGCGACTGGCCGGAGGAGTCGAGGCGCTACGGCCTCGGGTTCCACCTCGACGAGACCAGCGATGCGGTCTGGATGGAGGGGTACGACGCGGGCGTCTCGTTCCGCAGCCTGCACCAGCCCTCGACGTCGGTGACCTCCACCGTCATCGCGAACTGGACCGACGGCGCCTGGCCGATGGTCACGCTGCTCGACGACCTGCTCGGCACCTCCTGACCGGCGTTCGGGTCGGCTCCCCGGCTGCGGAAAATCCCAGAGTTGAGGGGAATCGACTCAACTTCTCGCTGGTTGGGACTGGTGAGGGCCACAGTGGTCCCAGGACCGACCCAGTGAAGGAACCAGATGAGCCAGTTCGGGGCCGAGAAGTTCACGACCCGCAGCCGTGAGGCGATCGAGAGCGCCCAGCTCGCCGCGACCACGGCGGGCAACACCCAGACCGAGCCGGTGCACCTGCTCGCCGCGCTGCTGCGCGACGCCGACGGTACGGCGCGCCAGCTGGTGGGCAAGGCCGGCGCCGACGCCGCGTCCCTCGCCGCCCAGACCGAGGCCGCGGTGCAGGCGCTGCCGAAGGCCAGCGGGCAGACGGTGCAGCAGCCGGCGGCGTCGCCCGCGCTGACCCGCGTGCTGGCTGGGGCGCTCGACCTGGCGGCGTCCATGAAGGACGACTACGTCGCGACCGAGCACCTGATGGTCAGCCTGGCCACGGTGGAGTCGCTCGCCCAGAAGCTGCTGTTCGACGTCGGTCTCACCGCCGACGGACTGCGCGAGGGGTTGACCTCGCTGCGCGGCAACCGTCGGGTGACGAGTCCCGAGGCGGAGTCGACGTACGAGAGCCTCGAGAAGTTCTCCGTCGACCTCACCCAGGCCGCCGAGGACGGCAAGCTCGACCCCGTGATCGGGCGCGACTCGGAGATCCGGCGCGTGATCCAGGTGCTGTCGCGGCGTACCAAGAACAACCCCGTGCTGATCGGCGAGCCAGGCGTCGGCAAGACCGCTGTCGTCGAGGGCCTCGCCCAGCGGATCGTGGCGGGCGACGTGCCCGACTCGCTGAAGGGCCGACGGCTGCTCTCGCTGGACCTCGCCGCGATGGTGGCCGGTGCGAAGTACCGCGGCGAGTTCGAGGAGCGCCTGAAGGCCGTGCTCGAGGAGATCAAGGACTCCGGCGGCCGGGTGATCACGTTCATCGACGAGCTCCACACCGTGGTCGGAGCGGGCGCCGGTGGCGACTCCGCGATGGACGCCGGCAACATGCTCAAGCCGATGCTGGCCCGCGGTGAGCTGCGGATGATCGGCGCGACCACGCTCGACGAGTACCGCGAGCGGATCGAGAAGGACCCCGCACTCGAGCGCCGCTTCCAGCAGGTGTTCGTCGGGGAGCCGTCCGTCGAGGACACCATCCAGATCCTGCGCGGCATCCAGGAGAAGTACGAGGCACACCACGGCGTCCGGATCACCGATGCCGCACTCGTCGCCGCGGCGACCCTGAGCGACCGCTACATCACCGGCCGCCAGCTGCCCGACAAGGCGATCGACCTGATCGACGAGTCCGCGTCGCGGCTCCGGATGGAGATCGAGTCGTCGCCGGAGGAGATCGACCAGCTCCGGCGGACCGTCGACCGGCTGAAGATGGAGGAGTTCGCGCTCGAGAAGGAGACCGACGCGGCCTCGGTCGAGCGGCTCGCCAAGCTGCGCGCCGACCTCGCCGACTCGGAGGAACAGCTGCGCGGGCTCGAGGCCCGGTGGGAGCAGGAGAAGGCCTCGCTCGAGGGCGAGGGCGAGTTCCGGCGCGCGCTCGACCAGCTCCGGATCGAGGCGGACAAGATGCTCCGCGAGGGGAACCTCGAAGGGGCCTCGAAGATCCGCTACGAGTCGATCCCCGAGCTGGAGAAGAAGCTCGAGGCGGTCGAGGCGACGGAGAAGAACGACGTCGAGCCGTTGGTCGGCGAGGAGGTGGGCGCCGAGCAGATCGCCGAGGTCGTGGAGGCGTGGACCGGGATCCCGACCGGGAAGCTGCTCCAGGGGGAGACCGCGAAGCTCCTCGAGATGGAGGACGTGATCGGGCAGCGGTTCGTCGGCCAGCGCGATGCCGTGCGCGCGGTGAGTGACGCCGTACGCCGGTCGCGTGCGGGCATCTCCGACCCGAACCGGCCCACCGGCTCGTTCCTCTTCCTCGGCCCGACCGGCACCGGCAAGACCGAGCTGGCCAAGTCGCTGGCGGAGTTCCTGTTCGACGACGAGCGCGCGATCGTCCGTATCGACATGAGTGAGTACTCCGAGAAGCACTCCGTCTCCCGGCTCGTCGGTGCTCCGCCGGGTTACGTCGGGTACGACGAGGGCGGGCAGCTCACCGAGGCCGTGCGCCGGCGCCCCTACTCCGTGGTGCTGCTCGACGAGGTCGAGAAGGCCCACCCCGAGGTCTTCGACATCCTGCTCCAGGTGCTCGACGACGGGCGCCTGACCGACGGCCAGGGCCGCACCGTCGACTTCCGGAACACGCTGCTGATCCTGACCTCCAACCTGGGCTCGAACTTCCTGGTCGACCCGACACTGGACGCGCAGACCAAGCATGACTCGGTGATGTCGGTGGTCCGGGCCAGCTTCAAACCCGAGTTCCTCAACCGGCTCGACGAGATCGTGGTCTTCGAGGCTCTGTCGAAGGACGAGCTCGCCCACATCGTCGACCTTCAGCTGTCCCTGCTGGAGCGTCGTCTGGCGGTACGTCGGATCACCATCGACGTGACGGAGGCGGCGCGGGCCTGGCTGGCCGAGACCGGCTACGACCCGGCGTACGGCGCCCGCCCGCTCCGGCGGCTGATCCAGTCTGCGATCGGTGACCGGCTCGCCCGGCTGCTGATCAGCGGCGAGGTGAGCGACGGCGGCAAGGTGACCGTCGACGTGCACGAGGGCGAGCTGGAGCTCACTCCCGCCTGACCGCCGAGTTGGCGCAAAGAGCCGTCGAAAGACGCCGAGTCGTCCGATGACGACTCGGCGTCAGACGTGCATGGCGCGTACGCGTGGGTCGAGGGCGCCGTGTCCGTACGTCGGCGCCATGGCGGTGAGCATCGCCCGCAGGGTGTCGACGTGGTCGCGACCGTGTCGACGTGCCAGCCGCTGCTCGTAGCGTCGGTGGAAGTCGCGGGCGGCGGCGAGGGCCTTCCTGCCCCGGCTGGTGAGGTCGAGCAGTCGTGCCCGGCCGTCGGACGGGTCGGGACGGCTCTGCAGGTATCCCCGTCGGACCATGTCGTCCACGAGCTGGCCGGCTCCCTGCTTGCTGATCTCGAGCCGCTCCGCGAGCGCGCTGGTGGTCAGGGGTGTGGTGTCGAGCGCGCGGAACACGTAGCCGTCGGAGCGCGCCAGGTCGGCGAAGCCGCGTTCGGCCAGATCGGTGTGGAGCTCGGTCACGAACTGCTGGTAGGCCAGTGCGAGCAGGATGCCGAGATCGGGTTCGGTCATGGCTCCACCATATAGACAAGTAAACTTGGACAAGCTACCTTGTCTATATGGCAACCACCGTCACACGTCTGGCCGATGCGCCTCGCTTCCAGCTGCCGGGTCTCGAGTTCACCGGGCTCGCATCGCCGAGTCGCGGCTCGGCCGAGCTCTGCACGTGGCGACTCACGCTCGAGCCCGGGCTCGACTCCCCGGAGGCGCACCTGCTCGACCGGGACGAGGTCTTCATGGTCCTGCGCGGAGCTATCCGGCTCACCCCCGATGCCGATGCCCTCGCCGCGGGTGACGCCGCGGTCGTGCCGGCGGGTACGCCGATCCAGGTCGCCAACGTCGGTGACGCCGAGGCCGAGGTGATCGTCGCGATCGCTGCGGACTTCACGGCGTCCGCCGCCGACGGCAGCGTGATCGGCACTCCGCCCTGGGCCCTGTGAGCAGAACTGCAAGCCATCGACCAACCCACGTCGGGCGACCGAGCCCGGCCCATCCGGGTCGTGTGCCCGAGAGCGGTCTACGGACCGCTCTCGGGCACACGACCTGATCCGATGCAACGCATCGTGACCTCCCAGACCCGGTCTGCCACCTGGGGAGGGCTCAGATGGGTCGTGTCCAGCATCAGATCAGCACGTCTGGCGAGCCATGGTCGAGCCTCCGCGTACGCCGCCAGGTGGTCGAGCCGCCACGACCGTGCGCCTACTTCCACGTCATCGGTCTCGATGCGTTGCCGCAGGACGGGTTCGTCGGCTTCGAGCACGACGTGCACCACCGGGTGACCGCGTGCCCTGAGGCCCCCCAGCAGCTCATCCCAGTAGTCCTCCTCGAGGACCGTCTGGGGGGCAACGAGACCCTGTCCGCTGAACCTGATCAGCTCGTCGGCCACGAGCGGCGTCAGGACTCGCCAGGATTCCCAGTGCCGGAAGTCAGTGACCGGGTGATCGGAGAGATGGGGTCGCAGCATGAAGCCCACCGACTCCGGATCGAAGGACCGGAGCCGGGGGCTCCTCTGCGTCAGCAGAGCTCCCGTGGTCGTCTTGCCGGCGCCGAATGCTCCGTTGAGCCAGATGATCACGACCGAACCCTGCCATCCGCGACTCACGCTCAGGGGACTCGCGAGTCCGATGTGCTACTCCTCGGTCTGCTTCGCCCAGAGGTTGATGCCGGACTCGACGGCGTACCGGTCGATCTCGGTGAGCTCGTCGTCGGTCAGGGGTGGGAAGTCCAACGCGTCGAGGTTGGTGTCGAGCTGCTCGACGCTCGACGCCCCGATCACGGCTGACGTGACGCGAGGGTCGCGCAGGGCCCACTGGAGCGCGAGCTGCGCGAGTTTCTGGCCGCGGCCCTGCGCTACCTCGTTCAGCGAGCGCACCCGGTCGAGCACGCTCTCGTCGAGCCCGGCGATGGTGGAGTCCTCGCGTGCGGCCCGTGAGTCGGCCGGGACGCCGTCCAGGTACCGGTCCGTGAGCAACCCCTGGGCGAGGGCGGTGAAGACGATGCAACCCATCCCCTGCTCCTCGAGCTCGTCGAGCAGGTCCTGCTCGATCCAGCGGTTGAGCATCGAGTACGACGGCTGGTGGATCAGCAGGGGAGTCCCGAGCTCCCGGGCGATCGTCGCGGCCTCCTTCGTCTTCGCGGCGGAGTACGACGAGATCCCGGCGTACAGCGCCCGGCCGGACCGCACCGCGGTGTCGAGGGCGCCGATCGTCTCCTCCAGCGGCGTGTCCGGGTCGAAGCGGTGGCTGTAGAAGATGTCGACGTAGGCCAGCCCCATCCGCTCCAGCGACTGGTCGAGCGAGGCGAGGACGTACTTCCGAGACCCGCCGCCCTGGCCGTACGGTCCCGGCCACATGTCCCAGCCGGCCTTGGTCGAGATCACCAGCTCGTCGCGGTACGGCGCGAAGTCCTGGCGCATCCAGCGCCCGAAGTTCTCCTCGGCCCGGCCGTACGGTGGTCCGTAGTTGTTGGCCAGGTCGAAGTGGGTGACCCCGCGGTCGAAGGCCCGGCGGAGGATCGCGCGCTGGGACTCCTCCGGCCGGTCGTCGCCGAAGTTCTGCCACAGGCCGAGCGACAACGGCGGCAGCTGGAGCCCGCTGCGTCCGGTGTGGCGGTAGTCCGTGTGGTCGTACCGGGAGTCGGCTGCCTGGTAGCTCATGCCACCCATCCTGCCCTGCCCGCGCGAGCGTCGGCGATGCCCTCCGCCACCCGGCCACATGGTGCAATGGAGGGCGTGAGCGAGCAGCAGACGAAGCCGGTCCGGCCACGCCAGGTGACCGTGGCCTGCGCGATCGTCATGGTCGGCTCGGTCTTCGTGGTCCTGCTCGTCTGGGACCGGATCGCCGGTCTGCACACCCTCGAGACCCAGCAGGCGCTGCGGACCTTCCTGGATCGCTCCGACCTCCAGCAGGCCGGCATCGACCTCGCCTCGCTGGTGACGATCGTCAAGGTCGTCTCCATGGTGTCGGCCGCCTGCGCCGTCGCGATGGTCGTGCTCGGCTGGCAGGTGGCGCAGCGCAGCCACGGCGCACGCCTCGCCCTGACCATCATCGCCGTCCCGCTGTTCCTGACCGGCCTGGTCGGCGACGGCTTCGTGTCGTCCGCCGCCGCGACCTTCTGGTGCTCCGGGGTGGGGGCCGCCGTGCTGACCCTGTGGCTCGGTCCGACCCGGGTGTGGTTCGCCGACGCCACTGCGAGCCGGGAGGCGGTCGCTCCCAGCGCCGCGACGACCGGTCCGGGCGGCTGGCCGCCGCCACCGCCCCCTCAGTACGCCCCCGACGAGCCTGCGCCGTTCGGGACGCCGCCACCGTCGCCGGCGTGGCCGAACCCGCTCCCACCCGAGGCCGGGCAGCGGCCTCCCTGGGCGCCACCGCCCACCTCGGCGTACGACGTACGCCGCACCGCCGCCGCGCGCCCCCGCGCCGTGATGTGGGCCTGC
>Ga0070665_100000567_pt1 | contig 51614 bp, 48 predicted proteins | sample KBSS13metaG_FD_65862 | JGI IMG/M metagenome (GOLD analysis project Ga0070665, IMG submission 65862) | Switchgrass rhizosphere microbial communities from Kellogg Biological Station, Michigan, USA - KBS S1-3 metaG | ecosystem: Host-associated > Plants > Roots > Rhizosphere > Soil ...
TCGTTGCCGATCCCGGCGAACATCATGTCCACCCCGGCCGTGCCGAGCAGATAATCGTCGGAGTCGAGGCCGGTGAGCGTGATGCTCACCGTCACCGTGTTCCCGCCCGCGAGCGTGTAGGTGAAGCTGTCATGGCCCGGCGTGTTCGACGCGCCCGAGCCAAGCGTCGGGGTCGGCAGGAAGACCGTGCCCGGATTATAGTTGAACGTGCCGTTCGAATTGACCGTCAGCTGCGCGCCCGAGGCCAGGACGATGGTCGTGTTCACATTGCCGGCCGAGCCGTTGACCGCCGAGATGCTGAGCGGCGGACCATCCGGATCCGTGTCCGCGCCGGAGCCGTTATTGGCGAACAGATTGCCGCCGATGATCGAGCCATTCTCGTTGATCGTGAACGCGTCCGGCTGCGCCACCGGCAGATCGTCGACCGCGGTGATGTTGATCGTCGTCGTCGCGACCGCGCTGTCGATCGTGCCGTCATTCACGACGACGGTGATCGTGCGGGTGGGATCGGTGCCGCCGACGGTCGGATCCTGGTTCGTCGTCGAATAGACGAAGGACTGGATCATCTGCGCATATTGCGCGCCGGTGCCGGGACCGGTGATCGTGAAGGTGATCGACGTGGCATTGCTGAGCTGGCTGACGCTGAAGCCGGGCAACGGGTTGCCGAAGATCAGGCTGTCGCCCGCCACGCGATCGGTGAGCGTGATCGTCGCGCTCTCGATCAGGTCGCCAAGCCCGACATCGGGGTCGGAGACGAGGACCCCGCTGCCGATCGCGACGGCGGCGCCGTCCTCGACGAAGGTCGTCGTGTAATTGACGCCGCCGGTGCCGCCATCGAGGTCGACGACGGGCGGAAGATTGTCCGGCACGATGTTGATGACGATCGTGTTCGCCACCGGATCCCGGTCGACGCCGCCATTGGCCATGCCGCCATCGTCCTGCACCCGGAAGGTGAACTGGGCGTAGGCATTGCCGAACTCGTCCGGATCGGGCTGGAAGTAGAGGCGCCCGGCATTGATGTCGGCGACGCTGACGAACACGCCCGCGCCGACGGTGGCGAGGTTGACCGGCGCCGCGCCGCCGGGGCCGTCCGGGTCGAGGAACAGGGTGCCGTTGGCGGGGAAGGTGTCGATGATCACCGCCAGGAAGGCATTGCCCTCGACCGGGTCGCTGAACCCGAAGTCCGCGGCGGTGAAGACGAGCGGGTCGTCCTCGCTGCCGCTGAGAGTGTTGTCGGTGCCCTGCGGCGCGTCGTTCACCGAATTGATGTTGATGTTGATCGTGTCATTGTCCTGCAGCGTGCCGCCGGTGCCGGTCTGGCCGCTGTCGGTGGTGGTGACCGCGATCGAATCCGTGCCGTTATAATTGGCGGCCGGATTGTAGGTGAGCCCGCTGCCGAGCGCGGCATTGATCGCCGCCGCGGTGCCCGAGAAGGTCATCGTGAGGTCCGCGGTGCCGTCCCCGGTGCCGAAGCTGAGGCCGGCCGTGCTCGCCAGGGTCAGCGTGCCATGCACCACCGTCAGGGTGACGGTGAGCGTGGTCGCATCGACGTCGGCCACCTGGATGGCGTTGCCGTTGCCCGTGCTCAGCGTGAAGCTCGCATCCTCGTTGATCGTCTGCGTGCCCGGCACGGTGTTGACCGGGGCGTCATTGACCGCGGTCACATCCTGGCTGAGCACCACCACGCCGGTCGAATAGGCCGTGGTGCCGCCGGTCGCGCCCGGACCCGCAAGGTTGACGACCTGGCCGTTGACGATGCCGAAACCGAGCGAGTTGTCGATCAGGTGCACGGTCAGCGTCGGGGCCGGGCCATTGAAGTTGGGCGCCGGGTTGAACCGGAACAATGTCGTGAACGGGTCGCCGAACAATTTCGCCGCCGCGTCCGAAGCGGCACCGATGTCGGTCCACACGCCGCCGCTGAAATATTGCCACTGGCCGGTCGCCGCGCTGGAGCCGTTCGCGGTCACCGCGACCCCCGAGAACTGGCCGGGCGAGGAGGCGCCGCCATTGGGGATCTGGTTGTCGGCGGCATCGGAATACTGGCCCGAGAACAACGCCTGGATGGTCTGGCCGGCGCCGGGCGTATCCTCGTTGATCGTGGTCGCGCTCTCGGTGCCGTCGCCGATCACCACCGGCGCGTCGTTGATCGCCGTGATGTTGACCGTGATACTGTCAGTATCGGTCTGGGTCGGGCCGCCGGACTGGCCATTGTCCGTGGTCTGCATCGCGATCGTGTCGGTGCCGTTGAAATTGGCGTTCGGATTGTAGGTGAGGCCAGCGCCCAGGGCGGTGTTGATCGCCGCCGCGGTGCCGGTGAAGGTCATGGTCAGGTCGTTCGTGCCGTCCCCGGCGCCGAAGCTGAGCCCGGCGGTGCTCGCCAGCGTCAGGGTGCCGTGCTGGACGGTCAGGGTGACGGTGAGCGTCGTCGCATCCGCATCGGAGACGCTGAGCGCATTGCCATTGCCGGTGCTCAGGGTGACGCTGGCATCCTCGTTGATCGTCTGCGTGCCCGGCACGCTGTTGATCGGCGCGTCGTTGACCGGGTCGACATTGACCGTCGCGGCGATGTTGAGCGTGGCCGTATTGTCGTTCGGCGGTGTGTTCGATCCGGAATCGGTCACCTGGGTGAGCGTCACGACGCGGTTGGCGTCGGTCGGGTTCTCGGACGTGTTCCGATAGCCCAGCCCGTCGACGAGGGTCTGCATCCCCGCGGCGTTGAGCGTCAGGCCGGTGATGGTCACGGTCGCGGTGGTGCCGACGACGGTGACGGTGGCGGTGCCGGCACCGATGCTGAGGCTGTTGCCGTTGGTCAGCGCCACGTCGATGGTATTCGCCACGAGGATCTCGTTGGCGCCGTTGGTGACATTGGTGATGGTCAGGGTCAGCGAGCTGAAGGTCTGGCCGGCCTCGATCGTCGAGGCGGTCACGGTGCTGAACAGATCGACCGTGCCGCCATTCTCGGTGAAGGTCACCGAAGCGCCCGTGGCGGTCAGCGTTGGCTCGTCGTTGATCGGCGCGATGTTGATCGTCGAGACGGCGATGTTGCTGGTGTCCGTGCCGTCGGTCACGCTGATATTGATCGTGCGGACCGTGCCCGGATCGTCGGTCGTGTTCGTGAAGGTGATCTGGGCGAGCATCGCCTGATACTGGGCGGCGGTGCCGGTGCCGGTGATCGTGATCGTGCCGGTGCCCGAGCCGGTGATGACGAAGCCGCCCTGCGGGCCGAGGACGAGCTGGTCGCCCGCCACCGGGCCGTTGATCGCGATGGTCGCGCCCTCGATCAGGTCGCCGGTGCCGGCATTGGCGTCGGCGATCAGGACGTCGCTGTCGGTGATCAGCACGGCTGCGCCGCCCTCGGTGAAGCTGGCGGTATAGCCGGTCCCCACCGTGGTGCTGTCGTCACCGTCGAGATCGAGCGTCGGCGCCGCATTTTCGGGCGTGTCGGTGATGTTGATGGTGATCGCGTCGGTGCCGGTCGGCGAACCGCCGGGGCCCTGGCCGGCATTGCCCGGCGCGCCGTCGTTGAACGTATAGTTCATGACGATCGAGGCCGGCGGGGTGTCGCCGGTATAGGTATATTGCAGCGCCTGGACGACCGCGTTGACCAACGCCTGGGTCGCGGGCGTGCCGCTGCCGGTGAAGGTGATGACGAGGTTGCTGCCATTGCCGCCGGTGAAGGTGGCGAAGACCAGCCCGCCCGATTCAAGGTTCGAACCGTTGACGGTGAAGGCGCCGCTCGGGCCGAAATTCAGCAGGTCTTCCGCCGCCGGGCCGCCATTGCGGCCGACGGTCAGCGAAGAGCCGGCATAATTGTTGAGCGCGCCGAGCTCGACGTCGGTGATCGTCGCCGCCGGGTCGATCAGGCCCGCGACCTGCTCGGTCGAGGCGACCGACGTCTGCACCGCCACCACCGGCGTGTCGTTCACGGCCGTGACCGTCACGTTGACGATGTCGCTGTCATTGGTCGCCGCGCCGGTGCCGGTGGCGACGATGCCGCCGAACGTGTCGGTGGCGCTGAGCGTGATCGTGGCCGCGCCGTTATAATTGGCGGCCGGGGTGTAGGTCGCCGTCGCCAGCGCCGTGTTGATGTCGGCGAGCGTGCCGTGGAAGGTCATCGTCGCGTCGCCGGTGCCGTCGCCGGTGGTGAAGGTCAGGCCGGTGAGCGTGGTCAGGGTCAGCGTGCCGTTGCTCGCCGTCAGGGTGACGTCATAGACGCCGGCCGGGGCGAGCGTCGCGTCGACGTCGCTGATCGACAGGCCGGTGACCGCGACATTGGTCGCGTCCTCGGCGAGGTTGAGGCTCGCCGGCGCATTGGTGCTGATCGGGTCGTTCACCGCGCTGACGGTGACGTTGACCACATCGCTGTCATTGGTCGCCGCGCCGGTGCCGGTGGCGACGATGCCGCCGAACGTGTCGGTCACGTTCAGGGTGATCGTGGCCGTGCCGTTATAATTGGCCGTGGGCGTATAGGTCGCCGTCGCCAGCGCGGTGTTGATCGCGGCGAGCGTGCCGTGGAAGGTCATCGTCGCGTCGGCGGTGCCGTCGCCGACGGTGAAGGTCAGGCCGGTGAGCGTGGTCAGGGTCAGCGTGCCCTGGGTCGCGGACAAGGTGACGTCATAGACGCCGGCCGGCGCGAGCGCCGCATCCACGTCGCTGATCGACAGGCCGCCAATGGCGACGTTGGTCGCATCTTCGGCGAGCACCAGGCTGGCCGGGGCGGTGCCCGTGACCGGATCGTTGACCGCGGTGACGTTGATCGTCTTGCTGTCCTGGTCCGACTCGCTGGTCGCGGTGCCGGTGGCCCCCGGATCGAGGCCGGTGGCGCCGCCGTCGTCGGTGGTGATCTGGACGCGGTCGCTGCCATTGTAATTGCCGGTCGGCGTGTAGGTCAGGCCGCCCGCGGCGGCGAGCGTCGCGTTGATCTGGTTGATCGTGCCGGTGAAGCTGACCGTCGCCGTGCCGTTGCCGGTGGCCGCGGTGACACCGCCGACCACGGACGTCGACAGGTTCAGCGTGCCGTTCAGGACGTCGAGGGTGACGGTGAAGATGTCGGTCGCCGGATTGGCGTCGACGTCGCTGATCGACAGGCCGGTGACGTTGGTCGCACCGCTGTCCTCGGCGACGGTCAGCGTGCCGCCGACCGTGTTGACCGGGGCGTCGTTGACCGCGGTGACGGACTCGCTGAGCGCCACCGTCGCGCTGGAATAGCGGGTGGTGCCGCCGGTCGCCCCGGTCAGGTTGACGGTCGACCCGTTCGTGATCGCCGCGCCCGAGCTGTCGACCAGGTGGACGACGAGATCCGGTGGCGAGCCGTTGAAGTTGAGCGCGGGATTGAAGCGGATCAACGTGCCGGCGCTGATCAGCACAGCAGAGGCGGTGCTCGCGGCGCCGATGTCCACGAAGGTCACGCCGTTGAAATATTGCCACGAGCCGTTGGCGCTGGTGCTGCCGCCGACCACGGCGATGCCGGCCAGGGTGTTGGCGACGGAGCCGGACGGATTGCCGCCCGTCTGCTGCTGGTCGAGCGCGTCCGAGAAGCTCGCCGTGAACAGCGCGGAGACCGTCTCCCCGGCGCCCGGCGTGTCTTCCAGGATGGTGGCGGCGCTCTGGGTCGCGTCGATCACGGTCGGCGCGTCGTTGATCGAGGCGATGCTGATCGTGCGCACGTCGGTGTCGGACTGCGCGCCGCCCGTGCCGGTATTGCCGCCGTCATTGGTGACCACCGTCAGGGTGGCGCCGCCATTGTAATTGGCGCCGGGCGTGTAGGTGAGGCCGCTGCCGGCGGCGAGCGTCGCGTTGATCTGGTTGAGCGTCGCGGTGATCGTGATCGTGGCGGTGCCCGAGGCGCCGGCGGTGATGTCGCTCGCCTGGATGCCGTCCACCACGTCGGTGCGGATCTCGATCGTGCCGGTGTTGACGGTGAAGCTGACCGTGATGTCGGTGAGGGCGGGATTGGCATCGGGATCGGAGATCGACATGCCCGGGAAGGTGATGTCGATGGCGTCCTCGCTGAGGTTCAGCGTGGTGCCGACCGTATTGACCGGCGCGTCATTGGCGGCGGTGATGTTGACCGTCGTCGTCGCGCTGTTCTGCTGCCCGCCCGGCGTGCCGAACGAGCCGTCGCTCACCGTCCAGGTGATTGTGCGGAAGGTGTTCAGCCCGAAATTGGTCGGGTTGTCGCCGGTCGACTGGAAGTGGATGTTGTTCAGCACGTTCTGGTAATTGGCGAACGTGTCATAGCCGGTCAGGGTCAGCGTGCCCGTGGCCTGGTTCCAGCTGATCGTGATGTTGGTCCCGGCGATGAGGCCGGTCTGGGTCATGGCCGACGAATAGCCGAGATCGTCGTCGTTGAAGCTGTTCTCGTTGGAGTTGAAGCTGCCGCCGGTGATCTGGACGGTCGCGCTCGACAGATGGTCGCCGTCGGCGTCGCTGATGGTCGGGGCGCCGGCCAGCAGGTCGACGGCCGCGCCCTGCTCGGCCGCGGCCGTGCCGGTCGCGGTCACGCCCGCGAGCGCCGCGATCTGGTTGAAATGCATGCCGCCGATATTGACGAAGTCCTGGCTGAAGGCCGGATCGGGGGCGATCGTGTTGACCAGGGTCGCCGTGGTGCCGGCACCATCCAGCTGGAAGACGTAGATCCGGTCGTCGGCGCTGTTGTCGTCGGCGCCGCCGCCGGAGGCGTCGCCCTCGCTCTCGATATAGAGCCGGCGGGTCACCTGGTCGAACACCATATCGCCCGGATAGAACAAGGCCGGGGCGCCGACGAAGGTCAACTGGGTCGCCGTGCCGCCGGTGGCATTCTCGGCGATATACCATACGGCATTGTGCGCGGCGTTGTAGCCCGGGCCCGGCGACGGGGCCTGCGACTGGGTGGAGAAATAGACGAGGTTGGTCGAGGCATCGACCTCGACGTCGATGATGAAGCCGTTCGAGCCATTGTCCGGGAACTGAGCCTGGCTGACCAGCTGGACGACGGTGTTCGGGCTCGCGAGGTTGAGCCGCCACAGGCCGTTCACCTGCACGCCGCCGGTCAGCAGCTCGGTGAAGAAGACGTTGCCGGTGGTGATGTCGAACTCGAAGTCGCGCGGGTTGAAGACGCTGAAGCCGCTTTCCGGCGGCTTGCCCGAGCTGGTCACGGTGGTCAGGAAACCGAGATCGGTGATCGCCCCGGTGAGCGGGTTGTAGCTGTACTGGCGGATGCCGCTGGCGGCCGGACCGTCGCCTTCCGGATCCTGGATGCCGAGATAGATCCGCTCGTTGATCGGATCGATGAAGATGGCGTTGACGATCTCGTCGTCGAGGTCGCCGACGATGTTGTTGACGCCGTCGAAGGTGACCAGGGTGGTGACCGCGCCGCCGTTGAGCGAGCCGCGGACCAGCCGGCCGCCGGTGCCGTCATTGCCGCCATTGACCAGGGCGAAATAGAAGCCGGCCGCGGTGTCGACGGCCACTTCCTGCGGGAATTGGGTGACCAGGTCGTTCGTCGGCGCGCTGTCGACGAAATTGATATGGTTGAGCCCGTCATTGTTGACGTAGGCGAGCCGGCCGTTGGTCGTGCCGCCCTGGCCGAACCAGAAGAGCTGGCCGGTCATGCTCGAGCCGAAGACGGAGACGCCGTCGTCGGTATCGCCGCCGCCGATCAGATGGGTGGTGCCGCCGAGGCTCGCGCCGTGGACGCTGTTCGTGCCGGACAGCTCGAGCGCGCCGCCGTCCGCCTGGTTGTGGACGAAGCTCAGCGAGCCGGCGATGGTGTCGTTGCCGCCATTCTCGATCCGGTAAAGCGAGAAGCCGCTCTCCGCGCCGCCGACCATCAGATAGGCGACCCCGCCGAAGGTGATGACCGACAGGCTGTTCGCGCCGGCGATCAGGGTGCTCGCGCTGTCCGTCTCGTTGTCGATCTGGGTCAGCGCCCCCGCGGCGCTGATCGAATAGGAGGTCACGCCATTGTCGTCGGCGCCGGCGACGAAGACATAAGTGATGCCGTTGATCACCGCCGTGGTGATGTCGCTGACCCCGTTGAGGCTGTTGCCGCCGGCGTCGACGACGTTGCCGACATTGGCCAGGGTGCCGTTGGCCGCGATCGAGAAGATGCTGAGGCCGTCATCGACGCCGCCGCCCGCGATCAGATAGGCATTGCCGCCCACCACGACCGTGGCGAGAGCACGTACCCCGTCCAGCTCGAGAGTGCCCGTATCGAGCACGACCGAACCGCCGCTCAGGCGGCCGTCGCCGCCGACGCGAAAGCTGACGATGCCGTCGCCAGTCTGTCCCGCGACAAACAGATAGGTGGCGGCGCCGATCCTGATCGTCGCGGTGTCGGACGCTCCCGCGAGCGTCGCCGAGGACGCGCTGTCGAAATCGGCGACCGCCGTCAGCGAGCCGTTGACGCTCACCCGGAAAGCGCTGACGCCGTTGTCGGCCTGGCCGGCGACGAACAGATAGGTGTTGCCGTCGACCATCGCGGTCGAAAGGCCGCGGGCGCCGTCCAGCTCGAGCGTGCCGCCATCGCTGACGTCGAACACCGGGGTCAGCGTGCCGTTGGCGTTCAGCCGGAAGACGCTGATGCCGTCGTCCACGCTGCCGGCGACGAAGACATAGGTGAACCCGCCGACATCGGCCGAGACGATCGAGGAAACGCCGTCGAGCTCGAGGGTGCCGGCGTCGGTGTTGTTCGTGGGGTTGGTGGGCTGATAGGCCTCGAGCTCGCCGCCAGGCGTCGGCGCGGTGATGCCGGTCTGGGGGTCGTCGGTCACGGCCGCATCGGTGCCGGGGGCGACGTTCAGCCGGAGCGCGCCAGCGAGGCTGCGCGAGAGGGCGACCTGATCGCCGAGAGCGATGGACCGGGCGCCGTCGTCGAGCACGGCTTCCGGACGAGCGACCGAACGAAAGTTGCGCGATTTGTCGGTCATTGCTTCATCCTCTCAGCATGAAGCCCCGGCACAACCGCCGGGGCCATAATCGTCCCGGTGGCTCTAGCGCCCTAAGATGGTGTCGGAGAACTCAGACCTGCCAAGCGACATCGAACCCCACCCTCGCGGCGAAAGGCCGCGCGCGATTTAATGGCACAGTAAATCCGGAGGGGCTAGACCCTTGTGGACTGTCGCCGCCATCTTTCCGCAGAGAGCGCATGCCCGAGTTGATCCGGATCAATTCTGTTACGAAATGGAGACAGCGAAGCAGACGAACGGGCAATTGTCTTGCCGCGCCATATATTTGGCAGAAAAGGCCAAGTCATGATTTGACAGCGGCCTTCGCCCGGCACATGCTGGCCCAATAGAGGCGGGGAAGAGCACTCAGAACCGAAGGGCCTGATTCGGTCCGGTGCCGCGCTCCGACGCCATGGGAATTTTGCCTGGCCGCCACGGTCATGGCTGTCTGAGGGAGGCTCGCAATGCCACCATATGTTGGCGAAATTCGTTTGTTTGCCGGCAGTTTTGCCCCTGCGGGGTGGGCGTTCTGCAACGGCGCGCTCCAACCCATCTCGGAGAACGATACCCTCTTCAACCTGATCGGCACCACTTATGGCGGCGACGGCCAGGAAACCTTCGCCTTGCCCGATCTGCAGGGCCGCGCCGCCGTCCATGCCGGCGGCAACTCCTATCAGCTCGGCGAGAAGGCCGGGGTCGAAACGGTCACGATCACCACCCAGACGATGCCGCTCCACACCCACGCGCCGACCGCGGTCACCGGCGGCGGCGGCGGCACGACCAACGTGCCGGGCAATACGACCATTCTCGCCGACGGCAACTCGACGTCGGTCAACAATTATCTGAACCCCTATTCGGCCGCGAACACGGTCCAGCTGAACAACAATACGGTCGGCATCGTCGGCGGCAGCCAGCCGCACGACAATATCCAGCCGACGCTTTGCATCAGCTACATCATCTCGCTCTTCGGGATTTACCCGACGCAAAACTGAACCCCCGCGGCCTTGCGCCGCAGCCAATTCGGAGGCTCGCTCCATGACCTCACCTTTCGTCGCCGAGATCCGCATGTTCGGGTTCAATTTCCCGCCGACCGGCTGGGCCTATTGCAACGGCCAGCTGCTGCCGCTCTCGCAGAATACCGCCCTCTTCTCGCTGGTCGGGACCTTCTACGGCGGTGATGGCAAGTCCACCTTCGCCTTGCCGAATTTTCAGGGCAATTGCGCCGTCGGCCAAGGCCAGGGCGCGGGGCTGCAGGACTGGTTCATCGGCCAGGAGCAGGGCTCGCAAACCGTGACCCTGCTCACCACCGAAATACCCGCGCACCAGCATTTCCTCACGGCCAGCACGGCCAATGGCAGCACGCAGTCGGCAAATGGCAGCCAGCTCGCCAGGGGGTTCAAGGGCAATCTGCAGTCCTCGAACACGTCGAAGATGTACAGCGCCGCCGCGCCCAACACGACGATGCGTCCCCAGGATGCGACCGCGTTGACCGGGGGCAGTCTGCCGCACAACAATATGATGCCCTATCTGACGCTGAATTTCTGCATCGCGCTGCAGGGTATCTTCCCGCCGCGGGGCTAAATCCTGTTAATCCGGGGCCGCGCTCGATCGGCCCGAACTGGGAGTTTGAAGATGAGCACTCCATTCCTTGGCGAACTGAGGATCATCTCGTGGAATTACGCCCCCAAGGGCTGGGCGCTGGCCAACGGGCAGTTTCTGCCGATCAACCAGAACCAGGCGCTCTTTTCGCTGCTGGGCACCATGTATGGCGGCAACGGCCAGACCACCTTCGCTCTGCCCGATCTGCGCGGCAGGGTTCCGATCCACATGGGCGCCGGCTTCACCCAGGGCCAGGCGGGGGGTGAATATGCGCATACGCTGACCATCGCCGAGATGCCCACGCACAATCACACGCTCAGCTCGGACGCGACCACGGCGGCGGACAGCAACACGGCCGCGCCGGCGGTCGGCAATTCGCTCGGCCAGTCGGTCGGCGTGCCCAGCCAGGGCTCTCCTTTCGCGCTCAATATCTACAGCACGGGCGGCGTGAACGGGGCGCTCGCGCCGGGCAATGTGACCAATACCGGCGGCAGCCAGCCGCATGAGAACCGTCAGCCCTTCTCGGTGCTGAACATCGCCATCGCGCTGCAGGGCGTCTTCCCCTCGCAGAATTAGAGCGGACTGCGGAAATCCACCGCGCGGAGCCGGCCGCTCAGGTCGGCCCCGTGCGGGCCGCTGATCCCGGGCCCGTCGCCGCGCCATAGAGCCAGCTCCACTTCCTCGAACCGGTCGGGCGTCAGCGCCCTGATCTCGAGCCAGGCCAAGGCCTCGCCATAAGCCTGCTCGCAGCGCTGCGCCGGGCGCAGCAGCCGGCCGCCCACCCGCAGCGGCCGCCCGCCCGGCCGCGCGCTCCGGCAGTCCGACTTGATCGGGTTCAGGGCGTGCGGCGTCCACGGGCCGTCGAGCGCGGGCGCGTGCCAGGCGAACAGCTCGTCCCAGTCCGAGCCTCCATGGGTGCCCGCGCCGGCGAGCAGCCAGAGCCGGCCCTCATGTTCGAAGATCGTCGAGTCCACGAGCGGCCAGTCGGGCAGCACATGGTGCGCGCGCGTCCACGCCCACGGAAAGGCCGTGGCGCGGTAAATCTCGACGCCGCCATATGTTGCGCCCTCGGGTGCCAGGTAAATCTCGTTTTCCCATTCGAAAACAAATGGATAAGACAGATGCCAAGGCCGCTCGAGGATGGTCCGGAAGTCGATCTGCGTGGCACTTTCGCCAACATCCGCACAAACAATCACCCCCTTCCCCGTCGCATAAGGATAAGCCTCGGCGAACAGCCAGCTCCGCCCGTCGCGCTCGACGACGAACGGGTCCGCATAGAAGACAGCCGGGTCGACCGGCAGCGGTGTGTAAGCCGCCAGATCGAAATGGCGGACATCCGGCGCGGCGTCATTCGGCCGCAGCGCGATGTTCCAGTGCCGGACCGGGCCGGGCCGCCGCACGGGTCCGAGCAGCCGCGCGGCCAGCCGCCGTGCCCAGGTCTTGAGCAGGGAGAGGGCGCTGAACGACGCCGGTGCCCGTTCAGGCCGGTCCGCCAGCGGTGCGCCGTCTCCCGCCACGGCGCGGAGCAGCAAAGCCTCCACCCGCGCGAACACCAGATCGAGCCGCCCCTCCAGCCGGCCGCTGTCGCCGATCGCCGCATAAGAAGAGGCGACGGGCGTCCCGTCCGCCTCGGCCACGTCGAGCAGGGGGCATTCGCCGCGCTGCAGCCGGCCGATTAGCGCCAGCGTGTCCGGCGAGCCGTCATAGAGCGGCCTGAGCACCCTGCCGGTTTGCACCGCGCCCTGCTCGGAGAGATCAAGCACGAGATCATAGTCACCTTTGGGGACTGGTTCGGCCGGAACCGGCGCCGCGGCCAACGGCCGCAGCGCGCGAGGATAGGCTGGCGACGCGATATTCGCCGCCACGACGTCATGCCGCCCCGCCAGCGCCGCCACTAGCCGGTCGTGCCAGGGCCATCGCCGCCGCGCCGGGAGGAGCAGCAGGAGGCGCAACCGCTCAGCCGTTCCGGCCATCGCGCAGCCTGAGGTCGGCGAGGCAGCGCCCGGCCGTCTGCCCGTCCCAATATTCGGGCCGAACCGGCGCCGGGGCGCCGGCGGCGAGCGCCGCGTCGAGCAGGCCGGGCAGGTCCGCCGGCGTCGCCAGACGGTTGGTGCCCTGCTCGGTGGTGATCGGCCGCTCGGTATTCTCGCGCAAGGTGAAGCAGGGGATGCCGAGATAGGTGGTCTCTTCCTGCAGCCCGCCGGAATCGGTGATCACCGCCCCCGCGCGCAGCACCAGACTCATGAAGGCGATATAGGGCAGAGGCTCGATCAGCCTGACGCCCAGGCCCGTCAGCCTCGCGTCAAGCCCGGCCGCGGCCAGCCGCTGCGCGGTGCGCGGATGGACGGGAAAGACCACTGGCAGGCGCTGCTGGACGGCCGCCAGCGCCTCCACCAACTGCCCGAGCTGGGCCGGCTCGTCGACATTGGACGGGCGGTGCAGGGTTACGACGGCATAGCTGCCCGGCGCGAGGCCGAGCCCCGCAGGCGTCGCCGCCGCCTCGATCGCGGGCCGGCTCATTTCGAAGCTGTCCAACATGATATTGCCGACGCGGGTGATCCGCTCCGCCGGAATGCCCTCGGCGGCAAGGTTGCGGTCGGCGTCGGGCGAGGGTGTCCAGAGCACGTCGCAGAGCACGTCCGTGGCCAGCCGGTTCAATTCCTCCGGCATGCGCCGGTCGCGCGAGCGCAGGCCCGCCTCCAGATGGACCGTCGGTATGCCGAGCTTGGTGCCGGCCAGCGCGCAGGCGATGGTCGAGTTCACGTCGCCGACCACGACCAGCCAGTCGGGCCGGTGCGCCTCGGCGACCTCGCCATAAGCGATCAACACCTTGCCGGTCTGCGCGGCATGGCTGCCCGAGCCGATGCCGAGATGGAAATCCGGGTCCGGCAGGCCGAGATCGTCGAACACTGCGGCCGACATATTCGGGTCGTAGTGCTGGCCGGTATGGATCAGCACGGGCGCATAGTCGCCGCTTGCCTGCAGCGCGTGCCAGAGCGGCGCCACCTTCATGAAATTTGGCCGCGCCGCGGCGATCAGATGAACCTTGCGTGCGGCCACGTGTTCCCTCTTGTCTCGCGCCAGCCCTACGAGCGCGGGTCAACCTTGTGGCAACCCGGGTCGGTTACTAGACCAAGGCGATGGAAAGAAGGTTAAGGTGACGGCGACCAGATTGCGAGCGGTGCCGGTCGAACGGGTTTGGGGCAGGCGGGATATTCCGGCCGGCTTTCCCCGCCTGGCCGACGGCGTGCCGGTCGGCGAGATCTGGTTCGAGACGCCCCCCGAGGCCGCCTTGCTGGTCAAATATCTGTTCACCGCCGAGCGCCTGTCCATCCAGGTCCATCCCGACGACGCGGCCGCGCAGGCCCGCGGCTTCCCGCGCGGCAAGGACGAAGCGTGGTTCATCCTTGACGCCGAGCCCGATGCGCGGATCGGCCTTGGCCTCACTCATGAGGTCTCGCGCGACGCCCTGCGCGCGGCGGCGCTGGACGGCAGCATCGAAACCCTGCTGGACTGGCGGCCGGTCAAAGCGGGCGAGTTGCTCTATTCGCCCGCCGGCACGATCCACGCCATTGGGGGGGGTATCTCATTGATCGAGATCCAGCAGAATCTCGACCTGACCTACCGGCTCTACGATTATGGGCGCCCGCGTGAGCTGCACCTCGAGGACGGGATCGCAGTCGCGGTGCCAGGGCCTTGGGTACCCGTGCCGGGCGCTGGCGCGGTGCTGGCTCATGGGAGCGCCTTTCGCGTCGAGCGCTGGCACAAGGGCGGCACTTTGCAGGGGCCGGCGGTCGTCGTCCCGGTCGCCCCGACCGGGCGGATCGACGGCGAGCCGCTCGCCACCGGCGCGGCCTGGAACGTCGAGGGCCGAGCGGAGATCAGCGGCGAGGGGATCGACCTGCTCGCCGCTTTCCCGAACTAGAGCTTGGTCCGGAGCGTCCAGAGCTCCGGGAAGGCGCGCTTGGTGATCGTCGACTGCAGGTATTTGACGCCGGCCGTGCCGCCCGTGCCCATCTTGAGGCCGATCACCCGCTCCACCGTCACCACATGCTTGTGGCGCCAGACGGCCATGGAATCGTCGATGTCCATCAATTTCTCGGCGAACTGGTAGAAGCGCCACCAACGCTCCGTGTCACGATAGACTTCGGCCCAGGCCGCCTCGACCGCTTCATTCGGCTCATATTTCTGCGTCCAGTCCCGCTCGATCGCCTCGGCGGGCAGATCGAAGCCGGCGCGGGACAGCGCTGCATTGGCCTCGTCCCACAGGCTCGGCGCGGCCAGCGCATTGGCGAGCGCCGCATGCTGCTCAGACTCCTCGTCCTGGAATTTCAGATGCGTGCCATCCTTCAGGCCGAGCAGATATTCGACCTCGCGAAATTGGGCGGACTGGAAGCCGCTCGACGTGCCGAGCACATGGCGGAAGGTGAGGTAGTCCGTCGGCGTCAAAGTCGCGAGCACGTCCCAGCTCGAAGTCATCACCGACTGGATCCGCGAGACCCGCGACAGATTCTTGTGGACCTCGATCAGCTTGTCCGCCTGCACGAGCGCCAGCGCCAGCCGCAGCTCATGGATGATCTGTTTGAGCCAGAGCTCCTTGGTCTGGTGGATGATGATGAACAGGAGCTCGTCATGATGGTCTGACACAGGATGCTGGGCGCTGAGCAGCCGGTCCAGCGTCAGATATCCGCCATAGGTCATATCTCGGGGGCCGGTCATGCAGGGTGCGTTATCATGGCCCAGAAGCGCAGCAAAGCCGCGCATCATAGATGTGCGGCGAAACACCGTTTCGTGCGTTAAACGACTCCGAAACCCTTGAGTGAAAGCGTGCGGCCATGAGGAAGGGATTCGGGTCCTGCATTTCCACGAGGCTGGGCGCGGCGGTTGTCGCCCTGCTGCTCGGTGCTTGCGGGGGCGGCGGTAGCGGCGGCGGCACACCGCCCCCACCCCCGCCGCCGGCCAACAGCGCGCCCGTGTTCACCTCGCCGGCCGCGGCCAATGCGGCCGAGAATGTGACCGGCACGGTCTACTCCGCGACCGCGACCGATGCCGACGGCAATCCCTTGACCTTCTCGTTGTCCGGCGGCGCCGACCGCGCCCTATTCTCGATCATGCCCGGTGGCGCCCTCTCCTTCGCGCAGCCGCCCGACTTCGAAGACCCGCGGGACGCCGACGCGAACAATATCTATCTGGTCCAGGTCGCGGTCAGCGACGGCACGACCAGCACGACGCTGGATCTCGCCGTGACAGTAACCAATGTCGGGCCGGACGGCTTCCGCGCCCGGCGTGTCGGCACAGGCTTCACCCAGCCCGTTTTCCTCACCGCCATTCCCGACGGCAGCGGCCGCGTGCTGATCGTCCAGCAGAACGGGCTGATCCGCATCCTCGACCCGGCAACGGGCACGGTCGCCGGGACGCCTTTCCTCGACGTCTCAACCCAGACCACGACCGACGGCGAACGCGGCCTGCTCGGCCTTGCCCTGGCACCGGACTTCAATGCGACCGGCACCTTCTACATTTTCATGACCGACCCGGCCGGCCGCATCCAGCTGCGCCGCTACCGGACCTTCGCCGCCAACCGCAACCAGGCCGACCCGGCGACGATGGACCAGATTTTCGATCTCGCCCATCCGGCCAACAACCATGTCGGCGGCTGGATGGAGTTCGGGCCGGACGGCATGCTCTATGTGGCGCTCGGCGACGGCGGCGGCGCGGGCGACGTCCCGAACAACGCGCAGAACACGAATGTCCTCTACGGCAAGCTCATTCGCATTGACCCGCGCACCGACGCCTTCCCCGCCGAGCCGCTGCGCGATTATGCGATCCCCGCCGGCAATCCCTTCGCGACGGCGGGCGGCCTGCCCGAAATCTGGGCCTATGGCTTGCGCAACCCATTCCGCAACAGCTTCGATGCGGCCACCGGCAACCTCTGGATCGGCGACGTCGGCCAAGGCGCGCGCGAGGAGATCGACCTGATGCGGCCGACCGACGCCGGCGCCAATTTCGGCTGGCGGATCATGGAGGGCACGGCCGTCTTCAACGGCACGCCCAATGCCGGTCTGGTGCCGCCGGTCGCGGAATATGCGCACGGCTCCGGCCCGCGCGAGGGCAATGTCGTCACCGGCGGCTATGTCTATCGCGGCCCGGTCGAGGCGTTGCGGGGCAATTATTTCTTCGCCGATTTCGCGATCCGCAACATCTGGTCGATCCCGGTCGCGCGCGCCGCCATCGGGCAGACCATCCCGAGCAGCCAGTTCCGCCTCCGCAATGCGGACTTCACGCCAGCGGCGGGCACGATCAACAATGTCTCGAGCTTCGGCCTCGACCAGACGGGCAATCTCTACATCGTCGACTATGACGGTGAGATCTACCGGATCGAAGCGACCTAAAGCCGCTCCGCCGTCGACACCACGTCCGTCGCCCGAAGCGCGCCGATGATCCGCATCAGGTGCTGCACGTCGTGCACCTCCAGGTCGAACTGGAAGGTGTGGAAGCTCGCGTCGCGCTGGGTCTGATCCATGGCGACGATGTTCGCGCCATGGCTGCCGAGCACGCCGGCGATCACCGCGAGAGAGCCGGGCTGGTTCTTGATCACCACCTGCAATTTGGCGGCGCCGCCGTCGGACTGATCGCCCCAGGCAAGGTCGACCCAGTCGGCATCGACTCCGTCGGCGAGGCTCTCGCAGCCGATCGTGTGGACCTCGATCCCCTCGCCCTCGCGGCGCAGGCCGACGATCCGGTCGCCAGGGATCGGGTGGCAGCATTCGGCGAGCTGGAAGGCCACGCCAGGGGTCAGCCCCTTGATCGAGATGGCGGTGCGCTGCGGCGGCGGCTTGACCCCGTCCTTGGTGGTCGAGCCGGGCAACAGGGCTTCCATCACCTGCTCATCGTCGACGCGCTTCAGCGCGATCGCCTCCATCAGCGCCTCGTCATCGGGGAAATGGAGGCGGCGAAGCGCCTCGGTGAGGCTTTCCCAGCCGACCTTGGCGGGCATGCGCCCGATAATCTCGTCGAGAATCTTGCGTCCGAGCGCGACCGTCTCTTCCCGCTCCTTGGACTTCACCCAGCGCCTGACCTTGGCCCGTGCCTTGCCGGTGACGACATAGGACAGCCAGCCCGGCTGCGGGTGCTGGGCCTTGGAGGTCAGGATTTCAACCTGGTCGCCATTGTCGAGCGGCGTCCGGAGCGGCATCACCCGGCCGTTGATCTTCGCGCCCACCGTCTGGTCGCCGAGATCGGTGTGCACGGCATAAGCGAAATCGACCGGGGTCGCGCCCTTCGGCAGCTGGATCAGCTCGCCCTTCGGGGTGAAGGCGAAGATCCGGTCCTGATACATCGCCATGCGGGTATGCTCGAGCAGCTCCTCCGCGGTGGTGGCATGATCGAGAATCTCGACCAGGTCGTCGATCCAGGGATGGTCCGCCGTCGCCTCGACATCGCCTTCCTTATAGGCCCAGTGCGCGGCGAGGCCGTGCTCGGCCTGGGCATGCATGTCCCGGGTACGGATCTGGATCTCGATCCGCATCTGCTCGTCATGGATGATCGTGGTGTGAATCGAGCGGTAGCCGTTGCGCTTCGGCGTCGAGATGAAGTCCTTGAAGCGGCCGGGAACGACGTGCCAGCGCTGGTGGATCAGGCCGAGCGTCCGGTAACATTCGTCGACCGAGCCGACCATGCAGCGGAAGGCCATGACGTCGGACAATTGCTCGAAACTGACATGGCGCTCCTCCATCTTGCGCCAGATGGAGTAAGGATGTTTCTCGCGCCCGGTGACCTCGGCGACCACGCCATTCGCCTCCAGATGCGCCTTGATGCCCCGGCCGATGCGCTGGATCAGGTCGCCGCCGCCCCCCTCATTCAGCCGCTCCAGCCGTTTCGTGATCGAGGCATAAGCGTCCGGCTCCAGCTCGCGGAAGGCGAGCGTCTGCATCTCGGTCATGAACTCGTACATGCCGATCCGCTCCGCGAGCGGGGCATAGATGTCCATCGTCTCCTTGGCGATGCGCCGGCGCTTCTCGTCGCTCTTGATGAAGTGCAAAGTGCGCATGTTGTGCAGGCGGTCGGCCAGCTTCACGAGCAGGACACGGATATCGTCCGACATGGCGAGCAGGAACTTGCGGAGATTCTCTGCCGCGCGCTGGCTTTCGCTCTGCGCCTCGATCTTGGAAAGCTTGGTTACCCCGTCGACCAGACGGGCGACATTCTCCCCGAACAATTTCTTGATCTCGGCTGGCGTCGCCAGCGTGTCCTCGATCGTGTCGTGCAGGATCGCGGTGACGATCGTCTCATCGTCGAGATGCAGGTCGGTGAGGATGCCAGCCACCTCGATCGGATGGCTGTAATAGGGATCGCCTGAAGCCCGCGTCTGCGAGCCATGCGCCTTCATCGAGAAGACATAGGCGCGATTGAGCATCGCCTCATCGGCGTCGGGATCGTAGCCCCTTACCTTTTCGACGAGTTCATATTGCCTGAGCACGGTCCCAAGATGGTGGCAGGCGCTCCCGGGAGCAACCAAAAAGGGCGGAATGCCGCCATGACCCGGAAGGAAGCGGGGTCTGCCGCCGCCCCAAGGCGGTCAGGGCGGCGGCAGGAGGGAGCTCTTTAGCCGCGGGCGCGGGCGTTGCAGGCCTGCAATTCTTCGGCGCCGAAGGCGCGGCCGTCGCTGGAGAAGCTGCGCAGCGCGCCGACCTGGCGGGCCAGAGCGGCGCAGACGATGGCGGCGCGGGTCGAGGTGCGGTTGGTCGAAACGCAGTTCGTGCCGGCGCAGCGCCAGATCGAATCGCGGGCGACGAAGCTCGCCTGTGGCGGGGCGGTGCCGGCCTCGGCCTGGAAGTTCGACGCGAAGGCCGGACTGGAGAGGAGAGCGAGCGACAGGATGGCGGTGCGCAGCATGAGGAAAACCCCTGGATTTGGTTTCGATATGCAATCTATATGAATGTGAGTATTGATTCGCAACTCGAATTGACGCGCCCTTCCGACTGTCCCGCCCGTCGCGGCCATCGAGGATGACAATGTCGCAAAACAAAGTAAGCTGCGCGCCATGATCCGGCCCGATCATCGCAAGGCGATCCTCGGCACCTGCGCACTTCCCGCGGCGCTGGAGGCGGTGGGCGAGCGCTGGTCCTTCCTGATCCTGCGCGCCGCGTTCAACGGCCTCGCCCATTTTGAAGAATTTCAGTCGACCCTCGGCATCGCCAGGAACATCCTGTCAAACCGGCTCGGCCGCCTGGTGGAAAACGGGATCTTGGCGCGCGAGCCCGATCCGGCGGACCGGCGCAAGGTGGCCTATCGGCTCACCGACAAGGGGCGGGACCTGCTGCCGGCCCTGATCGCGCTCCGGCAATGGGGCGACAAATGGATTTCGGGCATGCCCAGCAACCCGGTGCTCGTCGATCGGATCAGCCGCCACCCGGTCGCCCAGATGGCGGTGCACGCGTCCGACGGACGGGTGCTCGATCTGGCCGAATTGGAATGGCTGGACCGGGGAGAGCTGCCCGCTCAGGTCTGAGCGTCCGCCGCGCGCCACTCTTTATGCGCTGACGGGGTCCCCGTTGCCGCTTACCGCCGCGGCGGCGATCAGGATGACCAGCAAGACGCCGAGGATCACTGCGGTGCTGCCCCCGCCATGATTGCTCTCGTCACCATCCTGGAAGAAGCTGACACCGGACCCCATCGGGCTTGACGCGCCGGCGATGGACAATGCGCTCGCGCTCTGCGCGCTCGCGGCAATCGGTGTGGCCGTCATGCCTGCGGCGGCCAGCAGGCCCACTATCTTTCCCATAACCCTACTCCCTGTCTGGCGACAGGCAGCACGCATGAGGCGCACAGAGGCCGCCAGTATAAGAAAAACGCCGGAACCGTTTTTCAGGTTCCGGCGCGGCAAAGGAAAAATGAGAAGTTAGATACGGTTACGCAACGATCAGCCGTCGTAGTCGGCCCCGGCATTGTTGTTGCGCTGGGGGGCCGCGGCGGTGAGGCGGAGAGCCTCGGCCGACTGGCTCAGCGAACCGACCTCGTCCGCGACGTCGTCCTCGTCGACCTGGACGCGCTGCAGGCTGCCGACCAGGGCCTCCTCCAGTTCGCGCGGCTTCACCGTCTCTTCGGCGACCTCGCGCAGGGCGACGACCGGATTCTTGTCCCGGTCGCGATCGATGGTGAGCTCTGCGCCGCCCGAAATCTGGCGCGCGCGCTGCGCGGACAGCAGGACGAGATCGAAACGGTTCGGGACTTTGTCGACACAATCTTCGACGGTTACGCGCGCCATGCGGCTGCTCCACTTGAAAATCGGAAATTCCGGAAAGCGCGGGACCTAGTGGCGCCCCTCCCGAAAGTCAATGATTCGGCCATCCGCCAATCAGTCGAACGGCACGTCCCGGAGCTCCGCGCCGCAGATCCAGTCCGCAATGCCCGGATCGGTGGTCCGCGTGACCCGCCAGGACAAAGTCCGCATGGCGAAGTCGACATCATATTGGCAATCCCACTCGTCACCGTCCTCGTTGCGTCCATATTGAACCAGTCGGAACCGGTTGGTGCTGAGCCGACCGCCAGACACGGGGAAGCTTGCATCGAGTTCCATCAACAGGGGGGCGCCATCGGCACTGACGCGGAGGAGCCGGTGATAGAGAAGCCCCTCGTCGGCAGGGACGGCCATCAGAAGAGTGGTCGCGCGCGGCGACTCCCAGGTGCCGCGCAAGGCGAGGCCTGATCGCGCGCCCTCCGTGCAGCCATGGTCCAGGCTGGTCAGCCGCTGGCCGTTCAGGGCATAGGTCGCGACGGTCCCGTGGCGCCCCTCCAGGCAGACGGCGCGCAGCTGGCCGGCGATCGTCGCGACCTCGAGCCGACCCTGCGCGGCGGCGGCGTCCGGCCAGCCGAGAGCGAGGAGAAGCATGGCTGCGCAACCCCGCAGCCACATCGCCTCAGACCCGCATCGGCATCAGCACATAGAGCGCCGGCGCCTTGTCATTCTCCCTGAGCAGGGTCGGGGCGGCGGCATCGGCGAGATGGACCTCCATCATATCGCCCTCGATCTGGCCGAGAATGTCGAGCAGGTAGCGGGCGTTGAAGCCGATCTCGATCCCGTCTGCGCCATAATCGGCGGGGATTTCCTCCGACGCCGTGCCGTTTTCGGGCGAGGTGACGGAGAGCGTGACCCGGTCGCGGTCCAGCGACATCTTCACCGCGCGGGTGCGCTCGCTGGCGATCGTCGAGACGCGGTCGACCGCCTCCCTCAGGCTCTCGGGATCGAGCTTCAGAAGCTTGTCGTTCGCGGTCGGGATCACCCGGCTGTAATCGGGGAAGGTGCCGTCGATCAGCTTGGAGGTGAGCACCGCGGTGCCGAGGCCGAAGCGAATCTTGGACTCGCTGAGCGAGGCCTGGACGGTACCGTCAACCTCGTCGAGCAATTTACGCAGCTCGGCGACACATTTGCGCGGGATGATCACGCCAGGCATGCCCTGCGCGCCGTCCGGCCGGGGCACGGTCACGCGGGCAAGGCGGTGTCCATCCGTCGCCGCCGCCTTCAGCACCGGCTGGGCCTCGTCGGAGACGTGCAGGTAGATGCCGTTCAGATAGTAACGCGTCTCTTCGGTCGAGATGGCGAAGCGGGTCTTGTCGATGATTTGGCGCAAGGTGGCCGCCGGCAGCTCGAAGGCGGTCGGCAGGTCGCCCTCGGCGATCACCGGGAAATCGTCGCGCGGCAAAGTCGACAGGGTGAAGCGCGCGCGCCCGGCATTGACCTGCATCCGCCCCTCGGCGGCGATCAGCTCGACCTGGCTGCCTTCGGGAAGCTTGCGGACGATGTCGAACAAAGTGTGCGCGGGCACCGTGGTGGCGCCCGGATCGGAGACATTGGCCTCGACCCGCTCGTTGATCTGCAGGTCGAGATCAGTCGCCATCAGGCGCAGGCCGCCATCCTCTTCCGCCTCGAGCAGCACGTTGGACAGGATCGGGATGGTGTTGCGCCGCTCCACCACCGAGTGGACATGGCCCAGGCCCTTGAGAAGCGTAGCCCGCTCGATCGTCGCCTTCATCGATTACCCCTGCCTCGCGCGCATTTCATGGTGATGTGAACGAAGGACGATAGCGATGCTTGCGGGGGGCCGCCAGCAAGAAAAAAGGGCCGGAGCATTGCTGCCCCGGCCCTCTCATCTGGGTGGTTTGTCGCTTGCCGCTTAGAAGCGGAAGGCCAGACCCAGGGTGCCCTGATGCCGCTCCACGCCCAGCTCGTAGTTCGTGTAGCGATATTCGGCCCGCACGCTCAGCGGCGAATTGCGGAACTGCCACTCGACGCCGGCGCCGGCGCGGATGCCGTCGAGATTGGTGCTGTCCTCGACATTGCCGTTGGTGACCTCGATGCGGGCATTCGAATAGCCGATCTTGCCATAGACGAGGACGCGCGGGGCGGCGACGATGCCGATGCGGCCGCCAATGTAGAAGTCGCGGCTGGCGTCGACGCAGATGGCGCCGGCGCAATCGCCGGTGGTGGACTCCAGAACCTCGCCCTCGATGCCGAGCACGACATTGTTCATGCGGAAATCATAGCCGGCGCCGATCCCGTAGAGGATGCCGTCGTCGCCGTCGGAAACATGATCGAAGCCGGTGATCGCTTCGACGTGGCCGCCGTTGAAGGCCTGCGCATCGTTCTGCGCGAAGGCAGGCGTGGCGGCGAGGGCGGCGGTGCCCGCGAGGGCGGAAAGGATGAGCTTACGCATTACAAATACTCCCTGAAACAGGCCCCGCGGGGGCGGGGCGAGACAATGGTTTTTCAAGACACTGACCGGCCGGTCGCCGATCCGTGTTGGGAGCCCAAGACACCAATGGCGCCGCGCTCGCCAGGTGGCTGAGACGAAGGCGCAAATCGGCGCGACAATGCTGACGAACATGACCGTTCGCGCGACGAAACGAACGACCGGGCATGAAAAAAAGGGCCGGGTGTCGCCACCCGGCCCTTCCTTTGGAGCTCGCTCCGGACTCAGAAGCGGAGGCCGAGGCCGCCCACCACCTGATGCCGGTCGACGCCATCCTGATAGTTGGAATAGCGATATTCCGTCCGGACATAGGCGCGGGAGCCGATCCCGATCTGCGCGCCGGCGCCGGCACGAATGCCGTCGAGATTGGTGCGCGCGCTGAAGTCGTTGACGGTACCGGCGGTGCCGTCCTCATAGTCCACGCGCACGCGGGCATTGGTATAGCCCGCCTTGGCATAGATCAGGCTGTTGCCGCCGATCCCGAAACCGACGCGGCCGCCGACATAGAGGTCGCGGCCCGCGCGGACGCGGAGCGTGTCGCCGGCAATGACGGCGCCCGTCACATCCTGGTCGGCGGTGCTGTCCATGGCCTCGGCCTCGACGCCAAACACGGCATTGCCAGACTGGAAGTCGTAACCGACCCCGACGCCATAAGCGACGCCGTCGGCGCCCTCGTCCTGGATGCTGGGATGATCATAGCCGACCAGGCCCTCGACGCGGAAACCGCCGAGATTGTTCGTGTCCTGGGCCAGAGCGGGGGTGGCAATGGTGCCAGCCGCCAACAAAGCGGCGATCGCAAACTTACGCATACTCAACTCCATTCTACACGTCCCGCACAATGGGAACTTGCGGGACAGCGCAGACGGGTGGCGGAGGTTGCATGAACCGAAGCTAAACAGGATTTGCTGTTGCAACCATGCCACGGGCTGCGCTTTGCTGTGCGCGTGATACGACAGCTCTCCGGCCCGATCCTGCTCGCCTGCGCGGCGTCGCCGGCCTTTGCGCAGCCGCAGACGCTCGGCGCCTTCGGCAATTGGGCGGCGTTCCGCGATCCCGGCCGCTGCTATGCGATCACCCAACCTTATCAGGGTCCGGCCGCGCAGGGCTGGCAGCCCTTCGCCTCGGTCGGCATCTGGCCCGGGCGGGGAGGCCAGCTCCATATCCGCCTCAGCCGTGAGAAGCGCGACAGCTCGGCCGTCCTGCTGCGGATCGACGGACGCACCTTCCAGCTGACCGGCAGCGGCCGCGACGCCTGGGCGCCGGACGGGCGCGCCGACGCGGAGATCCAGACCGCGATGCGCACCGGCATCGACCTGGTCGTCGAGACGCGCGCCACCGACGGACGCCAGGTTCGCGACCTCTACCGGCTGCGCGGCGCCGCCACCGCCATGGACGCCGCCGCCATCGCCTGCGCGCCGCGGCGCTAGATGGCCGGCCGCTGCTTCATCGCCCGCCATGGCGAGACCGTGTTCAACGCCGCCGCGCGCATGCAGGGCGACGCGCCGCACACGCCGCTGACCCGCGCCGGCTTCCGTCAGGCCGACGAGATGGGCGCTTTGCTCCGGGTCCGGCTCGGGCCGAAGCCGGCGCTGACGCTCTGGGCCTCGCCCGCCGGCCGCGCGCTGCAGACCCTGGCGGTGATCGCCGAGCATCTGGAGCTGGATTGGCACAATGCCCGCATCGACGACCGGCTGCGCGAGATCGACATCGGCAGCTGGGGCGGCCGCCTCTATGCCGAGATCGCCGCCGAGCGCGAGGCCTTCTTCGACCGCTCGGCCGGCCTCTTCGCCTGCCGGCCGCCCGGCGGTGAATTTTATGACGATGTCGCGACCCGCCTCCGCGCCTGGCTCGACGACACCGCCAGCGAGGATGGCGACCGGCTGATCGTCATGCACGGCATGTCCTCGCGCGTGCTGCGCGGCCTGCTCACCGGCGCCGGAATCCGCAATGGCTTCGCCGCTCCGATCGCCGATGGTATCCGCCAGGGCGCTTTGGTCGAGATCACCGATGGCCGCGAGAATATCCTCGACTCAGGGGACGCGTTCGAGCTCGATTGAGCCACGGCTGGAAATTTCCGGCGCTTTCACCTACATGGGCCGCCTCATGACAGCCGCCATGCCGATTCCCGGTCTCATCGATCCGGTTCCCGTTCCGCGTCCCGAGCGCGCGGAGGCGCCCGCGCGCGTCAACCTGATCGGTCTTTCCAAGGCCGAAATCCGCGAGGCGCTGGCCAAGGCTGGGCTGGACGAGCGGCAGGCGAAGCTGCGCGCCAAGCAGCTCTGGCACCAGATCTACAATCGCGGCGCCACCAGCTTCGACACGATGAGCGACATCGCGAAGGCGCAGCGCCCGTGGTTCGCCGCGCATTTCGAGATCGCCCGGCCCGAAGTGGTCGTCGAGCAGGTCTCCACCGACGGCACCCGCAAATGGCTGCTGAAGACGCATGACGGCCATGATTTCGAAATGGTCTTCATCCCGGACGCGGACCGCGGCACGCTTTGCGTCTCCAGCCAGGTCGGCTGCACGCTCAACTGCCGCTTCTGCCACACCGGCACGATGCGCCTCGTCCGCAACCTCGACCCGGGCGAGATTGTCGGCCAGGTCATGCTCGCCCGCGACGCGCTGGAGGAATGGCCGAGCCAGCCCGAGGGCCGGATGCTCTCCAACATCGTCATGATGGGCATGGGCGAGCCGCTCTACAATTTCGAGAATGTCCGCGACGCGCTGAAGATCGTGATGGATGGCGACGGCCTCGGTCTCTCCCGCCGCCGCATCACCCTCTCCACCTCGGGCGTGGTGCCGATGATGGCCCGCGCCGGCGAGGAGATCGGTGTCAATCTCGCCGTCTCGCTCCATGCGGTCACCAAGGAGGTGCGTGACGAGATCGTCCCACTGAACCGCAAGTTCGGCATCGAGGAGTTGCTGCAGGCCTGCGCCGATTATCCCGGCGCCAACAATGCCCGCCGCATCACCTTCGAATATGTGATGCTGAAGGACAAGAATGACAGCGACGAGGACGCCCGCGAGCTGGTCCGGCTGATCAAGCAGTTCAAGCTCCCGGCCAAGGTGAACCTGATCCCGTTCAATCCCTGGCCCGGCTCGGACTATGAATGCTCGGACGGCGACCGGATCCGCAGCTTCTCGAACATCGTCTTCGAGGCCGGCATTTCCGCCCCGATCCGCCGCCCGCGCGGCCGCGATATCATGGCCGCCTGCGGGCAGCTCAAGTCCGCCGCGGAGAAGAAGAGCCGCGCCGAGCTTGACCGGATTGCCGAGGAAAAGCAGGCCGCCTTGGCCTAGTCTTGGTGCCGCAAGGCACATCGACATCGATGTCAGTGGGCTTGACCCCAAACCCCCTTATGCCATGAGTGCGGCATAACAGGGGGCATAAGCGTCATATGTGGCTGCTCGACAAGATGCTGAAGAAGCTCATCAAGAAAGGTGAGCTGATCGTCACCAACCATGACGGGAAGGAATATCGCTACGGCGCGCCCGACCCGAACCATGGCCCGGTCCATGCCCGGCTGCTGGACAAGGGTGCAGCCTGGCATATCGCCAAGGACCCGCGCGTCGGCGCCGGCGAGGCCTATATGGACAAGCGCCTGGTCATCGAGCCGCCCAGCGACATTCGCGACCTCGTCCTGTTGATCCGCTACAATGCGCCGTTCGAAAAGCCCGGCGCGCTGAAGGCCAAGGGGCCGATCACGCGCAGCGCCAATTTCATTACCGGCAAGCTCGACCAGATCAACTGGAAGAGCCGCTCCCGGCGCAATGCCGAGCATACTTACAATCTCACCCGGCGGCTCTACGAGCTCTTCCTCGACGAGGACCGCCAATATACCTGCGCCTACTACCGCGACACGTCGGACAGCCTGGAGCAGGCGCAGCTCGACAAGAAGGCACACATCGCCGCCAAGCTGAACATCAAGCCGGGCATGAAGGTGCTCGACATCGGCTGCGGCTGGGGCGGGCTCGCCCTCTATCTGAACCGCCATTATGGCTGCGAGGTGCTTGGCATCGCGCTGGCGCCCGACCAGATCGAATTCTCGAACCTGCGCGCCAAAGAGCTTGGCGTCGACGACAAGGTGAAGTTCGAATTGCTCGACTATCGCGACGTCGAGGGCCAGTTCGACCGGATCACCAGCGTCGGCCTGATCGAGCATCTCGGCACGCCTCACCATGCGGGCTTCTTCGCCAAGACCTTCGAGCTGCTGAAGCCCGACGGCGTCATGTTCTCGCATTGCTGCGGCCGCATGGGCGGGCCGGGCCTCACCGACAAATGGACCCGGAAGTACATCTTCCCGGGCGGCTATATCCCGGCCTTGTCGGAGCTGGTCACCCAGGCGGAGAAGCACCGCTTCATCGTCTCCGATGTCGAGGCGGTCCGCTACCATTATGCGCACACGCTCGAGGAATGGTATTACCGGACCAACGCGGCCGAGGCGGAGATCACCGAGCTCTATGACGAGCGCTTCTTCCGCATGTGGCAATTCTACCTGACCGGGGCCGAGGCCGCCTTCCGCTATGGCGGGCTGGTCAACTGGCAGCTGCAATATGTGAAGCGCCGCGACGCCATTCCGATGACCTGGGACTATATGTTCGAGGAAGAGCGCCGCCTGCACACGATGGACGAGGCTCCCGAATGGCATCTCAGCCGGGCGGCCGAGTAAGGCGCGTTTAGCGACATGACGCAGGCGCGTTTGCAAGCTAGGGCGCCGGCATGAGTATCGCCACGGGACCGGCGGGGCCGCCGCAGCATCCGCTGCGCTGGTGGGAATCGCGCCGGTTCGTCCTTGTCATCATGCTGCTGACGGCCATTCCTTTGGTCTGGCCGAACCTTGCGCCGCTCGTGGACCTGCCGGGCCATATCGGCCGCTACCGGGTGCAGCTGGAGCTGGCGAGCTCGCCAGAGCTCCAGCAATTCTACTCCTTCCACTGGCAGCTGATCGGCAATCTCGGCGTCGACCTGCTCGTCCAGGTGTTCGCGCCGATCTTCGGGCTCGAGCCGACGGTGAAGTTCATCGTGCTGATGATCCCGGTGCTGACGGTGGGCGGCCTGCTCTGGATCGCGCATGAAGTGCATGGCCGGATACCGCCGACCGCTTTGTTCGCGGTGCCATTCGCCTATAATTATCCCTTCCTGTTCGGCTTCGTGAACTTCGCGTTGGCCATGGCACTGGCCTCCCTCGCGTTCGCGCTCTGGCTCCGGCTCGGCCGGCTGGAAAAGGTGAAGCTCCGCGCGATCCTGTTCGTGCCGATCTCGCTCGTGCTCTGGGTTTGCCATGCCTTCGGCTGGGGAACATTGGGCGTGCTCGCTTTTTCGGCCGAGCTGGTTCGCCAATATGACAAGGGCCGCGGCCTCTTGTCGGGCCCCTATGCCGCCCTGCACTGCCTCCCGCTCATTCCGCCCGTCGGGCTGATGATGATCTGGCGCTCGGGCTCGCAGGGCACGACCGGCGACTGGTTCAACTGGGATTTGAAGCTGCAGTGGATAAGCATGGTACTGCGCGACCGCTGGCGGCTGTTCGACATCGGTGCGCTCGCCATCAGCTTCGGCCTGCTCGGCTGGACCTGCGTCGCCCGGCGCCTCACTTATTCGCGCAATCTCGCCGCCTCGGCGCTGTTCCTGATCGCGGTCTTCATCCTGCTGCCCAGGATCGTGTTCGGCTCGGCCTATGCCGACATGCGGCTCGCCCCCTATATCTTCATGATCGCGCTGATTGCGATCCGCATTCCAGAATCCGCGGGCCGCCGCTTCTCGCAGGGCCTTGCCATTGCCGGCCTCGCCTTCGTGCTGGTCCGCACCGCGGGCACGACGGCGAGCATGTTCCTCTATGACCGCTCTTATGACCGCGAGCTGGCCGCGCTCGACCATGTCCCGCGCGGGGCGCGCATGGTGAGCTTCGTCGGCCGGCCCTGCATCGAGGAATGGGCGATGTCGCGGCGCCTCCACCTCCCGGCCATGGCGATCGCGCGCAACCATGCCTTCTCCAACGACCAGTGGACCATGGCTGGCGCGCAGCTGCTGCAGGTCGTCTACCGCCAGGGCTGGCCCTATATCCGCGACCCTACCGAAGTGGTGACCTCGCATCGCTGCCGGGGCGAATATTGGCGCACGCTCAACACCTCGCTCGCGACCTTCCCGCGCGATGCCTTCGACTATGTCTGGATCATCGACCCGCCCGATTATGACGAGGCGCTGACCGCCGGCCTTATCCAGGTCTGGCGCGACGGACGCAGCGTCCTCTATAGGGTCGACCGCTCCGCCTTGTTCCGGCTGGCGCAGTGACACGCTCAACAAGGATCGTTCATGTCTTCGGTGCCCCTGTCCATCGTGGTCCCCTGCTATAATGAGGAGGGATGCCTCGCCGAGCTTCACCGCCGCCTGAGCGCGGCGGCCGCGGCCGTGGTCGGGGAGGCTTATGAGATCGTCCTGATCAATGACGGCTCGAAGGACCGGACCTGGCCGATCATGCAGGAGCTCGCCGGGGAGGACCCGCACCTCGTCGCGATCAACCTCTCGCGCAATCACGGCCATCAGCTGGCGCTGACCGCGGGGCTCGACCTTTGCGCCGGCGAGCGCATCCTGATCATCGACGCGGACCTGCAGGATCCGCCGGAGCTGCTCGGCGACATGCTGAAGGCGATGGACGGGCAGCAGGCGGACGTCGTCTATGCCGTGCGCCGCGCCCGCGCCGGCGAGACCGCGTTCAAGCGCGGCACCGCCAAGGCCTTCTATCGCATCCTGTTCAAGCTCTCCGAGATCGAGATCCCGCTCGACACGGGCGATTTCCGGCTGATGAGCCGGCGGGCGCTCGACGCCTTGCTGGCGTTGCCCGAGCAGGCGCGCTTCATCCGCGGCATGGTCGCTTGGGTCGGCTTCAAGCAGGTGCCGATCCTCTACGACCGGGCCGAGCGCCATGCCGGCGAGACCAATTATCCGCTGCGCAAGATGCTCCGGCTGGCGGTGGACGCGATCACCGGCTTCTCGACCGCGCCCTTGCGCTTCGCCAGCCATGTCGGGCTCTGGCTCGCCGCCGCGGCCGTCCTCTTGCTCGGCTATATCGCGGTCGGCTTCTTCACCGGAACCGCGATCCAGGGCTGGACCTCCCTGATGCTCGTCGTCGTGGTGCTCGGCGCGGTGCAGATGTTCGTCCTCGGCATGATCGGCGAGTATCTCGGCCGGGTCTATGTCGAGGCCAAGCGCCGCCCGCTCTATATCGTCGCCGAGATTGCCGGCCATGCGGGCGGCAAGCCCGCGCTCGGCCATGTCGCCGGGCAGGCGCCGGTCAGCGCGATTGCGTCTCCGGCACCGACACGATCGCCGCCAGCGAAACGCCGGGCGTCATCGGCAGCCGGCCGATCGCGTGCCGCTCCAGCCCGAAAATCTTCCCGAACAGAAAGTTGACCGGCCTGGGCGGCAAAGTGTCGTCGCCGCCTTGCTTGCCGACCAGCCGCCCGGCCAGCCGCGTCCCTGCCGCCACCGGGAAGAGCAGGCTGTTGAACCAGCGCAGCATGTCGAGCCTGAGGCCCGCCGCGGCGATCACCGCCTTCAGCGTCCGGCGCGTATAGCGACGCTTGTGATGATTCACCTCGTCATGCGCGCTCCACATCCAGGGGTGGGCGGGCACGGTGATCAGGATGCGGCCGCCAGGCTTCAGCTTGGCGGCGATGCCGGTGAGCGCGTCGCGGTCCGCGTCGATATGCTCGAGCACGTCGAGGATCGCGACCATGTCATAGGCGCCGTCCATCACGCCCTCCAGCGCCGGCAAAGGGCTGGCCATGACCGGCTTACCGAGCCGCTGGCTGGCCATCTCCCGCGCTGCCGCGTCGATCTCGATCGCGTCCACCTCGCCGAACTGGCGGAGCATGGCAAGATTGTGGCCGGTGCCGCAGCCGATCTCGAGAATCCGGGCGCCTTCGGGCAGGGCGATGCGCCGCCGGATCAGCCGGTCGAGGATATCGCGCCGGGCGACATACCACCAATGCTGCTCGTCCAGCTTTGCCATATTGTCATAGACGCTGCGGTCCATCAGATAGCTTTCCTGGAGGCGGCACCGGCCCGATCGAGCGTGAGCGAGCCAATCAAGCGAACACCCAGAGGCGGTTGAGCGAGAAGGTGACCAGGGGCGTTACGAACGAGATCGGGATGAGCGGCCACCACCAGGGGCCTGCCAGCATGTTCGGCGCAGTCAGGATGAACACGAAGAAGGAGTTGAGGCCGAGGCTGACCAGGCTGACGACGAAGAAGCGGCCGGTGCTGCGCGCCGCATTGTCGCGGGTGCCGTGATCCTTGAAGCTCCAGCGGCTGTGCAGGACATAGCCGGTGATCATCGCCACCAGATAGCCGGCGAGGTTCGCGATCTGGGGCGTCACGATGCCGAGCCCCGCGAGCGGCGAATAAACGATCGCGTAAAGGCCGGTCACGAAGCCGCCGACCAGGCCGAACCGGATAAACTGGCCGAGGACGGTCTTATGCTGTTCAACCAGTTGCTTCATCTTGCTCTTTTTGCGGCCCGCTTTTGTCCTTTGAGGCGGAGCGACTAGGGCCTGCACCGGCAACTGGCAATGGTCGTGATTGTCCCGAGGCGCCCGTTGCCGGTTGCGGGTGCAGGCCCTATGCCCCTCGGCAGGGATGGAAAGAGAAGAAAGAAAAGAAACGCGCATGCCGGCCGAAGCGGGGGAAGCGTTCAAGTTCGTGGACCGGCACTGGCGCTGGTGGACGGCACTGTTCTGGCTCTGCGCCTCGGCCATCTTCCTCTACCAGAACTGGGCCCGGATCCAGGGCTTCGGCCTCGGCGACACCGACGACAATATGCGGATGATGCAGGTGCGCGGCCTGCTGAACGGGCAGGGCTGGTACGATCTCGCCCAGTACCGCATGGCCGGCTCCAACATCCACTGGTCGCGCCTGGTCGACCTGCCCATTGCCGGGCTGAAATTGCTGTTCACGCCTTTCTTTGGCGGCAAGACGGCCGAGACGATCGCGGTCGCCATCGCGCCTTTGCTGCCAATGCTGGTGGCGATGTGGGCGGTGGCGCTGGCCACGCGCCGGCTGGTGTCACGCTACGCCTATCTGCTCGCCATCGTCTTCCTGGCCTGCTCCGGCTCGGTGGTCGGCATGTGGCAGCCGCTGCGGCTCGACCATCATGGCTGGCAGCTGGCCTTCCTCGCCTGGACGATGGCCGCCTTGACTGATCCAAGGCCGTTGCGCAGCGGTATCACGCTCGGGATCGCCACCTCGCTCTCGCTGATCATCGGCCTGGAAATGCTGCTCTATCTGGCCGGCGCCGGCGCGATCGCGGTGCTGCTCTGGATCCGCGACGGCGAGCCGCGGCGGCTGTTCGCTTATGGCGTGACCCTGGCCGGCGGCTGCGCCTTCGGTTATCTGGTCTTCGCCTCGGAGGCCAACCGCCTGCCGATGTGCGACGCCCTGTCGCCGGTATGGCTGTCCGCGATGGTGGCGGCGGGCGCGGTCGCTATCCTGCTCGCGCGGGCCAACCCGAAGAGATGGGATCGGCGCCTTGCCCTCGCCGCCGTCGGCGGCGTCATCATCGCCGCCGCCTTCGCCTTTTTCTGGCCGCACTGCCTCGGCCGGCTGGAGCAGAGTTCGCCCGAGCTCGAGCGGCTCTGGCTCTCCAAGGTGCGTGAGGCCATGCCGATCTGGCGCCATGGCTGGGACACGGCCTTCCAGACCGTGATGCTGCCCTTTGCCGGCCTGGTCGGCGGCCTCGCCATGCTCCACGTCACGCACCGCGAGGCGCTGGCCGAGGCACATGTCTCGACCCCCTTCGAGACGGAGGCGCCGCCGCCCGCCGCGAACGATGCCCGGGCGCAGTTCATCCGCTGGCTGGCCATCACCTTGCTCGCCTTGCTCGGCACCGGCCTGCTCGCCTGGCAGACCCGCGCCGGCCCCGCTGCCCAATTGCTGAGCGGGGTCGGTGCCGCCGCCTTTGCCTGGATCATCCTCTCCTGGATCATGGGCTTCCGGACTCTGCTGCTGCGCGTCGGCTCGCTCGCCTTGATCCTGTTCGTGGTCATTGCCTTCGCGCGCGGCTGGATCACCAACTGGGTCAGCGGCCCGCCAGCGCCCGCCAACGCCTATCGCCAGCAGGTCAACACCGCCAACAGCCGCTGCCCCTCGCTCTGGGCGATGGGCCCGATCCAGGCCCAGCCGCGCGGCATGGTCATGACCTTCGTCGATCTCGGCCCGCGGCTGATCACGGTCACGCACCATGACGCCATTACCGGCCCCTATCACCGCAACGCCCAGCAGATCATCGACGTCATGCGCGCCTTCCGTGGCAATGTGGACAATGCCCGGGCGACGGCCGACCGCTACCATGCCGATTATATCCTGATCTGCCCGATGATGTCGGAATCGACCATCTACCGAGCCGAGGCGCGCGGCGGCTTCTACGACCAGATCTCGCAGGGCCGGGTGCCCGCCTGGATGCAGCCCGTGACCCTGCCGCGCGAATCCCCGTTCAAAATGTGGCGGATCGTGCGGACGCCGCCGCAAGCGCCCGCGCCGGCCCCGGGACAACCGGCCGCACCGGCGCCCGCCCGCTAGAAGAAGCTGCGCTTGATCCCGTCGACGACGAACTGAACGGCCAGCGCCGCGAGGATCACCCCCAGCAAGCGCGTGATCATCGCCTCCATCTTGTGGCCGAGCAGCTTCATCAACGGTCCGGCGAGCAGCAGGCAGAGCAGGGTCAGGATCAGGGTCGTGCCCAGCGCCGCCCAGACGAGCAGGAACTCCGCCCAGCCCTCGCTGCGCGACATGAGCAGCATGATCGAGGCAATCGAGCCGGGGCCGGCGATCATCGGGATCGCCATCGGAAAGACGGAGATGTCTTCAACTTTCTCCTTCGCCACCTCTTCGGCGCGGTCCTCGCGCCGCTCCGTTCTTTTTTCGAACACCATGTCGATCGCGATCAGGAACAGCAGCAGTCCGCCGGCGATGCGGAAGCTGTTGAGGCTGATGCCCAGCGCTTTCAGCAGGTCGCGGCCGAGCAGGCCGAAGAAGATCAGGATGCCGGCGGCGATCAGCACCGAGCGGATGGCCATGGCCCGGCGGTGCTGCGGCGTGGCGCCCTTGGTGACGCTGGCGAAGATCGGCGCGCAGCCCGGCGGGTCGATCACCACCAGGAAGGTGACGAGCGCGGAGACGAACAGCTCGGTCACAGGCCCACCGGCGCCGGCAACCCGGCGCGCAAATGGGCCGCAACCACTGTATTGCGCAGCAGCACGGCGATGGTCATCGGCCCGACGCCACCGGGGACGGGCGTGATCGCCGCCGCGACTGCGCTCGCCGAGGCGAAGTCGACATCGCCGACCAGCCTCGTCTTGCCGTCACCGGCATCGACCCGGTTGATGCCGACGTCGATCACGGTCGCGCCGGGCTTCAGCCAGTCGCCCGTCACCATCTCCGGCCGGCCAACGGCGGCGATGACGATGTCGGCGCGGCGGACGAGGCCGGGCAGGTCCCGGGTGCGGCTGTGCGCGACGGTGACGGTGCAACTCTCGCGGAGCAGCAATTGCGCCATCGGCTTGCCGACGATGTTGGAGCGGCCGATCACCACCGCCTCGAGACCGGACAGGTCACCCAGCCGCGCTTTCAGCAACATCAGGCAGCCGAGCGGCGTGCAAGGCACCATGCCCTCTTCGCCGACCGCGAGCCGGCCAACATTGACGATATGGAAGCCGTCCACATCCTTGTCCGGGTCGATCGCGGCGAGTACCGCCTTTTCGTCGATCTGCGGCGGCAAGGGCAGCTGGACGAGAATGCCGTCCACCGCCTCATCGGCGTTGAGCCGGGCGATCAGCGCCAGCAGTTCGTCCTGACCGGTGGCGGCGTCCAGCCTGTGCTCGAAGCTTGCCATGCCCGCGGCGACGGTCGCCTTGCCCTTGGAGCGGACATAAACGGCGCTGGCCGGGTCCTCGCCGACCAGCACCACGGCCAGGCCCGGCGCGCGGTCCGCCGCCGCTTCGAAGCCCGGGACAGCCTCGGCGATCCGCGCCCGCAGCCCTTCGGCAAAGGCCTTTCCGTCGATGATCGCCGCGGTCAAATCGCCCCCGAGAGGATCAGGTCGCGCGCCAACCCGGCCAGCAGGATGCGCAGCACGTGGATCAGCAGCAGGACGATGACCGGCGAGAAATCGAGCCCGCCAAAGTCGGGCAGGATCTTGCGGATCGGCGCGTAGAGCGGCCGCGTCAGCCGGTCGAGGGCGTTGAAGAAGGTGCGGACAAAATGGTTCTGCGTGTTGATCACGTTGAACACGACCAGCCAGGACAGCACCGCCTGGATGATGATGATCCAAAAGACGACCTGCAGCAGCACATCGACAATCTGGAACAGGGCGAGCAGCATGATCACTCCGGGGAAAAATGGCGCCCATGCTGTAGCCGGGCGATTCGTAGGGAGCAATCGCCGGAAAAGCCTCAGGGTGCGGAGCGCGGCGGCTCGGCTTCGGCCAGCAGGATCGAGAACCATTCCTGCTCGTCGGTCCATTCCGCGACCACGCCCCAGCCTGCGGCGCGAAGCAGGATGCGGCTGTCGCGATGGCCATATTTGTGGCTGTTCTCGGTGTGGATGGTCTCGCCCGCCCGGAAGGAGAACGACCGTCCGCAGACGGTGAAGGTGACGTCGCGCACCGCCTCCAGATGCATCTCGATCCGGCTCAAAGCGTCATTCCAGATCGCCCGATGGCGGAAAGCGTCGATGGGGATGTCCCCGTCCAGCTCGCGGTTGATCCGGTGCAGGAGGTTGAGGTTGAAAGCCGCGGTCACTCCGGCCGCGTCGTCATAGGCGCGGATCAGGAGGTCGACGTCCTTGATCCGGTCCATGCCGATGACGAGCTTCGCACCTTCGCCCAAGGTCTCCTTCATCGCACGGAGCAGGTCGACCGCGCTGCGTGCGACGAAATTACCGATCGTCGAGCCCGGGAAGAAGCCGAGCTTGGCGGCCCCTTGCACCTCGGCAGGCAAGTCGAATTGCCGGGTGAAGTCTGCCTCAACCGGATGGACCGGCAGGCGCGGAAATTCGGTCTGCAGCCCGGCCGCGCTCTCGCGGAGGAAATCGCCACTGATGTCGACCGGAACATAGGCGGAGGGGTTCACCGTGCGGAGCAGGGTCGGCGTCTTGGCGGACGAGCCCGAGCCGAACTCGATCACCGCCTTGCCGGGTCCGACCTGAGCCGCGATTTCGGCGCTGTAGCGCTCGAGCAGCGCCGCCTCGGTCCGCGTGGGATAATATTCGGGGAGCCGCGTAATCTCCTCGAACAATTCCGAGCCGCGATGATCATAGAACCAGCGCGCCGGAATGGCCGGGATCGGCGCGGCGAGGCCCGCGAGCACGTCGGCGCGAAAGGCCGGGTCGACGGTCCGGATTGCAGGCTCGATATCGGCCATCAGGCATCCCTTGCGAGGCGCAGGCCGGAATACATCCAGCGCTGGTGCGGATAGAAGAAGTTGCGGTAGCTGGGCCGGACATGGCCGCGCGGGGTGGCGCAGCAGCCGCCGCGCAGGACCATCTGCGAGATCATGAACTTGCCATTATATTCGCCGACCGCGCCTTCGGCGGGGCGGAAGCCCGGATAGGGAAGATAGGCGCTGCCGGTCCATTCCCAGACATCGCCAAACAATTGGACGCTGCCATCGGAGGGCAGAGGCCTGACCGCACCGGCTGCGTCCAGCTGGTTGCCCGCGGCCGGATCGAGTTCTTCCGCGGCCGCCTCCCATTCTGCCTCGGTCGGCAGCCGGGCGCCAACCCAGCGCGCATAAGCGTCCGCTTCGTAATAGGAGATATGGCAGACCGGCTCGACGGGATTGACCGGCCGCAGCCCATCCAGCGCGAAACGCTGCCAGCCGCCTTCGCTTTTCACCCAGTAGAGCGGCGCCTCGACCTTTTCCGCCTGTACCCAGGCCCAGCCATCGGACAGCCAGAGCAAGGGATCGGCATAACCCCCATGGGCCATGAAGGCCTGCCACTCGGCATTGGTCACCGGCCGGTCGGCGAGCTGGTGGCGGTGCAGCCAGACCTTGTGGCGCGGCCCCTCGTTGTCGAAGGCAAAGCCCCCACCCTCATGGCCGATCTCTACCAGCCCCTCGCGCCCGTCCCGCCAGCCCAGAGGCGCGGGCATTGCCGCGGGTGCGGCGGTCTCGGCCTTCCAAACCGCCGGGCGCAGCGGATTCTCGAAGAAGGTGGCGGTCAGGTCCATCAGCATCAATTCCTGATGCTGCTGCTCGTGATTGAGGCCCAGAGTGATCAGGTCCGCCGGCAAATGGTCGATTTCCGCCAGCAGGGCCTCGTCCACCGCCGCGCGCCAGGCACGCACCTCGTCGAGCGACGGCCGCGTGATCATCCCGCGCCGGGCCCGCGGATGCCGGTCACCCTCGCCCTCATAATAAGAGTTGAACAGGAAAGCGTAGCTCTCGTCATGAGCGCGATAGCCCGGCAGATGATCGCGCAGCACGAAGGTTTCGAAAAACCAGGTGGTGTGGGCGAGGTGCCATTTGGCGGGCGAGGCATCCGGCATGGGCTGGATCGTCGCGTCGGAGTCGGCGAGCGGCGCGGCGATCGCGAGGCTCAGGGCGCGGACGGCCCGATAGTGCGCGGCGAGAGCTTCGCGCCTCTCCATTCGGTGCCCCTCTGCTCGGGCATTCGTCGCCATGGCCTGCCTCCCGATGCCGGGTCGTTAGCGCAAGTCTCGGCCGGGAACCAGCACAAAAGGAGAACAAATCACCCTTCGCGCGTCGCTCCCGGCTGCCAGAGAATATCCCCGCCCTGCTCTCGCGCCACCCAACGCGCGAGCACAAACAAATGGTCCGACAGGCGGTTCAGATATTTGAGCGCTTCGGGGCTGAAGGACGAAGCGGCGGCGACCGCCGCCCGCTCCGCACGTCGCACCACCGCGCGGGCGAGGTGGAGCTCGGCGGAGCCACCGGCACCACCCGGGAGGATGAAGCTGCGCAGCGGCTCCAGCTCCTCGTTCATCACGTCGATCTCGCGCTCCAGCCGCTCGATCTGGTCGGGCTGGATGCGGAGCGCGCCCTCGATCCCCGCCGGCGTGGCGAGATCGGCGCCGAGATCGAACAATTCGTTCTGGATCCGGCCGAGCATCGCCCGGGCCGCGTCGCTGGCCAGCGCCGGCAAGGCGGCGCCGATCGCGCAATTGGCCTCGTCCACGTCGCCGATCGCGGCGAAGCGCGGATCGGCCTTGGAGGCCCGCGATCCGTCCACCAGGCCGGTCTCGCCGGCATCGCCGGTACGGGTGTAAATCTTGTTGAGCCGGACCATCGGCGGCGCTCAGCGGGCGCTGCTGCTCATGACGGCGAGCAAGGCGATGGCGAGCAGGATGGTGATCGCCTGGAACATCACCCTTTTCTGCATCAGCTCCTGCGAGCGCTGGCCGGTAATGTCCTTGCCCTGAGCCATGCCGATCACGCCCCTGACCAGGACATAGAGGGTGGCGAGCGCGCCGAGCACGATCAGGATGATGAGGAGGACCTTCATGGCCTGCCCTTTACGCCTGCGGCAGCGAATATCCAGCGGGCATTTGGCCATGGCGCAGGGCGTCGACCAATGCGGCCGGGTCCATGCCGCCGTTGCGCAGGTCCGCGAGCGTAGGCGCGCCATGGCGCTTGGCGAGCCGGTTGCCGTCGGCGTCGGTCAGCAGGCCGTGATGATGATATTGCGGCACGGGCAGCTCCAGCAGCGCCTGCAGCAGGCGATGGACATGGGTCGAGGCGAACAGGTCGCGCCCGCGCACAACGTCCGTCACGCCCTGGTCCGCGTCGTCGACGGTGACGGCAAGATGGTAGGAAGCTGGGGCGTCCTTGCGGGCCAGCACGACGTCGCCCAGCGTCTCGGGTGCCGCCAGCACCGTCGCGCCGTCATTGCACCAGCGCAACGGGCCGGTCCGCGCGAGCGCCGTCACGACGTCGAGACGCCAGGCGTGTGGCCGCGACAGGTCCGGATCGGCAAGGCCATGGCAGATTCCCGGATAAAGCGGCCCGTCCGGGCCGTGCGGGGCTGCGACCGACGCTGCGATGTCGGCGCGGGTGCAGAAGCAGGGATAGACCAGCCCCTCGCTCTTCAGGCGTTCGAGCGCCGTCGCGTAGAGGTCCAGCCGCTCCGACTGGTAGACCATGTCCGCATCCCATTCGAGGCCGAGCCAGAGCAGGTCCTCGAGGATCCCGTCGACGAACTCGGCACGCACCCGGCCCGGATCGATATCCTCGACCCTGAGCAGGAAGCTCCCCTCCCGTGCCCGTGCGAAATCATGCGCCAGCAGCGCCGAATAAGCGTGGCCCAGATGCAACCGTCCGGTGGGAGAAGGCGCGAAGCGGGTGACGGGCTGCATGAGGACTCTTGACCGGGAGTCAGCGACTATGGTGTCATAACGGCGTCACGCAAATTGGCGAGTGCGTGGCGGACCAGGAGAGGAAGGCTGAGGGCCCGCTCTCCCGCGTTCTGGGTGCGACAGGTGTCGGGGGCGGCGTTTCTCGGAGGGAGTCTCCGTAGAAACGGGAGCTGTTGGCCTTGTACCATCCCGATCTTCTCCGGCACCCCGAAGGCTGTCCGGCCCTCGTGCTGAACGCCGACTACACGCCGCTCAGTTATTACCCGCTCAGCCTGTGGCCATGGCAGACCGCCGTCAAGGCGCTGTTTCTGGAGCGGGTCGATATCGTCGCCACCTACGAGCGGGAGGTGCACAGCCCCACCCGCGCGATGAAGCTGCCGAGCGTGATCGCGCTGCGCCAATATGTGCGGCCCAGCGAATATCCGGCCTTCACCCGCTTCAACCTGTTCCTCCGCGATCGCTTCTCCTGCCAATATTGCGGATCGCTGGACGAGCTCACCTTCGATCACGTCGTCCCGCGCGCCCAGGGCGGACGGACGACCTGGGAGAATGTCGCCACCGCCTGCGCGCCCTGCAATCTGCGCAAGGGCGGGCGCACGCCTTTGCAGGCGCATATGCGGATTCACCACCATCCCTACCGACCGACCAGCTGGCAGCTGCAGGAGCATGGCCGCAGCTTCCCGCCCAATTACCTGCACGCGAGCTGGCGCGACTATCTTTATTGGGACATCGAACTGGAGGCCTGAAGCCGCTTCGCTCAGCGCCGCAGCCAGTTCCTCCAGCGGAACCAGAGCAGCACCGAAATCCCGACCAAGGCGCAGAAGATCACCACGCCCCAGAAGGCCCAATGCGTATGGGCATAGGGAATGCCCTCGACATTCATCCCCAGCAGGCCGGTGACGAAGGTCAAAGGCAGGAAGATGAAGGCGACCACCGAGATGTAGAGCGCGCGCTGGTCGGTCTGCTCGGCGCGCAGGTCGGTGATCTGCTCGTGCAGCAAGGCCGCGCGCTCACGGACCGCCTCCAGCTCCTCGGCCATGCGGGCGAAACGGTCGGCGGCCTCGACGATGTGGAGCTTGTCGTCGTCGGCCAGCCAGTCGAACTCCTGCGCCGCCAAAGTTCGCAGCGCATCGCGGTCCGGCGCGACAAAGCGGCGGTAGCTGATCGCTTCGGACCGCGCCGCGGTGATCTCCTTGCGCAACCGGTAAAGCTGGTTGGCTTCGAGATTGCTCTCCACCTCGTCGAGCCGGTCGCCAAGCGCCGCCACCTCCGGGTCGAGCTGGGTCGAGATCGCCCAGGCGAAGGCGGCGACCAGGTCGCCACTATCGAGGATCTTGCCCAGCTCGAACTTGCGGACCACCTCAGGCAAGGCGGTGATCGGGCGGCGCGACAGGGTCAGCACCTTGCCCTCGGTCACCCAGAAGCGGATCGAGACCAGCCGGTCGCTGTCCTCGGGGTCGAGCGCGCCGGGTCCGCGCAAATTGACGATCGCGCCCTCGTCGATCCGGTCGCAGCGCGGCCGCGTCTCGGTCGCGGCGAGCGCGCCCGCAGCCACATCGGGAATGCTGCGCTGCTCCTTGACATAGGCGAGGTCATCCTCGTCGAGCCCGTGGAGGTGGAGCCAGAGGAAGCCCGGCCCCTGATAGACGGCGGCCTCCTCCTTCGTGAGCCGGCGGACCGGCCCGTCGCCGGCGACCAGCGCGCCTTCCATCAGGCCGCTCCCGCTCCGGCGAGAAAGGCGCGGAGCGCGGGCGCGATATCGTCGCGGGCAAGGCCGAGCGCGAGATTGGCGAGCACGAAGCCTTTGGCATCGCCGCAATCATGGCGCTCGCCGTCGAAGGTGACGCCGTGGAAGGCCTGCTGCCCGATCAAAGCGGCCATGCCGTCGGTCAGCTGGATCTCGCCGCCCGCGCCCTTCCCGATATTGGCCAGGATCGGCATGATCTCGGGCTGGAGGATGTAGCGGCCGACGACGCCCAGATTGGACGGCGCTTCCTCCGGCTTCGGCTTCTCGACCAGGCCCTTCACCTCGGTCAGCCGACCGTCGCGGGCGCCCGCGGTGATGATGCCGTAACTGGCGGTCCGGTCGGCCGGCACTTCCTGCGCGCAGACGATATTGCCGCCGACCTTGTTGTACGCCTCGACCATCTGCGCGAGGCAGCCCGGCCGCCCGACCATCAGATCGTCCGGCAGCAAGACGGCGAAGGGCTCGTCGCCGACAATCTCGCGCGCGCACCAGACGGCATGGCCAAGGCCGAGCGGCGATTGCTGGCGCACCGAGACGATCGCGCCGGGCGGGAAACGGGTGCCGGCCAGAGGCTCCAGCGACTTGCCCCGCGCCGTCATCGTCGTTTCCAGCTCGTAGCCGCTGTCGAAATGGTCCTCTAGCGCGCCTTTGCCGCGGCCGGTGACGAAGATCATTTGCTCGATCCCGGCCTCGCGCGCCTCCTCCACCGCATATTGGATGAGCGGCTTGTCGACGACCGGCAGCATTTCCTTGGGCATCGCCTTGGTGGCGGGCAGGATTCGGGTTCCCAGGCCAGCGACCGGGAAAACGGCCTTGCGGACGGGCTTCATCGGTCAGGCGCGTCCTGGCTGTTGCCGTCGCTCTCGACCGGAATGTCACCCGGTGGCAGGTCGAAGCGGTCGTCCTCGCGCTCCTCGGAGCGGCGGAGCAGTTCGTCGACCCGGCCCGGGCGGGCGACCGGCGGCGGCGCAAGCAATTCGTCCGTGGTCATCGCCCGCGGCGCCATTTGCGGGGCGGGCGGCATTTGCTGGCCGGGCGCCGGGCGCAAAGGCTCGCGCAGGCCGCAGGCGCCGGCAAGGAGCGGGAGGAGGAGCCAGAACGCCCTCATTCGACCATCCCCAGCACTTTCCTCGCGGCCTCGATCCGTTTCTTCACCTGGGCCGGCGCGGTGCCGCCATGGCTGGTCCGGCTCTTAACCGATGCATCGAGGGAAAGCACATTGAAAACACCGGCTTCGATCCGCTGGTCGATGGCCTGAAGCTCCTCGAGACCAAGCTCCCAGAGCTTCTTGTCCGTGTCGTCTGCGAGCCGGACAGCGCGGCCGGTAATATGATGCGCCTCGCGGAACGGCACGTTCGCCTCGCGCACCAGCCAGTCGGCGAGATCGGTGGCGGTGGCATGGCCGGCCTCGGCCGCGGCGCGCATCCGTTCCACCTTGAAGGTGACGGTCTCGACCATCCCGGTCATCGCCGCGAGGCTGAGCGTCAGCAGATCGTGCGCCTCGAAGACCGGCTCCTTGTCGTCCTGCATGTCCTTCGAATAAGCGAGCGGCAGCCCCTTCATCGTGACGCTGAGCGCCGTCATCGCGCCGAGGATCCGGCCCGAATGGCCGCGGACCAGCTCGGCCGCATCCGGGTTGCGCTTCTGCGGCATGATCGAGGAGCCGGTGGAGAAGCTGTCCGACAAGGCCACGAAGCCGAACATCTGGCTCGCCCAGAGCACGAACTCCTCGGCGAGGCGCGACAGATGCAGCGAGGCCTGGGTGGCGGCCTGCAGATAATCGAGCGCGAAGTCCCGGTCCGACACCGCGTCCAGCGAATTGGCGGTGGGCCGGTCGAAGCCCAGAGCCGCGGCCGTCGCCTCGCGGTCGATCGGGAAGCCGGTGCCGGCCAGGGCCGCGGAGCCGAGCGGGCTCTCGTTCATCCGCGCCCGCGCGTCGGCGAAGCGCGAGCGGTCCCGCCGCAACATCTCATAATAGGCCATCAGATGATGGCCGAGGGTCACAGGCTGGGCGGACTGGAGGTGGGTGAAGCCCGGCATGACAGTGGCGCAATGCTCGGCCGCGCGCGTCACCAGCGCCCGCTGTAGCGCCGCCAGCCCCGCATCCACCCCGTCCATCGCGTCGCGCACCCAGAGCCGAAAATCGGTCGCCACCTGATCGTTGCGCGAGCGGGCGGTGTGCAGGCGGCCCGCGGCCGGGCCGATCAATTCGGCGAGCCGGTGCTCCACATGCATATGGATATCCTCGAGGCCCTGATCCTCGGGGACGCCATGCAGCTCATATTCGTCCTCGATCTTGTCGAGGCCCTCCTCGATCGCGTCCGCATCGGCCTGGGCAACGATGCCGGTGGCGGCGAGCATCGCGACATGAATCCGGCTCGCGGCGATATCCTGCCGCCACAGGCGCTTGTCGAAGCCGATCGAGGCATTTATCTCGCGCATCACAGCGGAGGGGCCTTCGGCGAACCGGCCGCCCCACATGGCATTGGAGTCCTGATCCTTGCGGCTCGTAATCTTGTTTCTCCCGGGCCTGCTCATGGCCTCTGCGCTGGGCGGATGCGATAGGCAAAACCCCCCGGCGCCGCAAGGCAGTGGCGCGAACGCCGCCGCTTCGGCCCCGGTCCCCGCCGCGCCGGCCGGCGCCGGCAATGAGACGGGCAATGCCGCCGCCCATGCCCAATATCCGACCGGGCGGCTCGACCGCAGCCATGCCGGCACGCAAGCGCCGAACGTCGCGTTCGAAGGGCCGGACGGGCGCCCGACCCGCCTCGCCGCCTTCCGGGGCCGGCCCTTGCTGATCAATCTCTGGGCCACCTGGTGCGGCCCCTGCATCGTCGAAATGCCCTCGCTCGACACCCTGGCCCAGCGCCAGCCGGAGGGTCGGGGCCTGCAGGTCGTCGCGATCAGCCAGGACGCTTCGGACGGCCGCCGCAAGGTCACCGACTTCTTCGCCGCGCGCAGCTTCCAGCGGCTTCAGCCCTACCTTGATTCGGAAATGGGCCTGATGTTCGGCCTCGGCCTCGACACCTTGCCGACCACCATCCTCTACGACAGCCAGGGAAGAGAGGTGTGGCGGATGGTCGGTATGGCCGACTGGCAGGGGGAGCGCGTGGCGCGGCTGTTATTGGAGGCGGATGCGGGCTGATGCAGGTGGCGCTTAGGCCTGCGCCGCCGCTTAATGATAATCCATCCGCCCTATCTGCTCCCACGCTCTGATGCTGACCAGTTCCTGCCGTCCCCAGCGAAAAGCAAACTCGATCTCGATCTGACCGTTGCGCCGGGGGTCCCAAAGCTTGGCCTGCAAGCAGCGGTTCTCGTGTTCGAAGGCATCCGGACGGTCCATGCCCCAGCAGCCGTCAATCAATCGCACAAGGTTGAGGCGCTCCACGCGAACTGCCGCAAGCATGGCCAGGCAATCCTCCCGGGAAAGCCGTTGCTCCGAAATGTCGTCGCAGGTCGTTGGTGCGGGCGTGCGGCCCGCGCGCGCAGAGCGGACCAGGTCGGCAACCAAGCCTACGGTGCGTCCGATCGCGCCCGGCGCGGCATCGTCGGCGATGATGAGCTCGGCCTGCCGCGGATCGATCGCGGCGCAAGCGGTGTTGCGTGCTGCGAGGTTCTCGTCCCAACGAACAGGATTCGGCCCAATGTTCGGCCACGTGCTGGCGCCGGCGGCGCGGACATCCTGCAGGATGAAGACATTTGAGGTATAGATGGAGCGGACCCGAAGCGGCGCATCCGGGCCTCGCGCGCCGACTGGCTCGAGGCCGACAATCAGAAATTGGGACTGACAGATGCCCGCCATTTCGGAGGCGGTCGGGAGCGTCAGGTAGCGGACGCCCGCGGAGCCATCGGACTCCTCCCGGGACTCGACGAGTTCGGATGTATCAGGAAAAACGATGGTGGCGGTCTCACCCAGCAGCCGCCGGGCCAGCACGTCAGGCGGCATCGTTCGGAGAGACGATTCGGTGAGCGGCTCCTGCGCCGATGCGGCCGTGGCCGCCGCAATCGCCAAGCCTGAGAAGAGAACCAGCCGAAACACCTCAGTCCCGCAACAACTCGTTGATCCCGGTCTTGGACCGCGTCTGCGCGTCCACCCTTTTCACGATCACCGCGCAGGCGAGGCTCGGGCCGCCGTTCTTGCCCGGCAAGGTCCCCGGCACGACCACCGAATAAGCCGGCACGCGCCCGTACATCACTTCGCCGGTCGCCCGGTCGACGATCTTGGTCGAGGCGCCGAGGAAGACGCCCATGGAGATGACCGCGCCTTCCTCCACCACCACGCCTTCGGCAACCTCGGAGCGGGCGCCGATGAAGCAATTGTCCTCGATGATCACCGGCCCTGCCTGCAGCGGCTCAAGCACGCCGCCAATCCCGGTGCCGCCCGAAATATGGACGTTCCTGCCGATCTGGGCGCAGCTGCCGACGGTCGCCCAGGTGTCGATCATCGTGCCCTCGCCCACATAGGCGCCGATATTGACGAAGCTCGGCATCAGCACGGCGCCGGGCGCGACATAGGCGCCGCGTCGGACGATCGCGCCAGGCACGGCGCGGAAGCCGGCTTTTTCGAACTCGTCGTCCGCCCAGCCCTCGAACTTGGACGGCACCTTGTCCCACCAGGCAGCGCCCCCCGGCCCGCCGGAGATCGCCGCCATCGAGTTGAGCCGGAAGGAGAGCAGGACGGCCTTCTTCAGCCATTGATTGACCGTCCAGCCATCCACGCCCTTTTCCGCGACCCGCGCCTCGCCGACGTCGAGCAGGCGCAGCGCCTCGTCCACCGCGACATGGACCTCGCCCCGCTCCTTCTCGAGCGCGTCGCGCGCCTCCCAGGCGGTTTCGATCACGCGCTGCAGATCCGCCATCATGCCTCTGTCTCCCCCAGCATTTCGTGCAACCAGCCCGCAATCGAGCTGGTGCGATAATCCACCCATTCGGGTGCGTCCGTCTTGTCGCCCGGCGCCTGCTCCGAGCCATTGTCGACCCAGAGCGTGGTGATCCCGATCGCCTTGGCCGGCTTCAGATTGCGGACCATGTCGTCGGCAAACAAGGCGCGGCGCGGATCGATATCGTGCTTGGCGCAGATTGCGGCATAGCCGGCCGGATCGGGCTTCGGTACATAGTTCATCGCGTGGATATCGTGCAGGCCGTCAAAGGCATTGGCGAGGCCGAGCCGGTCCAGCACGCGCCGGGCATAATCCTCGCCGGCATTGGTGAAGATGAACTTGCGCCCCGGCAAGGCGTCCAGCGCCGCGACCAATTCCGGGTCGGCGGTCACCCGGGCGAGATCGATGTCGTGGACGAAATCGAGGAAATGGCCGGGCTGGACCCCATGATCGGCCATCAGCCCGGCGAGCGTCGTGCCATGCGCATGGAAATAGCCCTTCTGGACCTTGCGCGCCGCCTCCGGATCGAGGTTGAGCAGCTGTTGCACATATTCGCCGATCCGCCGGTCCACGAGCTCGAACAGATTGCAGCTGTGCGGATAGAGGCTGTTGTCGAGATCGAATATCCAGGCGTCGATATGGGCGAGACCGGCGTGCATGCGCGGCTCCTAGCCCAGCCAAAGCCGGACGGCAAAGCCGCTTGGCATCGGCGCCCTCCTTATTGCCGCGGCACCCCGACGATCAGGACGGCGAGGTCGCGGTCCGGGCGCCAGTTGCGGTGGCGGACCTCGAACTGGGTCGGGCTGAGCCGGCGCACGCCCTCGCCGCAGAAGCTGACGATGGTATTGGGATCGCCCTTGTCGACGACCAGCCGGAAATCGCCGATCGGCGAGCGCCAGTTGCCGCCGGTGGTGAGGATGTAGCGAAGGCGGCTCTCCATCGGATAGCCGGCCCGGGTGCGCTCCGCCCGCTCGGTCATCCGGTCGATGCCGGCGAGGAAGGCGGCGTCGGTGCAGAATTCGCGCTGATAGGCGCGGCCATCCTCGCCATTGCGCCATTCGCGGCTGGCCAAAGCGACGCCGGCGGTGCCGCCGAGGCCGGGCGCATAGCTGTGCTGGATGCGCAGGTCGCGGCCGGCGGGGAAGACCTGGTCCCAGTGCCAGATCTCCTTCACCGTCCAGGCCGGCAGGACCTGCGGCTGATCGGCATGGAGGCTGTCGGCGTCGAGCAGGCCGACCCGGGCGAGCCGCTCCTGCGCCGCCCGGGGCAGCCGCTCGATCCGCTGCGCGACATGGAAGGCGCGCTGGCCTGCGGGCGGCGTGACCGGAATGCCGAGGCGGACGAGCTCGGCGGTGCGGTCGACGCCGTTCACCATCGCCTTGCGCTCGACGCTCATCCGCACCGGGCGCCCGTCGACCAAAGTGCGGAAGCCGCTCGGATAGGCGACCTCGCTCTCCATCTCGTAGAGCATCTCGCGGTCCGGCATCGGAAAGGCGACGGTGATCCGCCGGGCCTGCGGGGCGCGGTTGCGGAAGACGTAGTTCACGCGGACCTGGGTCGGGGAGACGTAAAGGTCCTCCGAGACCATATCGATGTCGGCATTCTGGCGCAGGACCAGACCGCCCGCCGCTTTCTCGGCGCTGCTGTCATTGGCGAAGGCCGCATGGGTGGCGATCGCGGTGGCCAGCGCGCCGGCAGCAGCCAAGAAAAGACGACTCATCCGCATGTCCCCTCTTTGTGTCTTGAGGGGAGCGTGCCGTATCGGCGCTGGAATGGAAAGGCCGCGCGGGGCGCCGCCGCGCGCGGGTCAGACGGTAAAGCTCTCGCCGCAGCCGCAGGCGCCTTTGGCGTTCGGGTTTTCGAACACGAAGCCGGCGGCGAAATCATCCTCGACCCAGTCCATGACCGAGCCGACCAGATAGAGGACGGAAGCGCCGTCAATGTAGAAGAGGCCGCCCGGCGTCTCGATCTTCTCGTCGAACCTGACCTCTTCGGTCACATAGTCGACCGAATAAGCCAGGCCCGAGCAGCCGCGGCGCGGCGTCGACAGCTTGACGCCGATCGCGCCCTCGGGCGCCTTGGCCATGAGGTCGGCGACGCGCGCCTCGGCGGCGGGCGTCAGGGTGACGGCGGCGGGGCGCGCCCGGATTTTCGTCTCGACACTCATAGCATTCCCAACTCCAGCCTCGCCTCGTCGCTCATCTTCTGCGGGTCCCAGGGCGGATCCCAGACCAGCTCAACCTCGGCATCGCCGATCCCCGGCACCGCGCCGACGCGCAGCTCCACCTCGCCCGGCATGGACTCGGCGACCGGGCAGTGCGGCGTGGTCAGGGTCATCTTCACATGGGCATGGTGATCGGGGGTGATCGCGACATCGTAGATGAGGCCGAGATCGTAGATGTTCACCGGAATCTCCGGATCATAAATGTCCTTCAGCGCGTCGATCACCGCCTCGTAGAGATCGCCGCCCGGCTCGGTGCCGGACAGCTGCTTCGGCTGCTGGGCGAGAAAGCCTTCGAGATAGTCCTTCTTCCGCTCGAATGTGTCGGCGACGTCCGCGACGCGCGCCTTGGGCGGCGGGGCAACGCCCTCCACTTCCTCGGTCTCGATCCTGCGCTCTTCGTTCACCCGAAAATCCTCGTCACCCGCTCGATCCCCCGCGCCAGCGCCGCGATGTCGGCGCGCCCGTTATAGACGCCGAAGCTCGCCCGCGCGGTGGCGTCGACGCCGAGATAGTCCATCAGCGGCTGGGCGCAATGATGGCCGGCGCGGATCGCGACCTGCGCCTCGTCGAGAATCGTGCCGACATCGTGCGGGTGCACGCCTTCGACCGCGAAGCTGACAATGCCGGCGCTGTCTTCCGGCCCGAACAGGCGCACCGAGTTCAGCCCGCGCAAGGCCTCGCGCGCTTCCTTCACCAATGCCGCCTCGTGCGCCGCGATGGCGTCGAGGCCGATCGCCGTCACATAGTCGATGGCGGCATGCAGGCCGATCACGCCGACGACGTGCGGCGTCCCCGCCTCGAACCGCGCCGGCGGCGGCGCAAAGGTGGTCCGCTCGAACGTAACCCGGTCGATCATCGCGCCGCCACCCTGCCATGGCGGCATCGCGTCGAGCAGGTCATGGCGCGCCCAGAGCACGCCGATCCCGGTCGGGCCGTATAATTTGTGGCCGGAGAAGACGTAGAAGTCGCAGCCGAGATCCTGCACGTCCACCGGCAGCCGCGGCACCGCCTGGCAGCCGTCGAGCAGCAGCTTCGCGCCAACCGAATGGGCGATCTCCGCCGCCCGCTTCGCGTCCAGCTTCGCGCCGAGCACGTTCGAGACATGGCCCAGCGCGACCAGTTTATGCTCCGGCCGGATCATCGCGGCCATGAAGTCCAGATCGATGCGATGGTCGTCGGTCAGCGGCACCACGTCGAGCGCCGCGCCGGCCAGCTGCCAGGGGACGATGTTCGAATGATGCTCCAGCGCGGAGACGAGGACCCGGTCGCCGGGCTTCAGATTGTCCCGGCCCCAGCTCTGCGCGACCAGGTTGATCGCCTCGGTCGCGCCGCGGACGAAGACGATCTCCTCGGCCCGCGCGGCGTTGATGAAGCGGGCGACCCGGCGCCGCGATGCCTCGAAGGCCACGGTCATGTCGGCCGAGCGCTGATAGACGCCGCGATGCACGGTCGCATAGGTCTCGGCATAAGCGCGCGTGATCGCGTCGATCACCGGCTTCGGCTTCTGCGCGGTGGCCGCGCTGTCCAGATAGGCCCAGCCCTCCGGGATCGCCGGAAAGTCGGCGCGCCAGTCGAGCGGGCGGGTGGAGAGAATTGTGTCCATCACAGGAGTCCGTTCGTCCTGAGCGAAGTCGAAGGGCGATGGCACCGAGTCATCACGCGCGCCCCTCGACTTCGCTCGGGACGAACGATGAGGGCGGAAGCCTGCTTGACCGAAGCGACGTTCACGCCACCTCTCCCAGCCTGGCCAGCGCCAGCGCCTGCAGCTCCTCCTCCCGCTCGGCCCCGTCGAAGGCACCGGCGACAAAGGCCTGCAGCATCAGCTTGCGCGCCTCGGCCGGCGGCAGCCCGCGCGACTGCAGGTAGAAGAGGCCATTGGCGTCGAGCTCGCCGACCGCGGCTCCATGTGCGCATTTGACGTCATCGGCGTAGATTTCGAGCTCGGGCTTGGCATTGGCCGTCGCTGTCCGGTCGAGCAGCATCGCGCGCACCGATTGTTCGGCGTCCGTCTGCTGCGCGTCGCGGTCGACCGCGACCTTGCCGAGATAGGTGCCGACCGCCCGGCCGGCGAGCACGGAGCGGACAAGCTGCCGGCTGGTGCCGCCGGGCTCGGCATGGCGGACGTTGGTGACGATCTCCAGCACCTGCGACCCGCCGCCGACCTGCACCGCATTCAGCGCGAAATCCGCACCCTCATGCAGGGTGGCGTCGATCTCGATCCGGCCGAACGCACCGCCAATGTTCAGGATGTCGAGCCTCGCCCTCGCGCCCTTGCCGAGGCTGAGGGCGACCTGGTGCACCGCGGTTTCGCCCGCCGGTGCGTCCTGGACGATCACCCGCTCCAGCCGGCCACCCGCCGGCACGACGATATTCTCCGGGGCCGGCAGCGGCCACACCCGCTCCAGCGCGGCGAGGTCGCTGTAGCGCCAGGCTTCGTCCTTGCGGGTGGGAAAGGCGGTCACGCGGCGACCTCGCTATAGCCTTCGCGCTCAAGCTCATGCGCCAGCTCCGCGCCGCCCGAGCGGACGATCCGCCCGCCCGCCAGCACATGGACGAAGTCGGGCCGGACGATGTCGAGCAGGCGCTGATAATGGGTGATCAGCAGCACCGCCTTGTCGGGCTTGCGCATGATCCGGTTGATGCCCTCGCCGACGACGCGCAGCGCATCGATATCGAGGCCGCTGTCCGTCTCGTCGAGCACGGCGAGGCGGGGGTCGATGATCCCCATCTGCACCATCTCGTTGCGCTTCTTCTCGCCGCCGGAGAAGCCGACATTCACCGCCCGCTTCATCATCTCCATGTCGAAGCCGAGGGCGCCGGCCTGCTCGCGCGTGATGCGCAGAAAATCGCCCGCCGAATATTCCTCTTCGCCCCGCGCCCGCCGCTGCGCGTTGACCGCGGTGCGCAGGAACTGGACGTTGGAGACGCCGGGAATTTCGACCGGATATTGGAAGCCGAGGAACATGCCGGCCGCGGCCCGCTCGTGCGGCTCCATCTCGAGCAGGTCTACGCCGTCGAGCGTGACCGAGCCCTCGGTCACCTCATAGCCGGGCCGGCCGGCGAGCACGTAGCTCAAAGTCGACTTGCCCGACCCGTTCGGCCCCATGATCGCATGGATCTCGCC
>Ga0070665_100000568_pt1 | contig 51571 bp, 50 predicted proteins | sample KBSS13metaG_FD_65862 | JGI IMG/M metagenome (GOLD analysis project Ga0070665, IMG submission 65862) | Switchgrass rhizosphere microbial communities from Kellogg Biological Station, Michigan, USA - KBS S1-3 metaG | ecosystem: Host-associated > Plants > Roots > Rhizosphere > Soil ...
GCTCGTTATAACGGGCCTTCGGCGTGGACTAAGGGGCTGTGGCGACATGAAAGCGACGATTGAGCGGGCGACACTCTTGAAGAGCCTCGGCCACGTCCAATCGGTCGTGGAACGACGCAATACAATTCCCATCCTGTCGAACGTCCTGATCGAGGCCAAGGACGACGGATCGATCCGCCTCATGGCGACCGACCTCGACCTTCAGGTCGACGAGAGCATCCAGGCAAACGTCAGCCAGGCGGGCGCAACGACGGTGTCGGCCCACACCCTGTTCGATATCGTCCGCAAGCTTCCGGAGGGCAGCCAGGTCGAGCTGACCGCCGCCGAGGGCAAGATGCAGGTCGTAGCAGGCCGCTCGCGCTTCAATCTCTCGACGCTCCCTCGCGACGACTTCCCGGTCATTGCCGAAGGCGAGCTCCCGACCCGGTTCGAGCTTCCCGCCGCGACGCTCCGCCAGATCATCGAGAAGACGCGCTTCGCGATCTCGAGCGAAGAGACCCGCTATTACCTGATGGGCATTTTCCTGCACGTCATCGACGACCAGCTGCGCGCTGCCGCGACCGACGGCCATCGCCTGGCCCGGGTAACGGTGGGCAAGCCCGACGGCGCCGACGGCATGCCGGACGTGATCGTCCCGCGCAAAGCCGTGGCCGAACTCTACCGCCTGCTCGAAGAGCTCGAAGGGTCGGTCGAGATTTCGCTGTCGTCGACCAAGGTCCGCTTCGGCCTCGGCAGCGCCGTGCTGACCAGCAAGCTGATCGACGGCACATTCCCCGACTACAACCGCGTCATCCCGACCGGCAACGACAAGCTCCTGAAGCTCGATCCGAAAAGCTTCTCGGCCGGTGTCGACCGCGTCTCGACCATCGCCTCGGAGAAGACGCGCGCGGTGAAGATGAGCGTCGACCGCGACAAGATCACCTTGTCGGTAACGTCGCCCGAGAACGGTGTGGCGACGGAGGAAATCCCCGCGGATTACGGCAATGACGGGCTCGAGATCGGCTTCAACGCCCGTTACTTGCTCGACATCCTGAGCGAGATCGACGGCGACACGGTCGAGGTCCACCTCGCCGACGCGGCAGCACCGACGCTCCTGCGCGAGAACGACAAGTCGAACGCGCTCTACGTTCTCATGCCCATGCGAGTTTGAGCCGCTGAGCGCAGCATAAGTGGAGCGCAGCGAAGGTCGCTGCGTCGAAGAGACGGCGCGGATTTACTCCGCGCCGCGATACGCTAGTCGAGACCCGTGCCGGTCACCCGCCTCTCACTGACCAGTTTTCGCTCGTACGGCTCGGCGAGCGTCGAGCCGGGGAATGGCTTCGTGTTGCTGTTCGGCGAAAATGGCGCGGGGAAGACCAACCTGCTCGAGGCTGTGTCGTTGCTGACGCCCGGGCGGGGCCTGCGCGGCGCGGCGCTGAGCGACATGGCGCGCCAGGACGGCGATGGCTCGTTCGCGGTCGCGGCGAAGCTCGGCGATATCGACATCGGCACCGGCACCCAGCCGTCCGCGCCCGAACGCCGGCAGGTTCGAATCAACGGCGCCGGCGCGGCGGTGAACTCGCTCGGCGAGTGGCTGTCAGTACTGTGGCTCACCCCCGCAATGGACCGGCTGTTCACCGGCAGCGCGGGCGACCGCCGCCGCTTCCTCGACCGGCTCGTGCTCGCGCTAGACCCGGCCCACGCGCACCATTCGACCCGCTACGACGCGGCGATGCGAGCCCGAACCAAATTGCTGCAGGAGCCCGAGACCGCCGACCCGGCGTGGCTCACCGCACTCGAGGAAGCGATGGCCGAACATGGCATCGCAATCGCCGACGCTCGCGCTCGCACAGTCGCCGCGCTCGACGAACGCCTCTTCGCCGCGCCCGAGGACGAGTTCGCCCGCGCAGCGATCGGCCTCGAAGGCTGGGCAGGAAACGACCTCCGCCAGTCCCTCCTCCAGAACCGCGCCCGCGATGCCGCCGCCGGCCGCGCGACCGAGGGCCCGCACCGCCAGGACCTCGCCGTCACCCATCGCGGCAAGCACCTGCCCGCCGCTCGCTGCTCGACCGGCGAGCAAAAAGCGCTGCTGCTCGGCCTCGTTCTCGCCCATGCGGAGCTGGTCGCCGACCGGCGCGATCAGGCCCCGGTCCTGCTCCTCGACGAGGTCGCGGCCCACCTCGATCCCAAGCGCCGCGCGGCCCTCTTCGCCCGCCTCGAGGGTCACGGTCAGGTGTGGATGACCGGCACCGAAGCCGAGCTGTTCGATGGCATCGGCGTGGCCTCGCGCTTCCATGTCCAGCCGGGACAAGTCACCCCCACCTAGCGTCATTGCGAGGAGCCGCAGGCGACGTGGCAATCCAGAGGTGGCTGGATCGCCATGCCCTTCGGGCTCGCGATGACGGTCAATTGGGTGGACTTTTCGTGAATTCCCTCTATATTGCACTGCAACACGAGACGCTTTTCCAAGCGGCGTGAACGGTCTCGACCACTTTCGAGGACCCGGCCCGCGTCTCGACCGACTTGCTTCCCAATTCACGCGGGGCGCTTTTTTGACCCCCTCGGACCGTGCGTCATTCGCGCGGCCGTCAATCATATTGGACTATCATGTCTTTCCATAACCTCGGGCTTTCAAAGCCCCTGCTCGATGCGCTTGCGGCGAAGGATTATTCGCAAGCCACCCCCATCCAGTCGCAGGCCATTCCGACCGTGCTCACCGGGCGCGATCTCCTCGGCATCGCCCAGACCGGTACCGGCAAGACGGCGGCCTTCATGCTGCCTTCGCTCGACCGTCTGGCCGCCGCGGGCAACATCCCGCGCCCCGGCCAGATCCGTATGCTGGTGCTTGCACCGACGCGTGAGCTCGCGTCGCAGATCGCTGCCAGCGCCCAGACCTACGGCCGTTTCATGCGCCTGTCGGTCGGCGTCATCTTCGGTGGCGTTCCCAATTCGAAGAGCGTCCGCACCGTCGCTCGCGGGCTCGATGTCCTCGTCGCGACCCCGGGCCGCCTGCTCGACCTCATCGACCAGCGCGCGCTCAGCCTTCGTGACCTCGAAATCCTCGTCCTCGACGAGGCCGACCAGATGCTCGACCTCGGCTTCATCCACGCGCTGAAGCGGATCGTCAGCCTCGTCCCGGCCAAGCGCCAGACCCTGTTCTTCTCGGCCACCATGCCGAAGGCGATCAAAGAGCTTGCCGACAAGTATCTCAGCAACCCGGCCGAAGTTTCGGTCACGCCCGCCGCGACCACGGTCGAGCGGATCGACCAGAGCGTCATCATGGTCAACCAGATGGAGAAGACGGCGCTCCTCGCCATGTATCTCCGGTCGGAGGCCGTCGAGCGCGCGCTCGTCTTCAGCCGCACCAAGCATGGCGCCGACAAGATCGTGCGCATGCTGGAGGCCGCCGGCATCGAATCCGCCGCCATCCACGGCAACAAGAGCCAGGCCAACCGGGAGCGCGCGATCGGCGCGTTCAAGTCGGGTCAGGTGCGCGTGCTGATCGCGACCGACATCGCGGCTCGCGGCATCGACATCCCGGGCGTCAGCCACGTCGTGAACTACGACCTGCCCGACGTTCCGGAACAGTACGTCCACCGCATCGGTCGCACCGCGCGTGCCGGTGCCGACGGCATCGCGATCGCTTTCTGCGCTCCCGACGAGCGCGGCAACCTGCGCGATATTGAACGTACCACGCGCCAGCGCCTGCCCGTCGCTCAGCTCCCGGCTGACTTCATGGCTCAGGCCGACGCGTTCAAGCGCCTGAAGCCCGCGCCCAAGGCTCAGCCGGAGCGCCCGCAGCGCAGCTTCACCAAGGCCGACCGTCGCCATGACGGCCAGCAGCGCCGCGACCGCAACGGCGGCCAGCGCCACGCGCATCGTGCCGACGGGCATTCGGCCCATCGCTCGGGCGCGCAGGACCGCAACGGTCAGCGCCGCGACGAGCAGCGCAACGATGGTGCCCGGTCATCCTATCGTCCGGAAGCATATCGCGAAGCTGGTCAGTCCGACCGTCGTCCTGCGCACCGCAACGATGGCGGCCAGCGTCAGGGCCAACCGAGCGGCGACCGTAGCGGCTATCGCCAGAACAACGGCGGCCAACCCAAGCGCAAGTTCGGCGGCGGGCGCGGCCGTCCCGGCGGGAACCACCGCGCCCGCGGCTAAGTGTACTCAGAACTTCCCGTCCTCAGGCCGGGAAGTTCATCCTCTTCAGGAATGTGGCGAAGCGCGGGTCGTTCCTGATCGGCCGCAGGAACGGGTCGCTTTTCAGGATCGCCAGCCCCGGATCGCGGAATGACCAGGCCCGCTCGAGCGAGGCAAAGGCCTCGTCCGCTTCGCCTCGCTGGGCATGAATGTCGGCATATTGATAGTGGGCGCCATCCCCGTTGACCTCTTGCGCTCGCTTGAGCGCGGCATCGGATGCGGCGCGATTTCCCTGTCGCGCGGAGATGACCGCTTCGGCGACCAACCGGAAAAGGTAATCGGGCGGCAATGGCCGTAGCTCCGCAACTGCCTCGTTGAACTTCCCCATCTCCATCAAGACCGTCGCGAGATATGCGCGAGGTAACCGCCGGTTCGGCGCAAGATTGATTGCCTTGCGATACGCGGCAGCCGCCTGAGCAAACCGTCCGGCGCTATATTGCCCGCTTCCTTCCGCCCTGAAGGCCGCCGAGTTCAGCGGGTCCCGGGCCTGCGCTTCGAGAGCGAGCCTGATCGCCTCATCCTGCTTGTCGAGCGCGCCCAGGAACCCGGCATAGTCGAGCAGGTCGTCGACATCGCCGCCGGCGAGCGAGTGGCCCCGCTCGAACTCCGGGGCAGCCGCCCCCATGTTCAACTGCCAGAATGTCACAGTAGCGAGCGCCAGATGGGCGGCGGCGAGCGACGGGGCCAGCGCGATCGCCTGTCGTGCCACAGCCGACGCTTGCACGAACCCCGGTTCGAAACGCTCACCGACCTTGGTGTAATAGCCGGTGAAGTTGGTCAGCGCCTGGGCCCTCAAGGCAAAGGCGTCGGCAAATTTCGGATCGAGCGTCGTCGCGGACTCGAGCAGGCCGATCGTCTTGTGAAGGCTGTCTTCGCTGTCGTCGGCGCGAAATTGCGCCTTCGCTTTCAGGTACAAATCGTGCGCTGCGGCGTTCGTGGTGCCGCCAACGCTGATCGCGGTCCGCGCCGCCTGCCCGAGTGCGGCGCTCAAGGCGCTCGCGACATTTGCGGCGATGTCGGTCTGGATCTTGATCGCGTCGCCGGGGCTCCGGTCATAGCTCTGCGACCATTTATCGAGGCCGGTATTCCCGTCGATCAGCTCCGCGGTGATGCGGATTAGCGAGGCGGACTGACGCACGCTCCCGGTCAGGATGTTTGACACCGCCAGCTTGGTCGCGACCGTCTTCGCGTCGTCGTTGCGAACGGCTTCCGACGACGTGCTGCCCGCGACCTTGAGGCCCGCGATCCTCGAAAGCGCGCTGCGGATTTCCTCGGCGATGCCGCTCGAGAAGTAAGCTTGCGCCGGGTCGCCGCTGAGATTCTCGAACGGAAGGACGGCGATGCTGTCCGAAGAGGAGCTGGTACCGTTCCGCAGGACCGCCCAGCCGCCAACGCCGGCAACGGCGACTGCCGCGACCGCCCCGCCGGCGATTGCCGTCCGCCGCGTGAGGAGCGGTTCGCGCTGAATTGCTTGCGGCGACGCCGTTGGAACGCAGCCGCAGATCCGCTGGATCGCGTCGAGGAACGCCCGGTAATGCGGGTCGGACCGGTTGCCGTGCCAGTTCTTGAGCGACGTCGCCTGGCTTTCGCCGAACCCGAGCGGAGGCATCACCGCATCGATGAGCACCGGGACATACACGCCGCGCTTTTGCGCTCGGGTCGCCTCCTCGCGGACGAACCCGCCTTCGGGCCCGACCGACCTCTTGCTCCAGACCACGACGACGGACTTCGCTTCGTTCAGCTGCCGCTCGATGGTTTCGCGCCAGGCATCGCCGACGCCGATATGCTCGTCCCACCAGACGGACAGGCCCTCCGCCTGCAGCGCCTGCACCAGCGGCTGCACGCGCCGGCGATCCTCAGCCTTGTATGAGACAAAGACGTCCGACATCCGGAGCCCCCTCCGCATTTAAGCATATTCGCGAATGACGAGCGTGGAAACAGCAAGAAATTAACGGCGCTTCGCCGCTGGACTCGCGGCGCACATGGTTCCAGCCTTGCGCGAGAGAGTCGGGGGACGCCATGAAAAACTGTGTAGCCAGCTGGGTACCGAACAAGATCGACATCGCCCAGGATCGGGAGAAGGGTTGGGCTGTGCTGAAGTTCGGTGTCGACGATGATTATGTCGAGCTGATGTTCCCCAAAAACGCCGTCCAGCCGCTGTTCCAGCGGATCGTCGATACGCTCGAACTCGACGATACGAGCTCGCAGTCTGCCGAGGGCTCAAACTAGGGCGAAATATCGCCCAACCCGATCTCGGAGAGGATTACCTGCCTGTCGAGATAGCCGGCTTTTTCAGCGTCCGCGACCAGCCGGCGACCTCATAGCCGCGTTCTTTCAGGCAGCCTTGCATGGCATTCTTGATCGCGCGCTCCTTTTTGGCGCGCTTGATCTTTGACATGCCCCAGGCCCCGCCCACAATCGCAAAGGGCAGAAGCACCACCGTCGCGCTGGCCGCGGCAAGGCCGGCATATCCGCCGCCCGTTGCAAGAGCGCCTCCGACCGCCGCCGTCCCGGCGCCCACCGCAGCTCCGCCCGCCGCCGAGCCGCCCCTTCCGCTAGTGTCGAGCTTGCCGTCGACGAGGAGCTGGCGGCACTCGGCATAAGCACTCTCGAACTGGGCTTGGCTGGCCGGTGCCGAGGCCAGGGTCGGCGTGAAGTCGCGAGGCCGCGACGAACAGGCCTGCAACGCAAGGCCGCACAGAACCCAATAAACGCAAACTCGTGATTGCATTGGACACCCCCTCTGGAGCGGCCACAGCGGCGCCCGGTTGGAAGAGTGACATCTATTTCAATGGTTTACCATCCCCCGCGTTGTCAGCGTCAAGGCTCTCGACCACGCCGCCGATTCACGCGTGCGCGTACGCGCGCGCACGTGACTTCTGCGCCGCAATCCCTATATCTGGACTATGGCAACCGACCCCAATCAAAACGAATATGGCGCCGACAGCATCAAGGTGCTCAAGGGCCTCGACGCGGTGCGCAAGCGCCCTGGCATGTACATCGGCGACACCGACGACGGATCGGGCCTCCACCACATGGTGTTCGAGGTGTCCGACAATGCGATCGACGAGGCCCTGGCCGGCCATTGCGACCTGATCCTGATCACGCTCAACCCGGATGGATCGGTCAGCGTCGAGGATAACGGACGCGGCATCCCGACCGGGATCCATGCCGAGGAAGGCGTGTCCGCGGCCGAGGTCATCATGACCCAGCTCCACGCCGGCGGTAAGTTCGAAAACACCAGCGACGACAATGCCTACAAGGTGTCCGGCGGCCTCCACGGCGTCGGTGTCTCTGTGGTCAACGCTTTGTCCGAATTCCTCGACCTCACCATCTGGCGCGACGGCGAAGAGCATTACATGCGGTTCGCTCACGGCGATGCGGTCGCACCGCTCAAGGTCGTCGGCCCAGCGCCAGAAGGGAAGAAAGGGACGAAAGTCACCTTCCTGCCCAGCCCCGAGACATTCAAGATCACCGAGTTCGACTTCGAACGGCTCGAGCACCGCTACCGCGAGCTCGCTTTTTTGAACTCCGGCGTGCGCCTGCTTCTCGTCGATGCGCGCCATGCCGAGAAGAAAGAGATCGAACTCTATTACGAAGGCGGCATCGCGGCCTTCGTGAAGTGGCTCGACCGCGCCAAGACCCCGATCGTGCCCGATCCGATCGCGATCACCGGCCAGCGCGACGACATCGGCATCGACGTCGCTCTCGAGTGGAATGATTCGTACTACGAGAACGTCCTCTGCTTCACGAACAACATCCCGCAGCGCGACGGCGGTACGCACCTCGCGGCGTTCCGCGCGGCGCTGACCCGAACGCTCAACAATTATGCCGAGCGCTCAGGCGCGATGAAGCGGGAGAAGGTCCAGCTGTCCGGCGAAGACATGCGCGAAGGCCTGACCGCGATCGTCTCGGTCAAGCTGCCCGACCCGAAGTTCAGCTCGCAGACCAAGGACAAGCTTGTCTCGTCGGAGGTTCGCCAGCCGCTCGAAAGCCTGATGGCGGACAAGTTCGCCGAATGGCTCGAGGAAAATCCGGCGCACGCCCGGACCATCATCCAGAAGGTGATCGACGCCGCCGCAGCCCGCGAAGCCGCGCGCAAGGCGCGTGAGGCCAGTCGCAAGTCGGCGATGGGCATCGCCTCACTCCCGGGCAAGCTCCACGACTGCCAGGAACGCGATCCCGCCAAGTCCGAACTGTTCCTGGTCGAGGGTGACTCGGCCGGCGGCTCGGCCAAGCAGGGCCGCGACAGCAAATACCAGGCGATCCTGCCGCTAAAGGGCAAGATCCTGAACGTCGAGCGCGCGCGCTTCGATCGCATGCTGTCGTCCAAGGAAATCGGGACGATGATCCAGGCGCTCGGCACCGGCATCGGCCGCGAGGAGTTCAACCTCGAAAAGCTGCGCTACCACAAGATCGTCCTGATGACCGACGCCGACGTCGACGGGGCGCACATCCGGACGCTGCTGCTTACCTTCTTTTACCGGCAAATGCCGGACCTGATTGAGAAGGGGCACCTCTACATCGCCCAGCCGCCGCTCTACAAAGTCGCCCGCGGCCGGTCCGAAGTCTATCTCAAGGACGACGCCGCGCTCGACGATTATCTCGAGGACGCGGGGCTCGAAGGCCTCGTGCTCGATACGCCCGACGGCCAGCGCTCGGGTCGCGACTTGAAGGGCCTCGTCGACCATGCCCGTCGCATGCGCACCCTGATGCGCTACGCGCCGCGCAAGTACGATTACGCCCTGATCGAAGCGCTCGCGATCAACGGCGCGCTGAAGCCGGATCTCAACAAGGACGGCCAGCAGAAGGCGGTCGCCAGGGTCGCCGAATGGCTCGCTGCGGGCGATCTTGAAGCCACCTGGTCGGGCGAAGTGGCGTCGGAGGGCGGCTACCTTCTCCGCCGGCTGTGGCGCGGCGTGACCGACGCCTTCATCATCGAACCGAGCTTCCTGATCTCCGCCGAAGCGCGGAAGCTGGACACGCTCGCCGGCGAGCAGGCAGCGGTCTACGCGACGCCGCTGACCCTGCGCACGCTCAAGAAGGGCGCAACAGCGGCCCAGGAAGAGCCGCTCGTCCCAAGCGAAGTCGAGGGGCGTGAGGACGATGTAGCCGACACAGCCGAGGCCGAGACCAAGGGCAAGACCGTCCCGGTCACTCGTCCATCGGAGCTGCTCGACGCAGTCCTTGCCGCCGGCCGTAGGGGCCTGTCGATCCAGCGCTACAAAGGTCTTGGCGAAATGAACGCCGAGCAGCTGTGGGAAACGACGCTCGACCCGTCGAACCGCTCGCTGCTCCGCGTCGAAGTCGCCCAGGCCGACGTCGCGGACGAGATCTTCACGCGCCTCATGGGCGACGTCGTCGAACCGCGCCGCGAGTTCATCCAGGACAACGCCCTCAGTGTCGCCAATCTCGACGTCTAGGAACCAATAGCAGGCAACGACTATTGGCGGCCTTGTGACTTCCACGCCGACGATCACCGTAGCGTCGTACAACATGCACAAGGCGGTTGGCCTCGACGGCCGCCGCGACCCGCATCGCGTGCTGAAGGTGCTGCAGGAAATCGACGCCGACATCGTCGCCCTGCAGGAAGCCGACCGGCGCATCGGCGGGCGCGGCTCGACCGTCCCGCATGAGCTGATCGACAGCCACGGCATGTACAAGCCGGTGCACCTCGGCGTCCGCCACAAGCGCCCGCTCGAGAAAGCAAGGCAGCACGCCGAGCGGCTGCTGAAGGTGAACACCCGCAACATCGGCTGGCACGGCAACGCCATCCTGGTGAAGCATCACATCGGCCTGATCGACTGCAAGGCGCTCGACCTTCCGACCCTGGAACCGCGCGGCGCCGTGATGGCCGAGCTGCTGATTGGCGATAAGCCGCTGCGGGTCGTGGGTATGCATCTCGACCTCTCCGGTCTGTGGCGACGGCGGCAAATGCGGGCGATTCTCGACGCGATCGCGGCCCGGCCGCAGCAAATGCCGACGATTTTGATGGGCGACACCAACGAATGGCGCACCGTGGCGGGGTGTTTGAAGGACGTCGGTCCCGACTTCCACGTCGCGCCCACCGGCCCCAGCTTCCACGCTCGCCATCCGGTGGCCGCGCTCGACCGCATCATCGTGAACAAGCATGTGAACATCGAGGCGGCCGGCGTGCACATGAGCGCCGTCGCCCGCCGCGCTTCCGACCATCTGCCCATCTGGGCAAGGCTCAGCGTCTAGCCCGCGATCTTCCTTAGCCGCCGACGCTGGATCGATGAGCCGATCCCCATCGCCTCGCGATATTTGACCACTGTCCGCCGAGCGACGTTGAAGCCCTTGCCATTCAGCAGTCCGGCGATCGCATCGTCGCTGAGGATCTCGTCCTCGGCGTCTATCAGCGCCTTGATCTGGGACTTCACCGCCTCCGCTGCGGCACCGTCGCCTTCCGCCGACGCTACCCCCGACCCGAAGAAATATTTCAGCTCAAACATCCCGCGGTCGCACAGCAGATACTTGTTGGACGTCACGCGGCTGACCGTCGATTCGTGCATCTCGATCGCCTCGGCCACTTCCCGCAACGTCATCGGCTTCATCGCCGACACACCGCGTTCGAAGAATCCCTGCTGCCGCTTTACGATCTCGCTAACGACCTTGACGATGGTCCGCGCCCTTTGGTCGAGCGCCTTCACCAGCCAGTTGGCCGACTGCAGGCACTCGCTGAGCCACGCCCGCGACGCCTTGTCCTGGGGTCCTTGCTTCAGCTCTTGGTAGTAGCGGCGGTTCACCAGCAGCCGCGGCAGCGTCGCTTGGTTGAGCTCGACCGCATAGCCGGCCCTGAGCTTGCGAATGAATACATCGGGAGTGACATCCTCCGCCGCGAACGCCGAGAACTGGCATCCGGGCTTCGGGTCATAGGCGCGAAGCTCCCGGATCATGTCGGCGAGGTCCTCGTCGTCGACGCCGCAGATCCGCTTCAAATCGTTGGTGCGACCCTTCGACAAGAGGTCGAGATTGTCGATCAGCCGCGCCATCGCCGGATCATATCGGTCCGTCGCTTTGGCCTGGAGCGCGAGGCACTCGGCCAGCGAGCGCGCACCGACGCCGGCCGGCTCCAGTCCTTGGACGATCGCCAGCGCCGCTTCGACAGCTGCAACCGGCTCGTCGGCAAGGCGCGCAATCTCATCCAGCGGCACCGCCAGATAGCCCGTCTCGTCGAGGCTTTCGGCTATAACTCTTGCAAGGTCGCCCTCGCGTCCCGAATAGCCGTGCAGCTGGTCGAGCAAATGCTCGGATAGCGACGCTGCAGAATACTGAATCCGATCGAAATCAAAGGCTTCGTCGGAACCACCTGACGTCACGACGTCAGAGTAGCTGTCGGTCTCAAGCGCCTCCGATTCCCAATCGCGGTCGAGCGGGCGGTCGTCCTCCGCCTGTCCCATGATGATGTTGTCGGCGCCCGGATCATCCGGCGCTTCGTCGGTGCCCCCGTCTTCATCTGACATGAAGTCGCCGGCCGGCTGCTCGTCCGGCTCGTCTTGCCGGCCTTCCAACAACGGGTTCTTGGCAATCTCCTCCGCGATGAAGGCTTCCAGCTCCAGATTGCTGAGCTGCAGCAGCTTGATCGCCTGTGTCAGCTGGGGTGTCAGCACCAGCTGCTGCGATTGGCGAATGCTTAAAGAGGGGCCCAGGCCCATGATCAGGTCTCGCTAGAGCGCGAAGCTCTCGCCGAGGTACAGGCGCCGGACCTCCTGGTCGGCGACCAACGCTTCGGGAGTACCAGCAAACAGGACCTGTCCGTCGTAAATGATGCAGGCGCGGTCGACGATGTCGAGCGTCTCGCGGACGTTATGGTCGGTGATCAGCACGCCGATGTCGCGCTTTTTCAGCTCGCGCACCAGCTCGCGGATGTCGGCGATCGAGATGGGGTCGATGCCCGCGAACGGCTCATCGAGCAGCATGATCGACGGATCGGCGGCCAGCGCCCGGGCAATCTCGCAGCGCCGCCGCTCGCCGCCGGACAGCGCCATCGCCGCCGAATCGCGAAGCGCCGTGAGGCCAAATTCGCCCAAAAGTGTCTCCAGACGGTCGCGCCGGGCCTGCTTGTGCGGTTCGCTGACCTCGAGCACTGCCATGATATTCTGCTCGACCGTGAGGCCGCGGAAGATCGATGTCTCCTGCGGCAGATAACCAAGGCCGAGGATCGCTCGGCGGTACATCGGCAGGTCGGTAATGTCCTGCCCGTCGAGGAAAATGCGCCCGCTGTCCGGCTTCACCAGCCCCATGACCGAGTAGAAGCAGGTCGTCTTGCCGGCGCCGTTCGGACCGAGCAGCCCGACCACCTCACCGCGGTGAACGTCCAGCGACACGTCATGAAGCACCGCGCGCCGGTCGTACGCCTTCGCGATCGAACGCACTTCGAGCCCGGAAACCGTGTCCGGGATCCCATCGGTCGCCGGCCGAGCGACGGTCGCGGCTTCGTTCATTGCGATTCTACTGAGTCTTCTTCTGCGGCACGGTGAAGTGACCGGTCACTCGCCCGCCGCTCGAATTTACGCCCGGAGGGCCGCCGTCGATCACAGCGCGCCCGCTATCGAGATCGATGACGAGTCGTGAGCCATTGAGCTGGTTGTCGCCGCGGTTGAGCTGAACAGCCCCGATTAGCGTAATCAGCTTCTTGTCGAGGTCGTAGATGCCGAAATCGCCCTTGGCGGTCTCGGACGGACTTTGCACGGTCACGCCCCCGGCCGCATCGAGCCTCCGGATCTGGACGCCCCCACTGGTCTGGGAGCCGCCGGAATAAGCCACCGTCAGCCGCGTCGTGTTCAGCGTCAGCTCGTCCTGCTTTACATGGACGTTGCCAGCGAAAATCGCCCGGTCGGCGCGATCCTGCACCTCGAGCCGGTCGGCGGACAAATCGATCGGGGCATTGCTGTTGTGCCCTTTGAGAGCGGAAACCGAGCTCTGCTTCTGCTGGGCGATGGCCGCCGTCGTCGCCACGCTGGTCGCGACCAGCGTTGAAGCAAGGATTATGCCGGAAAACCGCATGGCCCTCATCTGACCGCCCCTTGCACGATTTTCAAGCGAGTGCCGCCGTTCAGCACGACTTTCCGTTCATCGAGATCGGCCTGCAGATGCCCGGCTTGGAACTGGCCGAGCCGCATTTGCCCGGAAACGGCGCCCGCGCTTTGCATCTGACGCTGTTTCAAGTCGACAGTCACGTCGCGCGTTTCGAGACGGTAGCCATCGGGACCAACGAGCCGCACCGGCCCATTTACATCCATCTTCTGCTGGTCGAGGTCATAGCGTCCGGTGTTTGCCGCAATCATCAGCGGTCCCTGCTGCAGCGCCAGCTTGGCGAACATTCCCTGGATATCGACGACCGGCACGTCCGAACTGCGCTGGATCGCGCGATTGGCGGTGATCTCGAACTTCTGGCCCTTGTTGTCGGCGCCGATGTAGCGCGCCGATTCGACCCGCATCCGCTCCTGCGCGTTTTGCACCTTCTTCTTGTCGAGGATGAAGCTGACATCGCCATGCTTCTGCAGCGGCGCGAAGGCCAGCACCGCAATCAGGATTCCGACCGCTGCGGGAAGCGCGATTTTGGACCAGCGCACGATCGCGTCGTGCGCGCTCCCCGGGACCGCCCAGCGCTGCTTGTTCGCGCGTTCCTTGTTTGCCTGATCGGACATCAGCCGTTGTGCGCGAGAATATCCTCTTCCGGCCAGCCGCCGAGATCGAGCATCGCCCGCGCCGGAAGGAAGTCGAAACAGGCCTGGGCAAGCGCCACGCGTTCTTCGCGCTGGAGCCGTTCGTCGAGCTTCTCCTTCAATGCATGGAGGTAGCGAACGTCGCTTGCGGCATAATCGCGCTGGGCATCGCTGATCTCGTTCGCTCCCCAGTCACTGGTCTGCTGTGCTTTCGACAGGTCGACGTTGAGCAATTCCTTGACGAGGTCCTTGAGCCCGTGCCGGTCGGTGTACGTGCGAACAAGCCGCGACGCTGTCCGCGTGCAATAGAGCGGAGCGGCCATTATTCCGAGATAGGCCTGCATGATCCCGATATCGAAGCGCGCGAAATGATAGAGCTTCAGCCGGTCAGGATCGCCGAGGAGGGCCTTCAGGTTGGGCGCTGAATAATCGCTGCTGCGCTTGAACCGGACGAGATGCTCGTCGCCCTTGCCGTCAGAAAGTTGCACCAGGCACAGCCGGTCGCGCCCCGGGACCAGGCCCATCGCCTCGGTGTCCACGGCGATTGGGCCGTCCGCGAAACGGACGTCGCCGGGCAGGTCTTCCTCATGGAAATGGATGGCCATTCAGCGTCCTTATACGGGTTCAGATGAACCGCTTTAGTCCCGCTCTGCGGGTAGGCGCCACCCCGGTGTAATCGAATCACTAGAGCAGCTTAGATTTTTCCTGTAAGCACCCGCTCGGTGCGTGTGTGGGAAACGCATCGGCCGGTAGCGCTCAGGGCCCAGCGCGTTGGTTTATTTCGATTGGGGCACATAAGAAGTTTGGACGGGCATGGGTTTCGACAGAGGGCGTAAAGGCGAGCGCGGTGGGCGCGGTCGCGACAAGCGCGATGGTTTCGGCGAAGACAATTTCGCAGGCGGCGGTGATTTCGGCGGTGGCGGATTCCAGGAGCGCGGTGGCTACGGCGGCCGCGGCGGTGGATTCGGCGATCGTGGCGGCTTCGGCGGCGGTGGCGGCGGCTACGGTGATCGTGGCGGCGGTGGCGGCTACGGCGGCGGTGGAGGCGGTGGCTTCCGTGGCGGCGGCGGTGGCGGTTTCCGCGGCGGCGGCGGTGGCGGCGGCGGCATGCCTCCCCAGGTCGTCGGCGAAGGCAAAGGCACCGTAAAGTTCTTCAATCCGCAAAAGGGTTTCGGCTTCGTCGTCCGCGACGATGGCGGTGAGGATGTGTTCGTTCACATCTCGGCGGTCGAGCAGGCGGGTCTTACCGACCTCGCCGACGGCCAGCCGCTGGAGTTCACGCTCGTCGATCGCGGCGGTCGCATTTCCGCGACCAACCTGCGAATCGAAGGTGAGCCCATGGCGGTCGAACGCGCCGAGCGCGCTCCGCAGCGTCAGCTGACGGGCGAAAAGGCGACGGGAACGGTCAAGTTCTTCAATTCGATGAAGGGCTTCGGCTTCATCCAGCGTGATGACGGCCAGCCGGACGCGTTCGTTCACATCTCGGCCGTCGAGCGCGCGGGCATTCCGACGCTCAACGAAGGCGACAGGCTGGAGTTCGAGATCGAGGTCGATCGTCGCGGCAAGTTCGCGGCGGTGAACCTCTCGGCCATTCCGGCCTAAATCCTCTTTCAGAGGGGGCAAAGGAGCCGGTGGGACTCGTTCCTGCCGGCTCTTTTTATGTCTGCTACATCGCGCTCGCGTAGAAGGCGGCGAGGTCCGAGTGGAGCTGCCGCGCCGACCCCGGGTCCGTGTACATCATGTGGCCCGCTTCATAGTAAGTGTAGCGGATGTTCGACTGCAGCTGGGGCTCCAGCGCCAGATGCTCGAACTCATATTCCGCACCGTGGAACGGCGTCGCCAAATCGTAATAGCCGTTGACTGACAGCACCTTCATCCGTGGGTTCTGGCGCATGGCGCTGGCAAGATCGACGCTGGTGTCAGCGATCTGCTGGTCGCCGTCCGGGCTCTTATGCGAGAAATCCCAGCTCGAATCCCCGCCGTAGATCGCGCCATAATTGTTCGGCCGATAGACGAGGTCGGTTTTGTAGCCGAGGTCGCGCAACAGATAATCGTTAAGCACTCCCACGAACGCACCGGTGATGGCGCTCGCCTGCGGGTCGTAGCTCGTGCCGGCGCCGGCATTGTCTGCCTCCGTGCCGATGTAGCGCGCATCGATACGGCCGATGATCTGGCCCCGGTCACGCAACAGCTCGCGACGGTAGCGGTCGTCGTTGATGCGAAGGTTCGACCGCACAATGTAGTCCGGCGACACGGCAAGGAAGCGCGACATCTGCTGGGCGATCGATGTCCGTTCGTCCGGGGTCAGGTTGTTGCCTTTCTGAAGGGCCGCCGAATAAGGCCCGCTCGCGAAGGCCCGCGCGTCCGCCAAGAACTGTCGAAGGTCCGGCTTGGGGTCGATTTTGCCGTGATACCAGGCATTTGCCGCCAGCGTCGGGAAGAAATTCACCAGGCTCTGGTCGCCCTGGAAGTCGGCAAAGTTGAACACCGTCGACACGAAAGTGATGCCGTTGAGCTGGACGCCGGCGTCGAGCAGTGAATTGGACAGGCCCGCGGCGCGCGTCGTCCCGTAGCTCTCGCCGATGATGAATTTGGGCGAGTTCCAGCGGTTGAACTTGGTCAGGTACCGCTGGATCGTCGACGTGAAGGTTTTGAGGTCCTTGTCGACCCCGAAAAAGTCCTTCGGTTCAGCCTTGCCCAGCGGACGCGACAAGCCGGTCGTCGGCGCGTCGATGAAGACGAGGTCGCTGACGTCCAGCAAGGTGTCGGGGTTGGCGCCGTAGCGGAACGGCGGGCCGGCGATCGTCTCCGGCGTCGAGGCATCGACCTTGATCGGCCCGAACGATCCCATGTGCAGCCACATGGTCGACGAACCGGGGCCGCCGTTGAACAGGAATGTCACCGGGCGCGGCCGGCCCGCCGACGGCACCGTGTAAGCGACGTAGAACATGCTCACCGTCGGCTCACCGTCGCCGTTGCGGATGGTGAGATGACCCGGCGTCACCGTGTAGGCCAGCGTCTTGCCGCGCAGCGAGATTGATCGGCGAACCGGCTGCGCATCTTCCTCGACGCTGGCCTTCACCTGGTCGGGATTGGGCTTCGCCGCTGCTTCCTTCGCGTCCTTGGACGGAGCGTCGCCGGCGGGTGCGTTCTGAGCGGTTACAGGCGCGGCGCTCAGCAGCAGCGCGAGGGCAAAAGCGGACGTGCGGGTCATTCGGCGCCTTTCATCGGGATCACATTGCCGCGGACCATGACATAGCCGACGCGCTGAACAGCAGTCGGATCGACCAACGGGTCTCCCTCGACTGCAATCAGGTCGGCCGACTTACCCGGATCGAGCGTCCCGGTCTCATTCGACAGGTTCATGAGGTCGGGCCCGCCCTTGGTAGCGGCGATGAGGGCGTCGCGCGCGGTCATCCCGCCCTTCGACACCATCAGCTCGACCTCCTTGTTGGCCTCGCTGTGCGGAGCGACCGCGCTATCGGTGCCGAGCGCGATCTTCACGCCGCTCTTATAAGCGAGGTTGAGGCCGTGTCCCCACAGCCCCAGCACCTGCCGGGTCTTGTCTTCCATCGCCGGCGTCATCTTGCCCGTGCCGAGCGCTCGGCTGATGCCGCTGAAAGCCATGAGCGTCGCGGAATAATAAGTGCCGTGCGCCTTCATCGCCTTGGCTCCGGCATCGTCGAGGAACGTGCCGTGCTCGATCGAATCGATGCCGGCATTGGTTGCCGCCAGGATTCCGCGAGCGCCGTGCGCGTGCGCCGCAACCTTCAGGTGCATCGAATGCGCCATGTCGGCGATGCCCTTCAGCTCCGCATCGGTGAAGTGCTGCTCCAGGCCCATCGTGCCGGGGTCGAGCACGCCGCCCGTCGCCATGACCTTGATCACATCGACTCCCGCGGCGGCGAGCTGGCGGACAACCTTCTGGCATTCCTCGACGCCGGTGCAGACCGAGGGGCTGAGGTGCGCATCGTTGACCGCCTGTGCCAGCTCTGGCGGAAGCCCCGTCGCGGTATCGGCATGGCCGCCGATAATCGACAGCGGCGCGCCGGATACCTTGATGCGTGGTCCGGGGAAGCGGCCTTCAGTGACCGCGTCGCGAACCGCGATGACCGACGAGGTGTCGCCGCCAAGGTCGCGCACGGTGGTGAACCCGCCGCGCGCCATGTCCAGCGCATGCGTCAGTCCTTCGGTCACCGCGTAGGCGTTCGAATATTTCTGCGTGAAATAGGCATACCACGGCGTTCCCGACGTCTGCGTCAGATGCACGTGCACGTCCGTCATGCCCGGCATCACCGTGCGGCTGCGCTGGTCCACGACGATCGCTCCAGCCGGTGCCGTGAAGCCGTTCTCGATCCGGCTGATCCGCCCATTCTCGACGATGACGGTCGATGCGCCGCGCTCCGGCTGGGCCGCGTCGACGATCAAATGACCGGCCTGGATGGCGTAGGTTGCGGCAGCGGCCGGCGCTGCAATCGCCAGCGCCGCGGCGCCGGCAAGCAAGGCTTTGAACATTGAACCCCCTTCTCTCGAAGCGGGAGGATTAGCGCCGCTGACGGGCGCTTCAAGTGACGAGTGCGTTGATGCTCGCCATCGTGTCTGCCTCATTGGCCGGCTTGTCGGTGCGAATTCGGCTGACGCGGGGGAAGCGCATCGCCACGCCGGACTTGTGACGGCTGCTCTTGTGGATCGAATCGAACGCGACTTCGAGCACCAGGCTCTTCTCGACCTCGCGCACCGGTCCGAAGCGCTGGACCGTGTGCGCCCGCACCCAGCGGTCGAGCCATTTCAATTCCTCGTCCGTGAATCCGAAATAGGCCTTGCCCACCGGCAGCAGTTCGCCGGCCTCGGTCCAGCAGCCGAAGGTGTAATCGGAATAGAAGCTCGACCGTTTCCCCGACCCGCGCTGCGCGTACATCAGCACGCAATCGGCGGTCAGCGGGTCGCGCTTCCATTTGTACCACAGTCCAGTGCGGCGGCCGGCGATATAGGGACTGTCGCGCCGCTTCAGCATGATGCCCTCGATCGACACGTCGCGGGCGTTGAACCGCAAATCCTCGAGCTCCTCGAAGGTGTTCGCCTCGATGAGCTGCGAGACGTCGAACCGCTCAGGGTCGAGGGCGCCCGCGAACGCCTCCAGATGCTTGCGCCGCTCGCTCCACGCCAGCTCGCGCCGGTCTTTGTCGCCCTCGAACAGCACATCGTACAGCCGCACGAACGCCGGATAGGACCCCAGCATTTTCTGGCTGACGTTCTTGCGCCCGAGCCGTTGCTGAAGCGCATTAAAGCTAGCCGCCGCCCCGCCGTGAACGTCGCCCACGCCCTGGTCCGACCCGCGCACCAGCAGCTCGCCATCGAGCACGCCTTTCACCCGAAACGCCTCGGCGACATCGGGGAAGCTGCCGGAAATGTCGTCGCCGGTGCGGCTGTAGAGCCGCGTCTCGCCGCCGGCATGGACGAGTTGAACGCGGATCCCGTCCCACTTCCACTCGGCGGCATAATCGTCGAGCGAGACCCGCGTCTCCTCCAGCGGATGGGCGAGCATGAACGGCCGGAACACCGGCACGTCGCGTACCAGCGGCTGGTCCGCGCGCCCCTCGGCCCAGTCGAACAATTCGGTGAACGGCGGCTTCAGCCCGTGCCACACCTCTTCGACCGCTTCGACCTCCAGCCCGAACGCATCGGCCAGCGCCTGCTTCGCCAGCCGCGCATTGATGCCCACGCGAAGCTCGCCGAGCGCCAGCTTCAGCAGCGCGAACCGCCCCGACGCGTCGAGGTGATCGAGCATCCGCTCGAGCACGCGCGGCGCTTCCATCTTCCCCGCCTGCCGCAGACGGTCGATCGCCGTCGCGATGCTGATCGTCGCGTCATCGACATCGGGCGGCTCGCCGGGCGGCGTCGGCCACAGCAGCGACACCGTCTCCGACGTATCGCCAACATAGTCGCGGCTCATTGCGAACAGCACCGGATCGATCCGCTCCGCCACCAGCGCCCGCACCGCGGCCGGCTTGATGTGCGGGATGTCGAGCGTCCCGGTCAGCGCCGCGAGCCCGTAGCCGCGGTCAGGGTCGGGAGTCTCCTTGAGGTAATCGCCGATCAGCTTCAGTTTGGTGTTGCGCGAGCGCGTGTAGACGAGGTCGTCGAGAAGCTGCGAAAAGGCGCGCACGCGCCTTCAATGCACGAGCGGCGTTGCGGTGTCGAAAATCTAGCGGATGCGGACGGCGAGGGCGGCTAGCATCGCCGTGCAGTCGCGATCGTCGTGGCAGTCGAATGCTTCCTCGACATGCTCGAGGCAGGACTGCATCGAGACGCGGTGACCGGGAAGCAGCGCCAGCTGGGCGGTGCGCTTGGCCAGGCTTTCAAGCGCGGCAAGGCCGTGATCGGCGGCGAGCTGACGGATCGAGTCCATCCGGGCGTAAAGCGCCAGCGGGGAAATGCGCGGACCGGCGTCGCGGATCTCGGCAATGCGCGAGGATACCTGCGTCCTCAATTGCGCGAGCTGATCAGTCGTCATCACCGGTCCCCCAAATTCCCATCCAAGCTCTCGCACTTTGGTTAAGGGGCCGTTACGACCGCGCGACTGGGGGAGGACAGCCGATGCTGAGCCGACGTATCCGTGAGCATGCCGCCGATCTGAATTGGGTCGGGGTCGCGGTAGACCTCGCCATCGTCATCATCGGCGTGTTCCTTGGCATGCAGGTCAACGACTGGAACCAGGCCCGGCTCGACCGGCGGCAAGCGCGCGAATATCGCGCAATGCTGCTCAACGACGTCGACGCGAATCTCGAAAGTCTGGCGACGCGGAGGCGCTATTACGACTGGGTTAGAAGCGAGGCACTGGCGACCCTCGCTGACCTCGACCGACCGGCGAGCGCGCTCGACGAGCAGTTCCTGGCTCACGCCTACCAGGCCAGTCAGATGCAGCCCTGGGCGCTCAAGCGGAACACATATGACGAGGTTGTCTCGACTGGAGCGATGGCGAAACTCGGCGATGCAGTGCTTCGCGAAGAGATTGCCAATTATTACGTCGGCGCAGACGTCACTGGAGCGAATATCGCCGCTCTCCCGCCCTATCGCGAGATCATTCGCAGGGTGTTGCCCTACGCCGTGCAGCAGGCGGTGCGCTCCAGGTGCAATGAGCGAATCGTGCAGAGCGGCCGCGGATCGACGGATGTCCTCTTGCCACAAGGGCGATGCGAGTTGGGTCTCGATTCGACGACGGTTCGTTCGGCCGTCGCGCAGGTCCACGATTGGCCTGGCCTTTCACTCGACCTCAATCGACAGATCGTCGATCTGGATCAGAAGCTGTTGAGCGTAGACACGATCTCGGATCGTGCGACTACGCTCAAAAAGGAGCTTCGGGACGCAAACCGCTAGCGCCCAGGCAGCGGCATAACCTTGACAAAAGCCCGTCTCCCCATCACAGGCACCGGGGAACGGGCGGCGCGTAGCCGCTTTTCTTTTTTAGACATCGGGAATTTCCAATGGCGAAGCCGGCAACGGTCAAGATCAAGCTCGTCAGCACCGCGGACACGGGCTTCTTTTATGTGACCAAGAAGAATCCGCGCACTCAGACGGAGAAGCTGAGCTTCCGGAAGTACGACCCGAAGGCTCGCAAGCACGTCGAGTTCAAAGAGGCGAAAATTAAGTAACGAACTGAGCGTTCGTCGCTCAGATCCTCATCCCGGACTTGATCCGGGATCCAGCTAAAAAAGAAGCACTAGACTCCTGCCTTCGCAGGAGCACGAATCACGCCTCGTCGCCGCCGGTCTCGGTCGGGCCGGGGCCATCTTCCGAATCGTTGGCGAAATCGACGGTTGAGTCGTCATCCCTCGACGGCTCGGCGTCTTCCGCCTTCTCGCTCTCACCGTCCTGCGGCTGCTCTTGCAGCAGCTGGTCCACCGTCTCCGCGAATCGCATCACTGAGATCGGCTTCGACACATAAGCCTGCGCTCCGGCCGCGCGGATGCGCTCCTCGTCGCCCTGCGCCGAGTAAGCCGTCACCGCCATGATCGGCACTTCCGACAATTCGTCGTCCTCGCGCAGCATCTTGATAAGGTCGAGGCCGGTGACGTGCGGCAGTTGGATGTCGGTGATCACCAGGTCGGGCGAGAAATCGTGCGCGGCGTCCATCGCCTGGCGGCTGTCGGTCACCGCGTGAGGTTCATGCCCGTGCGCCGCGAGCAGGTCGCAGAACAGCTTCACGTTGAGGGCATTGTCTTCGACGATCAGGATTTTCGCCAACTTCTTTCCCTCACCCCTGCCCGGCCCCTAAGAGCCTAGGCGATGAACAGCGCGACGCCAACCGATCCGCACGCCCTCGCGCTCGCCGCCCTTGCGGCCACGCTGACTGACGAACGGCGTGCGCGGCGGTTCCTCGACATGACCGGAATCGGGACAGACGAGTTGCGGGCTCGGGCGGATGACCCGGACCTGCTTTCGGCGGTCATCCGCTTCCTCGAAAATCACGAACCGGACCTGCTCTCCGTTTCCGAAGAGATTGGGGTAGAGGCCGCGCAACTGACTGCTGCGCGTCAGGCGCTGGAAGGAGCATACGAGTGAAGACGATTCTTATCACTGGCGCCACCGCTGGGTTTGGCGAGGCCGCCGCACGCAAGTTCGTTGCTGGCGGCTGGCGAGCGGTCGGCACAGGTCGCCGCGGCGATCGCCTGAAGAAGCTGCAGGACGAGCTTGGGGATGGCTTCCTCCCACTCGAAATCGACATGCGCGACCGCAATGCAGTCGAAAGCCTCGCGAAGCTCGATGCGCCGTGGGGCGAGGTCGACCTGCTGCTCAATAATGCCGGCCTGGCGCCGCCGATGGCTGGCCTGCCGGAGAGCGATTGGGACAAGATAGAGACGGTTCTCGACACCAACGTCACCGGCCTCGTCGCGCTGACCCGCGCGCTCCTGCCCAAGCTAATCGAGCGCAAGGGCCACATCATCAACCTGTCCTCGGTCGCCGCGACTTATCCGTACAAGGGCGGTGCGGTTTATGGTGCGACAAAGGCCTTCGTTCGCCAGTTTTCGCTCGACTTGCGCTGCGATTTGGCGGGAACCGGGGTGCGCGTGACGTCTGTGGAACCGGGGATGGCCGAAACCGAGTTCACCATCGTCCGCACGGGCGGCGACAAGGACGCCTCGGACAAGCTCTACGAAGGGATGAACCCGATGACGTCGGAGGACTTGGCCGACCTCTTCTGGTGGCTCGCAACTCTTCCGGCGCATCTCAACATCAACACCATCGAACTAATGCCGGTGACGCAGAGCTGGGCCGGCTTCACCGTCCACCGCGAGGGTTGACCGAAACCGCTGAGGGGTGTTGAGGCGCGGGCCATGAGCATCGACCAGCGCCTCGCCGAACTCGGCATCACCCTTCCCCAGCCTGCCGCCCCGGTGGCGGCTTACGTGCCGGCCGTCGAGCTGGGCGGGCTGCTCCACATTTCGGGCCAGATCAGTTTCGCCGAGGACGGCAGCCTGATCAAAGGCCGACTGGGCGAAGACGTCGACCTTGATGGCGGCATCGCTGCGGCCCGGCGTTGCGGCGTGATGCTGATCGCGCAGATGAAAGCCGCGCTCGGCTCGCTCGAGCGGGTCGAGAAAATCGTCAAGCTCGGCGTGTTCGTGAACAGCGCTCCGTCGTTCACCGACCAGCCCAAGGTCGCCAACGGCGCCTCGGAGCTAATGCAGGACGTGTTCGGCGAGGCCGGCCGCCACGCCCGCAGCGCCGTCGGTGTCGCGGTGCTTCCGCTTGGTGTCGCGGTCGAAGTGGATGCGATCGTCGCGGTCCGCGCCTGACCCACTCGATCCCGGCTCGGCGGGCTTCGCGCACCGCGGGCTGCACTACGGCTCCGAATTTCCGGAGAACAGTCTGATCGCTTTCGCCGGGGCTCTCGAAAAGGGTGCCGGCATCGAGTGCGACCTGCGGCTGACCAAAGACGACAACATCGTCGTCTTTCACGACGCGGACGCGTGGCGGATGTGCGCGAGCCCGCTGAAGATCGGCCAGTCGACACTAGAGGACTTGGGCCAGCTGACAGTCGGCGGGCACCCGATACCGACGCTCACGAGCCTGCTCACCCTCGTCGGCGGACACGTTCCGCTGCTCCTTGAGGTGAAGGTTGAGAATGACATCTGGCGGTGGATCCGGCCGCTCCGTGACACCCTTTACGATTATGATGGGCCGCTCGGGATCATGAGCTTCGACCCGCGTATCCCGCGCCTCGTCCGGACCAACATGCCCGAATACAGGCGCGGTCTCGTCATCCGGGATGAACTGTCGTGGTGGCGCCGAGGAATGGCAATCCAGACCGCAAGTCCCCAGTTTCTCGCCGTGGACAAAAAGGCCCTTTCCAATCCCTGGGTACAATCAGCCCGCTCCGTCATTCCAGTCTACAGCTGGACGATCCGTACTGTCGAAGATCGCGCGCAAGCGGAGGTTCAGGCCGATGCTCTCATCTGGGAAGACGATGGCCGACCGCGAAGCTGAATTCATCGCGAAGATTGCCGGTGGCGTCAGCGGGCTCAACGCGCACGCCTGGGACCGGCTGACCGATGGCGGCGACCCGTTCGTCAGCCACGCGTTCCTTTCGGCACTCGAGGACTCGGGCAGCGTTGGAACCGGCACCGGCTGGACCCCCGCCCCGATCCTGATCGAGGATGATGCATCGCACCTGCTCGCTGCGGCGCCCGCCTATCTCAAGACCCACAGTCAGGGCGAATATGTGTTCGACCACGGCTGGGCCGACGCGTGGGAACGGGCCGGCGGATCTTATTATCCCAAGTTGCAGGTCGCGGTACCCTTCACGCCGGTGCCGGGGCCTCGGCTCCTTGGAGTGCGGCCACAGCATCTGCTCGCCGCCATAGAGACGGTAACCGTCCAGAACGACATGTCGTCGGCGCACATTACGTTCACCGACGATACGGCCGCCGCCGAAACGGAGCGGCGCGGCTGGCTGATGCGGCATGGTATCCAGTACCATTGGTTCAACCGGGGCTATCGAAGCTTCGATGATTTCCTCGCTGCGCTCCGCAGCCCCAAGCGCAAGGCGATCCGCAAGGAGCGAACGGCTGCGCGTCAGGGCCTAGATTTCGTTGTCTTACGCGGCGCGGAGATCGGGCCGGACGACTGGGATGCAATGTGGACGTTCTACCAGGACACCGGCTCCCGGAAATGGGGCCACCCGTACCTGACCCGAGAGTTCTTCGACCTCGCCAGCGAACGCCTCGGCGACAAACTGCTGCTGTTCTTTGCGCTACGTGACGGGCAGCCAATTGCGGGAGCGCTCAATTTGATCGGCGCCGACACGCTTTACGGCCGCTATTGGGGCTGTACCCAGGAGGTGCCATTCCTCCATTTCGAGCTTTGCTATTATCAGGCGATTGAATGGGCCATCGAGCACGGCCTTAAGTCGGTCCAGGCGGGGGCCCAAGGCGAGCACAAGCTAGCTCGCGGCTATGAGCCGGTGGTCACCAAGTCCGCGCATTTCATTCCGAACCCGAGCTTCAAGGCAGCCGTGGCGGAGTTTCTCCAGGCGGAGCGCGAGGGTGTCGCGCAGGAGATCGCCTGGCTCCGGAACTCGCTGCCCTACCGCTCTTCTTCCTCCGCGTAGATCGCGACGGTCCGTGCTTTGGCGTTGGCCCTGCCGCGGTACATCGCGGGCGTGGTGAAGCCCCAAGCAGCTTCGCCGGTCGGGCCAACGGCGATCAGCCCTCCAGTGCCGCCAAGCTCCCGGATGTCCGCAAGGACACCGTCCAGGGCGGCCTGAAGCGCCTGTCCACCGAGACGAACGCGCTCGGCCAGCTGGTGCGCCGCGACGGCCCGGATGAAATACTCCCCTGAGCCCGTGGCGGAAACAGCCGCCGAGCGGTCGTCGGCATAGGTTCCAGCACCGATCAGCGGAGAATCGCCGATGCGGCCCCAGCGTTTCGCTGTAAGCCCACCGGTCGAGGTTGCCGCGGCGACATGGCCGTCTGAGTCGAGCGCGACCGCGCCGACCGTGCCGTATTTCACGTCGGCATCGAACCCGCCGCTTGCGAGCAGCTCATCAAGTTGCCGCCGGCGCTCGCCGGTGACGAACCAATCATTCTCGACCTGCTCGAGCTCCGCGTCCCGCGCGAACTGATCTGCGCCTTTTCCCGACAGGAAGACGTGCGGGCCCTGCTCCATCAAGCGTCGCGCGAGGCTGATCGGCGCCCTCGTGGTCATGAGCCCGGCCACCGCACCGGCTCGCCGGTTGCTTCCGTCCATGATGGCGGCATCGAGCTCGATGGTGCCTTCGCTGGTGAGCACGCTGCCGCGGCCGGCGTTGAAGCAAGGATCGTCCTCGAGCACGCGAACCGATGCCTCCGCCGCATCCAACGCCGAGCCGCCACCTTCGAGGATTTTGGCACCGGCATCCAGCGCATCTCGAAGTCCTTCGCGCGCTTTGTCGTGATGATCGGGATCGCCATTCTTCGGGCGCATCGATCCGGCGCCGCCGTGGATAACCAACTGCCAAGCTGTCGTCATGCGCGAGGCCTTAGCGACGCCCCGTCGCGGATGCCAGTTGACGAAACAGCCGTTGGCATATTATTATGATATCAAATTAAGGGAGGCCAAAGTGTCTGACGGAAAAGTCATTGCACTGACTGCGACGAGCGAACGACCAGTAGCGACGGCGAGCGGCTACGCGATGTTGGTCGTGCTGCTGCTTGCGGTGCTAGCGGATGTTTATGCGATCAGCACGTTGCCCAACGGGCCGGGCGGAGTGCTCAATGTCGCGATCCTCATCTTGTCGACGATCGTCTTCATCCTGGTCATGCCGGGCTTCTACATGCTCCAGCCCAACCAGGCGGTCGCCATTACCTTGTTCGGTGAATATCGCGGCACCGATCGCAACACAGGCTTGCGCTGGACCTGGCCGTGGATGGCCAAGAAGAAGGTGTCGGTCCGCGCCAACAACTTCATCTCGGACAAGATCAAGGTGAACGACCTTCGCGGCAATCCGATCGACATCGCCGCGCAGATCATGTGGCGCGTCGTCGATACGGCACAGGCACTGTTCGACGTCGACGATTACAAGCAGTTCGTCCGGGTTCAGGTCGAAGCCGCGATCCGAACGATCGGCTCGCGCTACCCCTATGACGACTTCACGCACCAGGAAGTCACGTTGCGCGGCAATCACGACCAGGTCGGGGTCGAGCTTCGTCAAGAACTGCAGGAAAGGCTGAACGTCGCCGGCATCACCATCGACGAATGCGGCTTCACCTACCTCGCTTACGCTACCGAGATCGCCAGTGCGATGCTTCGCCGGCAGCAGGCGCAGGCGGTTGTCGCGGCCCGCCAGACGCTCGTTGAGGGCGCGGTCGGAATGGTCGAGATGGCGCTGGCATCGTTGTCCGAGAAGAAGGTCGTCGAGCTTGACGACGAGCGACGAGCAGCGATGGTCTCGAACCTCATGGTCGTGCTGTGCGGTGAGCGCGATACGCAGCCCGTGGTGAACACCGGAACGCTTTACAGCTAAGGCCGAACGGTGAGCGGCGAGCGCAAAGCCTATCCGCTACGCGTCGATCCTGCCCTTTGGGCGGCGGTCGAGCGCTGCGCCGCCGCCGAATTGCGAAGCGTCAACGCGCAGGTGGAGTGCCTCTTACGCGAAGCGCTTCAGGCGCGCGGGCTGAAGCTGAAGTCGCCGGCACCGCGCAAGCGTGGTCGACCGCCGAAGGGAGAGAGCGAATGAGCGAAGATGGACCCGAATGGTTCGCGCCGAAGCGCTTCGGCTATGGCTCCGGGCTTCCGATCGCCTGGCAGGGCTGGGCCGTCACCGTGGGGTTCACCGCAATCATATTCGTCGCCCTGCTAGTCTTCAGGACCAAGCCGATTGCACTGTTTGCAATCCTGGTGCCGGCTTTCGCGGCGCTGATGATCATCACCGCGCGAACGACGCGTGGCGGTTGGCGCTGGCGCTGGGGCGAGGACGATTAGATCGACAGCTCGCGCTGTTCGTTGGACAAGGACCATTCGTCGAGGTCGCCCAGCATCACCCGTGCCGCCTCTTCCATAAGGTCCGCCGTGCGCAAAAGGTCCGGCGCCTTTCGCAATTCAGTGTCGATCGCCTTCAGTTGACGCGAGGTGTTTTGCGAGCGGACCGCGGTCGCTCCGAAATCGCCCTGATAGCGAATGCCGAAGATCGCCGTGCCCAAGGCAGGGAAGCCTGCGGAAATCAACGTGAACCAATTACCGAGCGTGCTGACGTATGTCTCGCTCAAGGCATAACCGAGGATCTGGGCGATCGAGACGAGCAGCGTCGCGAAAAACAGGGTCGTGCCGACCTTGTCCAGGCGGTGGTCCAGCAGGTGGATGCTGTGCGCCGTACGCTCGTGATAGCCGACCTGTGGGCCGATCTCATGGTCGGTCAACGCGGTTGCCAGGCCTTGAGCCCGCTCGGGAGTGATTTTCGCAACCGGTGAACGCATCGCTCGCCAGGTGGCCAGCGCGTACCAATCGACCCATCGCTCCGGCACCGGGAAGGTGCGCGTTCCCGGCGGATCGGGCGCTGCGATCCCGAGTAGCTTGAGGCTGCGCATCGCACGAAGCCGCTCGGCCAATTGCCGATAATCGAGCCACCTTCGGTGCCATTCGGAACGCGTGCCGATGATCGTATTGCTGATGATCGCGAGCGTGATCGTGAATTCGGCGGCGGAAAGCGCGAAGACGTGGGCAGGCGCCATGAAGCCGCTGAGGCCAATGCAAACCGCGAACCCGCCAAGCACGAAATTGAAGATGTGGCCGCTGCGATACGTTTGCGCGAACCGCGTCGCGAGCCGGTCCGCCCAGCTGTAAGCCTGTTCAAGCTTGTCCAGTGGGGTGTGAATGTCGAACTTGTCGACGCAGTCGGCGCGATACTCGCGCCATTCCTGAGCGATCTCCTCGACGCAGACCTGCTCGACGAATCGCTGGAAGCTGAACTTCTTGATGCGCATCACCCACAGCAGCAGCGGGTATTCGATCCGCCAGCGTATCTTGCCGTGCCGTTCGGCGATAAATTTGGCGAGATACTTACGTTCCTGCTCGTCTGGAGCCGGGACCATCAGCGCGCCAAGGACCTGGTCGACATGCTCGCGGTCGAGCGAGCGTTCGGACATCGGGTCGACGCCCTGCGTATCGACGACAGGGTCGAACGCCGCCCACATCAGGCGTGCCGGAAGGCCATGCTCCGGCAAGATGTGGATCACCGGCGTGCCGCGCTCGATCGCCGTTTGAACCACGTCGCCGGTGCCGCCGGGGCCGCGTGCTTTCTGGCCGTCCCAGACCGCGATCAGGATGTCGCAATGGGCGACGACGGCCCGCCCGACCATCACATAGGCGTCTTCGCGGTCGTCGAGCTCGCCCGGCAATTCGAGCACTCGTGCGCTTCGGTCGAGCAGGGCATCGAATTCACCGAGGTCGCCGTTGTCCATCAGCGTGGCGCGATAATCGTCGCGCTGGAAGGGCAGCAGCGCTGATAGCGAATAACCCTGCCCGAGTGCCGAATGAGCAGCGATCTGATCGGCGCCTCCGGCAAGCGCGGTGACGAAGTCGAACCTCGGCTCATGCGGTCCGAATAAAGCCGCCTCGCGGGCATGAATGGCGCGGGCGGAGTCCGTGACGATTTGGAGCGCTTCCGACAGGCGTTTCCGCAGGGCTTTCCCGCCGTCGCCGGCGAGCGCCTCAAGGCGATGCCCGGTGATCCCGACGCTTAGCACGAACGGGAGCTGCGGCGGGCCTTGGCCCGCCGGCTCCTCACGGTCAGCTACGATGATCGCGGCTGTCGGTGCGTTCATCGGATAACTTTAGCCGGTCCCACCACTCGCGCCAGACCTGGTGCTTCCGTTCATGTTGGTGCCCCCCGGATCCAGAGCCAGATACGGCGCCTTGCCGTCGGTCGATACGTTAAGGGTGTACTGGAAGTTGCCGACCGCTGTGCCTTCATTGGGATTGAACGTCTTGAGCGTCGCCCCTTGGTCTTTCACATTGATCTTGTTCTGGTCGAAGACCTCATAGATGGCCTGTGTGGGGCAACTGGTCCCCATCTGCGACCAGATTGCGTCGTCCTTGTTCGATGACTGTGGGAAGCGATAGCCTTTCCCGGTTTCATCGATCAGGTGAAAGTAGACGTAAAAGCCTGGATGGCAGCGATTGTAGAACATCAGATTATCGCTGTTGGAATCGGACTGCAGGTAGGATTCCACAGAGAAATCGAGAGGCGCGTCCGAATGAAGGTAGACGTAGACGTCGACCTCCCAGGAGTCGTGACCCTTACGCTCTAAGCTCGACATTACTTCCATTTCGCACCCCTCTGTCGTTTGACGCTCTTGCAGATTGAGGTCGTCCATTTTCCTTCTCCCTCGCTTGACTGGTTACTTTCACTCCTCACACGTTGACGTTGTCGCAAATGAGTTCATCGCCGACCGCTTAATGTCGCTGCGGCATGCGGTGGAAGCGGATGCTGTCGAGGCGCGCGGAAAGCGGCGCCGCCTCTTTCGCCCTGCCTAGGCGCCGGAGCAGCTCCGCCCGCTCGTTCGTCTCCCATGGCCGTTCCGCGACATTTGCCGGCAGGCCGTCGAGGCCCGTGGACCATGCGGCCGCCGCGCCTTCCGGGTCATTTCGCTGCTGGTTCACGTCACCGACCAAGCGGTAAGCCATGGCCAGCCGATAACGGTCGCCAATCGGGTCTTCGCTATGCTGTGCCCGCGCCGCAGCCAGCGCTGCGTTGGAGAATCTCGACGCCTGATCGGTTGCGCCATTGCTCAGGGCCAGTCGGGACTGCAGCAGGTCGCAGTTTGTCCCAAGGTTCTTTCGAAGACTAGTCGAGAATGCGGTCGGCAGTACTGCCGCCTGGCCGCACCCCTGAGCCGCTTGTTGGGACGCCTCGCCGACCTGCCCGAAGGCCAGCAGGCTCTTTGCAAGCTCGACGCGCGCGGACGCGGCCTGGAACTTCCAGGTCGTGTTTCGGGGTTCGATCGGGATGAGGTTCTCGGCCTCGTCGACGGCGGATCGCAATTCTGCGACGGCCGGAGCGGCTTGGCCTCTTTCGGTCAGCAAGATGCCGAGCCCTTGGTGCGCGGTGATGATTTTGGCCTGGACGTCGGAGTCCGAGCCCATGGCCAACAATTGCTTGAGCCCCGCCAGTTGCCGGCGCCGCGCATCGATTGCGGCATCGAAATTGCCTTGCGCCCGCTGCGCATCGGCAATCCAGCCAAGCAAATTGGAATATTCCTTCCGGTAAGTCGTGTTGGCGGGATTGAGCGCGACCAAAGTGCCCATCTGCCCTAACCCGGCCTGGAATGCTGCCAGTGCCTCGTCGAACCGGTGCTGGTTGAACAGCGCGATTCCCAGGTCCTCATCCGCGTAGAGGACCTCCATCCGATATTTAAGGTTGTCCGGTTCCAGCGTGGTCAGCCGATCCGCCAGCCTCTTATATTCGCGATAGGCGGTTTCCGCCTGCTGCGGGCGGCCCGCGAAGCGCCCGACTTCGCCGACCCAGAATACGTTCTGCGCATGCTCGAAGATGCCGTTGGCGTCGTCCGGCGCTCGCCTGACCGCTTCCGCGGTCCCCGCCATCGCCTGCTTGTAAAGGCCCTGCGCTTCTTCGAGGTTGCCGCGGTTGAAGGCAACTTCGGCCATCAGGTTGAGCGCCCGCGACCGCTGCAGCAAGGCGTCGTCGGATAGCTCGGCTGTGTCCTGCTTGCTGTAATAAGCGAGGACCCGCGACCCGACGCCGTCGAGGGCATCGAGCTTGCCGATCGGCTCAAGCTTGTTCCGGAGGTCGCCAACCATGAACTCGACCAGGCCTTCCGCCTCGCGCCGCTGGTCGCGCGCAGCGTCGCGCGCCTGAATGGCGGTGAAGGCAAGTCCGCTGGTGACGGTCATTCCGGCGAACGCCGCCGCGGCCAGCCAGGCCAGCCGCTGATGTCGCCGCCTCGTCTCGCGTTGAACGAGCTCGTCCAACCCGACTCCGAGCATCCCCGCGATAAGCTTGAGGAAACCGATCCTGCGGACCTCGCCCTCACCCCTGAGGTCGGCGGCGAGCGGCTCGGCGCGCTTGGGTGTCGGCCGGCCACGCCGGTCGTATTGGAATCGCAGGGCTGGCGGGAAGCATTCCTCGTCCTCGCGTCCTTCAAGGTCGCTTGCGAAAGGCTCACCGCTAGCGATCGCCGCCAGGATGTTGTCGTCGGGGCGGGCTCTTTTGAATTCCTCAACTTCCGCGTTCGTCCAATGCGACGTCGCCGCGTGGGGCGAGCATAAGACGATCAGATATTGCGACGCCCGCAGCGCCGTGTGGATTTCCTCCCCAAGGTCGGCGGCGGCCGCAAGCTCCTGCTCATCCCGGAAGACCGGCGTGAGGCGACGGGGAATGACCCCATTGTCGGTCAGCCGTCCAACAAGCGCCCTGGGCACCCGGAACTTCTCGATTTCCCTGTGGAGCCAGTCGGCCAGTTCCTTGTCGCGATGGCTGTAGCTAAGGAAGGCGAAATAGCGGGCATGGCGGCGGCGGATGCGGCGAACTTCGGATGCGCCGGCTTTGCGCATCCGGTTTCTGACCGGCAATTGGGTTAGCTTGCCCATGGCCGCCCCCTTGGCCTCCCGTTAACGCCGTTATCACAAAGGGATATGAGTCGCGATTGTCTTTGGTTAGCCGCTTCGCGGCTTTGCCGGACGCTCGGGCCAGCCTATATGCGCGTCCATGTCTTCAATTCGCCCCTGGCGCGATATCGAGCGGCGCAAGTCGCGGCAGATCATGATCGGCTCCGTTCCGGTCGGCGGAGATGCGCCGATCAGCGTCCAGACCATGACCAACACGCCGACCGAGGACGCCAAAGCGACGATCGACCAGATCCGCCGCTGCGAGGATGCCGGCGCAGACATCATTCGCGTGTCCTGCCCTACGGCCGAAGCGACCGCGTCGCTGAAGGAGATCGTGCGCGCGGCACGGGTGCCGATCGTGGCCGACATCCACTTCCATTATAAGCGCGCGCTCGAAGCGGCCGACGCGGGCGCGGCCTGCCTCCGCATCAATCCGGGCAACATCGGGTCGGAAGAGCGGGTTCAGGAAGTGATCTCGGCGGCCAAGGCCAATGGCTGTGCGATCCGCATCGGCGTCAATGCGGGCAGCCTCGAAAAGGACTTGCTCGAAAAATACGGCGAGCCCTGTCCCGAGGCTTTGGTCGAGAGCGCGCTGGACCATATTCGAATCCTCGAGGACCACGACTTCCACGAATACAAAGTCGCGGTGAAGGCCAGCGACGTGTTCCTCGCCGTCGCCGCCTACCAGCAGCTCGCCGACGAGGTGGATTGCCCGCTTCACCTCGGCATCACCGAGGCGGGGGGGCTCATCGGCGGAACCGTCAAATCGTCGATCGGAATCGGCAACCTTCTTTGGGCCGGCATTGGCGACACCATCCGCGTCTCGCTCTCGGCCGAGCCAGAGGAAGAAGTCCGCGTCGGCTACGAGATCCTCAAGGCGCTCGGCATCCGCAGCCGTGGCGTCCGCGTCGTGTCCTGTCCAAGTTGTGCCCGACAGGGCTTCGACGTCATTCGCACCGTTGAAGCGCTCGAAGCCCGGCTGCAGCACATCAAGACGCCGATGTCGCTGTCCGTGCTCGGCTGCGTCGTCAACGGACCGGGCGAAGCGCGGGAGACCGACATCGGCATTACCGGCGGCGGCAACGGCAAGCACATGGTCTATCTGTCGGGCGTGACCGATCACCACGTGCAGGACGCCGACATGATCGACCATATCGTGAAGCTGGTCGAAGCAAAGGCTGCCGAACTTGAGGCAGCCACTCCTACTGAAGAACCGACGCTCAACGCCGCCGAATGACCGAGCCAGCTACTACCCGCCAGCGTGTAGTCGCGACCGGTGCTTCGGCGACCGGTGCAACGGCTTTGGCCGCAGCTGCGCTTGGCGCGGCGGCAATGGGCGCCCTGGCGCTTGGAGCGCTCGTGGTTGGGCGCCTGTGGGTCGGCCGTGCGCATATCCGCAAGCTTCGGATCGATGAACTTGAGGTCGGGCGCATCGTCCGTATCGACGACGACTGACCCCAGGCGTCAGCTTTCCTTAACCTAATGAGCGCAGCTTCGGTGGGTGACCAAGCTGCTCATCATCCTGTTCCTCGGTGGCGCACTCGCTAACACGTTGGCGCACGCGAACCAGCAGCCGCCACTGCTGATCGACTCTCCCACCAGTCACTAATCGCCGCTAAGCGCGGTTGCCGTGAACCGCGTCGCCCAGCATCCGGTCAAAGCTTTCGCTGCCGCGCTCGCGGCTGTCGCGGTGCTGTCAATCATGGATGCGGTGATGAAGCACCTCGTCCTTGCGATCGGCTTGTTCGCAGTGAGCGTCTGGCGCGCGGTCGCCAACCTGTTCTTCAGTTCCGCCTTGTACCTGCCGCGCCGCCGGAAATGGCCGACCCGCAAGACGCTTTGGATCCACATTATTCGCGGCGTGGACGTGATGGTGATGGCGGCGCTTTTCTTCTGGGGCATCGCGCGCGTTCCATTGGCCCAGGCCCTCGCGCTCACCTTCATCGCCCCGCTCATCGCGATGCTGCTCGCTCCCCTGTTCCTTAAGGAACGCCTCAACGCGCGCTTGATCGGCGGTGCGATCGCCGCTTTCGCCGGCGTGCTGGTGATCGTGGTCGGGCAGGCGCGCGCCGACGTTCGGCCGGATGTCTTGCTCGGCATCGCCGCGATCATCGGATCGGCGATCTGCTACTCCGGCAATATCCTGATGATGCGCTGGCAGGCGCTCGCCGCCGAGCCGCTGGAAATCAATTTCTTCCAGGCGATTGTGGTCCTGGCTTTGTGGCTGGCCGTCGTTCCCATCTACGGCCTCCCAGACTGGCCGGGTGGGCAACTCGGCTACATCCTGGTCGCTTCCATCCTGTCGACGACCGGCGGACTGTTATTTGCCTGGGCCTATGCTCGCGGCGAGGCGAGCTATCTCGCCGTGACCGAATATAGCGGCTTCATCTGGGCTTCGATTTGCGGCTGGGTCGCGTTCAGCGAGCGTGTCTCGCTCTACACGCTCGCCGGCGCGCTGCTGATCGTCGGCGGCTGCATCCTTGGTGCGCGTGGAAAGATCACGGAGCCGCCCGAGATGGACTATACCTAGCTCGATCCGAGCACGTTGATGGTAAAGGCGAGCACGCCGATGTTGAACGCGAAAGCGGCGAGAGAATGGACCGTCACGACCTTGCGAATGTGCTGGCTGGTGATCTGAACGTCGGACGTCGCGAACGCCATTCCGCAGGTGAAAGCGAAATAGACGAAGTCCCAATAGACCGGGATCTTGGTCCCGGGGAATTCGAGGCCAAGGCAGCCACGTTCGGGATGCCGATACGCCAGGTGCGCGTAATGCAGCGCATAGATGGTATTGCTGAACAGCCAGGCCAGCGCGAGCGTCGTGATGATCAGCGTCTTGGTGAAAGGCTGCGGGTTGTGCCCGATCGCTTCGGCCGCAATCGCCATGAAGAGAACTGCCATCACCACGCCGGTGATGCCGAGTAATACTTCGCGGTTGGCGTCATTCGCCGCGGCGTGCTTGCGGATCAGGGCAGCTTCGGTCGTTCTGAGCAGCGGCAGGCATAGCGCCAGGAAAAGGATCGCGGCGGCGTCGAACGCGGCCATCGCACCCAAGGTCCAGCGGTGGAAGAAGTTCACGAAAATTGGTGACGCAACAATCAACGCCCCCATGAACGCGAGGAAGCGAAGTGGCGCGATCTTGTTGCCGATGGTGCGCGGGGTTGTCATGGGAGCGAGAGCGTAATCGAAGCGTGTTCATCGTCCAGTGAAAGGACGTTCATTTTGCCTTGGGTCTGGCTCATCATCGGCGGCTTTTTCGAGGTCGGATTCACCACCTCGCTCCGCTTCGTCGACGGCTTCCGCAACTTGCCGTGGACGCTCGCCTTCCTGGTGTCGGTGGCGATCAGCATGGGCCTGCTCGAAGTCGCGTCGCGTTCGATCCCGATGGGCACGGCCTATGCCGTATGGGGCGGCATCGGCGCGGTCGGCACGGTGGTCGTCGGCATCCTCTGGTTCCAGGAACCGTCGAGCCTCATCCGCATCCTGCTCATCTTCGGAATGGTTGCCGCGATCGCTGCGCTCAAGCTTACGGCTTAGTCCGCACGACCTCGTGAATCTCGCTCGTCAGCTCGGTGTTCTTCTCGAGCAGTTCGTGCATCGCGGCGCTGATCTTCAGCAACTCTTCTGAATCCCTGTAAGTCTGATCGAGCTGCCGGTCCGATTTCTTGGCCGCGATATTCTGCCCGACCATGATGATCGACAGCAGCACCAGTTGCAGGAAGGTCTGCGCAATCCACGAGATGAGCGTCGCCGTGCCGCCACTGATCGCCGCCGGCAGGCTGATGAAGGCGAGCAGGGCGAAGGCGTACGCGCACCACATTGTTCCGACGACCTTGGTGATGTGGATCGCCAGCCAGTCGTTGAAGCGGTTCTCGCGCCGCTCGAGCGGTCGGAGGAATTGCTTCCTCAGTTCGAGATAAGCTTCGGCAGAATGGCCCATGACTTTCCCTCCGATTAGTGGTGCGGCTCCAGCAGCGGCGCGATGTCGGGACTCTCTTCGATCGAGCGATAGAATTTCGGTGTGGGAAACGGTCCTCGCGCCTGCTCGTAGGCATAGCCGAGCGACAGGAGCAGCGCCTCGCTCCACTTCGGCCCGATGAATGAGAGACCCACCGGAAGCCCTTTCACCAGCCCCATCGGAACGGTGAGATGCGGATAGCCGGCGACCGCTGCGAGCGATCCCGCCCCACCGCCCGAGCTCTGGTCCCCGTTCACGGCGTCGATCTTCCATGCCGGGGGCATTGTCGGCCCGACCAGCGCGACCACGTTGTTGTCCTTGAGCAGCTTGTCGATGCCGTTCGGTCCAGCCGCCATGAAACTGTCGTGCCGAGCCTTCTTATAGGCAGGATCGTCGAGCCCCTTCGTCTTCTCGGCCTGCTCGAATGTCTCCTGGCCGAACAGCGCCATCTCACCGCGCTGGTGGGCGCTGTCGAACGCGATCACGTCGGCGAGTGAGCGGACGGGGATCGGTGCCGGACTGCCCCGCAGGTAGGTGCCCATGTCGGCCTTGAGCTCGGTCAGGAGAACCGGAAGCTCGTTCTTGCCAATTGCGCTGTCATCGAATTTCTTGATGTCGACAAGGATGGCGCCCCTTTCTCGCAGGATCGCGAGCGCAGTCTCGAACGCGGTGTCGGTGCCGAAGCCCGACGCAAAGCGCATCACTCCGATGCGCTTGCCGCGGACCGAGTTGGCGTCGAGCGACGCTTCGTAGTTCATCTTGTGCGCATCTGCTTCGGCGGTTGCGGGATCGGCGGGATCGCTGCCGGCGATAACAGAGAGCAAAGCGGCAGCCTTGGTGACGGTCGACGTCATCGGACCCGCCGTGTCCTGGCTATGGCTGATCGGAACGATATGAGTCCGGCTGACCAGCCCGACGGTGGGTTTCAGCCCGACAATGCCATTCATGGCAGCGGGACAGGTGATCGAGCCGTCAGTCTCGGTCCCGATCGCGAGATCGACGATGCCCGCCGCGACAGCAGCGCCGCTCCCGCTCGAGCTTCCGCACGGGTTGCGGTCGAGCGCCCACGGGTTGCGCGTTTGCCCGCCGACAGCGCTCCATCCCGAGATCGATTTGTTCGAACGGATGTTCGCCCATTCGCTGAGGTTGGTCTTGCCAAGAATGATGGCGCCCGCAGCACGCAGCCGGGCGACCAATGGTGCATCGCGGTTGGTGATATTGTTAGCGAGGGCCAAGCTTCCGGCCGTCGTCGGCATGCCGGCAACTTCGACATTATCCTTGATCAGGACGGGCTCGCCCGCGACCTCCGTGTAGGGCTTGCCACTTGCTCGGAATAACCGCTCCTGATCGAGTGCGGTGGGGTCTGTCGCGATGACAGCATGCAGGCCGGAATGCGCTTCGACGCGATTGAGCGCTCCTTCAACCGGCAGCGGCGGGGGCATGAGACCCGGCAGGGGCACTTCCACTCGCGGCATTGGAGATTCGCAAGCCGCCAGCAACAGTCCGGCAACCGGAAACAACTTACGCATGCCGCCCCCTTTCGCGCGGGGATCAGCGCGGGGCGAGCAGAGCGTCCAGCGTCCCCGGGCCTTTCCCGACTTTCTCGAGCCTTGGGTAGCGCAAGCCGCCGTGCCAATCGAGCTTTACGGTGCGGTAGACGTCGCCGTCGTGAATCAGGATGTCGGGCGACGCGCCATTACCGGCAGCGGCCTTGATCGCCTGCTTCAGTGCATCCGTGTCGAACTTGCGTCCATTGACCGCGACGATCTCGGACCCGACCGAAATGCCGGCGTTGAAAGCGGCGCTGTCCCACAGGACGCTCGACACCCTTCCATCGCTGCCTATGACGAAGCCTCCGGAATAGGTCAGGTCGGAATTCTTGCCTGACTTCTCACCGCTCTTGATCCACTTGGTCGGCTCGTCGGTGAAGATCAGGCGATAGCCCCCCTTCTCGATCCCTTCCAGCGGAGCGACCGGCGCCACCCCATATACTTTGGCCCGTAGGTACGACTGCCAGTCGTAAGGCTGCACCTTGTTGAGCGTCGCAACGACGTCTTCGAACGTGTAAGTCAGCTCGCCGTAATCGCGGTCGCGCATTCCGAAGAAGGCGCGCGCAAAATCGTCGATCGAACGCTTGCCCCCCGACTGCTCGCGGATGATCCGGTCGACGTCGATCCAGATCAGCTCACCTTCGCTGTAATAGTCCTCGCTCCGTTGCCAGCTTCGCCACGGGATCGCGGCGCGGGCGGCGATGATGGGGTCATTGGTAGTGTCGACAAGCGGGCGCCAAGCGCGGCCGGGCCGGCCGGTGCTGTAGGTCGCCGCCGTGGATGCGATCGCGTCGAGCGTATCCTGCTTCGAGAGCATCCCCGACCGCGCGCCGAGGATGTAGCCCCAGAATTGCGTCTGGCCTTCATACACCCACAGCAGCTCGTCCTGCATCGGCGTCCGATAGTCGGGCGTCCACAGGTTCGCGCCGCGCCGGTACTTGCCGTTCCAGCTGTGGGTATATTCGTGCGGAAGCAGGTTGCGGTCGTCGAGCGCATTGTCCCAGTCGGTAAAATAGCCGCGGTCGACGCCGTCTTCGGAACTGCGGTGATGCTCGAGCCCGTTGCCGCCGAGATTGTCGGAGATCGTCAGCAGGAAGTCGTAATGGTCGTAATGCTGCGCGCCGAACAGGCGCACTGCTTGCTCGACGAGACGCTTGTGGGCGGCGATCTGGTCGGGCTTGGCAGCGAGCTCCAGCTCATTGTCGGCAATCACGTCGATACCGACATCGGGGCTGAGTTCGATCCGCCGATAGTGAGCGCCGGCAATCAATGGCGAGTCCATCAGTATTTCGTAGCTAGTCACCGGATAGTCGACGCGGTTTGCTGTGGTCGCAGTGGGCCGGAGGGCCGTCCCAACCTTCCAGCCGGTCGGGACGATGACCGATGCCTGGATCGGGATCTGACGGACGTAATAGCCGGCCGGGTACATTGAATTTGAGAGCCACTGAATGCTGGCCATGTCCGGCGTCGCGACGACGCGGCCCATGCTTTTGTCGGTCGGCGTCACGTATTGATAATCGAGGTCGACTGCGGTGACCCCTGCCGGGACGCTGATGTGAAAGGCTGTGACGTCGAGGTCGTCGCGCACCCATTCGAGCGGCTTGCCGTTCGCGCTCGGGCGGAAGCCGGTGATGTTCTTGATGTCGCCGCGCGGCGTGTGACCGCCGGGCACCCACTTGGGATGAAGCATGACCAAATCACCTGCTCCGGTGACTGGCACGCGCTCGTGGATCCGAAAGATGCCGCGAGTGACGTCGGACGCATCGACGGTCAGCTGGAGCGTCCCGGGGTAGGGAACGTCCCGCGCTGCGGGGATCGTATCGGTTTTCGGGGTTGCGGAGGGACGACTGTTCTGCGGCGGAACAAGCTGGCCAAGGGCCGGCGTTGCGGAAGCTGACAGCAACAGGATGGCGAGCACGGCTCGGCGCATCGACACTAACTCCTTCAAAACATGCGGAGGATTTGGGGGTTATTGCGCTCTACCCATCCCGCGCTCATCGCAACAACGCCCGAACGCGTCGTTTGTCGGCGTCAGTCGGCACTTTGTCGAAGTTAGGAACGTTGTCATCGTCCGTTCAGTTCGCGGGGATAGGCGGCACGAATGAATTTACCTTTCCATAAAGCCAGGCTGCTCCTGGGCGCCGCCATCCTGTTGCCGACCGGCGCACCGCTTGTCGCCCAGACGACGACCAAGCCCGCACCGCAGCCGACTACGACCGCGCCGCCCGCGACGACTGTACCGTCGTCAGAGCCTGCCTCCGGACCCGCGACTGGTGCGCCGACGACCAGTGCTCCGACGACGGCCGAGCCGGCGACTGATGAATATGGCGAAGAGGACGCCATCGTCATCAAGGGCGCCAAGCTACCGGGGTCGGTCGTAGGAGACATTCCGCCGGAGAACACCCTCGACGCTCGCGACGTCCGGGCGACGGGCGCAACGAGCATTACCGAACTGCTGGACGCGCTTGCGCCGCAGATCGGCAGCTCACGAGGCCGTGGCGGCGACGCGCCCGTTTTGCTCCTCAACGGACAGCGTGTGTCGGGATTCCGCGAGCTTCGCGACATCCCAACCGAAGCCATCCAGCGGGTCGAGATCCTGCCCGAGGAAGTTGCGCTGAAGTACGGCTATCGCGCTGATCAGAAGGTCGTGAATATCGTCCTTCGCCAGCGCTTCCGCTCGACCACGGCCCAGCTTGGCGCGAGCACGGCGACCGACGGTGGCTACGTCGCCGGCAACGCGGACGTCACGCGCTTCCTGGTTCAGAAGAACGGACGAACCCAGTTCAACGTCCACGCTCAAGGCAACGGCATGCTGACGGAGGCGGAGCGTGACATCCGGTTGTCCGACAACCCGCCAACTGCGGCGGACCAACAGGAACTGGCGGCTCGCTCCCTGCTCGGGACGCAGCGCCAGCTTCGCGGCGCTGCGACGTTCAACCGCAACACCCTCGGCAATGTCTCGGCGACCCTGAATACCGAGCTAGAGCATGACGAAGGCCATTCGCTGAATGGCCTTGGCGAGAATGTGCTGGGGTCGCTCGGCCGCGATACGACGACCAACAGCGCGCACGTTGGGACCACGCTCAACGGCACCAAGGGCCAATGGAAGTGGAACGTCACCGGCAATGCCGACTGGGCGCGCGATACGACGGGGACCGACCGCGACAATATCGCCTTTCCGCGCGACCGCGCTCGCGAGACGCGAACGTCGGGCGACCTAACCGGGACGGCCAATGGCACTCTATTCAAGGTGCCGGCGGGTAACGCGAGCGCGACCTTCCGCGTCGGAGGCAGCACGGAGCATCTCGATGGCGAGAGCACGCGTCAGGGCGTCGAGACGCCTACGTCGTTGGGCCGCACGACGGGAACCGCGTCCGTCAATTTCGACTTGCCAATCTCCCGGCGCAACCGCGACTTCAGCGCGCTCGGCAACCTGACCGTCAATGCGAATGCCGAGGTCGATCAGCTGTCCGACTTCGGCACGCTGACAACAATCGGCGCAGGCGCGAACTGGTCGCCGGTCGACCGGCTCAGCTTCATTACCAGCTGGACTCGCGAAGAAGGCTCACCGTCCATCCAGCAGCTCGGCGACCCACCCCTGGTCACGCCAGACACCCGAATTTTCGATTTCACGACCGGTCAGACCGCGCTGGTCACCGCGACCACCGGCGGCAATCCGGACCTTCAATCGGACAAGCGCAACGTACTGAAGGTCGGCGGCAATTGGCAGCCGTTCAAGAACACCGACCTTCGCCTGCGTGCGGAATATGTGCACCAAACGATCGACCGGCCGATTTCGAACATCAGCGTCACGCCGCAGATCGAGCACGCTTTCCCGGATCGCTTCCAGCGCGGCACATGCACACCCGCGCCGTGCATCGGCCCGCTGCTCAGCGTCGATTTGACGCCGGTAAACTTCGACAGCTCGCGTCGCGACAGCCTTCGGTTCGGGTTCGATTTCTCCAAACCGCTGAAGTCCAGGCGGCCGTCGCAGTCGGTGATCGACCAGATCCGCGCCCAGTTCCGCGGGGCGCGCGGCGCGGCGCAGGGTGGGGCAGGGGCGACCGGCCAAGGCCAGAACGCTCCGCCGCCTGCACCGCCTGAAGGTGCGCCCCCTCCCGATGCTGCTGCCGGTCCACCTCCGGGCGGCGGCGGTGGTCCCGGTGGCGGCGGTGGCCCCGGTAGTGGCGGCGGTTTCGGTGGCTTCGGCGGAGGAGGTCGCGGGGGCGGTGGAGGCTTCGGCGGGTTTGGCGGCGGCAATCGCGGCCGGCTGACCTTCTCGCTGACTGACACGGTGACCTTCGTCGACAAGACGGTGATCGCGCCTGGCTTGGAGCTCGACTATCGCCACGGCGATGCTGCCGGGCAGAGCGGCGGCACTCCGCTGCACAACGTCGAAGCGCAGGCCGGCTATTTCAACAATGGGCTCGGCGCCCGCATCGGCGCCAAGTGGCGGAGCGGGACGGAGGTCAACACGCTCTCCGGCGACGACCTCCATTTCTCGCCCCTCGCGACGTTCGACCTGAGATTGTTCGCCAACCCCGGCGACATTCCCGAGGTCGCACTGAAGCATCCGTGGCTGCGCGGGACGCAGGTCCGGTTCGAGGTCACGAACGTCTTCAACACGAGGCCAAACGTTCGCAACTCTTCCGGCGACTTGCCCCTGAACTATCAATCGGACCTGCTCGATCCGCTCGGTCGCGTCGTGGGTATCTCGATCCGCAAGCTCTTCCTGCCCCCGCCCAGCTTCTTCCGACAGCAGCGGGAACGAGACCGCCAGCAGGAGCAGCAACGGTCAACGACAAGCGGCTGATTCCTCATTTTGAAGAAATGTGCTTAAGCGCGGCGCAATGACGCCGGTTCAGCCCGTCCGGGGCACGCAAAGCCTGCTTGGAGAAGACGCCGACCGCCTCGCCGCGGTGGTTAGTGCGTTCGATCACGTGCGCCGGTTGTTCGGCTTCCGGCGCGTCGAGGTGCCGACGATCGAGCCGACGCAAGTGTTCGCGCGGACCATCGGCGAAACCACCGATGTCGTCTCGAAGGAGATGTATTCGTTCGAAGACCGGGGTGGAGAAAGCATCACGCTCAGGCCGGAGTTCACCGCGGGTATCTGCCGCGCGTACCTCAGCGAGGGCTGGCAGCAATATGCGCCGCTCAAGCTCGCCACCCACGGCTCAGCGTTCCGCTATGAGCGCCCGCAGAAGGGCCGCTTCCGTGAATTCCGCCAGCTCGACGCCGAGATCATCGGCGCGGGAGAGCCGCAGGCCGACGTCGAGATTCTCTCGTTCGCCGACCAGCTGCTGAAGGAGCTGGGGATCGAGGGTGCGATCTTGCAGCTGAACACGCTCGGCGATCCGGAAACGCGATCGGCCTGGCGTGATGCCTTGCTCGAACATTTCCGCGCCAAGGCGTCAGACCTCAGCGAGGACAGCCAGGCCCGGTTAGAGCGTAATCCGCTCCGGATCCTCGATAGCAAGGCGCATCAGGACTGGCCCATCGTCGATAGTGCGCCGCCAATCGATGAATTTCTTACTAGCGAGGCTGCGGCGTTTTTCGCGCAGGTCACCGAAGGTTTGAGCGCGGCTGGCGTGCAATGGGAACGTGCGCCGCGGCTGGTGCGCGGCCTCGATTATTATCGGCACACGGCGTTCGAGTTTGTCACCGATCGTCTTGGCTCGCAGGGCACCGTGCTCGCGGGGGGTCGCTACGACGGTTTGATCGAGTCTTTGGGCGGGCCGCACACGCCGGCGGTCGGCTGGGCGGCAGGCATCGAGCGCCTGGCGATGATGATCGGTATCCCCCAGGCGGATCGACCGTCCGTAGTGATCATCCCCCTCGGCGATCGGGCTCAGGCGGAAGGGCAGAAGGTGCTTGCTGGCCTCCGTCGCGAAGGCGTCGCGGCCGACATGGCGTATCGCGGTAACATGAAGAAGCGGCTCGGCCGCGCCAATGACGCTGGCGCTACCTATGCCTTGATCATTGGAGATGACGAGCTCGACAAGGGCGAAGCCCAGCTGAAGAACCTGACCTCCGGCCAGCAGCGCTCGGTGTCGCTCGATCTCATCTCCGAGGCGATTACCCGGTGACCCAGATATCGTCGGAACGGATCGCCTCCATCGAGGCGAAGAAGCATGAGCTGTCTGATGCGATGTCGCGCGGTGACCTCGCGCCTGATGAATTCGTGCGCCTGTCGAAGGAATATGCGCAGATAGAGCCAGTCGCCGCGGCCGCGCGCGAAGTTCGACGGTTGCGTGCGGAACTTGAAGTGCTGAACGGCATGGTTGCCGATCCCGCCGCCGAGCCCGAGCTCAAGGAAATGGCGGCGGCGGAGGCCGATGACATCCGCCACAAGTTGCCGCAGGCCGAACGCGATTTGGCCGTCAGGCTGCTTCCGCGCGATTCCGCCGATGATCGTGCGGCGATGCTCGAAGTCCGCGCGGGCACAGGCGGCGATGAAGCTGCACTCTTCGCCGGTGACCTGCTCCGGATGTACCAGCGTTATGCCGAAGAGCAGGGCTGGCGTTTCGAACTCATCTCTTCCAGCGAATCCGATGTCGGCGGTTTCAAGGAAGCGATTGCGTCGATCAATGGCCCCGGCGTCTTCGCTCGGCTGAAGTTCGAGAGCGGTGTTCACCGCGTGCAGCGGGTTCCCGTGACCGAGAGCGGTGGACGCATCCATACGTCTGCGGCGACTGTCGCCGTCCTGCCCGAGGCTGAAGACGTCGATGTCCAGATCGACGACAAGGACCTGCGGATCGACGTCTATCGCTCGTCCGGTCCGGGCGGGCAGTCGGTCAACACCACCGATAGCGCGGTACGCATCACGCACCTTCCGACCGGACTCGTCGTCATCCAGCAGGACGAAAAGTCGCAGCACAAGAACAAGGCCAAAGCGCTGAAGGTACTGCGCACGCGCCTGTTCGAGCTGGAGCGCGAGCGGCTTGCCAACGAACGCGCCGGCGCGCGCAAATCCATGGTGGGTTCAGGTGACCGGTCCGAACGGATCCGCACCTACAATTTCCCGCAGGGACGGGTCACGGATCACCGCATAAATCTCACGCGTCATAACCTCGACGAGATCCTGGCCGGCGCCGGACTAACCGAGATTATTGATGCCCTCGTCGCGGAAGACGAAGCCGAGCGCCTGGCAGGCCTGGAGGAGGCGTGAAGGCAATTTCTCGCGCGCTAGCGGACGCGGCGCGCCAGCTCGAAGTGAACAGCGATACCGCGCGGCTGGATTCCGAGCTGCTGATGGCCGAGGCGCTTCATATCGATCGCGACAAACTGATCCTTTCGCCTCCGAACCGTGAGGTGCCAGACCGCTTCTGGGCAATGGTCGAGCGCCGGAAGGCTGGCGAACCGGTCGCCTACATCACGGGCCGACGCGCCTTCTGGAACATCGAGCTTCACGTCGGCCCGGGAGTCCTCGTGCCTCGACCCGATTCCGAAGTGCTGATTGCTTCGGCGATCGAACATTTCGACGGAAGCGATGGCCCGACCCGAATTCTCGATCTCGGCACCGGACCAGGAACGTTGCTGCTCGCCGCCCTCGACATCTGGCCGAACGCGACTGGAATGGGAATCGATTTGTCGCGGCAGGCGCTGGCCTATGCCTCAGCGAATGCGCGGCGATTGGAATTTGAAAGCCGCGTGAAGTGGGTCCAGGCTGATTGGGCAGCTGGGCTGATGGAGCAGTTCGACCTGATCCTCTGCAATCCACCCTATGTTCCCGATGATGCCGATCTTGGGCCGGGCGTCCGCGAGTACGAGCCCGATGAGGCGTTGTTCGCCGGCCGCGAGGGCCTCGATGCCTATCGTGCACTCGCTCCACAGCTTCCGCACCTGCTCACCAAAGATGGCCTGGCCGCAGTCGAGATCGGTCACGACCAGGCCGCTTCGGTGACGGGCCTGCTTGCTCGCGATGGATTGGAGGCGACCGTGGCCCAGGACCTGGCCGGCCGAGACAGGGCGATCCTTCTAACCTGGATGTAATCTAAAATCGCTTGGCATCCGCTGTCGGGCGCACTACATCATGAAGCAGGGCCGGTCCCGCTCCACCACGAAAGCTGTAGAGCGCGATACCGCCCACCCCCGACGCAATCGGCCGAATTCTTAAGCGCATGAGCGCACAAGAACCGGAACGAGAGGGTCAGGAGCCGGCGCTTCGCAGCGCCGCCCCTGCTTCTCATGCCTAAGGGACACAAGACCTACTGAGTAAGGACTTGAAGGCTTGATCAATCAAAGACAGGGCGGCCGCCGTCGCGGCCGCGGTGGGCAGGGCGGCGGACCACGCAACCTCGGTGGACAGCCGGGCAACCGTCAGGACAATCGCCAGCGCGGCAATGCGGCGCAGCTGCTCGAAAAGTACAAGAGCCTGGCGCGTGACGCCCAGCTCGCCGGCGATCGCGTGCAGACCGAATATTATCTGCAATACGCCGACCATTATTTCCGTGTCCTCGGCGAGAACCGCGCCCGCTTCGAGGATCAACGTCGCCAAAGGGGCGAGGATCTCGATGAGGACGAGGGCGAGGAGCTCGAGACCGTCGAGGCCGAAGGCGATGACGGCGAAGAGCGGCAGGAGCGCCAAGACCGCGGCGATCGGGGAGATCGCAACGAGCGCTATGCCCGCCGCGACAATCGTGACCGCGACAACCGCGACAATGATCGTGGCCGGCCGCGGCGCAACTTCCGTGACGAACGCAGCGCCGACGATGGCGATGAGGACCGCGCGCCGCGTGCCAATGGCCGCGACGACAGCCTTCCGCTCGACGTCCTGCCGCCGGCGATCGGTGCGGACAGCGCCGCCAGCTTCGTGCCGGAAGACGATGAGCCGGCCCCGGCCCCGCGCAAGCGGACCCGCGCTCCGCGCCGTCCCAGCAATGGCGATGACGAGGTCGCGCCCGCGGCCTGACCGGCTGCGGCTGTTCACTCGCAATTAACGGCCATCGCGCTTCTCTCCGCTAAGCGGGGTTGACGCGTATGTTACAATGTAACATGCTCACCTCGATCGACGGGGGAGAGTATGATGCGCAAGCTTCTGTTGGCCTGTACCGCTTTGGTCGGAGCGTCCGCCGCTTCGGCGCAGCCGGTGTTACCGTCGCCCGACCAGACGTCACAGGGCGACGTCGCCGTCACGATCTACAACGACAATCTCGCGCTCGTTCAGGACGTGCGTCAGTTGAGCATTCCGGCGGGCAGGTCGCGTCAGGAATTTCGCGATGTGTCCGGCCAGATCCGTGCCGAGACCGTATCGTTCTCCGCAGCTGACACTGCAATCGTCGAACAGAATTTCGATTACGACCTACTGTCCCCGTCGAAGCTGATGGAAAAAGCGGTCGGGAAGACCGTCACCATCGTCCGAATGAATCCGGCAACGGGCGCCGAGACCCGCGAGGTCGCAAGAGTCCTTGCCACGAATGGTGGCGTTGTCCTCCAGATCGGCGACCGCATCGAAGTCCTGCGTGACGACGGCCTCCCGGTGCGGGTCATCTTCGACCGCGTTCCCGACAACCTCCGCGCAAGGCCGACGCTGTCGGTCACGGTCGAGAGCAGCCGCGCCGGAACTCGCGCAGCCAAGCTCGCCTATCTGACGCCGGGCCTCGGTTGGAAATCCGATTATGTCGCTTTGTTCGACGAAGGCGCCGGCAAGATTGACGTCCAGGGTTGGATCACGCTGACCAACAATACCGGCACAAGCTATCGCAACGCCGACGTGGTCATGGTCGCGGGAACGCCCAACCAGACTAACAACTACAATAATTACGGCAATTACGCGCCGCCTCCGCCGCCGTCAGTTCGGCGCGCGGGGACCGAGAGCGGATCGCGGGCACGCCTGGGCGATTACTACCTGTATCCGCTGGCGCAGCGGACCACGATCGCCAACGCCCAGACCAAGCAGGTCAGCTTCCTCGACGTTCAGGGCGCTCCCGCACAGAAGGCTTACGAGTACCGGATCGACTGGCTCCAGACGATCGACACCGCGCAAAGCGCTTCGACCGTACTCAAATTCTCCAACAGCAGTCGTGGCGGGCTCGGCGACCAGCTTCCGGCGGGAACGGTGAGAGTCTACCTTCGCGACGCCAAGGGCCAGCCGCAATTCATCGGCGAGAGCAATGTGCCGCACACCCCGATGGGATCGGAGCTGGCGATCCGCACCGGCGACGCATTCGACGTCAAAGTGAAGTCGGCGGTCATCAAGCGCGACCGCATCCTGGCCGACGAGTTCGAGCGTAGCGCCCGATATCGCATCACGAGCTCTCGTACTGGAACCGAGACCGTCACGATCGAGCGAAGCCCGATCTATTGGCGGACGACGATGGCCTACACGCTCACCAATGCAAGGCCGGCGCCGGTGACGGTCGACCTGGTCCAGGCTGGACTCGACAATTACTGGCACGACACCCGCGCCGTTAGCGAGACGGTGCCCGGCACCCAGCGTTCGTTGGACGAGAGGCTGTACCATGTGACCGTGCCCGCGAACGGCGAGACGGTCGTCACTTCGGTCTTCGAAACCCGGTACTGAGCGGACAGGTGCGCAAGCTCGCGCTCCTTCTCCTGGCGTTGGCGCCGCTTGCGCCAGCCGGCGCTCAGCAGCGCGTCATCTCGCCTGCGGCGGAAGGGCTCTCGGTCACGGTGTACCGCAACCCTGACCGCCCGATGGACGATCGGATGAATCTCGACTGGCTCGAGGGTTATGCGCTGATCACGGAGACCCGGACGATCGATCTTCCCGCCGGAACGAGCGACATCAGGTTCGAGGGCGTCGCGGATACGTTGATCCCGGCGAGTGTGATCATCAATGGCCTGCCGCGCCAAGCGGACGAGAAGAACTATGACGCCCGGCTCTTGTCGCCGGGGGCGCTGATCGACGCAAACCTGGGACGACAGGTTCACCTCCGCCGAACCAGCAGGGCAACGGGCAAGGTTACGGAAACCGAGGCTATCATCCGGTCAGGACCGAATGGCGTGGTGCTCCAGACGGCGGCTGGCGTTGAAGCACTCCGATGCACAGGTCTTCCGGAGACCATTGTCTACGATCAGGTGCCAGATGGCCTGTCCGACAAGCCCACGCTGTCGATCCGCGCGACATCCGAGCAGCCTGCCCACGTAACCGTGCGGCTTTCTTATCTCGCCACACAATTTGATTGGCAGGCCAATTACGTCGCTTCGCTCGATCCGAATGGGCGGACGTTGGATCTCTTCGCCTGGCTGACCCTGGCCAACGGTAATGACGCAAGCTTCCCGGCCGCCCAGACCAACGCAGTAGCGGGGAAGCCGAATCGCGAAGACGATTCAGATGATAGCGGGGTTCAAACCGTCTCGCCCTCGGTCGATCTCCAATGTTGGCCCGCGGGAACAACCAGCGATATCGATCCGAACGCACCGCCGCCGCCTCCTCCGCCGCCTCCGATGGCGGAGCGCGATGGGGAGGATATCGTCCTTACAGGTTCGCGAATCCCCGAGGCTAAGCTGATGTCAGCAAGCCCCGTGACGGTTATCGCGCAGCAGGAAGAGCTCGGCGATCTTAAGCTCTATCGTATTCCAGAACCGGTGACCGTCGCGGCGAATGCCCAGAAGCAGGTCGCGCTCATGGTCAAGGACCGCGTCCCCTACGACCGGATTTACTCGCTCAAACCGGATGCGAGGGACGAGGTCGATGAGCCCAGTCCTGTTGGGATCATGCTTCGAATGAAGAATCTGAAGGCGCGGGGCCTGGGGCTCGCGATGCCGTCGGGTTCGGTCGCGGTGTTCGAGCAGGTCGATGCGCGGCCGATGCTTGTGGGCGAGCCGCGACTTGATGACACGGCGATCGGCCAGGACGTCGAGCTCGAGGTTGGGGACAGCCCGGACGTTACATACACTCAGAAGGTCATAGCGAGGCTCAAGGACAAAGACGGCGACGCGCAGCCGAGCCGATATCGGCTGGAGCTCTCGAATGCCCGGTCGACGCCGGCCGTTGTCGAAGTCGAGATGCGACTGTTCGGGGATTGGAGGCTGGTGAAGCCAAGCCGCAAGCTCGGAGTAAAGAACGGACGTAACTTCTGGCGCGCGGTCGTTCCGGCGAACCAGCGGCTAGCGCTGGATTATACGATCGAGCGGGTTCCTACGACGCGCGCAACCGACACCCACGATTAGGGCTGGTCAACCGCCCGAGGATGGTGGTTGGCGTCTAGCGCGACGAACGTAAACAGGCCCGACGTGACCTTTACCTCGGTCTCGCCGAGGTCGCGCTGGGCGACAACTTCGATGCGGACCCCCATCGAGGTGCGGCCGACGCGCTCGACGTCGGCGAAGACGGAGATGACGTCGCGCAAGTGAATGGGCGCGATGAACTCCATCGCTTCGATCGCAACCGTCGCGACCGGTCCCCTGGCGCGCCGCGAGGCGACGATGCCGGCCGCGATGTCCATCTGGCTCAGCACCCAGCCGCCGAAGATATGGCCGTTTGCGTTGATGTCGCCCGGCCCTGGCATCACGCGCAGCACTGGCACGCGCTCACAATCACTCATTCGTCGTCTTTCTCTTCATGGATGTGCGGCGGCTCGTCATGGCCGCCCTGCGCGCTCAGGAACACCAACGTCATCAGCGAGGTGCCGAGCAATACCGTCAGTCCCGCCCCGAGCGCAGTCGCGATGACGAAATGGATGCTCGGCGCTTCTTCGCCCTGCGTGACGATCAGGACCGAGATCCCGGCGATGACGATCGACAGCAGGACGAGCAGGCCGAAGATCCGCCAGAAGCGGCGCTTGATCGTGTCGCGACGGCCAGGAATTGGGTCGGGGGTCGGCATTCGGCTTCCCTTTGGGCGCGCGAAGTGGGACTATCAACCCGCGCAACGCCGCGAGTCACGGAGGATAACCATGACCATCGCCGCCGTCCTTCGCTCTAAGGGAAGCGAAGTCGAAACCATCACTGCCCACGCCAGCGTCGCCGACGCTGTCTCGAGATTGGGGGTGAAGAGAATCGGCGCCTTGCCTGTCGTTGAAGGCGACGAGGTCGTCGGCATCATGTCCGAGCGCGATGTCATCTACTGCCTGCGAGAGCATGGCGCCGAATCGCTCGGGTGGCCGGTGGCCCGCGTGATGAGCTCGCCGGCGGTCACGGTCACCCCGGACACCGATGTCCTGGAGGCTTTGGGCGTGATGACGCAGCGCCGAATCAGGCATTTGCCGGTCTCGGAAGGCCGCGGAATCATCGGGATCGTTTCGATCGGCGACCTGGTGAAGCACCGGATGGAGCGGATCGAGGCCGAGGCCGATGCCATGCGCACCTATATCCAGAGCGCCTGAAAACTTGCCGAAAACAGCCATTTATGGGTCTTGAACGTCGCACCGCGCTTCCTATTTACGCTGGAGGCGAGGGAGACCGGTGACGGCATCCTGAGCCAAGTCACCCGACAAACTGCAATCAAATTGCAAAAAACCCGGTTGACGCGTCGGAAGGCCACCCATATATGGCCCTCCAGCAGCGGACGCGGCCTTGCAACGAGGTCTCGCGTTCGTTTCGTGCCTCTTCTTAGTCGGTACAACCGATGCCCGGAACCACTCGAACCGGGGGAGGAAGCGCGTCGGCTCTTTGACATTGTCGGT
>Ga0070665_100000569_pt1 | contig 51560 bp, 33 predicted proteins | sample KBSS13metaG_FD_65862 | JGI IMG/M metagenome (GOLD analysis project Ga0070665, IMG submission 65862) | Switchgrass rhizosphere microbial communities from Kellogg Biological Station, Michigan, USA - KBS S1-3 metaG | ecosystem: Host-associated > Plants > Roots > Rhizosphere > Soil ...
CCATCGCCCGATGCGGAAACCCATCGGCAGATAGAACAGCAGCAGATGGTGCGAGCCGGCCGTGAGCGGAATGCCCTGCAAAGCCCAGTCGGCGGGTTGAACGTCGTATTGCGCCTGGGGCGACGGCCCGATCGACTCCACGCGCCATCCGCGGCTGTATGCGTTGGTCACGAGCAGGATCGCCGGGGATTTCACCTCGGCCTGCAGTTCGAGCTCGTCGGTGCCGGAGCGAAGGACCGTAACCGTTCCCGAATCCGCCTGTCCGGCCGGGGTAATCGCGGGCGGCGTTTCCAGCAGCACAGTGCCGCGAGGGTTGAAATCGGGCGTCGCCAACATCGACAGCATCTTGTCGCGGTCGGCCACCACTTCCGCGCCGCCGATCAGCTGAGCGACCGCCATCGGGCCCGGCAACACCGGGTTCCCGTGCGGATTGGAGGTCAGCACCAGCCCGCAACGCACCAGTTGAAACATTGCCCGATTCACACGCCGCAGCGGCATGTATTGATCCACTTCAGACGCGGGGGACCCCTGCGAGACAAACATGAACTCGCCCCAGCGGCGCAGGCCATTCGGATCGTATCCCCACACGCCGTCGCGGCGGATTCTGGTGGTGAGATCACCAATGCTGAAATCGGCCACGAGAACCCGTTGATCACTCGGCAATTTTACGAGCGAGTCAGTCCACGATACGGGCAGCGGCGGCATGGCAACGTCACAGTCGGCCGAGATGCTGACGGCGAACGCCAGCGATTCACCCAGTGCGATCAGAACGATGACATGCAACGCATCCTGCCGGTAGCGAACAGCAAAAACGGCAGCGGCGACCAGCAACACCAGCGTCCCGGCGATGGCTGTGGACTGCATTGCGGCGTGGGCCGTCTGCGAGATGAAGAGCGGAACGGCGTAGGTGGCTTGCGAGAAATAGTTGAGGTCGTGAGCGGCGTAACCTTCGTCAGCGGTATGTCGCAGCAACTGACTCCACAGTCCCTGACTGTCCTGCCCCGAACGTTCGATTCCGGCAGCGAGCACGAGGATCAACACGCCGAATAGCCCGATTGCGATGGCGAACTTCGTCGCCGCGCGCGGCGCGACGCGAATCGCGTCGAACCCGTTAGCGGCCAAATAGGCGATCGCTAGCGCGACGAAGTAGGCCATCTTCGCCGTGCCGCGGAAGCTGCTGTACCCCGGCAAGTGATCGAACAGCAGTCGATGCAGCGGCGTGAACCGGCCCATCGCAATGACCGCCGCGAAAATACCCGCGATCACGATGGGCCAGAGCCGCCGGCTGGTGATGTGACGAAGCGAATACAGCGCGAGCAGCACGGGGCAGACGCCAACGAATAAAGTCTGCTCCCACGGAAAACCACAAGCCCAGTACCGCAGGCCGGAGTCAGTTTCGGTAATCGCTCCGAACCATCTCGGCGCGATCAGACTGATCCAGTTGAGCACCGGAAACGCAAATCGCGACGCGAAGGTGTACGTCGCGCCGGTGCCGCCACGGAGCGACTCGCCGGCCGCTTCGAGTCCGGTGAAAAGCTGGATCGCCGAAAGCCCGACGGCGCCGAGGTACATTATCAATACGCCGACGAGAAGGGCCGGCCGGCGTGATGATTCAACGCACTTGATCGCCGCGTACACCGCCACCGCAAGGGCCGTATAATAAACGTACTGCGGATGGCCGGCTAGGATGTGCATCGTGGTCGCGCCGATGCCGATCAACACCCATCGCCGCTCGCCGGTTTCGCTCAGGCCGTCGATGCATCGCAGCATCAACGGCGTCCAAACCATCACGCAAAGGTGAGGGAGGTGGCCCGCGTAAGTTTTGAAGAAATACGCACCGCAGAACATGAACACCGCGCCGCCGAGCATCGATGCGACGACGCCCGTTTTCCCCCGGCACCACAGGTACGTGAAATACCCGGCGAGAAACACGTGCAGCGCGACGACCCAGTTAATCGCCGTCGCCAGCGGCAGGGCGAGATGAATCCGGTTCGGCGGGTAAAAGAGTGCAGTATGAAAGTTCCCGAGATACGGCTCACCGCCAAAGCTGTGCGGGTTCCACAGCGGCAGATTGCCATTAGAGACTTCGGCAATGGCGAACGAACGACACCCCAGAAAGTACTGCTGCATGTCACACTCGCGCGACGACACAACGCGCGTGGTGCTCCACAGCAGATTCCCAAAGGGGATAAACGCCAGGACCGCAAAAAACAGCGGCACAGTCCAACGGGCATGTCGTTCGAACCACGGCATGGATTTCTCACTCAGTCGAACGACTGCTACGTGGGAATTTCGACTTCCGAATAAACCGGATTCCAACCGATCAGCCAGTTGGCCGCAATGTGCCGTTCACTGGCAATGCTCATCGACGTACGCACGTCACTTTCGGCAGCGTTGGTGATGGGAAAGCCATTGATCGACAAGTCGCCGCTTGCAAGTCGCACTTCTCGAAGATCGAAATCCGCCCACTTCACACCTGCGGCGTAGTTTGCGAAGTCGAGCGGCTTCGGCTCGGCATTGAAGTGTTGCCGCAACCGCCAGTGAATGGAGATCGCGCGATTGGCATACGCAGTACGGTCTAAGCTTGGCGTAAGCTGGGCCGTTTGAAACAGACGGCGTAGTTCGCCGGTCGGTTGAAACAGCCCGCACGCATCGCCGCAGGCTTTGGTGTCGACTGTTTGATCGTGCGGCGGGAGCTCTATCCTTCCCAGCGAAGCGGCCAGCACGGCGGCGCCTTCCCACCGCCAGACGGCATTGATGGCGGCCCGACTTTCCAGACCACCCGGGGGCGACTCGATCGTCGTACGCTCGGCGGGCTCAAGTTCGTCATCAAGTTCTGCCTGGCGCAACCAATTCATAAGTTGGGGATGAAACTCGGCCTGATCTTTTTCATCCCACTCGCTGGCGAGTCCGCGCAACCGAACCGCGGCGAGGCAAACGGCACGCTTAGCGACCCGGGTGGCGTCCGGCGGGTCGAGATTTCCGTCCTCGGCCAATGACACTTTAAAGTCAGGCGGAATCGGCATGCCGCGACGTTTCATTTCCTCCAGCGCACGGGCCCGCCAGTGCCGCCGGATTTCGGCTTTCAGTTTGCTATAAGCCATGGGCCTCCCTTTTGGCGGAATTATAAATGGACTGCGCCGCAAAATGCATGGCCGGCGCGACACGCGCAAAATGGCAAATCCGAAAATATTTTCCGCGTTCGTACGCGAAAATCCGTGATTTGACGGACGGCGGTGCGCGGCCGACGCGTCAAACGCGCACCGCCATCGTAGATTGTAGATGAGGGTCCTTGCGCCCGCATCGATCGCCGCGCGCTGTTGGCGGGGCGGTCGCTCTTTGACAAGTGAATAGCAGTTCAAGCGCACCTAAAGTGTTACTTTTGCGCACCTAGGCGCACCTTTTCGTACCCAAGCGCACCTTTTCGCACCCGGTCAAAAATCGGCAACGCCCGGCCCGGCCGAGAGTTACGCGGCCGACAGCGTCGGATTGATGATTTTGTGGCCGGCGGTGGATTTAAGGCGCAAAAAAACGAGCGGCGACCATGGGGTCGCCGCTCGCAGGATTCGTTGAAGGAAAAAGCCTTAGTTCTTCGGCGGTTCTTTCGCCTTGAGCCACGGCATCATCTTACGCAGCTTGCGGCCGGTGACTTCGACCGGGTGGTTGTTGTCTGCTTCGTAAAGGCGCTTGAAGTTCTTCATGCCGCCTTCGTATTCGGCGCGCCAGCCCTTGGCGAAAGTGCCGTCCTGGATGTCGGTGAGGATCTTCTTCATCGTCTTCTTGGTCTCGTCGGTGACGATCTTCGGGCCGGTGATCAGGTCGCCCCATTCGGCGGTGTTGGAGATCGAGTACCGCATGTAATCGAGACCGCCCTGGTAGATGAGGTCGACGATGAGCTTCACTTCGTGCACGCACTCGAAGTACGCCATCTCCGGCGGGTAGCCGGCTTCGGTGAGGGTTTCAAAGCCAGCCTTGATCAGCGCGCTCAAGCCGCCGCAGAGAACGGCCTGCTCGCCGAAGAGATCCGTTTCGCATTCGTCTTTGAAGTTGGTTTCGATGATGCCGCTGCGAGCGCCGCCGACGCCGTTCGCCCAGGCGAGTGCGAAGCTGCGGGCCTTGCCGGTCGCGTCCTGGTGGACGGCCATCAAGCACGGCACGCCGCCACCTTTTTCAAATTCGCTGCGAACGAGATGGCCGGGGCCCTTCGGGGCGACCATGATCACATCGACGCCTTTCGGCGGAACGATCGTCTTGAAGTGCACGTTAAACCCGTGCGTGAAGCCGAGCACCTTGCCGGCGGTCAGGTTCGGCTCGATCGACTTCTTGTACACTTCCGGCTGCACTTCGTCGGGCAGGGTGACGATGATGAGATCTGCTTTCTTCACCGCGTCTTCAACGCTGAACAGTTCAAAGCCGCGTTCGAGCGCGAGCTTGCCATTGGCGGATTCTTTACGGTTGGCGACGATGACTTTGACGCCGCTGTCACGCAGGTTCTGCCCGTGGGCGTGGCCCTGCGATCCGAAGCCGAGGATGGCAACGGTTTTACCTTTAAGGCCTTCAATGGGGGCGTCGTTTCCGTAGATCATTTTCAGCGGCTCTGCCATGTCGATATCCTTTGTAAAATCGAGCCGGGCAGATTAGCGGAGAGCGGCGGGAGTGTCAAAAAGCAGGTCCGCCCGCCGGGCCGCTATCGCTGGCGGTGGTCAACAGTCGTATAGTGTCGCCTATGCTGAGGATTGCGCTCCGGATGCTTATCGGCGATCGGACCAAGTACCTCGGCCTCGTGGCTGGATTCTTCTTCACTGCACTCATGATCACGCAGATGACCTCCCTGTTCGTAGGGATGATGAGTCGGTCGTTCACGATGGTGACCGAAACCACCAACGCCGACGTTTGGGTCATGGACGCCGCCGTTGAAACCGTTGGCGAGGCCGCCCCGATGCGACAGACAACCCTCTATCGCGTACGCGGCATTGAAGGTGTGGCCTACGCGATGCCGATGTACGTGGGCAACATTCGTGCCCGGCTCCCGAGCGGGCGGTTTGTGAACTGCGAACTGGTGGGGCTCGACGCTTCGACGATGATCGGCGCACCGCTCAGCGACGGCTTCGACTGGAGCGTCGTACGAAAGGCCGACGCCATCGTGGTCGACCGCCGCAGTGCGATCAACTTCTTCAACGACTCGTGGGAGCGAACCCCCGCGCTCGAGCCACACACCGGGCAGGTACGTCCGATTCGGCCGGACGATGTGATCACGCTGAACGACAACCGTGCCATCGTGGCCGGCATCGCCGACGCCGGGCCACGGATGATCGCCAAGCCCGTCATCTACACGACCTACGACCGGGCGGTGGCATGGTCGCCGCCGCAGTTGAACATGCTGACATACGTTTTGGTGCGGGCCAAGCCGGGCATTGCGCCGCAGACATTGTGCGATCGCATCAAGTCCCAAACCGGCCTGCGTGCCCGGACTCGACACGATCTATCGATGGACTCGGTGCGGTACACGATTGCTCACACCGACATCATTAAGCAAGTTGGCTTCATGGTGTTTCTGGCGACCACGGTGGGCGTTGTAGTGTCAGGCTTACTCATGAACATGTTCATCACCGACAACCTGCGATACTTCGCAGTGCTCAAGGCGATGGGGCTGAGCAACATTCGCGTCGTCGGCATGCTCTATGTTCAAACGCTGTGGTGCGGGTCGATCGGCGGCGCAATGGGAATGGGCATGGCTTGCGTACTCGGCGTGCTGATGAAACGCATCAACATGCCGTTCATGCTTCTCTGGCCGGCCGCGGTGGGGATACCGACGCTGATTATGTTCCTCTGCCTCATGACGGCGACGTTCGCATCGCGACGCGTTCTCCGCCTCGAGCCGGCCATCGTGTTTCGATAACCGCCCATCGGCGCGGACTATTCGAGCGCTCGAATTTCTGCGTTGGCCTGTCGGAGTCGATGCGCCAGTCCACGTCCGACATTGCGAAGAAGCTTCACCTGCAGCGTGCCGTGGGCCGACGCGTCTTTGCGGAGGCGATCGACCGGCAGGACGTAGCACGTGCAAGCGGTGTCGGCGGTGATGTCAGCCGTGCGGGGGCCGCCGTCGAACAGGGCGAGCTCGCCGAACGTGACGCCCACGCTGAGGGCGCCGAGGCGTTTGCGCGGCCGATTGTTGGCGATGCGCACACCGATCGTCGCCCGGCCGGCGGCGAGCATGTACAGCTCGTCGGCGTGCGAGCCTTCGTGGATGATCGTCTGGCCGTGCTCGTACTCCTTGCGAATGACCAGTTCGTTCAGCACAGCCAGTTCGGCGTCGTCGAGGCCTTTGGTGATTTCCATCTCCTCCAGCGGCAGCACGTCGGCCTCACCTTCGATCGCATTGACGCCTTCAGCGAGCAGCAAGTCTTCGCACCGTTCCAACGCCTCGTCGACGGTTGCGAAGAACTCGTCTTCCAACCAGGGAGAATCCTCGCCGCTGGTCAATTCCTGCTGCAGGGAATGCGGGAAACCGGCGAGGATGAGTCGAACCCCCTGCATCGCCAGCGTGTTGCGTTCGTCGGCCATCAGCGATCGGGCACTGAAGTCGGTACCCGTTACGCGCCGGCCGTCGAGAATCAGGTATGCGACGTCGGTCAGGTCGAGATCGATCTGCCGGGCGATGCGTTCCATCGATGCGAAGAAGAGCCCGCCTTGCAGCTCGTGCACCTGAATCGCCCGGCCGGCGCGGCTGAGGATCTCCCGCTCCTGCGGGCGGCGGAGCCGCTTCGAGCCGACTTCGTCGCCGCGGTACGACCGTCGCAGCGTGACGCTGGCGGGAATGTGCTTGTCGAACAAGTGGAGGTTGAAATGAGTCGAAACGTCTTCACACACCGCGATGCCGCGCACGCTGTTACCGCGTTCATCCAGGGGCGGCGAAAAGACGCCAATGCCGAACTGCCCCGGCAGCACGGCGAGAATTCCGCCCGCCACACCGCTCTTGGCGGGCAGGCCGATGCGGTAAATCCACTCGCCGGAAAAATCATACATGCCGCAACTGGCCATCACGCTGAGCATCGCGCGAACCTGCTCCGGCGCCAACGCCTGCTTACCGGTGACAGGGTTGATCCCGTTGTTCGCCAAGGTGGCCGCCATGATCGAAAGCTGGGCGGCGTCGACGAGGATCGAGCATTGCTGGAAGTACAGATCAAGATGCTCGAGGACCGGTTCCTGGATCATTCCCGCGTTGAGTTCGAGGTACGTAATCGCGCGGTTGCGGTGGCCGGTCTCCTTTTCAGATCGGTAGACTTCCTCGTCGATCGTCATCGCCTGGCCGGTGAAGCGCTCGAACATGTCGAGGATGCGCTTCAGCCGGCGCTCGTGCGAGTCGCCGGCGATCATCGCAGTCGTCGCGATCGCCCCGGCGTTGACCATCGGATTGAACGGCCGGTTGTTCCGGTCGTCGAAAATGATCGAGTTGAACGCATCGCCGCTCGGTTCGACGCCCACCTGCTGCAGAACGGCTTTGCGACCGCAGTCCGCCAGCGCCAACCCGTACACGAACGGCTTGGAGATGCTCTGAATCGTGAACGACTCGCGCGAGTCCCCGACTTCGTACAGCTTGCCGTCGACAGTGGCCACCGCGATGCCGAACGCATCGGGATTCGCCTTGGCGAGTTCAGGAATGTAGGTGGCGACTCGGCCGGCGCGGTTATCAAGGTGCCGCGCGTACATATCGGTCAGCCGCTTTTGAAGGGACGATTGGGGCGCAGTGGTGATGGACATGGTCTTGAGATGAGATGCAGCGACTCGAAGCGGGCGGTTGTACGCATACGGTAGCGAACCCGAGCATTGTGGCAACTGAAAACCGATCGCATCAGAAACAATTAGTGCAAGCAATACAGTAGGTAAAGTTCCTATCGTCGCTGGCAGTTCCTGCAGAAGTGGGTCGATCGCCCGCCGAGCACGATCCGCTGGATTGGTTTTTTGCAGGTGATGCAGGGCTCGTCGGTCCTGTCATAGACGTTGTGGCGTTTTTGGTAGCGCCCGCGCTGGCCGTCGCCGTTGACGAAGTCTTTGAGCGTGCTGCCGCCTGCTTTGATCGCACGTCGAAGGATCTGCTTGATGGCGCGGCTGAGGCGGTCGACTTGCTCGCGGGAAAGTCGATCGGTCCGCTTCAGCGGATGAATGCCGGCGACAAAGAGCGACTCATCGACGTAAATGTTGCCAAGGCCGGCGATGAGGGTCTGATCGAGCAGTGCCGATTTGATGGGCCGGCGCGTTTTGGCGAGCCGGGTTGCGAGAACCGATGCCGCGAGCGTTAACGGCTCCGGCCCCAGGTCGACGTCTTCAGGCGATTGCCCTAACCACCAGATCCCGCCGAACCTGCGAGGATCGACAAAGCGGAGTTGCTCGCCAGACTCGAAATCGATCGTGAGATGCGTATGCGGCGCAATGGGGTCGCTCGGATTGGCCGTCGTGAGCCGGCCCGACATGCCCAGGTGAATGTAGAACCGGTTTCCTTCATCGATGATAAAAACGATCCGCTTGGCGCGGCGATCGATCGACTGAATCGTTCGGTCGGCGAGCAGGGCGGGTAAATCCACGTCAGCCGGCGTGACGATATCCTGTCGCGACAGGTGCACGGCGCGGATCGTCTTCCCCACCAGGCGAGGCCTTAACGTGTCAACGACCGTTTGAACTTCGGGCAACTCAGGCATGTCGCATGTAGTATAGCACGAATGGTCAAGTGGGCTTCGATCGCACTCGTGCTGCTGATGTTCGTCTCGCCGAACTCCGCGACTGCGGCCGGCCCGACGACGGCGCCGTTTGCTGATGCGTTTCGATTCGGTGTGAACTTCTCGTCGTTGCAGGGCGCGCCCGAAAAACTGCCCGGCCATCTCAACGGCGAAGTCTTTGTCACGCCCGAATCGCATTTTGCTTACTACGAATCCAAAGGCCTGACGCACATCCGTCTGGAGGGTTCCTGGGAGCGACTGCAACCGCGACTCGAAGGGCCGTTGGGTGAGCAGTTGCTGGATCATTACAACGATGCGGACAATCCGCTGCGCAATCCGGCAAACCTTGTTCGTCATTACCTCGATCTGGCTCAGAAGCACCACCTGAAAGTGTTCCTCGATCTGGCGCACAACTATGGATCGCGCCGCGTGGGCTACGATGGGACGTGGAATTCGAACACCTCGGCGCAGCTTGGCTCGGCCGAACTGCCGGTGAAGGCGTTCGTCGACTACAACGTGAAACTGGTAAAGGAATTCGGCAAGCACCCGGCCGTGATCGGCATTGAGTTGATGAACGAGCCGCATGACCTGGTTATTGGTGCCGACGGCTGGGTCGACGCCTGCCAGAAATCGATCGACGGCATCCGCGCGGTGGATCGGTCCATCGCGATTTACATCGACGGCTACGGCTGGGCGAGCGCCGAATATTGGTCGAAGCGCAACCCGAACCTTCATACGCTCCGCGATCGGTCGAATCGGCTGATCTTCACCGCTCATCAATATTTCGATGACTCTTCGGTCGGCGTATACAAAGGATCGGAGGCGACAACGCCTACGCACGATCGGTCCGACATCGGCGCGCGGCGGATACAGCCGTTCATCGAATGGATCGAGACGCATCATCTGCAGGGCCACGCCAGCCTTGGCGAGTTTGGCGCGCCGAATACGCCGCGCTGGGCCGAAGTCGTCCGGCAAACCATGCGCGCTGCAAGCGCGGGTGATCTCATGCTCACCGCGCACGAGGACGTGCCTTACAAAAATGATCCATATGTCATGAACCTGTTCCCGCCCGAGGGCGAGGGCGACCGCTTTGTCATTCAGTTGATGGACAGCGCGAAGAATCGGACGCCGTTGATACAGACGCCGATCACGCCGCCGTAAGGTGTAGAGATGGCCGCGGCCGACCTGCCATCACCGTTTATTCAACACCAAGCCCGGCCGTGCAACTTTTCTTGATTTGGCTCGTCACAGACTTAATTGCAAGGAGTATATCAGGGTAGTACATTGCACCGGACGTGGGGCAACCTGCCGAACCTCCCTCCGTCGTGGCCGCTAACATTGACCGACAATCTTTCCCCGTTGGAGCAACTATGGAACCGAAGTTGGGACTGGTGCAGCCGGAAAAGACCGCTCTTGCGGCTGAAGAGCTCGCGGCGATCGAAAAGCTGCAAAAAGGTTACCACGACATGCGGGCCGAACTCGGCAAGGTCATCGTCGGGCAGGAAGCGGTCATCGAAGAGCTGCTGATCTCCATGTTCTGCCGCGGCCACGCGCTGCTGGTCGGCGTTCCCGGCTTGGCCAAGACGCTGCTAATCTCCACCCTCGCCAAAACGCTCGGCCTGAGCTTTAACCGCATTCAGTTCACGCCTGACTTGATGCCGTCCGACATCACCGGAACAGAAGTCATCGAGGAAGACAAAACCACCGGCGGCCGGCAGATGCGGTTCGTCCGTGGGCCGATCTTTGCCAACGTCATTCTGGCGGACGAAATCAACCGTACACCGCCCAAGACGCAGGCCGCACTGCTCGAAGCCATGCAGGAGCACCAAGTGACCGCCGGCGGCAAGCTGCATCGGCTGCCGCAGCCGTTCTTCGTGCTGGCGACGCAGAACCCGATCGAGCAGGAAGGCACCTATCCGCTGCCTGAAGCTCAGCTCGACCGCTTCATGTTTAACATTAACGTCGGCTATCCGAGCGAAGACGAAGAATTCCAGATCGTTCGAATGACCACAATGGGACAGAAGATCGAGCTGCAGCACGTGCTGAGCGGCGAAGAAGTGATGGGCCTGCAGGAAATCGTCCGCAAAGTGCCGGTGGCGGATCACGTCATCCGCTACGCGTTGCAGTTCAGCCGTCTGACCCGCCGCACCGAAGGCGGCTGTCCCGATTTCGTTAACGAATACGTCGGCTGGGGCGCCGGCCCGCGTGCGAGCCAGTACCTGATCCTCGCCGGCAAAGCCCGCGCGCTGCTCAAAGGCCGCTACCACGTCAGCACGGAGGACATCCGCCACGTGGCGATCCCCGTGCTGCGTCACCGCATCGTCACCAACTTCAACGCCGAGGCCGAGGGCATCAAGAGCGACACGATCGTGAAGAAGCTGATCGACTTCATCCCGCGCCAACAGTACGAAGACCAAGATGCGGCGGTAGCGAAGATGATGCGCGACCAACCGGCGGCGTAACTAAGAATGTAGGTCCGCCTTGGCGGACCGTAAGCGTTCTGGTCCGCCAAGGCGAATCCTACATGATGCTCTGCGAACACCATCAATTTATGAAAGCAGTGATGTAGGGCACGCTATTGCGTGCCACGGCTGGGCAACGGCACGTGATAGCGTGCCCTACGTGAAGGCAAAGGCAACGGATGGCTGACGCGAACACCGATTACCGTAAGTATCTCGACCCCAAGACGCTGTCGCGCATTCAATCGCTCGATCTGCGGGCCCGCCTCATCGTTGAAGGGTTGATGACCGGTATGCATCGGTCTCCCTACCAGGGCATCAGCGTCGAGTTCGCCCAGCACCGCCCGTACGTGGCCGGCGACGACATTCGTCACGTCGATTGGAAGGTCTTCGGCCGCTCCGACAAGATATATCTTAAGCAGTACCAGGAAGAGACCAACCTGCACCTGATCTGCGTGGTCGACTCCAGCGAGTCGATGGGCTTCACCAGTTTCGACAAGGAATCCTTCGGCCCGTGGACCAAGTACGACCACGCCACCGCCATTGCAGCGTCGCTATCGTACATGGCGATCCAGCAGCAGGACTCGGTGGGCCTTGCGGTCTTCGCCGAATCACTGAGCCGGTATTTCAAACCAAGCAACACGCCGGGCCAATGGCGGATCATTACGCAGGAACTGCAGACGATTCCTAAGTGGAACAAAACCAACACGGGCAAGATCCTCGATCAACTCGCGGAAAAGCTGAACCACCGTAGCCTGATCGTGATCCTGTCGGACTTCTTCGACGACCTCGACTCGATCAAACAAGGCCTACGTCACCTGCGGTACAAAAAACACGAGATCATGATGTTTCAAATCCTCGATCCGCAGGAGATCGAGTTCCCGTTTGAAGACGTGACGATGTTCAAGGGCCTGGAAGAAATGGGCGACCTGCTCACCGAGCCGCGTGCGTTGCGAGCCGGCTATCTCGAACAACTGAAGCAATTCACCGACGGCCTGCAGAAACTCTGCCGCGGCATGAACATTGACTTCGTCCGCATGAACAGCGGCGAGCCATTGGACGTGAGCTTGAGCGGATTCCTGGCGAATCGCGCGGCCTCGATGAAGTAATTCTCCATGCAAGAGACGACGATCATCCTCGCCGCCGGCTTCATCACTCCAGCATTTGCTGGCGCCGGACTGCTGCTGGCTTCGATTCCGATCATCATCCACATCCTCAACCGCCGCCGATACAAGGTCGTTACCTGGGCGGCCATGCACTACCTGCTCAACGCAATGAAGAAGAATCGCCGGCGGCTGAAGTTCGAGCAGTGGCTGTTACTGGCGGTGCGGTGCTTGGTGCTGGCGCTGCTGGGGCTGGCACTGGCTCGGCCGCTCGGGTGTGAGAACACGACACTGGCGTCGCTGGGAGCGTCGCGGGCGGGCGTGCACGTGTTTGTGATCGACAACAGTTATTCGATGTCGTACGAAACCGACCGCGCGACGACGCCGACGCATCTGGCACATGCGAAACTGCTGGCCAAGGGGATGATCGACCGTCTCGCGCGCGGCGGGGAGAGCGTGGCGATCGTGACCGCGTCGTCGCCGGCCGTTGCAATCGGCAACGGCAAGCCGACGTACGACCTCGACGCCGCCAAGGCCGCGGTGGATCGCATCGAGCAATCCGCCGGTGGGACGGACATTGAAGGCGCGCTGCAACTTGCTCTGCAGATCGGCCGCGACGAATCGGCCCAGCCGGCGCGGTCGCTTTATCTGCTCACGGATTGCACCAAGAGCGCGTGGGAAACCCCGCAATCGTCGGCCATTAAGCAAACCGCGGCGGAGCTGGCGGGAATCTACCGCATCACCAACTTCAATCTCGCCCGCGGCCAGCAGAGCAATCAGGCAACGATCGAACTCACGAGCGGCAGCAATCTCGTCACGACGAAATTCCCCGCCGACTTCCGCGTCACGCTTCGTGGTTTCGGCCCCGCGGCGGAAACGCCGCTGCAGTGGAAAGTGGACGACCAACTCCAACCCGGCGGCGGGCTCGTCAAGCTCGATACGCAGACGCCGGCGCAAACGCTCAGCAACGTGTTGATCAAGGTCGGCGGCCCGCACGTGGTCACGGCTTCGCTCGCCGGCAGCGACAAGCTCAAGATCGACGACACCCGCTGGCTGGTGACGGCCGTCGCTTCAGAACTCAAGGTGCTGATCGTTGAAGGCGAACGCAGCATGAGCGGCACCGGCGGTTCGGGCGCGTTCCTCCAACTCGCACTCTCGCCGCCCAAGAGCAGCGACAAGCCCGCCGCGAACGGAAATATCAAAACTGACAGCTACGTCTCAGCCGAGTCGATCAGCGCACTGGAACTCGCCAGCAAGGTGCTGACCGATTACGGCGCCGTCGCGATGGCCGACGTCGGCCAGATCACCGCCACGCAGGCCGATCGCCTCGCCGACTACGTGAAGAACGGCGGCACGCTCATGTGGTTCATGGGCGACCAAATCAGCAGCGAAAACTACAACCAGATGCTCGTGCCGCGCAAGCTGCTGCCGGGACCGCTCGCCAAGCGGATGAGCGTCGCGTCCGATCAGACGGGTTACCTGTTCGACTTCAAGCCGCGTTCGCCGATGCATCGGCTGCTGAGCATTTTTGCGGGCGAAGATCGGTCTGGCCTCGATACTGCACAGGTCTTCACTTACTGGGAAACCGTGCTCGCCAGCGACACGCAGGTCGAGCGAGTTCTCGACTACTTGCCGGCCGGTAGCGCTCCGGGGTCGAAGGTCGACAAGGACAAGGTTGCCGCCGATCCTGCGATCACCACGCATTCGCTCGGCCGCGGCCGAATCGTGTTTTTCTCCACCAGCGCTGGGCCCGAATGGACGAGCTTTCCCGCCAAGCCCGCGTACGTCACGCTCATGCACGAACTGCTCAGTGGCTCGGTCAGCAGCGGCGACGCGTGGCTGAACCACACCGTCGGCCAAAGCGTTGAGGTGCCCGCGAGCGTGCAGGTGACGGCCCAGCCGACGCTGGTCGATTCCTCGCAGAAGCCGCTCGCCCTCACGCCGGGGCCGGTGGGGTCGCTGGTCGCATTTCGATCCGAACCGCTCACGCGACCCGGCCTGTACACGCTCAACACCGGTACACGGTCGTTCCCGATCGCGGTCAACGTGCCGGGCGACGAGGCCGACGTTCGTACTATGGACAACGCCGCGATCAAGAGCGCGCTGGGCGGCATCGATGTCGAGTTGCAGCAAGACCAACTCCCGCCCGAAGCCGTCGCCGAAACCGGCGGCAATGACTTTGGCTGGACCGTTATGATGATCGTGCTGACGATGGTGGGCCTGGAGTGTTTCCTGGCCATGCAGTTCGGACACACGCGCCGAGCGGTTGTGAAGGCATAATCTGGTATTCATGTTCAACCGTCTGCTCGAAATTCTCCTCGGCCTTGATCGCGGTTTCCTCAACCGCGACGGCGAGCTCACGCTCCAGTGGAACCCGCGCTGGCCGGGGCAAGAGATCGTTTCGCCTGCCGTTTGGAACCTGCTGCTGATCGCAGTCATGGTGCTGCTGGTGGTGTACGTGTACCGGCGTGAGTCACGCTCGGTGCGGGCACGCGTCACGCTCGGCGTGTGTCGTGCACTGCTGCTGGGGATGACCCTCGCACTGCTCAACCGGCCGGTGCTGACGCTGGTGCAGAGTCGCACGGAGCCGTCCGTGCTCGCCATCATGATCGACGACAGCGTGAGCATGCGCGTCCGCGACATTCTGGCGAGCAAAGACGCCGAGCCGCAGGGCCGGCTGGATGCGGTGCTGAATCTGCTCGGCTCGCAGGATCAGGAAATGATCCGCACGATGTCCCGGCTGCATGAGCTGCGGCTTTACACGTTTGATCGCGACGCCCAGCCGCTCATCACCGTCGCCAATTCGCCCGGCGAAGCGAAGCCGGACTCGGCCAAGCCGCTGGCGGACCCGGAGATCGCGGAATCGCTCGCCACCATCAAGCCCGTCGGCCAAACCACGCAGATGGAGGCGTCGGTGAAGTCGGTACTGACCGATCTCCAAGGCCAGCGCGTCGCCGGCGTGGTGGTGATCACCGACGGTCGCGACACGCCGACGTCGGCCAGTCCTGATCTGATGGCGGCCGTGAAGGCATTCGGGGTTAAGATTTATCCGCTGGCCGTCGGTTCGGAACGCGCGCCGGCGAATATCGACCTCCAAGCCGTCAGCGTGCAGGACAGCGTCTTTAAGGGCGACATCGTCAACGTACAGGTCACCGTTCGCGGCAGCGGCTACGAAGCCGGTCATAACGTGCGGCTGATTCTCAAGAATAAAAAGACCGGCCTGCCGATCATGTCCGACGGCCGGCCGGTGGAAGCAACCGCCGTGCTGAACGACGACCGGCCCGCCGAGGCGGAGTTGCAGTTCAAGTCTGATCAACAATTGGGCGCCGAAGAAGTCGGCACGCTCGACCTGATCGTCGAGGCCGTCAAGCAACCCGGCGAGATCGATGAAGACGACAACCTGCGCAACGTGCAGGTGGCCGTGCTCGATGCGAAGATTTCCGTGCTGTACGTCGACGGCTATCCGCGCTGGGAGTACCGCTACATCAAGAATGAGATGATCCGCGATAAGACCGTGGACATTTCTTGCCTCCTCACCAGTGCTGATCCGTCGTTCGTGCAGGAGGGCGATAAACGCATCACGCGTTTCCCCGAAAGCATCGAAGAGCTGATGGAGTACGACGTGGTGGTTTTCGGGGACGTCGACCCGCGGCAATTCTCGGATCGCCAGTTGCAACTCGTGAGCGATTTCGTCAGCAAGCGGGGCGGCGGCTTCGGCATGATCGCCGGGCCGCGGTACGCGCCGCGCGTCTTCCGCAATACCGCCATCGAACCCGTGCTGCCGGTGAACATCACCAAGCTACCGCCCGAAGACAACTCGACGATCACCACCGGCTTTCGCCCAATTCTCACCAAGGACGGCGAGGCCAGCACCATCTTCCGGTTCTTCGCCGATAAGGAACGCAACAAGCGGTTCCTGAGCAACGAGATCCAGCCGCTGTTCTGGTATCAACGCGGCGTGACGGCCAAACCGGGCGTGGGCGAGGTGTACGCGGAGCACCCGAACGACATCGGGCCTGACGGTCGAAAGTCGCCGCTGCTGGTGCTCGGGCGGTACGGGTCGGGCCGAACGTTGTTTTCCGGGTTTGATGATTCTTGGCGCTGGCGGTTTTACACCGGCGAGAGCGTGTTCGACACGTATTGGGTGCAGCAGCTCCGTTACCTCGCCCGCAGCAAGAAGTTAGGCCAACGGCGGGTCACGCTGGCCAGCGCCAAGTCGTCGTACGAACTCGGCGACCAGGTGCGATTGCAGATGCGGGTGGTCGATCCCACGCTTTTACAGCAACTTCCGGATCAGATCCGCGTCGATGTGATGGGAGAAAGCAACGGAACCGACTCGGCGGCGAGTTCACCGACGCTCTCCCGCCAAGAAACGCTGGTTCGACAGGAAGGCCAATCCGACTTGTACATCGCCAGCTTTACGGCCGACCGGGTCGGCAAATTTGCGGTCAAATTGCCGCCGCTGGCGTCGGGGATTGATACAATTCAGGTGCCGGTCGAAGTCGTCGTCCCGCGGTTGGAACTCAGTCAGCCGCAGGTGAACCGGGCGGCGATGGCCGCCCTGGCGACGGAAACCGACGGGCAACTGATCGAACTGGCCGACGCCCGAACGAAGCTGCCGGCGCTGATTCCAAGCGCCGCCAAGGTGTTCCCCGTCATCAGCGGCCAGCCGCTGTGGGACGCGCCGCTGGCCATGACGATCTTCGTCATCCTGATCACCGTGGAATGGGTGGTCCGGAAGTTGCAGGGAATGGTGTGAGGATTGTGGAGTGGGCTACCAGCCCACGTTCGGCTCGCGTGGGCTGGTAGCCCACGCCACGAAAGAGGACGCACGATGCAACCCAACCAACTGCTCGACAGCCTGGCGGCCATCCGCTCACGCGTGAAAGTGCTGGCGGTCTCCACCGGCGCCGGACTCGTATTGGCGACGGCGATCGGGCTGATCATCGTGGCGGGGTTGGCGGATTACCTGCTCGACCTGCCCGGCGCGGCTCGATTGCTGCTCATCGTTTCGGGGCTCGCGGTTCTCGGCTACCTGCTCACACGCTTCGTCATTCGACCGGCCGCCTCCAAACTCACCGTCGGCGATATCGCCGGACGCGTTGAAACCACGTTCCCGCAATTCGACGACCGGCTCCGCAGCACGGTCAACTTCCTCACGCAAACCGTCCCCGGCTCAGACATCATGAAAGAGCGCGTGGCCGGCGAGACTGCTGAATTAGCAGGCAAGGTCGATCTCGGCAAAGTCGTTGTCAGCAAACCGCTCTGGCAAGCTGTCGGGCTGGCTGCGGGGGCGCTAGCCCTGTTTGTGGTGCTGTCGCTGGTGGTGGGCGATCAGTACCGGTCGATCGCCTTCACGCGGCTGCTGCATCCGTTCGGCGATACGCGCTGGCCTCGGACGGTACAGATCGCGATGCAGGGCGAACCGCCCGCACGCGTGACGGCCGGCCAGCGCGTCTACCTGAGCATGAAACTCTCGCGCGGTGATCGCGCGTCCCGCAAGGCCAAGCTCTTCTACCAGTACCCCGGCCAAAAGCCGGTTGAAGAACTGATGGCCCGCGATGAGAAAGGCGTCTACTCCAGCTTCCACGACGCCAAGCTCGACAGCGAAGCCGCCAGCGGGAACGTCCGCATCTGGATCGAAGCCGGCGACGACCGCTACGACGTTCGGCCGATCACCATCGTGCCCAAGCTGCTCGTCACGCACGTCGACGCGATCATCTCGCCCCCGCAGTACGCGAACCTGCCGAGCACCACCGTGAATTTGCGCGAAACGCCGGCCGTGATGGCGGCGGGCGCGAACGTCGTCATGCGCGTGGTCTTCAACAAGCCCTTGTCGAACAAATCGATCGTGCTGGAAAATGCCAAGCCCGCCCAGGCATTGCCGCAGACCAACATCACCCGGGACGGCGATCACACGGCCGTCATCACCTTCAGCCCGCGACAGTCGGCGGAAATGCGCGTGAAGGCAGTGGACGTCGACGAATTCACAAACGAGTCGAACGAGTCGTACACGTTCACGATTCGGCCGGACCAGAATCCGACCGTGCTGCTCGAAAACCCGCGCGGCAATGAAGAACGCACGCCGGTCGCAACGGTCTCGCTGCAGGCGGTGGCTGAGGACGATTACGGTATCAAGGTGGCGTCACTCAACGTCGAGCGGCTGGGCGATCATCGCAAGTGGATGATGCCGCTGGTCATCGGCGCCGCGCCGCTCGAAGGCATCACCTGGAGCAAGATCGACGGCAGCGGCGATCTGCAGCGGTACCGCCTGCAGTACAGCTGGGACCTGGCCAAGCTCGAAACCGCCAACCTGCAGCCCGGCGATGTGCTGGAATACGCGGTGGCCGTGACCGACAACTTCGCTCTCGACGGCCAAACGCATCAGCCGGTCAGCAGCGGCAAGCAGCGGATCACGATCATCAGCCAGGAAACGTTCACCGAGCGAGTGGTGGAGCAGATCCGCAACGCGGCACGGCAGACCAACGATATCAAGAACAGCCAGCAGCGCACGCAGCTCGATACGAAGGACCTTGTCGACAGCACCGCGAAGAAAGAGAAGTTCGACGACGCCGACAAGAACACCGCTGAGCGGCTGGCGAACCAGCAGTCGTCCGCAGCCTCGCAGGCCAAGCAGGTGGCGGCGAAGATGGACGCGCTGATCCAGAAGATGGACGAGAACAAGTCGCCCGCCAATGACTTGAAGGAGACGGCGAAAGACGTGTCCGACATGCTCAACCGGACGGCCGAGGGTCCGCAGAAGGACGCGACCGACAAGATCAACGAGGCAAAGGACAATCCCACTCCCAAGGAACAGCGTAACGAGAAGCTGACCGAAGCCACCAAGAAGCAGCAGGACGCCAACGATCAACTGCAGAAGGCCCTCGATCGCATGGGCAACGTCGGCACGCTGGCCAACACGATCGATACCTTCCGCAAACTGCTCGACGACCAGCAGGCTGCCAGCAAAGAGACGGCCCGCATCGGCAAAGACAATCTCGGCAAGAAGCCGAGCGAGATGAAGCCCGAGGATCGCAAGGCGCTGGACAAGAACGCGGCCGAGCAGAAGTCGCTCGCTGAACGCACGCAGAAGGCGGTCGACGACATGAAGTCGACGTCTGAGCAACTGGAGAAGAGCGACCCGAGCACCTCGCAGGCGATGAAAGACGCAGCGAATACCGCGCAGCAGCAACAGGTGTCGCCGAACCAGTCGAAAGCGTCGCAGGCGGCCTCGCAGAACCAGCAATCACAGGCCCAGTCGGCACAGAAGCAGGCGGAACTTGGATTGCAGATGATTCTGTCGGCCCTGAAGGAAGCCGAGCGTCGGAAACTGGAAGAACTCGCATCGCAGCTTACGGAGCTGAAGAAGCAGTTGCAGATCCTGATCCGCCGGCAGGCCGGGCATAACCTCGACAACCTGATGATCCAGGGCGACGCCAAGGTGAAGAGCATCGAGTCCACCGTGCTGGCGGACCTGATCACCAAGTCCGAGCGCGATAAGGATCACCCCCAGCCGCCGCCCACTACGCCGCAGTTGACTGCGTCGCAGGAGCAGACCGAGCGCAACACGCGCGACATCAGCCACACCGCCGAGAACGTGCAGGGCGGAGCAGAAATCGCCAGCAACCTGAGTCGCGCTGCCGGAAAGATGGGATCGGCCATCGTATGGCTTCGGCAGAGCAAGATGCCCGACGCTTACGATCCACCGCAGGTGGAGGCGCTCCACTCGCTCGATCAGGCCAACGCGGCACTGGATGAAATGCTGAAGAAGGTCGACGAGAAACTCGAGCAGCAGAAGAAAGACGCGATCCGCGTCGCGCTTCAGAAGATTCGCGTTGACCAGGATAAGTTGAATAAGACAACGATCACGATCGACGGCTCCCCGCGCAATGACGACAAATCATTTAAGCGAGAACAGGCGATGCAGCTCGCCGGCCTGCCAGGCGAGCAGGGCAAGCTGGCGGATCGCACCAAGGCCGCGGGCGACGATCTTTCGAGCCTCGGCGGAGTGGTGTACGTGTGGGCGGCCAAGGACGTCGTCAGCACCATGACGCAGGTGAAAGAAGACTTGGCCAAGCCGGAAACCGGTGAAGCGACACAGGTTGAGCAGACCCGCATCATCGAGCAACTCGATGCAATGATCGCGGCGCTTGCGACCAAGCCGCCAGAGCAGAAATTCGAGCAAGGCGGCGGGGGTGGTGGGGGCGGAGGCGGCGGTGGATCGCAGAAACTTCCGACCGAAGCCGAACTGCGGCTGTTCAAAGCGAATCAGCTCGCGCTCAACAACGCCACTCGCAAAGTCGCAGAGATGAAGGCCAAGGACAAGGAAAAGCTCATGCAACTCGGCGGCCGGCAGGGCGACCTGCGCGGCGTATTTGGTGAACTCATCAAGCAAGCCAGCGGTGGGCAGGCGACCATCGGGCCGGAGCCTGATCCCCGCGAACAGCTTCCGGAAGAAGCCGGCGACGACGATCTCACCAAGGCAGAACTGCAGGACGATCTGCTCGGCTCTAAGCCCGGTAAAGGCGAAGATGCCGACAAGGTGCGCGTCGTCGGTTCGCGCATGGCCCGCTCACGGCAGCGGTTGGCGCTCAACAACGATCCGGGCAAGGTCACACAGCTCATCCAGTCGAAGATTCTTGAAGACATGGACGACTTGATCGAAGAAGCCCGCAAGCAGCAGTCCCAGTCGCAACCCAAGCCCGGCAGCGGCCAGAAGCCCGGTGAAGGTATGCCCAAGCCCGGTGAAGGCCAAGGCGGCAAGCCACAGAACGCCGGTGCTCAACAAGGTACAAAGCCCGGCTCACAAAAAGGTGGCAGCACGCCGGCCGGCGATTCGTCAATGAGCAACGGCGGTGATCCACAGGTCGACGCGAGCAAGGACATTCACACCAAGATGGGTGAATGGGGCGGCATCACGCAGCGCGAACGACAGGCCGTGCTGGAAGGCAAGAGCGAAACGGTGATCGAAAAGTACCGCAACTATCTCGACGACTACTACAAGTCGCTGGCTACCAAATCGACGGAGCGACCATGAAACACGCCCGGCGGATAGTGGCGTGCGCTGCGAGCCTGTCGATGCTGCTCGGATCGACCAGCTTTGGGCAGGTTGTCGCGAAACCCAAGCCGAAGCCCGCCGGCATCAGCGCCAATCCCAACCAAGTGGTCGGCAACGAGATCACCGACGCGCAGCAGCGGGCGGTGGAACAAGGGCTCGCATGGCTGGCTCGCACACAGAGCAAAGACGGCGCATTCGGCGCGGCGGGCGGATTTTCGCGTCACGCAGGTATCACGGCGCTGGCTGGACTGGCATTCATGCAGGCGGGCAATCTCCCCGGCCGCGGGCAGTACGGGCAGAACGTGCAGCAGTGCCTCGACTTCGTGCTCAATAGCTGTCAGGAGTCGGGTCTGATCAGTTCCGACCAATCCAGCGGCCCGATGTACGGCCACGGATTCGCCACGCTCTTCCTCGGCGAAGTGTACGGCATGACGCAGGACGACAACGTCAAAGAGAAGCTGCAGAAGGCCGTTCGCCTGATCCAGAAGACACAGAACCCTGAAGGCGGCTGGCGGTATCAGCCGGCGCCGTACGACGCGGACATTTCTGTCACCATCTGCGAAGTGATGGCGCTGCGAGCGGCGCGCGACGCGGGCATCAAGGTCGAAAAAGAAACGATCGACAACGCGGTGAAATACGTCCGCAACTGTCAGAACCCCGACGGCGGTTTCAGCTACCAGGCCCGCAACGGCGGCGGTGGCGGATCAGGTTTTGCCCGCTCGGCCGCAGGTGTGGCGTCGCTCTACTACGCGGGTATTTTTGAAGGCAACGATCTCGATCGCGGCCTTAAGTACCTCAAGCAGTTCACCCCCGGCAAAGGCGGCGGCAACGCTGACATGGAAGGGCACTACTACTACGGCATGTACTATTCCGTGCAGGCGATGTTTCTTGCCGGCGGCGACTACTGGGCGACGTTCTACCCGGCCATTCGCGACCAGCTCATCGCTCGCCGCGGCAACAGCGATCACTGGAGCGGGGATTTTTCAGACGATTACGCCACATCGATGGCGTTGATTGTTCTGCAGATGCCCAACCGCTACCTGCCGGTATACGCCGGCAAGGGGCCGGGGAGCTAGGTTAGCTTTTCGATTCGCGATTTCCAATTTTCAATTGAAAGGCAATTGATGTTTCGATTCGGCTCGGTTGTGGCGACGGCTCTTCTACTCGTTTCTGTTGCGCGCGCTGATGTTCGGTGGAATCTCACGACCGCCGATTTCCAAACCCAGGCCATTAACCTACTCGCGATCGACGGCACATCCGTGCGGTTCATTGACAAAGCATCCAACGATCAAACCACGCCGCTCGATCAGTTCGTATCACTGCAAACCGCGGTCTCCAAACCGCCACGAGGCGCCTACGGCAAATCGCTGCTCTACCTGGCCGATGGGGCGACGGTGTCCGGCGAGATCACCTCGATGCAGGATGAAAAACTCCTCTTCACCAACGACGTGTTCGGCAAACTCTCGTTCACGCTCAAGCAGATCACCCGCATCGATTCGATCGCCCGCGCGGGCGGATTGAAGAAAATGCCGCCCAGCCAGACTGAAGATGTCGTGCAACTCGCCAATGGCGACACGGTGCGCGGCGTGGTGCTCTCAATGTCGTTGACAACCGTCAGCATCAAGACCGAAGCCGGCCCCAGCGACGTGCCGCTAAGCAACATCGCGTCCGTCGCGTTTGCCACATCGGGCACTCCGGCCGATCGCAAGGCGAAGGGCTTTCGGGTGCAACTCGATGACGGATCGAGCCTGGCCGTCGATGGTCTGACTCTGCAGGGCTCGGCCGTCGCGATCGTCATCGCCGGTGAGACGCGCACGCTCGACCTGGACAAGCTGACCTCGATCGAACAGATCAACGGCCCGGTGGCGTGGCTCTCCGCACTCACGCCAAGCGAAAATATCCAAACGCCGTTCCTCGAAGCCACCTGGCCCGCGCGCATGAACCTCTCGGCCACCAGCGAGCCGATTCGCTTCGGCTCGCGTACTTTTACCCATGGCATTGGCGTGCACAGCCGATCGCATCTGACTTGGACGCTCGACGGATCGTTTAAATCCTTCCGCACCCAGTACGCCACCGATCCGAATCTGCCGTACGCCGACATGGACGTGCGAATCCTGCTCGACGGCAAGGTCGCCCATGAAGCTAAGAGCGTGAAGGACGGGTCAATCTCGCCGGTGGTCGCGCTCGACCTGACCGGCGTGAAGACGATTACGCTGGAAGTGGATTTCGGGGCCGGTTACGACGTGCAGGATCGATTGAACTGGATCGAGCCGGCGTTGCTGCGCAGCGCGGTTGCAAATCCGACGACACAACCATAAAAAAAGAGGCCGCAGCGTTTCGCCGTCGCTGCGGTCCCTTAAAAAGACGGTTCGAGACAACATCTCGACCGGCCTACTCTTTTTATCGAAACATTGAACGGCTCGCATCGACACTATTTTTTCAATATAGTTGCTGAACTATGAGCGAATACCGTGCTGCAAAACTTGCGTTAGAAGACGGAACGGTTTTCACCGGCCGCGCGTTCGGTGCTGCTGGCACGAGCGAAGGCGAAGTCGTCTTCAACACATCGATGACCGGCTACCAGGAGATCCTCACTGATCCGTCCTACAAGGGGCAGATAGTTACAATGACCTATCCGCTCATTGGCAACTACGGAATCAACACCGAAGACGTCGAAAGCAAAAAGCCTCACGTGGCCGGGTTCATCGTGAAGGAGTTTCCGCCGGTGTACAGCAACTACCGCGCGAGCATGAGCCTGCACGATTACCTGAAGGCGAACAACATCATCGGCATCGAAGGGATCGACACTCGCGCGCTAGTGCGCAAGCTGCGGATCAGCGGCGCGATGCGCGGCATCCTGTCGACGGAAATTCTCGACGACGCAAAGCTGGTTGAGAAGGCCCGTGCCGCGGCGCAGATGGAAGGCGCCGACTGGGTGAAGGCGGTCATGCCGTCCGAAGAATCGCAATGGTCGGAGAAGCAAGGCCGCTGGTCGCAGGGCGCGGTGGAGCGCGGCGACGGGCTACACGTCGTAGCGCTCGACTGCGGCGCCAAGTCGAACATCCTGCGTCACCTCGCCGAGCGCGGCGTGAAGGTGACGGTGCTACCGCCCGACGTAACGACCGAGGAAATTCTCCGCCACAAGCCCGACGGCCTTTTCGTCAGCAACGGCCCCGGCGATCCGGCCGTGCTCGACTACGCCGTCAAACCGATCCAGGGCGCGCTAGGCAAGGTGCCGATCTTCGGCATCTGCCTCGGGCACCAGTTGCTTGGACGCGCGATCGGCGCTGAAACCTACAAACTCAAGTTCGGCCACCGCGGTGGGAATCAGCCGGTGAAGAACCTCGATACCGGCCGCGTAGAAATTACCAGCCAGAATCACGGGTTTGCGGTCGAGCAGAAATCGCTGGAAGCGAAGGGTGGCGTCGTCACTCATCTGAATTTGAACGACGGCACGGTCGAAGGCTTCCGCCACAAGACACTGCCGGTCTTCAGCGTGCAGTATCACCCTGAGGCCAGCCCCGGTCCGCACGACGCGTCCTACCTGTTCGATGCGTTTGTCGACATGATGAAGACGAAGAAGCCCCCGACGAGTGCACGTCTAAAGGAACTACAGGCCTTGCGTACTTAGAATTGGCTGGAAACAGCCGACGGGCAGGAGCAGCGCAACAAAAACACGCCAGCGTATCGTTCAGCAGGGGAGCATTCTTCGTCGCTCCAAATGATCCTGCCGACGGATCTGGCGTGAGAAGAAGTCGATCACCATGGTGGACCGACCGCTTGGATATACTGTGCCGTTGTTGTCTGCGTGTGACAAGATAAATTTGGCGCTTTTGTAAATATTTATCGGTCGTAACGTTGAGGTTGTTCCTCGTTCACAGTCAGCCGATAGCACGGCTAGAGTAGTCCCGGCGATTTGGGAGTGATCCATATCATGAATTCATCGAAGACTTTGGTGTTGGCTGTGTTGGCCGTGGCAGGAATCGCGGGATGTCACCGCGGTGCGAGCAGCTCGTCAACGTCCGCCGCACGCACCTCGTACACGACTCCCACCGCCTCGGGCGATTTGATCGTTGTTCCCGGCGCGTCAAAGCTCGCGGACCTCTCGCGTCCTGTAGTTTCAGTGAAAGACAACTCCGTTACGATCAGCGGCACCGTCACGCTTCGCGGGCCGTTCAACCGCGACGCCGTGATGCGAATCATCATGGTCGACCGCCACGGCAAGCTCGGCGACGAAATCCGGGCCTCGCTGAAGGAAACCGACACCAACGGCCTGCTGACGTACTCCGTGCACTTTGCACCTCTGCCTGAAAAGGGCACGTCCATCTCAATTTCGTATGACGATTACCATCCGATTTCGAACTACTCCGCAGCCAACATCGGCACCGGCGGCGCGGGCGGCAGCAGCGCGGGTGTAAACACCGGCGCGGGGACGTACAATTCCGGCAAGGGCGGACGATCATCCGGCAAGGGCGGCAAGAGCCGGTAGTCGGGGCTCGCCGTGAGTTCATCGCATCGCCCGAGTCCCTGAGCGCCGGAGGCGATTCGCTTGTCCCTGCTCGTTTCGTTTTTCAAACAGCGCACCCCCGAGCGACCCCAAAGCTTCAAAGCCATCGGCACGCCTACCAATAAGACCATCCTACTTTCCAGCCACATCTGGTGGACCGATCTGATGGCGTTCGCCCTGTTGAACCTGGGGTACAACGTCATCATCACGCAGCCATGGTACCTGTTCTGGCTGAATGACCTCACGCACGAGAATTTCGACAAAACCTTTCGCGAGCAGGCAGACGAAGTTCGCAAGTGGAACGTAAAGCTGATCATCGGCGGAAACTCCACGGCGCTCGTTCCGCACCGCGATACCGGCGAACTCCTTCATCGCGCCGCCGGCGTGCCGATCGTGCATTTCTGGTGGGATGCGCCGCGGGTGGCGCCGCCGATGTGCGAGAAGGGCATCTCGCTTCGCGCGTACGTTGAGGCGATGCGCGATCCGCACACGCTCAACGTCATCTGGGACGTCGACGTGATGGAGGAACTCGGAAAATTCCTCGGCGTGACCAACACCGCGCATGTGCCACTCGGTACCACGCCGGAGCTCTGGCAGACGCCGTACGTGCCGATCGAAGATCGGCCGGTAAAAGCCTCGTTCCTCGGGACCGCACACCCCGTCACCGAGCAGCAGAAGGCCGCTTGGGATCCGTCGCTGCGGGAGTGGGCGGATCAAACCGTGACAGCGAAGCTCGCCGATCCCGATCGCCCAATGATCGACTGCGTGGGGCGTGTGAAGGTCGCGACGCGGTCGCGGCCTGCGGAGGAAAGGCCCGATCCAGACGCGCTCTACCGCCGCGAGTTTGATCGCTGGCAGATTGTCGACGCGCTGCTTGCCGAGCGCGTTCGAACTAAAACCGTGCTTGCCGTGGCGGATCGACTGAAGGACGACTTCGAACTGATCGGCCCCGACTGGGATCAACTCGGCCTGACCGCGAAGAAGTCCCACAGCGGCATTCCCGATTCGCGATTCCATTACGCGGCTGCTCAGGCATCGCTGAATCTATTCGGCGGATGCGTCCACGGCGGCATGCCGCTTCGGCCGTATGAGATCGCGTGCTCCGGCGGGCTGATCTTTACGCAATACCAACGGGAGTTGCCGAACCTCTACGAGCCCGGCAAAGAATGCGTGGCGTTCAGAAACACCGACGAGATGCTCGACCAGCTCGACCGGATCCTGACGCATCCGGCCGACTTCAACGCAGTCGTGCGAGCCGGCATGGCGCGAACCATGGCTCAGCACACCTGGGAACACCGGATGAAGCGGGTGGTGGACCTGGCGACCGAGCGGCTTGGCATTGCCTGGTAGGCCGATGAACTGGGAACGCGATCCACATCTTTTCGAGCATTATCGGACTAAACTGTTCAAAATCGCTCATAACTTTCCGCTAACCGTGCCAATCTGCGAAGGTCTAGAGGTTGTCGCTAAGTCCGCCGACCGGGCGGTCGAAGATAGGTTAGAGTGGTATAATCAGGCCGACCGTACAATCGGCCATTGAGGGTGAAAGATGAGCCAAGTCATGGATGCGGGGACTCGCACCCCGGCTGCCAACGGCGCGCGCAAGCGTGTCGATCAGCTGGTGTCTAATCGCGTACGTCGCGATGGTAAATTCTTCCGGCTCGGAACTGAGAAGTTCTACGTCAAAGGCGTTACCTACGGCCCCTTTGCCGCCAACAGCGAAGGCAATCTTCTTCCCTCCCGCGAGCAGACCGCCAAGGACTTTGCGCAGATGCGCGAGTTGGGCGCCAACACGCTCCGCATTTACCACACGCCGCCGACCTGGTTTCTCGATCTTGCCGAGCAATCCGGACTCAAGATTTTCCTCGACGTGTCGTGGCCAAAAAATCTCACGTTCGTAGGCGATGAAGAACTCACCCGCCAGGCGCAGGACGCGGTTCGATCCGCGGCCCGCTCGTGCGGCAATCACCCGGCCATCTTCGCCATCAGCGTCGTGAACGAAGTTCCGTCGGACATCGTGCGGTTCGTGGGCGCGCCGAAGATCGCGGAGTTCATCGACGAACTCGTTGACATCGCCAAAGAAGAAGCGCCGCAGTGCCTGATCACGTTCGCAAATTATCCCACGACTGAATACCTTCAGCCGCGTAATATCGACTTCACCTGTTTTAACGTATACCTGCACGACACCGGCGTGTTCCGCAATTACATGGCCCGCCTGCAGAACATCGCGGGCGACAAGCCGCTCATGCTCGGCGAATACGGCATCGATACCGGCCGCGAGAAGACCGAGGAGCAGCAGGCGGAGATCCTCTCCAATCACGTAAAGGCCGTGTTTGAAGAAGGGGCCGTCGGCACGTTCATCTTCAGCTATACCGACGAGTGGGTGGTGAACGGCTACCGAATCGACGACTGGAAATTCGGCATCGTTCACGCCGACCGCACGCCTAAGCCGTCGTTTGAAGCAGTGAAGACTGTCTTCGCCCGCGTACCGCAGACGGCCGACGACAAGCTGCCGCGCGTGAGCGTGATCATCTGCTCGTACAACGGCGCCAGCACCACTGAAAGCTGCCTGGCTTCGATGGAGAAGCTGCGCTACCCCGACTACGAAGTCATCTTCATCGACGACGGCAGCACGGATAACACGCAGGACATCGTCGCGAAGTTTCCGTGGGTGCGGAACATCAAGCAAAAGAACATGGGCCTGAGTTACGCCCGCAACGTGGGCATGAACGCGGCCACCGGTGAAGTCATCGTTTACACCGATAGCGATTGCGAAGCCGACGAGGACTGGCTTTACTTCATCGCGCTGGCGCTGGTCCGCAGCGGGCACAAGGGCATGGGCGGGCCGAACCTGATTCCGGACGAAGGAAGCTGGGTCGCCGACTGCGTAGGCCTCAGTCCCGGCGGGCCGACGCACGTGATGATCAACGACCGTGAAGCTGAGCACGTGCCCGGCTGCAACATGGCGTTTTACACTTGGGCGGCCAAGGAAGTGAACGGGTTCGATCCGCAGTACCGCGCCGCCGGCGACGACGTCGACTTCATCTGGCGACTCCAGCACCGCGGGCACTCGATCGGCTTTTCGCCGGCAGCGCTCGTGTGGCACTACCGCCGCAACACGGTGAAGGCGTATCTCAAACAGCAGCGCGGCTACGGCACGGCTGAGGCGCTGCTCAAGTACAAACATCCGGATCACTTCAACTCGCTCGGCGCCAGCCACTGGCGCGGCAAAATCTACGGCGGCGAAACCATCGGCGTGCGCACCGGCGGCGATGTGATTTACCACGGCGTGTTCGGCACGGGTCTTTTCCAAACCATCTATCGCCGCCCGGCCAGCATGCTCGCGGCGATGTTGATGAGCATCGAGTGGCACCTGCTCACCGCGTTCGTCTTCGTACTCGGCCTTGCGTTTTGGCCGCTGCTGATGGTCGGACTCGGCATGTTCTTCCTGCCGATCGTTTTGGCAATCGTGGCGGCGATTCAGTCGCCGATGCCCAAGCACAAGCACATCCTCACCCGGCCGCTCATCGCTTACCTGCACTGGCGACAGCCGATCGCCCGCGGGTGGGCACGTTACTCGGTGCGACTGAAGAACAAGATCATGAAGGGCGATGCCAGCGGTTACAGCCGCACGCAACCGCTGCCGTTCGATGCTGACGATCGCGAAACGCTCTGCTATTGGAGTAGCAACGAAGACCGCATCCGCCTGCTTCAGCAGATTACCGGAGAAGTACAGAAAGCCGGCTGGCGCATGCGCGTCGACAGCGGCTGGAACAACTGGGATCTTGAAATCTACGGCTCGCGCTACACCAAGGTACGAATCACATCGGCCTCGGAACATCATCAAAACGGGCTGCTCACGCGGGTGCGCATCGAGCAGCACATGAGCAAGTTCTGCCTGGTGCTGCTGGTGGCGAGCCTGTTGCTCTGCACGCTGTTGCTGGTACATATCTGGCCCTTCAGCCGCCCAGCGGTGCTCGTGCCGATGGCGGTGTTGGTGATGTATGGCGTGAACCGCCTGCGGGTGATTAATCCCATCCTCGGCCTGGTAGACGACGCGGCCGAGCAAGCCGGCTTCTGGCCGGTGCATCCAAAACCCAAGGCGGAAAAAGCCCATGCGAAAGAAGCCGTCAGCGACGAAGACGGCGAGGAAGAGCTCGCGCATGTGTAGTGTGAACGGTTGCACGTTGAGTCCATCAACCATGCGGACGGGTCGCTTTAGTTTTTGTTCAAGGTGCGTACAACCGTGGCAATGACCTCCTATCGCCGCGCCCTGTCCTACTTCCGCGAAGACACCGGCAAGATCGTCCTGTCGCTGCTGATGATCGGCGCCGGCGTGGCCGCCAACGTGGCTTGGCCGATTCCGCTGGCGATCCTCATCGACCACGTGCTGAGCGCCAACGAGGTGGAGTACCTGCCGTACCGTCTGTTCGATCAGATCGCGCCGACCGACAAGCTGTCGCAAGTGTTGCTGTTGGCTGGTGTCATCTTCGCTCTCAAGATCGTGGCCGAGCTGCTGCAGATGTTTCAGACGATCCTGAACATCAAAATCAGCTACAACGGTATGCTCCGCGTGCGGTACGATTTGTTCCGCAAACTGCAGGCCCTGTCGCTCGCATACCACCGCAGCCAGCCGCAGGGCGACGCGATCTACCGGCTGAGCTCTGACACCACCGGATTCCAGAACGTTCTTTCGATCGTCACTAAGGGCATTCTCGTTAACGCGATCACACTGGTATTCATGATGTGGGTGATGTTCAGCATCAACTGGAAGCTCACGCTGGTAGCGCTCGCGGTTATCCCCGCGCTTATCATCACAATCCGCTACTACGCCGGTAAGTTCAGGGTGCTGTACACGCAGTCGTACGAGTACGACTCGAAGATTACGACCGCCATCCAGCGCTCGGTCGCGTCGATAGGCCTCGTGCAGGCGTTCGGCCGCGAGAAGGACGAGTACGAGAACTTCACCGCTACGCAGGGGAGCAGCATTCGCTTCAAGATGAAGCTCCACTGGCACGAGGTGATTTACTGGCTCATCCTCGGCCTGATCTTCGCGATCGGTTCGACGCTCATCATCGGCTACGGCGGATACCTCGCGATCACTTACCCCAAGGTCTTCAGCGGCGGACTCCTCTTCACGTTCCTCACGTACCTGGGCCAGCTCTACGCACCACTGCAAACGCTGAGCGCGACGGGGTCGAGCCTGTCCGGCAGCATGGCACAGGTCGACCGCGTGCTCGAAGTGCTCGATCGCGATCCGATCATCAAAGACGCACATGATTCGGTTCACCTCCCGCGGACGGCCCGCGAGTTGAAGATGGAAAACGTCGGGTTCGAATACCGTCCCGGCGCTCCGGTGCTGCAGGGCATCAACATCAGCATCAGTCCCGGCCAGATGGTCGCGTTCGTCGGCAGCAGCGGTGTGGGTAAGACTACGTTGCTCAACCTCCTTCCTCGTTTTTACGATCCGACGAGCGGCGCCATGACGCTCGACGGCGTTGATGCCCGCAAGATCAAAGTCGCCGACTTGCGCAAGCACGTCGCCCTTGTGCTGCAGGACAGCGTGATCCTGCCGACCACCGTAAGCGAGAACATCGCTTACGGCCGGCCCGATGCGACCGACGAGCAAATCCGCCACGCGGCTGAACTGGCCGGTGCGACCAGCTTTATCGACAAGCTGCCGCAGGGTTTCGAAACCGTCGTCAGCGAATCCGGCGGCAACTTGTCCGGCGGGCAGAAGCAACGAATCAGCATCGCCCGCGCCTTGCTCACCGACGCCCCGATCATGGTGCTCGACGAGCCCACCAGCGCCCTCGACCCGCAGCACGAGCAAATGATCACCGAGACGCTCCGCACGCTGAAACGCCAGCGGACGATCATCCTCGTCAGCCACCGCCTCAGCACCGTGGCCGACTGTGACCAGATCTTTGTGATGAGCGAAGGTAAGATCGCCGAGCAGGGCACGCACCAAGAGCTCATCGCCCAGCGCGGGCTGTACTTCGCGATGGCCAAGCACCAGATGAAGATCGAAGACAAAGAGGAATCGCAAGTTGATCTCCCCCAGTAAGAAACTTCGCATCATCGTCGGCGGCATGGTCGGGCAGTTCCCGCTCGGCGGCGTGGCGTGGGATTATTTCCACTACTGCCTCGGACTCGCGGAACTCGGGCACGACGTTTATTACCACGAAGACACGTGGGTTTGGCCGCACGATCCGGTGAAGGGGTACGCGACGGACGATCCCACCTACACCGTCAACTTCATCAAGAGTTTTTTCGACACCTACGCGCCGCATCTGTCGACCAAATGGCATTACCAGCTCCTTCACGAAAAATCGTACGGCATGACGCGCGAACAGTTCGACGAAGTCTGCCGAACAGCCGACGTGTTTTTGAACGTCTCCGGCGCCTGCTTCGTGCCCGATGAGCTCAATCCGAAGGCGATCAAAGTCTTCATGGATACCGATCCGGGCTACAACCAGATCGTGATGCACGAGCGCCCGGCCTGGAGCCAGAACGTCGACCGCTGGGTCGAGCAGGTGATGGCCCACGATCGCCATCTCACGTATGCCGAAAACATCTATGCGCCGGATTGCGTCATCCCCCGCATGGGCATCGACTGGCAGCCGACCCGCTGCGTGGCCACGCTCGCGTCGTGGGACTCCGTTCGCAACACGCCGCCGGCGGCCGACGCGGCGTATACCACGATCATGACCTGGGGCTACTTCAAAGGTCCGCTCACTTACAAGGGCGTCACCTACGACTCCAAGGCCCCGGAGTTCGCCAAGTGCTTCGATCTTCCCAAGCATGCGAACGTTCCACTTGCCGTCGCCGTGGCCGGGCACACCGCGCCGACGCAGGACATCATCGATAACGGCTGGCGGCTCATCGACGGCTGGTCGGCCACGATGAAGGTCTCTGACTACGTGAAATTCATCGCCGACAGTGCCGGCGAATGGTCGATCGCCAAAAACGTCTTCGTCGCCACGCGAAGCGGCTGGTTCAGTTGCCGCACCGCATGCTATCTTGCCGCCGGTCGACCAGCCGTCGTGCAGGACACCGCGTGGAGCAAATACGTCCCCAGCGGCGAAGGCATCATCGCGTTCTCCACCAAGGAAGAAGCGGTGGAAGCATTAAAACGCGTCGCCGCCGATCCGATCCGCCACCGGAAGGCAGCGTACGAGATCGCCCGCGAATACGTCGCCGCCGACAAGGTATTGCCGCCGATGCTGGAGGCGATCTTCGCCACGCCACGTAAGAACCCGACGACGCCGGGGGCGATTCCGCCGTCGTCGAGTCACAAGGTTTGACCGCCATAGTCCTCCTTTCCCTGCCGCCGGGCGATTTTTCTCTCTCGGCCGCTCGGTCGCCGCGTAACCCTTGGCCGGGCCAGTCGTTGACGATTTTTGCCCGGGTACGAAAAGGTGCGAAAAGGTTCGTTTACGTACGTTTAGGTGCGCAAAAGTGACACCTTTGGGTGCACCTGATCTGCTATTCACTTGTCAAAGAGCGACCGCCACACCAACAGCGCAGCGATCAACGCGGGCGCAATGACCCGCATCTATTATCACTGGCGGCGGTGCGCCGGCCGAGCGCCGGGCGCGCACCGCCAACCAGCAAAACGCGGATTTTCGCACAATATCGCAGTAAATTTTTTCGGATTGTCCATTTTGCGCGGATCGCGCCAGCGTGCGCAAACGCGGCGCAACCGACTTACGACTGTTTTTCCTCCGCCTCGCGGGCACCGCGAGAGGAACGATTCCGATTCGCGCAACTGCCGCGTTACAGCTTCTTCACGAGCAGTTCGCGGATCTCACCGTCGCTGAAGGCGCCGTCCATCTTCTGGGCGTACGCACACTGCATCTCCAACACGCCGCCTTCGAAGGACAGCTTCTTCAGCTTGATGTCTTTCACGTTTTGCAGCTTGATCGATTTGAGCCCGTCCTTCACCGCGTCCTTGCCCATCTGGTCCTGGCAGATGACGCGCAGGGCCATGTTCAAGCGATGACACGACACGTTGTCGATGAAGTTCAGCGCTTCGGCGTCGTCAGCCAAGCTTGCCCAGTCGACTTCGTACGGAATCGCCTTCCCGCAGATCTCTTCGATTTCTTTCACGCGGCCAGGGAAAGTCGTGGTCTTGAGTTCCTCGATTTTGCGTCGTTCGTTCAGGCCCATGGCGGTTCTCCGTCAAAGAGGTGTCGGCCGACGATGCCTCGCGGTAAGACATCACGTTCGGACGTAAATCCCACCACGGATGAACCTGCTTGGCAAGGTATCTCACGTGACAAAATAGTCGCGAAAGTCGGGGTCGGCCGAAGCGTCGCTTGACGTAGGGTTCGAGCCGGATATCACTGCCGCAGTTCACCGCATTGAACCGCTGCAAGGGCAACTATGAAATCCGCGCTGATTCTCGGGATCACGTCGGCCGCCTGCTTACTTCTGTTTTTTGTCGCCCCGTACGCCCGCCGGAAAGAATCCTCGACCAAGCGATACACGCTGGCCGCCATGTACGGCGATCTTTTTCACGAGCTGCCGAGCATGAAAAAGGCCAAGATCGAATTCTTTCTGCCGATGGCTTGCGCGGGAATCTTGAGCAGTTTCTATCCCGCGTTGATGCTCGTGATCATCCGCGTTGGCGGCCAACAGTCGCTCAACGGCGCGCGCATGTTTATCCTGTTGCCGGCGATCGTTTCGCTACTGGGCGTGGTGGTGAACGTGCTGGTGATGCTGCTGTCACAACTGAACTTCGGCTTCGGCGGCTCGCAAAAGCGGAACGAGACCGTGATCTTCTGGGTCATCCTGGCGTTTCAAGCGACGTTTGCGATCTTCGGCATCGCCGCGGCGATCTCGGCGGATGTGGCGAAGTTCGTTTACGGATTCATCGCGTAGAGTCACTGTAATCTGTCTTTAGCGGGTCCGCGCAAGTTGTCATCCTGAGCGTATTCGCGAAGGATCTGCGTCAACCATCGACCGATGCCCGATCCTTCGCGAGTACGCTCAGGATGACATGTCCTTGGGGTCGACCGCGTAATGAATTCTTAAATACTCGCTCAGGATGACAACACTTGTCGCGATGCTTTAGGCTGTGAACAGTTCGCGCACCTTGGCGCCGATGTCGTCCGACCGCATCAAGCTTTCCCCGACCAGCACCGCCCGCACGCCTGCACCGGCGAGTTTTTGGATATCGGCGAACGTGTTAATGCCGCTCTCGCTCACCAGCACGTTGCGGTCTTCGACCAGCTCGGCCATTCGCAGGGTGTTGCCTAGCGAGGTCTTGAACGTGCGCAGGTCGCGGTTGTTGATGCCGAGCAGGCTGTAGCTCTTGTGAGGGAAGCCGATGACGTGGTCGCGGACGCGCATCAGGTTGTCCAAGTCGTGCACTTCGATCAGGACTGTGAGGTTTAGTTCCGTCGCCAGGATCTGCAGGTCGATCATCTGGCTCGTTTCCAGACACTCGGCGATGAGCAGGATCGCATCGGCCCCGGCGGCGCGGCTTTCGTACACCTGGTACGCGTCGATGAGGAAATCCTTCCGCAGGACCGGCAAATCGACGGCGGCGCGCACTTGCTGCACGTAGTCGAGATGGCCTTGGAAGTATTTCTCGTCGGTCAGCACCGACAGGGCATCGGCGCCGTTGGCTTCATAGATTTTGGCGATGGCGACCGGGTCAAAATCCGCCCGGATGACGCCGGCGCTCGGTGAGGCTTTTTTCACCTCGGCGATCAGGTTCACCGGCTTTTTGCCCGGCTGCGTGACCGCCTGAAAGAAATTCCGCGGCCGCGGCAGGGCGGCGATGCGGTCCTTGAGCGCCTCCACGGGCGTGGCGACCTTTCGCTGGGCCACCTCTTCGTGCTTAGTGTCGATGATCTGTTCGAGAATCGTCTTCATGGAAAAACGTCCAAACTAGCCTAGAATCGCGATCTCGTCCCATCGTCGTCAAAACGCGGGGAACTGTAAACAGGATGATAGGCATGGCGCTTCCGCTGGCTGTTGAAATACCGCCCATCTGGCAATGGATCGTGCTCGTGGCGAGTGCCGCCGTGGCCGGGGGCGTGCTCATCGCGATCGGCGCGTTCAAGCGGCGTGATGAACCGGTGATCGAGAATTTGTTCGGCGCCGGGAAGCCCGGGCCGCTGCTATTGAACGCCGGCATTGCGATCGCGGCGTATTTCGGCGCGGCGATGCTCATCGGCGTTGTGCTGCGAGCTACGGATAATCTGGAGATCAAAGACGGCGAACCGGTTCTGTCGCCGAATGTGCTGATCCTGTTCAGCGTGGTCGTGCCATGCGTGACGCTGGTTGTGTTGGCGTTCGGCCTGAAACATCTGGTCCCCGGCGGCGCGCGGCGGATCGGCTTGTTCAGAGCGGGCCGCGGCGCAGCGTTTCTGCCGGCGCTCGGGTACGCGGCAGCGGCGATGCCGTTCATTCTGCTGATTGGGAACGCAGCGGAGGTGATCTACGAGATGCTCGATTGGCATCACCCGACGGAACACCCGCTGCTCACGTCGATGGACGCATCCGGCGCCGTGTTTGAAAAAGTCTGCGCCGTGTTGGCGGCAGTCGTCCTTGCCCCGCTGAGCGAGGAAATCCTGTTCCGCGGGCATATTCAGTCTGCGATCCGATTGCTGCTGAGCAGGCGAGCCCCGGAGCTGCCGCCGCCGTTGCCAGTGATGGAACAGCCGGCAATCGTGCCAAGCGAAGCGGCGGCGGTTGCCACTCCGGTGCTACCGTATGCCCCGCCTGCCGACGCGCGACACACGCTTGCGAGCGTGGCGGCCGTCGTTGTCACGTCGCTGATCTTCGCGTCGATCCATCCGCTTTGGAGCGCTCCGCCGATTTTCGTGCTCGCGTTGTTCCTGGGGTTTGCCTATGAGCGCAGGGGCAACCTGTGGACGTGCATTTTCATCCACGCGCTGTTCAACGGGATTATGACGACGCTGTTCCTTTTCATGGGTCACCCAGCCCCGTAAAATCCGCCTCCCATGACCTTTCAAGAGCAACTGAGCATCCTGTCCCGCCGCGCCGAGCGAATCCTTAACGAGGCCGATCTCAAGGCGAAGCTGGAAAAGTCTGCCAAAACCGGCAAGCCGCTGCGGATCAAGTTCGGCATGGACCCGACCGCGCCCGACGTCACCCTCGGTCACGCCGTGCCGATGAAGATCATCCGGCAGTTCCAGGACTGGGGCCACAAGGCAGTCCTCATCATCGGCGACTACACCGCGCGCGTGGGCGACCCCAGCGGCCGCAACGCCACGCGGCCGGTGCTGAGCGGCGAAGAGATTGACGCCAACGCCAAAACGTACGTCAATCAGGTCGGCAAGATCCTTTTGATGGACGAAGCACATCTCGAGGTCCGCTACAACAGCGAGTGGCTCGGCAAGATGACGATGATCGACGTGATCAAACTCCTCGCGCGAAAGAGCGTCGCGCAGTTGCTGCAGCGCGAAGACTTTGCCAACCGCTTCAGCGAAAAGGTGCCGATCGGATTGCACGAACTGTTCTACCCGTTACTTCAGGGCTGGGATTCGGTCGAAGTGAACGCCGACGTGGAGATGGGCGGCAGCGATCAATTGTTTAACAACCTCGTCGGCCGCGAGTTTCAGGAGGAGCAGGGCGGATCGGGGCAGGTGGTGATCGTCACGCCGCTGCTCGTCGGCACCGACGGCGTGAACAAGATGAGCAAGAGCAAGAAAAACTACGTCGCGGTCACCGATCCGCCGAGCGGCCAGGACGGCATGTTCGGCAAGATCATGAGCCTGCCGGACCATTTGATGGAAAGCTATTACACGCTACTGACCGATCTACCTGAGGCCGAGTTCAAGCCGCTGATCGCGAGCAGCCCGCGCAACGCGAAGATCGCGCTGGCGAAGCACGTGATCTCCTGGCTGCACAGCGATGCTGCAGCCGCAGCCGCCAGCGAAGAGTTTGAGAAGGTGTTCGTCAACAAGGGCGTCCCTGACGAGATGCCTGAGGTCGCTATCGCACCGGGCCGGCACAAGCTTCCGCCGTTGCTCGTTCTTGCGGGATTGGCTGCCAGCAACAGCGAGGCGATCCGCAAGTTTAAAGAAGGGGCCGTGAGTTTTGACGGGGAAAAGGTGACCGACTTCCAAGCGGAGCGAGAGATTGCAGCCCCAGTCGTCGTCAAGCTCGGCCGGCGATACGTACGACTCCTACCCGGGTAAAGTACTCATCAGGTTTGCCCCGGTAGTTCGCGGACTCCATCCCTTTAAAGTCCCATCTCCTATTTCACCAAGAAGGAGATGACATGGCGAAGAAGCGTGCGGCAACCCGAAGCCCGAAAGATGCGGACCTAGATGCAAACCGTCAGCCGCCCGGCGAGGTGCTGACGACCAATCAGGGTCTGCCGCTTGTCGACGACCAGAATTCCCTCAAGGCCGGCGTTCGCGGGCCGACGTTGCTGGAAGATTTTCACTTCCGCGAGAAGATCCAGCACTTCGATCACGAGCGAATTCCCGAACGCGTCGTTCACGCGCGGGGCGTTGGCGCTCACGGCTTTTTCGAGTCCTTTGCCGATCACTCCGATCTGACCAAGGCGGGCCTCTTTTCCGCACCTGGCAAACAAACGCCGGTTTTTGTGCGGTTCAGCACCGTCGCCGGCAGCCGCGGGTCGGCCGATACGCCGCGCGACGTGCGCGGGTTCGCCGTGAAGTTTTACACCGAAGACGGCGTGTGGGATCTGGTCGGCAACAACATCCCGGTCTTCTTTATTCAGGACGCGATCAAGTTCCCTGACCTGATCCACGCGGTAAAGCCCGAGCCGCACACTGAAATCCCGCAGGCCGCCAGCGCGCATGATACGTTTTACGATTTCATCTCCCTCACCACCGAAGCGGCACACATGATGCTCTGGGTCATGAGCGATCGCACGCTGCCGCGCAGCCTGGCAATGATGGAAGGTTTCGGCGTGCACACGTTCCGCATGATCAACGCCAAGGGCAAGAGCCGCTTCGTGAAGTTCCACTTCAAGCCCAAGAAGGGCGTGCACTCGCTCGTGTGGGACGAGTCGCAGAAGATCATGGGCAAAGATGCGGACTTCCACCGCCGCGACCTGTACGAGGCGATCGATCGCGGCGATTTCCCCGAGTGGGAAATGGGCGTTCAGATCGTGGAGGAAAAGGACGAGCACAAGTTCGACTTCGACCTGCTCGACCCGACCAAGATCATTCCCGAAGAGCTGGTCCCCGTAAAACCACTCGGCCGGCTCGTGCTGAATCGCAACGTCGAGAACTTTTTCGCAGAGACCGAGCAGGTTGCCTTCCATCCCGGCCACGTGGTGTCCGGCATCGACTTCAGCAACGATCCGCTGCTGCAAGGGCGGCTGTTCAGCTACCTCGACACGCAGATCAAACGTGTCGGGCCGAACTTCGCGCAATTGCCGATCAATCGGCCGACATGTCCGTTCGCGAACAACCAGCGCGACGGCGAAAGCCAGCATCTCGTGAATCAAGGCCGCGTGTCGTACTTCCCGAATTCGCTGTCGGGCAATATGCCGATTCACCAGCCCGATTCGCCCAAAGCCTTTTCGAGCTATCCGGAGAAGATGGAGGGCGCGAAAGTCCGTGTCCGCAGCGAGAGCTTCAGCGATCACTTCAGCCAGGCCACGCTTTTCTGGAACAGTATGGCGTCGTGGGAAAAAGATCACATCGTCGCGGCGTTGAGTTTCGAACTGAACATGGTGATGACCAAGGAAGTCCGCGAGCGGTTCGTGAACGATCTGCTCGCTAACGTGGCCGATGAACTGGCCAAACGCGTCGCGACCAACATCGGCATGAAGAGCGTCGCCAAGCCGAAGGTGAAGTTCCACAGCAAGAAAAGCCCTGCCCTCAGCATGGACAAACCGTGCGACGACATCGTCGGCCGAAAGATCGCGATCCTGGGCGGCGATGGCGTAGACGGCAAACTGGTGGCTGATCTGAAATCCCAACTCAAGGCATTGGGCGCACTCCCGGATCTGATCGCCAAACTCCCCGGCACGTGCAAGTCGGCCGACGGATCTGACGTGCTGGTCGACAAGCCGGCGCCAAACGCCGCCTCGGTGGTGTACGACGCGGTAATTGTGCCTGACGGCAAGCACGTCGACGCGCTGGTGCAGATGGGAATCGCCGTTCACTTCGTGAGTGAAGCGTTCGCCCACTGCAAAGTGGTGGCGGCGATCGGCGAAGGTGTGAAGTTGCTGGAGGCGGCTCACGTTCCGGTGGGTGGCGCGAAAGGCGTAACGTCTGAAGAGGGCGTGGTAACGTCCGGCCCGGGTAAGGCCAAGCCGTTCGTCCAGGCGTTCGCCGAGGCGCTGAAGCAGCATCGGTTCCCGCTCCGCGCCGTAGAGCCCGTACCCGCGTAATCGCGGCTGTCAGTCGACGAAACAGAACGGGCCAGTCCTTTCAAAGGACTGGCCCGTGGTGTTTGTGCTGACCCGAACTGGGCTAGCTGGCGACAGCGGCCGCAGGTTGGCTGCTTTCTTTATAGGCCTTGAGAAGTTCCACGTTCGACTTGTAGATCGTGAGCAGAACGTCGCTCTTCTCGTCGTTCATCGCGTTCTTGGAGACGCGGCGGATACGGCCGGAGCCTCCGCCTTCACCGCGACCGAGGCCGCGAGCGGCGGCGCGGAGGGTGGCGAGAATCGTCTCGGCTTCGCTGACGACGTTGACCAGGCGCGAGATCTGGTCTTCCAGCACCGTATGACCTTCGCCGGTTGCTCCCGTCGAGACGGCCGCAGCGGCAGGGGCCGCCGGAGCGGGCATCGTCGAGGTCATCCGCAGCGATGACGACGCAGCGACCGCCGCCGGACGCACGCCGCCGCCGCGCATGCTGGGGTCGTCGTACTTCACGCCCATCACGCTGGAGGCGTTGCGTTCGCTCGCGAGATTTCGGTTGTCGCTGAACAGCCCGTGCAATGCGGTGCGGATTCGCTGCTGGGTTTGAACGTGATCTTCACCGGCCGTCGTGGAAAGATGGAACGCGGTTTCCACCACTTGGGCGACTCGGCGGCGGATCTTGTCGCGGTCGATGACCCACACCTTTTTGCCGCGGTGCTGGTCCATCAGGTCGTCGAAGTTCACCTGCGAGCTGCTGCTGTCCAGGGCGCTTTCCAGCGCGTCGGCCAGTTCCGGAGCGTCGGGGAGTTCTTCGTGAATGTTGAGGGGCTTCGGGTCAGGCAGCACGGAAGACGCGACCACGCCGTGGCCGCTGAGCATGTCGTAAGCCACATCGACGTCGACGGCTTCGATGTGTCCCTCGACGGGCATTCCCGTGTCGCGCATCAGGCCGGAAAACAAATATCTCACGTGATGGACCTCGCTAAAACCGTGCTCGATGGACCGGCCAATACGTGCGGCGGTCGCTTCATCCCTTCGCCGGGCAGGGGGTTAAGATAAACCAACTCTCGGCGAGATGCATGGATGATCTTCGCAAATCACAGCCTATTTTAGCCTCGTCCGGTAATTTGGGGAGAATTTCTTGAAAGATGAGGAAATGAGGAATGGACCGGTAACCTTGTGGAAAAAGGCCGGCTCGCTTGGGGTTTTGCGGCTTCAGGAGAGAGAGTTGAAGCGCACAACCGCAAGCGTTGGGCCGACCCTTTGATCGAAACGTGAATTTGCCCGTCTAAACCAGACCGTCTTATGCACGGCCGTACACGTACTCACTGAGGTAATGCAGCTCGGCTTCACGGCGAACCGCATTTTGCGCGTTGACGTCGCCAATAGAGATGACGCCCAGCAGCGTGCCTTCCTTGTCGACCACCGGCACGTGACGGATGCGGCGGGATCGCATGATCTCCGCGATTTCGTCCATGTCGGTTTCGGGCGTACACGTGAGCAGATCGGTGGTCATGACGTCGAACACCGTCACCTTGGCCGGGTTGAGCTCATTTCCCACCACGCGGCGGAGCACATCGCGCTCGGTGAAGATGCCGACCATGTGGCCGTCGTTCATGACGATCATCGCGCCGATCTTGTGATGATTCATCCGATGCGTGGCGTCGAGCACGGTAACATTCGGCTCAATCGAATAGATTAGCGACCCTTTGCGAGCCAAGATATCCTGGGCAGTTGGCATGCGTTACTCCTTTACAACAGGACCGCGACGGGCGAGGCCGGCGGCGGCCCAAAAACAAATCGTTCGGGACGTGATGTAAGAATCTTAGCCATCGCGTCTAATCGAATGCAATATTGTGAATATATTCTCACAGTCATTGTGAAAAACTTCTCACAGTGTCGTCGCCGGCCACGTCCGAATTTACGTCGGCCGGTTGCCACTTGCATCATCAAATACGCAGTGACTCGCCGCGCCCGCGACACCTTGAGTGACAACACGAAGTGACCTTATTGGCCTGCAAATCCCCAGATAAGCGCCACAGTTTGACAATGCAGTCGATCCCGCCGACAACAACGGAATGTCTCAAATGCCCGTGATTGCGATCGTCGGCCGCCCGAACGTGGGAAAGTCGTCTCTGCTCAACGCCATGGTGGGTCGGCGGATCAGCATCGTTCAGGATATGCCCGGCGTAACGCGCGACCGCATTTCCACGCCTCTCAAGGTCGGCGATCGCTACGTCGAACTCGTCGACACCGGCGGGTACGGCTTCATCGATCCTGACCAACTCACGGACCACATTAAGCACCAGATCGAGCTTGCCATGGGCCGGGCCGACCTCGTCCTGTTCATCGTCGACTGCCAGGAAGGGCTTACCAGCGCCGACGAAGAAATCGCGTCGCTGCTCCGCCGCAAGAGCATCAAGACGGTCCTTATCGCCAATAAGGCAGACGGCCCCAAGCTCGATACCTCGCTGGCCGAGTTCTCCCGACTCGGGCTGGGCACGCCGATCGGCGTGAGCGCGACCAACGCCCGCAATATCGAGCAGCTTGAAGACCTGATCATTAAGAATATCGACCTGACCGAGGCCCCCACGCAGATCTCCGAGCCGCAGGCGCTGGTCGCCATCGTCGGCAAGCGAAACGCCGGCAAGAGCACGCTGGTGAACTCGGTGGCTGAGCTGTACGACGGGAAGGGCGATCGCGTCATCGTCTCCGAAATCCCTGGCACCACGCGCGACAGCATCGACGTGCGGTTTGAAAAAGAAGGCAAGACCCTCATTGTCATCGACACGGCCGGCGTGCGTAAGAAACGCCACATGATGACGAACGACATCGAGTTTTACAGCTTCCACCGGGCCCAGCGTTCAATCCGCCGGGCCGACGTGGTGCTGATGCTCATCGACGCCACCGAGCCGGTCAGCGAGCCGGACAAAAAGCTCGCGCAATACATCGCGGAGCAGTTCAAGCCGGTGGTGCTGGTCATCAACAAGTGGGACTTGGCCAAGAAAATGCTCCAGGAGCAATCCAAAGCGCAGGGCGGCGAGCACGATGACGCAGGCATCATGCAGGAGTACAAGACGTACCTCGACCACGAGCTGCGTCACGTCGATTACGCCCCGATCGCGTTCATTACCGCCAAAGATGGAAAAAACGTACAGATGGTTGTCGACCTGGCGCAGAAGCTCTTCAAGCAGGCCAATGAGCGCCTGTCGACCGGGCAACTGAACCGCGTCATCAAGCAGATTTTCGAAGAACGTCGCCCGAGCACGCCGACGGGCCGCCGCGCGAGGATTTACTACGCGACGCAGACCGCCGTGGCGCCGCCGACGATCGTGCTGTTCGTCAACAATCCGGATTTCCTGGATACCGCGTACCAGCGGTTCATGATCAACCGGTTCCGCGAGCTGCTGCCGTACGCTGAAGTGCCGATCCAGTTAATGCTGCGAGGCAAGGGCGCGCGAAACAACGCCGGCAAAAACGAACTCGTTCCGCAGGAAGACGGCACCCCGCGTCCGCGCCGCAAGGCCGACACGGCTCAACCGAAGCGCAAACCGCAGGCGAAGCCGCACCCGAAGCGAACGTCCAAGCGCGGCCCGACGCGCGGCACGCGGCCGAAGAAGTAGACTTACCAGGTCTCGTTGTGTAGCCGGCGTCATGAGTGGAGACTCGTCATCCTGAGCGTACTCGCGAAGGATCTGGCGCCGATCGACGGTTGACGCAGATCCTTCGCGAGTACGCTCAGGATGACATGTCTCTAATTTTGGTCGCGTAAATGGCTTCTCAAACCCGCTCTCAGGATGATGGCGGTTGTAGATGAACGCGCGAACAACATGCCGGTGGATTTAGGGGCGAAGAGCCCCCTCGCGATTTACTTCAACGCGTTCAGCGTATCCAGCCGCATGCCGATGCGGCCCATGTACGCGTAATACTCTTCGCGATCGTTGCCGTGCGATTCCTGCAACTGTGGGTTGCCCGAAGCCTGTAAGGCCTGCTGCAGGATGAACGGCGGGACCTTCTCCAGCGTTTCCTTCGGAATGCCCGGCAGCACCTGCGCCAGCACCGTGTCGTCCGTGTAATACTTCATCACGATCAACTGATGCCAGTACATCGCCTGCATGTATTCGGCCTTGGCGAGGGCGATTTGCTTGGTGCGTTCGTCACCGGTTGCGGTCATGGCTCGCAGGAACGCGGCGTCGCCGAGCGAGAGGTGCTGAGTCGCCTGTAGGCCGTCCAGGTGCGACTGGTACACGAACAGGTTGTTGCCGTAGAGCGCCAGATGTCGCTGATACTCCGCGAACGCGGCCGTAGTGAGCTTGGCGGACAGATCGTAGTTATAGATAGCCTCGAGCAGCCGGGCCTGATCGGTCGGCTTCTGCGTTAACGGCACCGCACCGGTGGGCATTTCAAGCGACGGGCGCTCGGCCGACGTGGGCAGGGTGATGGCGAACGCCGCCTGTTCATGCCGGCGACCGAGTTCCTGTTCTTCTTCCGCCCAGAACTTCAGCGCGATCGACGGCCGAGAGTCGACGACCTGATCGCTTAGCTGCGCGTGCCGGGCGTGCGTGGTGCGCTGCAGCGTCTGGGCCTGCATGTAGTAGTTGTATCCGATCCCCAGCGGCGAGATGCCGTAGGTGAACGGCTGGAACGGCTTGAGGTACTGCAACTGCGATCCGTCGTTGTATGGCTGATCCGCCGCCAACCCTGCCGGGCGAGGTCGGCGGGGATGCAGTAGGTTCGGATCGATCATGCCATTGGCGTCGACGAGTGAGTCCAGCTCAATCCGCCGCCAACCCGGATCGTCGCGACTCAGCCGCTGGTGTTGCTTGTGCGGAAGCGTCTCTCTGCGCACGCGCTCGCGGTAAAACTGCTTTTCGGCCGCCGTGCCGAGTTTGTTGAAGTAGACGTCGCCGACGGCTTGGAGCACGTTAAGATTGTTGGGATTAATCCGCAGATCGCTTTCGCCGTAATCAATCGCGTCGAGGATAGTCGTGTACTTGTTGGTCAGGCTCGACATCTGCACGGAGATGTTGTACGCCTTGTTCCAGATCTGAAAAATCTTGACCGTGTCAAATTCCGGCTGCAGCAGGCGGATCAGCTCGACCTTGGTGTCGAAGTCTTCAAGGTTCTTGGCCGTCTTCTGCGATTCACTGCTCGTCCAGAGCATCATCACCAGCGGCCCACGCAGCCCGCCGAGCAGGAGGGCGAGCGTAAAGCTGTTCATGCTGGATATCGTCTGCCCGTTGGTATTGAGCGGCGAACTGCCCCGATCGGCGATCACCCGCTCGGCCCGGGCCCAATCGCGCGTGAGGGCGCTGGCGACGAGGGACACGAGCATCACGATCACGATCACAATGCGAGCCGTGCGGGTGCGCTGTGCGTGCGTGGATTCGTCCATCCGCGGATCTTCAAGAGTGCCCTGGCTCACGGCGCCACCTCCTTGTTCTTGAAGATGACATAACCGAACAGCAGCAGCGGAATGCCGAACGCCATGGTCTCGCGAAACGCCTGCCACAGCTTGATCGGCGGGATGGACACCCCGCGCTCGATGTCTTCGGTCGCCGGGAATTGCGAGATATCCGGCAGCACGGTCGACAGGGCGTTGAGGAACTGGGTCAATACTTCAACCGAACCGCTGAGCACGCGGGCCCCGCGCGGATCGCGAATTCCGGCATCGGTCGTTACCGCCGCACCGATTCCCGGGCGAGTTGCGTCGCCGAGCTGGTCGACGCCCCATTTGCCCAGCAGCAGCACGATGCAAAGCACCACCGCAATCGGCCAGGAGACGAACGTGCTGCAGAAAATCGCGGCCGCAACCACAAGCACCGCGAGCAGCCAGAAGATCAGCAGGCTCTTAAACAGGTTGAAGTAGAAGTGGCCGGAGTTGACCACCATCACAAGCCCTTCCGACCGAAGGCCGACCGAATGCATCGGAGTGACGCAGCGGATGATCAGCTCGAAGTCGCCGCCCGTCACCGAGTCTGCTGGGAACGTGACAAAGGCGGTGCGGTTCGTTTCCGGCTGCACGATGAGCGGATCGGACAGCTTGCCCGTTGCACCATTGCGGATTTGAAGCTGCAGATTGGTAATCGACTCTGACTCGTCGACGTTCTCAGTACCGCTACGCTCGATGCCGAGCCGCATTTCAAAGTTTACAGGCCCGGTTGTGTCTACCGGATTGGCGTTGTGGAAGTGATAAACAGCGACCGTACCGACCTTGTCCGATCCCCTCAACTGTTGGCCGTAGCGCGAATAGCCGCCGCGGTATACCGCCTGAGCCGGCGCGCCGGAGGCGTCGGCAGGGAGAATCGTTCGCTGGGCAACGGGAGCGTTTCCATTACGCATGATGGTCTGGATGGCGGCCGGCTGGGCGTTCACGTAGTAGAAGTAGCCGGGCTCAGAGCCCGCCAGGGACAGATAAATGTTCTGCGTTTGGGGGTTCTGCGAGGCGGTGAACAGCTTCTGAATGATCGGCTCTTTCACGTCAATCGTGAAAGTCGTTTCGCCGTCGACGTTGAGCGGAATCGGCGTGGAGCCCGCCAGCTCAGGGGTGCTGATCATGACAATCTCGTCCGAATCGAGAATCCCCGCGACGGCCACGGGTGGAAGCGATTGCTGGACGGCTGTGGGACGGGTTGAAGCCAGCAGCGGCGTGGGCAGGGTGATCGCTCTGGTCGTGGGTTGGGTGGCCGGCTCCTTGAACTCTGGCGACTTCACCACGCCCACCGTGCACTCGAATCGCATGGCAAACTCAGCGCCTTGGTTGGCACCGACGGGGAACATGTCAGGCGTCAAATGAAACGGAACGAGGATCTGCCCGTCGCCGTTGGAGTTGGCGTAACGTCGGCCGCTGCCGAACTCCGGCAGGCGGGCGTAGAACTGCATGTCGGCGGCGCCGGCAAAGGTTTTGGCGTTGAGCAGGCCGGCGTCGCGGTAGTGTTCCAGCGTGGGGCGGCTGATCGGATCGACCGCGCCGATTTCCAGCCGCTCGTTAATGCCCCGCTGCAGACTCCATCCGCGGAAGGTGAGATACACCGACGAGAACAATCCCATGATGAGCAGGATGGCCGCCGCCACGCGGGCAAAGCCAAGGGTTTTGCCGAGCACGATCTCCAGCCGGGTCGTCGGCTTGGTGACGATCGTAAAAATCACCCGGTTTTCGATCTCTTTTGGCAGGCTGGTACAGGCCAGAAGGATCGCAACGATTACCACCACCAGGCCGGTGGTGAAGAGGCAGAATTTCGTCGTCTGGCGGATCGCATCCTGCTCGTCGATCGGCCGCTGCAACTGCGAAACAACCATGACGCCCAGGATCGCAAGCGGCGTAATCCACAACACGCGGCGGCGGATCGATTCAGAAAAGCAGACGCTGGAGATCGCCCAAATCCGCTGGCCGCTGAAGCGAGCGATGTCCTTCGAACCGAACACCAACGCGAGCACCACGATCACCAGCAAGATGACCAGGGCGGCCGCGTTGTTGCGCAGCCATTCAGATGAAATCGCGCCGAGGATGAGTGGGATCAAACGCATGGTTAATAGAAGGATAAGCCGGGAGTGGATGAAGGGATCATCCGTCGTCCTTTTTCTTTGCGTTCTACTTACGCCTTGAGGACATCAGGCTTGTCGCCCGACGATCCAGTGTACGAACCAGTCCCGCCGGTATTTTCTCGCACGATTCGCATGAACAGGTCTTCGAGCGTGGTCGTCGGGTGCGTGAACTCTGCGTCGGTCACGCCCATGGCGCTCAGGTACTGCTTGATCTCGGCCTTTTGCGTGTCGTTCATCCCGCGCGTCTGGATCTGCGTGACGTCGCGCACCTGCAGCAGGTCTTTCACCTGGCCGAGGGTTTGCATCTTGCCGCGGAAGAGGATGGTGATGCGGTCGCACACGTCCTGCACGTCGGCGAGCAGATGACTGCAGAGCAGCACTGTTTTGCCTTGGTCTTTGAGCGAGATGATGAGGTCCTTCATCTCGCGCGTGCCGATCGGGTCGAGGCCGGTGGTCGGCTCGTCGAGCAGGATTAAGTCAGGATTGTTAATGAGAGCTTGAGCGAGGCCGATTCGACGGGCCATGCCCTTGCTGTACTCGCGGAGCTTGCGTTTGCGGCTCTTGGCGTCGAGACCGACGATGTCGAGCAATTCCGGCACGCGGCGATTGAGTTCGCGGCGCGGAATCTTGAAGAGCCGCCCGTAGAACTTCAGGGTCTCTTCGCCGTTCAGGAATTTATAAAGGTACGATTCTTCCGGAAGGAATCCGATCTTCTCATTGATCGCAGTGGACCCCGCCGCATGGCCGAGGACGTGGGCCGTGCCCTTGCTGGCAAAGATCAGGCCCAGCAGCAGTTTGATGGTGGTGGATTTGCCTGAGCCGTTAGGCCCGAGCAGGCCGAACACCTCACCACGTTCAATGGTGAGGCTCAGGTCATCCAGGGCCCGCACTTTATCGCGGCCCCAGAAGTCCTTGTAGACCTTGGTCAGATGTTCGGTATGGATCGCAGCGGTTTGGGCTGAAGACATATCGAAGCTCGAATGGGCAACCTCGCTTCATCCAGCCGCCGCCCCGAGCGGGCGTGCGGCATTGACGGACGGGGACGCTCGGAATTACCCGCGCGCTTTGCTGCTCATGCTGCCGGTGACACGCGGTTTGCTGCGCTTCTGGCGGCGACGCTTTTCGCTCGGCTTTTCGTAGTAGGCTACGCGCTTGATGTCTTTGGTAAGACCTTCTTTTTCGCACATCTTTTTAAAGCGGCGGAGCATCTGCTCGGCGGTCTCGCTGCCGCGGGATTTAACCTTAATCATGGTCCGTACGTCCTTTCGGGTCGATCGGTTGCATCTCGGTTGACTGTCAATCGAGACAATCGCCGACGGTATATTTCCCGTCGGCGAGTCGCGTAGTGTACTAAACTGGGCGTATTGTTCAAGTTGCGACGTTCGGCCCCCGATCGGGGACAGTTTGGAGCGTCAGGCGGCGACCTTCTCGATGGCCTTCTGCAGGCTTACAAAATCGACCGGTTTGACCAAATGATCATCAAACCCGGCCGCAAAGCTCTTGCGGACGTCGTCATCGGCTCCAAAACCGCTGAGGGCGATGCCTTTGAGCGGCTTTGCAGGCTTGATTCGACTCATAATGTCCCACCCTGACCCGTCCGGAAGTCCAATATCGCTGACGAGGAGATCAAACGCGTCTTCCTGCTCGACGCTTTGAATTGCTTCCCGCACCGTGGTTGCGGTGGTGACATTGTGTCCATCGCTAAGGAGAAGCTGCCTCATCACTCGAAGCGTGTCAGGGTGGTCTTCAACTAGCAGAATACGACGACTTTTCACGTTCTTTAAGCGAGCTTCCAACGCTTGCGCGTTCGAACGGGTTGGCGCCACGGTGTTCAGCTTGATGGCAAACGTCGACCCGAGGTTCTCGCCGCGACTCTCGGCATGGATCGAACCGCCGTGCAATTCAACCAGAGCCTTAGAGATCGTCAGGCCCAACCCCAGTCCGCCGAAGCGGTGCGTGCCTTCCCGATCGCCTTGCTCGAAAGCGTTGAAAATCTTTGGCAGAGAATCCGTCGCGATTCCGAGGCCGGTATCGATAATCTCGATACTGACGTGGTTTGACTGATCGTTCGACGTGTGCAGGGTGATCGTGCCTTCGTTGGGCGTGAACTTGATCGCGTTGCCGAGCAGGTTGCAAAACACCTGCCGAAGCCGGGCCGAATCGCCCCATACAAACGCCTGCGCCGCATCCAGCGTTTGAATCACTGACAGCTTTTTCCGGCCGATCTCGAGCTCGTACATGCTAACCGTACTGGCGAGCAGGGCGTTCACGTCCAGCGCTTCCTGGCGCAACTTCACCTTCGCACGACCGATGCTGGTCATGTCCAGCAGATCGTCGATGAGTCGCACCTCGAGTTCCATGTTGCGATGAATGCAATCCAACTCGGTGCTCACAAGTTCGGATATCTCCGGAAGGCTCTTTAGAAAACTGATGCTCGCCATCACCGGTGTGAGCGGCGTGCGAAGCTCGTGACTCAATACGGCAAGAAAGTGGTCCTTGGCCTTATTGGAGGCCTCGGCGAGCGTCTTTGATTTCTCGACTTCGATCTGCCGTAGCTGCTCGGTGATGTCGCGCGTGACTTCGGCGAATCCGTGATGCTGCTTGTCCTGGCCGAAAATGGCCGTGATCACGACGTCACATTGAAACGTCGTTCCGTCCTTCCGCACGCGCGGGCCGATGTCGTGCACGTGGCCCATTCGCATGGCTTCGGCGAGCAGCCATCGCGGCTTGTCAGCTAGACGATCTTGGGCGGTGTAAAAGCACTGGAAATGCTGCCCGAGGATTTCTTCGGCGTTGTAACCTTTGATCTTTTGCGCGCCGATGTTCCACGTTGCAACGCGGCCATCGATATCGAGCATGAAGATGGCGTATTCTTCAACGCGTTCAACCAGCATGCGGAACTGTTCATCCACGCCGCGCTGTCGTTCCTCGGTTTGCAGTCGCTCGGTGAGATCACGTGTGATTTTTGAGAAGCCTCGCAGCGCGCCCGTCTTGTCGCGCATCGCGGAGATGACCACGTTCACCCAGAACCGCGTGCCGTCCTTGCGAACGCGCCATCCCTCTTCCTCATACCGCCCGGTATTCCGAGCCACCTCGAGCACGTGTGCCGGCTTGTTCTGTTCGAGGTCTTCGATTGTGTAAAAACGTGAAAAGTGCGTGCCGATGATTTCCTCGGCCGCGTACCCTTTCATGGCCTGCGCGCTGGCGTTCCAGGTGGCGACCTTGCCATCGACGTCGAGCATGAAGAGGGCGTAGTCCTTCATACTGTCGACCAGCAGCTTGAACCGGTCGTCGACTTCGACCGGATCAATGGGACAGGAAAGAGCAGTTTTCATTATTCTCGATATTTGAAACGGCGGTGCGGGGTGACGTATCTAATAGGGTCAATCGGTTGATCTTGTAACAACAATCATGCAATCTACAGATTAGTTGCTGTGCTGGACTTTTTACCGCAAGCTGAGCCTCTAATGGCCGTTCCGATAGAGAACATTTTGACCCTCCGTGTTCGTTACCCTGAGGTGGATGCAATGGGTTACCTGCATCACAGTCGCTTCCTGCAGTACTTCGAACTGGGCCGGGTCGAACTGCTGAGGTCGATGGGTGTGAGCTACGCGGACCTCGAAAAGCAGGGGATCTTTTTCGTCGTCACCAAGGCCGAAGTCCGCTACAAGGCGCCCGCCCGATACGACGATGAACTCACGCTGATCACCAAAGTCGTGAAGCAAACTCACGTCCGCTTCGACCACGCCTACGAACTGCGGCGAGGCGACCAACTGCTGGCCGAGGGGACAACGACGATCGCTTGTGTGGGTCGCGACGGGCAGGTTCAGAAGATTCCGGAATC